>TARA_R110000744_G_scaffold136385_1_pt1 | contig 98737 bp, 78 predicted proteins | sample TARA_R110000744 | Tara Oceans TARA_R110000744 (sample SAMEA4398083) | marine metagenome | biome: Polar Biome; feature: [DCM] deep chlorophyll maximum layer (ENVO:01000326); material: water (ENVO:00002006), including particulate matter (ENVO:01000060) such as... | depth 36 m | reverse complement strand
AATACGTGCTTTAAAGAGATTAATTTCATTACTGCTTCCATGTGAATTATCATTTTTTAACGTTAAAAGTGAATAACGTGTGACTATATATTTACCAAGCAAACACCACTTATAGTTGCAGTTACTTGGTCATTCGCGACAAAATTACGAAAACTTATGAGAAGATTTTCGAGGTAATTTGGCATTTAAGTTGCGAGCTATGGGCTATTGCTTACGACGACGAAGCACAGTGCCCAAAATGCCCATTGCTAGCAACGCTAATGCGCCAGGTGCAGGTACATCATTGGTATCTGGGGTTGTGGTGACGCTAGTTGGCGTAATGCCGTTGGCGAAGGTGGTTGATGCTCCGTCATCGACAGACAGTATCGCGTAGAGTGAAGAAGCAGGCTGGTCGCCATGAAATACGAAACCACCCCAAGTGTTGCCTCCCCAAAGCGCGCCGTCATTACTAGCGTACCAATTCAAGGTGTTTTCACCGTTTGTAAAGAAGCTATCGATATCGCCGTAAAGATCTTGCGCGGTATATTCTTGTGGGCTGTAGTAACCTCCACCATCGTTACCGCTATCAACGGTGCGCTGTTCGAAATAAAGCACTTGTGAAGACCAGTTTTCAGCATTGATGGTATAGGAGTTATAATAGAAATAATTATCATCGACGTGCCCCCCGCCGCTCTCTTCAATGTATGTATCCCAAGTTTCCACGGTCTCAATCGCTGCCGTCGTGTCAGTGTTGGTGACACCGAAGCCTAATAGCTCACTTCCTTGTAACTCGTTAGTGACGGTGTAGCGCCCTAAGCCATTTGCGTAACTTTCGGTAAAACTGATTGCATTGAGGTTTTGCGTTGGCTCATCGCCGATTAATGTAGCGCTAGCCTGGGCGCTGGATAAGGCAAAACCGAAAATTAAGAATATTTTATTTAAAGATATCAATTTCATTACTACTTCCATTTGATTTTTAAGAACTTTTTAATGCATCTAAGTCTTTAGAGGCGCGACGACTAAGCAATAAGCCAGCCAACTATTAAACCCTTTATTTTCATATGGTTACAAAATCACACTGTTAACACTGTAAAGAAGTCCGACAAGTTAAATAAATGATTTTTATAGATATTTATTATCTTCTGCTATTTTTCACCGTGAATGAAATTAATGGAATAATAAATTCAAAAACGCCATTCTCCATAACGAAGGTAAAAGGTGCTCGCGAATATGGCGGCTTTGATTATTGGACGTCATTTTTCACTCACCGTGGTTACGCTGTCTTTCGTCCCAACTTTCGCGGCTCATCAGGCTACGGTAAGCAATTTGCCGATAGCCAGATGCAAGGCTGGCGCTTAACAATGCAAGAAGACATCACCGTTGCAACCAAATGACTGATAGAGAAAAATATTGCCGACCCTAATAGAATATGTATCGTGGCCGCAGTTTACGGTGGCTATGCCGCCGCCATGGCCACCGTTAAAAGCCCTGATTTATTCCAGTGTGCGATTAGTTTTGCTGGTGTGATGGACTTGAGCGGTTAGTCAATAAAAGCCGCCACTTCTTGAATAAGAAACTCGTTAGATAACAAATTGGTGATGATGAGGACGACCTAGAATCCCGTTCTCCTTATTACCACGCAGAAAAACTGAATATTCCGCTCCTATTACTACACGCAGAAGGCGATCGCGTGGTAGAAGTAGGACAAAGTCGCGAGATGTGCGATGAACTCGAAAACTTAAATAAGGATGTAAAGTATGTTGAATTAAAAAATGGCGACCATTACCTGTCGATCCAGCGCAATCGTCATCGAGTGTTTGCTGAAATGGATATTTTTTTGAAAACCCATTTAAGCAGTAATGCCCCCATTCAGACATCGGATACAAGTGAATGATTTCTAGCCAAATAGACTCAATGAGCATGCAGCCAATAGATGTTGCGCGCTCGGTAAGCACTATTCGCCCCGGTACTTAGCTCTTAAGCGATGTTTGCCCCCATAGGCACAGCAAAATTAACGTTATTCCAAACCATCCCACTGGTGAGATAACTTCACCTACGACCAGAACAGCTAAAATTGCCGCCACCACTGGCTCTAATAATGTTAAAAGGGAGGCGCTACTCGCCTTGATATGACGCAGGCCATATCCAAAAGCGAAGTAACCCAACGCCATAGGGATCACCGCCATATAAAAAACCACGATTGTATTAGTGGACGATGCAAATAAATTATCACCGGAAAACAGCAAAGAAGGTAAAAGTACCATTGCCCCAAGTCCAAATATGCTACCCATAGCGGCTTGCGACTGCACTCCCTTATCTATCATTGTTTTCGCCCCCCAGGCATAAATCGCGTAAGTCAGTCCAGCAAGTAAACCTAAGGCGATCCCCATCATTTTATCGGTATTATTCTCTCCAGTTGATGATTCACTAAAGGCCAATAATGCGATACCAACTAACCCCAGAGCAAAACTGACAAACCACCGCTTAGTAATATTGACTTCTTTGCTAATAAGGCACTCAAGCACAGCGGCGAAAAACGGCGCGCTCGCGATAGACACCACTGTACCCACAGCCACACCAGCGAGTCCCATAGCAGTATAAAAAGCCAAAGGATAAATCGCTAACGCCAGAGCACTAAATAACCACAATCGTTTTAACAATAAAATCTTAAGATAATGATGCCGCACCTGCCTATATGCAGAGACAGCCAAAATTAAACCTCCTCCTCCCATCGCAAAAGCGCCCATAGCAGCAGGACTAACATTCGGGGCAAATGTAGCAGCCGTGCCGGTTGTCCCCCACAACAGTGACGAAAACAAAATAGCCCCGACCCCAAATTGATACTCAGTATTAGCACTGCGAATAATAGCCATGTAACGTTCCTTAGTATTTAGCCATTGCTGTTAATGAGATGATAAGCACCTTACTCACAGAGTACTTTGCTAAACGGACGCATTTGTTGCTTAAAAGGACGTTTCTTTAGGCCTTAGAAAAAGCTCTTGGCGACAAACCAAAGTAACTGGAAAAACGTCGACTGAAAGCAGAAAGGTCACTGTAGCCGACGTTCTGGGCAACCAACTGAACTGGCAGGTCCGTGTGGGCGAGCAAGGCTTTTGATTTTTCCATGCGCAATTGGGTAATGTATAGATGAGGCGTTGTATCAAAACTCATTTTAAAGCGCTTTTTAAACTGAGTTGGGCTTAAGCAGGCAATGCCAGCCAATGTATTAACACTGAGTTCATCACCAATATGATCGGTTATCCATCGTTGCACGCTGCGCATTCTTTCATCCGGTACTAAAGCATGCTGTTGCTGTTCTAACAGCATGCTAAATACATCGAGCACTGAGCTTTCGATCCCACTGTCAACCTGATGCTCCAGTTGTTTTTCCACGAACATTAAAAAGCTTAACAAAGGGGGCGAGATAGAAAATACCGCTAATGTATTATCCAATAAGTGAGCGGGGAGCATATCCATATCCGCGACGATAAAACGCGCCGCTTCATCAGCCTTAAAACCGTGCTCGGTGCCAGTCGGGATCACCACACACTCCCCTAACGTCACTTTGCCCATATAGTGATCCATTTCGATGGCAATATACCCCTGAATAGGCAAGACCAATTGATGATGGTTGTTATGGGTATGACGTTGAAGCTGCTTAGAGTAAACACGAATACTGAGGCTGTTTTTCATTTACGAGGCAAGTTGCTAACGTTAACACCCAGTATAGCGTTGATAACTTTGCTTTTGAAAGCCCATTGCTGCGCGCGACACTGCACTTTCATTACCCATAGTGCGCTAAGCCTAGCGCTGGTTAAAAAATGTTAATCAAATATATGTTTTCAATACAACACCGATGGTAACCACAGGGTCAATTGTGGGATAAATGTCACTAACAGCAGCACTATGACTAATGGGATCAAAAACGGTAGCGTGGCTTTGGCACAGCTTTCAAAAGGCACGTTTGTCACCCGAGATAAAACGTATAACACCATGCCTACCGGTGGAGTTAACAAGCCTATCATTAAATTCAGTACCATCATTACGCCAAAGTGTACCGGATCAACCCCTAGACTAATCGCTACGGGTAATAACACTGGGGTGAGAATAGTAATCGCGGCGATAGTTTCCATGAAGCAGCCAACGATGAATAGGATGAGGGTTATCAGTAACAAAATAGCCACTTTACTGTCTGTAAAACCCAGCATCCATTGGGTGAAGCTTTCGGTTATGTGCTGGGTGGTTAACACCCAAGAAAAAATCGCTGCACCGCCTATTATCAACATGATAATACTGGTGGTTTCTATGGTTTCAATACTCAGAGCAAGCAGTTTTCTAATGGTTAATGTTCGGTATACCAGCGCCCCTAAAAATAGGGCGTATGCGCTGGCTGCTATGGCCGCTTCAGTGGCAGTAAACAAACCAAGCAATATGCCGCCAATGATCAACACAGGCGTCATCAGTGATAAAAATGCGCGTCTAAGCGTCGATGTACAACGCAGTACAGAAAAACCGGCATCTTTGGGATAATTGCGTTTTTTAGCATACCAAGCCACCATTATCATCAACGCAAGTGCCATGATTAAGCCAGGTATTATCCCTGCAGCGAATAACTGACCGATTGACGCAGACGACATAACAGCATAAATAATCAGCGGCAAACTGGGTGGAATGATCGGTCCTATGGTAGATGACGCAGCGGTTATCCCCACCGCAAAGCCAGCATCGTAGCCTTTGTCACGCATGGCTTTAACTTCAATTGCGCCTAACCCACCCGCATCAGCCACCGCCGCGCCAGACATGCCAGCGAATAATATCGACGCCCCCACATTTACATGCCCTAACCCACCGCGTAGCCAGCCCACCAGAGCATTAGCAAAATCAAAAATGCGCTGAGTAATCCCCGCAGAATTCATTAACGCCCCTGCTAGCACGAAGAAGGGAATGGACAACAACGGAAAACTATTCATACCGCCGACCATACTGTGTAACACCACTAGGTTCGGCATGTTGCCATCAAGCGCAATGGCCAAGAGGGAAGAAAGGATTAATGCAAATGCCACCGGTGTGCCCAGCGCAATAAGCAATATTAGGGATAAAAACAAGACAAGCACGATCATAACTGACCCACTGCCGGTTTGAATGTATTGCACACTAAACGCCAATTCGCTACTACCACCAGCCAGCTTCGCGCCCCCATGAGCAACAAACAAACACACATCAAAACATATACCCAACTGATTGAAATGGATAAAGAAGCCAGTGTGTAGACTTGTAACGAAAGCGCAATTTGAACCCCGTAAAATGTCAACAGCAACACAACAGTTAGATTAAGCATGGCGATGAATAACTTAGTCATACTCAAGGTTTTAATGGGCAAATAACGATGTAACAAGGTAACGCCGATATGGGCATCGTTACGACTGGCAATGCTTGCTCCTGAAAACGCCAGCAAAATCAGCAAATAACGAGCAATTTCTTCGGACCAACCTAAAGAAGCACTTAATACATAGCGGCTAAAAAATTGTGCAAACAACAACATCGCCAATCCCCAAAATATGAGCAAGCTTATGATATCTTCGCTTTTAAGTGGCTGCTTGCTAAGCATAGTATCGCAAGGCGTGGCATCGGAAAGGGACATAATTTACTCTTCTGCTTGATTTAATTGTAAGAGACGGTCGTAGTTTTCTTGACCTATGGTGGCAATAAACGGTTTATGCAATTGCAGTGTCGCTTGGCGAAACGGGCTTTTATCTACATGGTGTACCTTAACGCCATGCGGCCCAAACCAAGCGATTAATGCCTGCTCGTGAGCACGGGTTTCTTGGGATACATTAAGGGCCGCTTCTTGTAGTACCTCTTCGAAAATGAACCGGTCGTCTGGACTTAGCATCTTCCAGCGACGCTGGCTGATAATAGTGACATTCGAGCCAACCATGTGCCCTGTTAGGCTTATGTGCTTTTGCACCTCATAAAGTTTCTTGGCTTTTATTGTCGGTAGAGGGTTTTCTTGTGCATCCACAACCCCTTGTTGCAGAGCCATGTACACTTCTGAAAATGCGATAGGGGTTGGGTTGGCATTGACCGCCTGAGGAAACAACTTGAAAATCGCCGCATTGGGCACCCGTATTTTCAGCCCTTTCATATCTGTTAGGGTTAAAACGGGAACGTTAGCACTCACATGGCGCTCACCATAATAGTTGTTCGCCACGATATGGTTGCCCTGAGTTTTTTCACTATACCCCTGCGCTAATTCTGCAAATAATTCGCTGTTGTTAAACTTCAGCCAATGATCATACCCAGCATAAATATACGGCATATCTGTAATGCCGAAAGGCGGATAAAGCTGGGCAATGAAACTGGTCCCCGTGTAGATAATATCCACACTGCCCAAGCGCAAGCTCTCATTTAAAGCCGCTTCTTTACCCAAAATTGACACTGGAAACACATCAATGTCATAACGCCCGTCGGTGCGCTGCTTTATCTGCTCGCTGGCCCACATCGCCCATTTGTGCAGAGGCTCGCTAGTTTCATAAACATGCCCCCAATACAACTTCTCGGGTTTGGCGTGTAAAGCGGATGGCAGTAACAACAAAAAACACAACACGTAACGCAACAACATTATTTGGGCCGACAAGAAAAACGATAATTATTATTAGTTAATTGTTAACAATTGTAAAGGCAATGTTATTTCCTTCTCGCAGTTGACGTGAATCTCTAACCAATAAAGTAAATGCAATGAAGCAGAAAAATCTACGTTAACTGTTACTCGCTACTTACTTTGACGTTGAGCAATAATTAGAAATTTGTTAGCCAATGGAAACAATCAATTGAATCTGGCTATGAGGAGTATGTGGATAAATAAAGAGGCGGGTGTTTCCAGCCTCTTTATTACCGCTAAAGATACGTGGGCTATTTTATCTGCTTAGCGTTGCCAATAACGCAACGCACCCAGTGTTTTTACAAAGGATTTGGCGCTAATGTCATTTAGATCGATCCAGCCTTTGTCCTCTTTATCAGCAAGCCCCGCCGCTTCGAACAATGGCATAGCCGATGGCGTATAGCCGATGAACTTCATGTGGGCATGGGCATCGGTAACAAAGTCTTTCGCTTCAGGGACTTTCGCCAATGATTTGGCTCCCTCCTCGGTGACAAGCACGAGCACTGCATCATATAACACCGAAGGCCCCCCGTTAATTACTTGTTGGGCACTGATACGCTTACCTTCACTGCATGTCACACCGCCAACCTGTGGCGCTATCACCTCATGATTCGCGCCTAGCGCTTTCAATGCATCTGTTACCTTATTAAAGATTGCGGCGTCCACGCCATCAGAGACTAATATACCCAACTTGCGCCCTTTGAAGGTATGGGTACCGTTTTTCAAAATACTCAATGCGTCCGACACCGGCAGATCATCCCGAGTCTTCATTGCTGCTTCTGCCGCCTGAGGCATATTCTCCAAGCCCAGACCATCGGCAACCTTTTTCGCTAGGGTTTCATCAATGTTTAACAGATGTGAAACCATTCGCTCACGTATAGCCAAATGCTCAACTTTTGATAACTCAAATACCAGCGCATTTTGTATATGCCCTTGCTCTATATCTGTTTGGCTAATATAGAACTGGCGCGCTTGGCTGTAATGGTCCGCAAAGGTTTCAGAACGATAGCGCAATTTATCACCGCTCACTTGCTCAGATGAACTCTGGTAACCGTGAGCCGGGCATGCCCGTGGATTGTGCTCTCCTCCTTCCCATGAATTAGGCTCATAGTTAACCCGCCCTTTGGGGTTTTGCATGGCCATATGTCCGTCTTGTTGGAAATGACGCATTGGGCATTTAGGTGCATTAACTGGGATATGGGTGAAATTTGGCCCACCGAGGCGCTTAATTTGCGTATCTAGATAAGAAAAGTTCCGCCCCTGCAACAGAGGATCAGGCGTAAAGTCCAAACCAGGTACAATATTTTGCGTGCAAAAAGCGACTTGTTCCGTTTCAGCAAAAAAGTTGTCTACAACCCTATCCAACACCATTCGACCAACTATTTTTACCGGTACCTGTTCTTCAGGGATAAGTTTGGTCGCATCAAAAACATCAAACTCAAAATCATCTGCAAATTTTTGGTCAAAGACTTGTACACCTAATTCCCATTCTGGATAGTCCCCTTCTCCAATCGCCTGCCACATGTCCCGACGGTGAAAATCAGGATCGGCTCCGTTTAATTTCACTGCCTCGTTCCACACGACAGATTGCATTCCGCCTTTGGGCTTCCAATGAAATTTAACAAATTTTTCGTTCCCTTTAGCACTAATGAATTTAAAAGTATGCACGCCAAAGCCTTCCATAAAGCGCAAAGAACGTGGGATAGCTCGGTCAGACATAGCCCACATAACCATGTGCATCGATTCTGGTGTCAAACTAATGAAATCCCAAAAATTGTCATGAGCTGTTTGTGCTTGAGGGAAACCACGGTCGGGTTCGGCCTTGGCGGAATGAACCAAATCCGGGAACTTCATAGCATCTTGAATAAAGAACACAGGAATGTTGTTACCCACTAAATCCCAGTTGCCTTCTTGCGTGTAAAACTTCACCGCAAAACCGCGCACATCTCTCGCTAAATCCGGTGAACCTTTATTTCCCGCGACAGTGGAGAAGCGAGCAAAAACTGGCGTTTTCTCTCCCTTACGCTGAAAAATATCGGCGCACGTTAACTCATTTAATGCTTCGTATGTCTCAAAATAACCATGTGCTCCATAACCTCGAGCGTGAACTACGCGCTCAGGAATTCGTTCGTGGTCAAAATGGAACAATTTCTCTCTAAGTACATGATCTTCCATTAACGTGGGGCCACTGGCTCCTGCTTTTAAGGAATTTTGATCATCGCTCACAGGGCACCCTTGAGCAGTGGTCATAATGGGGTGAGTATCCGAGGCAGGTTGGTGTAGTTCACCACCCTTGCCTTTATTTCCGGTATATTTAAATGATTCAGTCATGACTAGTCCTTCATTGCATCGAGAAAAGTAGGATGGATTACTAGCGCGCAGAATAAACGCGGTAGAGAAACTGACCAGTGCAATAAAAAGGCCACTCGCCAAACCGCATATTCATAAGGGCTAACTCACCACATAGAGGAAATCACGGCTTATTGCTCGTCCAACAATTTCAAGCATATGTGTAACTTTTTCAGCCACAATAAGCGTAATTAAAAAGCGGAAGTGTAAGATTAATTTTCCATTGATTATCTTCAAAGCCGAACCCTGTAAGCTAACGTCGTTTACCTATATTGAGTCAGGAGTTAATTATGTCTTTGTCAAAAGTTGCGTTAGTCACGGGTGGGTCAAAAGGGATAGGTGCGGCAATAGCGCGCAGATTATCGGCCGATGGTTTTTCTGTGGCAATTAATTACGCCAAAAATGCCGAACCAGCACAGGCTCTGGTAGCTGAACTGCAGAAAGCTGATCGCCGTGCCTTTGCCGTTCAGTGCAATGTTGCTAATACCGACGACGTTATCGATATGTTCGATATCGTTGAAAAAGAATTAGGCCCAATCAAGGTGTTAATAAATAACGCAGGCATAATGATCAATGCACCTGTGGCGCAGAGCGAAGAAGCTGATTTTGATGAGCAAATCGCAGTCAACTTAAAAGGTACGTTCAATACGCTTAAACAAGCGGCTAACCGCATGCCAAATGGCGGGCGCATTGTGAATATTTCCACCAGTGTTGTCGGCTTGAAATTAGAGAACTATGGTATTTACGCGGCCACAAAATCAGCTGTTGAAACTCTCAGTGCTATTCTAAGTAAAGAATTACGCGGCAAAGAAATTACCGTGAATACAGTCGCACCGGGCCCCACAGCCACAGACTTGTTTTTAAATGGAAAATCACAAGAAATGATTGATCGCCTAGCGAAAATGAGTCCACTAGAGCGATTAGCCACGCCTGATGATATTGCTCGTGCGGTAGCCTTCTTAGTTGGCCCAGACGGCGCGTGGATAAACGGTCAAGTTCTGCGGGCGAATGGCGGCATAATCTAAGCTTACCCTTCACTTTAAAGGCTATAAGCAACTAAGTATTTAGCGATAGCCTTAATATTGTCCCAAAAAAACTGTATTTACTTGCTCCATGCGTTTACGCCTGCATTGCTTTATAGCCTCTCCTGACAGCTTGACAGAAATAAACAAAGGCACTGACAAAACTTTACCTAAACGTGGAGTTCTTCAGCATTATTGCTTTGCGCTATTCGATTTAGTCAGCTCGTTTGCTACTGTCGTTTTAGATATATTTCTACTGGCGTATTTTTGCCAGAATGGCTTTTACCTGAGGGCAATAAATGCTGCTAAACCACCGTTATAAGTTTTTATACATACACATCGCCAAAACAGGTGGAACAAGCATTCGTTCGGTTTTGAATAAATTACGCTGGCACGATCCCATGTATTATCTTATGTTCCCCTGCCACAAACTAAGTAATATGAGCGGACACATTACTGGGACGAAGTTTCCACGTCACTCGGGTGTTATCGCCGCTAAAGAAATGCTACCCGATGCCTTTTTTCGTCAGTTATACAAGTTTGCCTTTGTACGTAACCCCTGGGATTTACAGGTGTCCTCATACCATCATATTCAACGTGAAAAGCCACATTTACTCAACGGGATCAATAACTTCAACGACTTTATCAAATATAAGTTTACCCTGAGCAGGCCGTATATTTTCCATTTTGATATTGCGACAAAATTACAGAGCGACCATCTAGTCGATTTAGATGGCAACATTATTGTGGATTACATTGGCCGTTATGAAACCTTAGCCGACGATTTTACTGCTATTAGCCAGCACTGTGGGATGAAACATTTTTCCCTTCCCCATAAACGTAAAGCAGACGACCGTCAAAAAGATTATCGTCGCTATTATAACCAAGATTCTATAGAAACTGTTGCACAGCATTATCAACGCGATATCGAATTGCTCAACTATCAATTCGAATAATGCACAGCTTAGGTAACTAATTACTTTACAAGAGTGGCCGCTCTTTGCTTGTTACGCGTTTAGTACTTTCTTTAATGGTAATAAATGCTCATCGAAGTTTTTCCATTGAACCATGCCCGAGCGATATATGGGTTGTCTTACCTGTTCAGAGCTCGGGGTTTTTATCGCACGCTCGGTTTTATGAAAATCAATGCATTGCTGCTCAAAGGGTAATCCACAAAAATCGAGCATACGCTGTACTTGGCCGTGCAAATCATCAATTAGCGCCTCGTGTTGAACCTTGAGCACAAAACCCGGTAAAACGTCATCCCAGTGGGCCATGAGTTTTTCATATGCACGATAATAGCGCCCGATATCTTCAAGACCGTAGGAGAACTCTTGGCCGTCACCAAATAACTGCTTAAAACCACTAAAACAGCAAGCCATGGGATCACGCCTTGCATCGATCACTTTCGCGTTAGGCAAAATGAGTTTAATTAAGCCTATGTGCAAAAAATTATTCGGCATTTTGTCGATAAAGTAAGGGGCGTCTCCCCTATACACTTGCGTGTCTTGCAAAAACTTCTGGCCGAAACGAACAAAATACCCTTCATCAAGTTCCGCTAAAACCTGCGGATATTGATTTTTCTGACCTTGTAATTTTGACGCTAGCCCAAGTATATCGTGCAACTCCATGGTGCCGTCTACTTGGGAATGAGAAGCGAGTATTTGCTCAAGCAAAGTCGAGCCTGCTCTTGGTAAACCGACAATAAAAATAGGCGCTGCATTTTGCTCACCAACGGCTTTCAAACGCGCAAAAAGTTCAGGTTGGCAGGTTGCGATTTGTTTGGCCACCTGCCCTTCAAACACCTCAGGGTTATATTTGATTTGTTGTTGCTTAAGTTGGTTACCTTTGGCGTAGTGCGAAAATGCAGCATCAAAAGCAGTTCTGTCTTCTAGCGATTTACCTAACGCAAAATGCAAGTGCACTCTATCGTCTAGCCCTATGTCAGGCCTACCCACGAGTTGCTCCATCGAGGCCAGTTCATCGTCACTAAAACGATAGGTTTTAGTATTGGCTAAACTCCAATAAGCATCGCCAAATTCAGAGTTATTTTGATAAGCACATTGATATGCCGTAATCGCACCGAGTAAATCACCCTTAGCTTTTAGGGCATGCCCAAGTAAAAGCTGTATACCAGGCTGGGCTTGATTTTGCGCTAACAAATCTTGATAAATTGCTATAGCCTCTTCCACATCGCCCAACCCGACCATAGCGCTGGCTTTAGCACAGAGTAAAACCGCATTCTTGGGTGATCCCGTCAGTAATTTATCCGCTAGCGTTTTGACCTCAGAAAACTTAGCCATTTTGGCCAGTAATTGAAGATAAGTCATGCCCGCAGTTTTATGATCTGGGTAAAGTGCCAAACAGCTGCTTAAAATAAAGTCAGCTTCGCTGTACACCTTAAGCTGAATGCCAATTTCAGCTAATAACAGCATCGCTTCGGCGTGATGCTTGTTAGCTTGCAAAAACTGACGGCAAACCTTATCAGCGTTATAAAAATCCCCTTCGTACATGAGATCTTTTGCTCCCAAAATCGCGTTTGGTAACTCGGCTAAATAGGCGATTTGAGCTTTAGCTATCGCGGCTGCTTTTGTATTCCCTTGGTTTTTATAAAGTGGCTGCAATGCACGCCAACTCGCTAATAAAGCGGGGTTCAGTTGCGTTGCTTGATAAAAAGCTTGTGCGGCCTTTAGCGACTCATGCGTTGCCGTGTATAAATAGCCATTTTCCTGCCAAGCACGGGCATGCTCGGCATTGAGAGAAAGTAAGGTTTTATTAGACTCAAGCGCCTCGTGATAATCACCTTTCAGTCTTTGGGCGACGACTAATAAATATAATACTTCGAGTCGGTCACCGTTCGGTAAATCGTTTTCCAGTTGCCTCTGGCATAACAAAATGGCTTCACTAAACTTGGCTTGCTGAATGTTTGTTTTGATCCCCTTAAACACTTCGCGCATTGAAGCGTTTATCTGAGATATATTATTCGTACTCAATGTTGCCACCCCGAGAATCTACTATTCGTTTAAGACATAGTTATACAGCTAATAAAAAAGGCAAGCCTAATTAGGCTTGCCTTCTTAAATTTTACTGACTTATTTAAGTAAGTTTAAAAGAAGTCGTACGACAATCTTAAACCAACAGTACGCGGTCTATTAGACACAATTTTAGGCGTATATTGTTGGGCATCGATATACAAGGTAGCTTGCTCGTCCGTTACATTATCAATAAAGATTTCTGCTTTCCATTCTTCATTGGTAATACCAAAAGCAAGATTGGCCAAAACATAGCTATCTTGTATGTAGCGTCCACCTCTGAATGTTTCACCGTTAGAGTCAGGATACGTTACCCCTTGATATACGGCGGCTTCTTGCTCAATGCTAAGGCCAGTTCCAGCGCCGTAAACCAATTGCGCGGCGTCTTCAAGCGCGTACGCATCCATCGACATACTCGCGAGACGGTCGCCCGTGTAGCTGATAGAACCATTAACATAAGCGGTTAAGCCATTATCAAGTTCAATGAAGTAGCGCGCTCGAATATTACCCGAGAAATCGGCTGAATAAGGTAGTTTGCTGCCAACAGGCGGTGCAATACCATCGAGTGCAGAATTAATACGCGTCAATTCTGTATCTAGAACACTAAATGCCGCATTGATCACTAAGTTATCCGTTGCTAGCCACGTGATATCTGCATCTAAACCACGGATCTCAGCATCACCTACGTTATCGGTGAATACCAGAAAACTGATGTTGGTCGGGTCATAACGTGATGTTTGTAAATCGGTGATCTCGGAGTAGAACGCAGTTGCGTTGATCCTTAAGATACCGTCCAAAAAGTCACCTTTCATGCCAAGTTCATAGTTATCTAATGAATCTGTGGTTGAGTAAACTGGGATCCTAAAGTTTTCGAATGCGCCTGTTTGATTGGTTGCCAAACCACCACCGACTCGGTTGGTAACCGGTGGGCGAAAACCTTCAGAATAGGTCGCAAAGACCAATACGTCTTCATTCACTTTCCAGTCTACTGATGCTTTTAGGATGACGTCATCAACGGTCAATGTGCCGTTATCGTCTAACAAGTCAACTTCAAGTTGACCACTTGCGATGGCATCTACTGCCCCTGCGTCTATACCAGCCAGCTCATCAGGGTCTTGAGTGCCGAATGCACGTAGGCGACGGCTAACATCCACAGTCGTAGTTGAGCCTTTGTAGGTATCTTCAATTTGATACCAACGAGCACCAAGTGTGGCTGTTACATCATCCGTTACGTCATACTCAAATTGACCAAATACGGCAACTTGGTCAATATCATGTTGGATATCGTTCACAAAACTGATGCTTGGCTCGAATGGCCCGCCATTTGTGTTAATTCCTTCAGAGCCCACTAAAGTGCGCGCGAGATTATCAAACTTTTCAGTGTTGGCAATATTAAATCTACCCACTGAATTAAGCTCTTGCTCATCATAGAATACACCCGCCGTCACCCGCCATGCGTTATCGCTTGACGTGTTAAAACGTAGCTCGTGAGTCATACGCGTACTATCAGTTTTTTCTTTGTAGTATTTGGTAGGATCCAAGCAGCGCTCGTCCTCTGGCGCAACATCACCACCGTAATTACACACGTAATACGCAGAGAATAACCCGCCATTGGTATAACCGGTATAATCTATAGTTGAATCGATAGAGCGGTTTAAGTAACCACCGGTATAAACAACTTCTAGTTTATCCATGCGCCCGTCAAGGGTCCAGGTGGTCAAACCGAATTCATCGTCATTATCTTCTGGTACGAACCGATTAGTTGACGTTTCCCCCTCAAGATTAGGGTCGTAAGAGAAAACGCCCTCTGTGCTTAGAGTTTGTTGGGTATGTTGAACTAATAAATCCCAATCGTCATTGATGATATAAGACAAACCAAAGCGCGCTCCTGAATAGATAGCGTCATTAAAGTCATCTTCTACCAAGGCATCGTTTTCAGGGGAGTCGACCGGCGTATTTTGCGGATCACTAAGCACACCACCGGATATTCTATCGATAACCACAGCACTGCCTATATAGCCGCCATTGCTGGGATCATTGCGTATATTATCAATCCAGCCACCTTGGTTATCTGTATATGCAGCCACGCGTAGCGCAAGCTCGTCTGTTACCGCAAAGTTCATAAACGCTTCAACAGAGTTACTCATTTCACCGCCCTTGGTGAAACTGGTACTCGTATCAACCCCAGCGGAAAACCCAGTATGATCGGGTTTTTTGGTGATCAATCTGACCGTGCCCGACTGGGAACTAGCCCCAAAAAGTGTGCCTTGTGGCCCAGGCAATACTTCAATGCGTTCCATATCGGTAGCGTATATGTCTAAGTTACGCCCTTGCATAGAAACCGGCTGTTCATCGAGATAAAAAGCGACAGATGGCTGTAAGGCCTGCACTGACGACACTGAAATATTACTTTGCGTGGTAGCCGCACCACGAATATAAATTTCATTTTGACCAGGGCCTGTACCTTGGAAAATAACGTTGGGTAAAAATTCAACATATTCTTGAAAATTATCAACCCCGAGATTTTCTAACGCTTGACCATTTAGTGCGGTAACTGAAACAGGAATATCTTGAATGGATTCAGAGCGTTTAGTCGCGGTAACTTCAATTGTTTCAATGCTCGCTTTACCTGACTTGCTCACTTTGCTTGCATCTTCTTGTGCATACGCAGGTGTAGCAGCAAGAGCAGCGAGTACTGCACAGCTTAACTTAGATATTTTCATGTGTTGATGTTGCCTCGTGTGATCCAGAATTTTTTATATTTTATGAATGCTTCATATGTTTAATTATTACTCTAGAGCATTATATTAATTCAATAATGTCAAACCGTAAAATAAGTTCAACACGAATCATTATAACACAGCAAAAAACACTCGCCTGAAAGTCGCCAATATAAAAACTTCTTTATAAATAGCATCTTAAATTAATAATAACCACAGTATCTATCGCCAAAAGTACAAATTCCAGGTAATTACTTCGTAAACGAATTATTTGACTACTACCCTTTTAACTTGCTTACCCTGTATGTTTTACGACCATTTAGTAAAACTAAAGTATATAGCTTTGTAAAATACGTTAGTGCTTATTTGTAAGTTCACTGGATTTATCAAGAAGCGCTAGCGGTGCAAAATAGCTAGTATTTGCTGGGCATTTAACAACAATGAAAATATATACGTCAATGATAGAGCCGCTCTTAGACAAAGTTCATAGCGCATTATATTTACAATACAGTCCCAGTAACCTGATACGTAAAAACGTGGCGAGCTCAATTAATGCAGACTTATTTAACAATGGTGACGAGCAGGAAGCCAACAACACAATGCTTTTACTTTGCTCATATGAAGGTGTGCGATATTAAAAACGCTTTCGCTGGTGATGCTGAATATATGATTCCATCGGAGCGAAAACTGCTTTCATCGAACTGATGATTAAAAGCTAGAAATACAAGATGAATATCGTATGTTACAAACAAAAAAAGCGAGCTTAATAGCTCGCTTTTCATCGGAAAAATTAAAATTAGTCCTCTATGTAACTCTCAATCGATGGGCACGAACAGATGAGATTACGATCGCCGTATACGTCATCGATCCGATTCACACTTGGCCAAAACTTATTTCTCGCTACGCTTGCCACAGGATACGCGGCGGTATGACGGTCGTAGCTACGATCCCAGTTGGCGTCGCAAATGTCGTCTAGGGTATGAGGTGCGTTGTGCAGAGGATTATCCGTTGCGCCCCACTCCCCTGATTCCACTTTCGCAGTTTCACCGCGTATGCTCACCATAGCTTCGATGAAACGGTCTAGCTCGACCTTCGCTTCTGATTCCGTAGGTTCAATCATCAGCGTGCCAGCCACAGGAAAGCTCATCGTTGGCGCATGGAAACCGTAGTCGTTAAGACGCTTGGCGATATCCACTTCAGTAACACCCGATGCCTCTTTAATAGGGCGTAAGTCGATAATACATTCGTGGGCAACACGGCCATTTCGTCCACGGTATAAAACGTTGTAGTGACCATCTAATTTGTTGGCTATGTAGTTGGCATTTAAGATAGCGACCTCGGTGGCTTTCTTCAATCCGGCACTGCCCATCATTTTGATGTACATATAGCTGATAGGTAAAATGGAGGCACTGCCCCAAGGAGCAGCAGATACCGCACCGTTACCTGCATTGGTGTTACCTGTGTCTATCACTTTATGGTTCGGTAAAAATGGCGCTAAATGGGATTTGACCCCGATTGGCCCCATACCTGGGCCGCCCCCGCCATGGGGGATACAGAAAGTTTTGTGTAAGTTTAAATGTGATACGTCAGAACCGATATGACCAGGAGACGTAATGCCTACCTGTGCATTCATGTTTGCACCATCTAAATAAACCTGACCACCAAACTCGTGCACTATGTCGCACATTTCTTTGATAGTTTCTTCGTAAACACCGTGTGTTGACGGGTACGTGATCATCGCACATGACAGATTATCAGCCACTTCAGCGGCTTTTTTACGTAAGTCGGCTAAATCCACGTTACCGTTTTTGTCGCAGTTCACCACAACTACTTTCAAGCTGACCATTTGCGCTGATGCTGGGTTAGTACCGTGAGCTGAACTCGGAATAAGGCAGATATTACGATGCCCTTCGTTGCGGCTCTCGTGGTAGCGTTTAATTGCAATTAAACCAGCGTACTCACCCTGTGCACCTGAGTTAGGCTGCATAGAAAGCGCGTCGTAGCCTGTGATATCAAGTAACCATTCACTGAGCTCGCCTAACATTTGACTATAACCTTGCGCCTGCTCAATTGGAGCAAACGGGTGTAATTTACCAAATTCAGGCCAAGTCACGGGGATCATCTCCGCGGTTGCATTGAGTTTCATGGTACAAGAGCCCAAGCTTATCATCGAGTGATTCAAAGCTAAATCTTTGTCTTCCAAGGATTTTATATAGCGCAGCATTTCAGTTTCAGACTGATAACTATTAAACACTTCGTGGCTCAAAATATCATTGCTGCGCACTAAATTAGCGGGTATCGACAGACTGCCTTTAGCTACAATCTGTTGGTCAAGTACGTTCACGTCTAAGCCATGATTTTCACCTAACAGCACATTGAATAAACCATGGATATCATTGCGTGTGGTGGTTTCATCAAGGCTGATACCAACGGCACCGTCAATGTCAGTACGCAGATTCATTTGCTCCGCATTCGCTGCGGCTATGATCGCGTCTTTTTTGTCACCAACTTCAATGGTTAACGTATCAAACCACGTGTCGTTCTTGACACTTAAGCTGCTGGACGATTGTGCAATACCTGCCGCCAGAATATCACTGAAGCGATGAATACGTGATGCAATGGTTTTTAGGCCTTCTGGACCGTGATACACAGCATAGAAAGATGCCATGTTGGCAAGTAATACCTGCGCAGTACATATGTTTGAATTGGCTTTTTCACGGCGAATATGTTGCTCCCGCGTTTGCAACGCCATACGTAATGCTGGGCGACCGCGGGTGTCCTTTGACACGCCAATGATACGTCCAGGCAATGAGCGCTTATACGCATCACGAGTAGCAAAAAAGGCCGCATGTGGTCCACCGTATCCCATAGGTACGCCGAAACGCTGAGCGGAACCAAGTACTACATCTGCACCCATCTCTCCTGGTGCTTTTAACAACACTAAGCTCATGATGTCAGCCGATACCGCGACTATGCCCTTGTTAGCCTGAACTTGGGCAATGATGTCGGTTAAGTCATTCACGGCACCAGTCGTGCCAGGGTACTGCAACAAGGCACCAAATATATCGTGACTAGGGGCGTCGTGTGCGCTGCCAACCATCACGTCAAAACCGAACATATCAGCTCGGGTTTGGATCACGTCCAGCGTCTGCGGGTGTACGTCGTCAGCCACGAAGAACAGATTGGACTTTTTGTTTTTCGAGACACGTTTCGCCAGACCCATCGCTTCAGCCGCTGCCGTCGCTTCATCAAGCAATGAGGCAGACGCTAGCTCCATGCCCGTTAAATCAATAGTGACCTGCTGGAAATTCAGTAGCGCCTGTAAACGCCCTTGTGCAATTTCGGGTTGGTATGGGGTATAAGCCGTGTACCAACCTGGATTTTCCAACACGTTACGCAAAATGACGTTCGGCGTTAGGGTATCGCTATATCCCATACCGATATAAGAACGGTGTACTTTGTTTTTACTGGCCACCGATTTCAAATAAGCCAACGCTTGTGCTTCAGTTTGGCTTTCGCCCACACTCAAGGCCTCAGGTAAGCGGATGCCTTCGGGTACGGTTTGCTGCATTAGGTCATCAAGAGATTCAGCACCAACAAACTCTAGCATCTCAGCCATTTCAGCTTCACTTGGGCCAATATGACGGCGAATAAAATCTTGAGTTTGCTCTAACTGCGAAAGGGAAAAATTAGCATGTGGCATAACTGGCTTACCGATTCCTTAAAACGTGGGTAATCAAAATCAAAAAAGGCTTTGATTCAAAGTTTAATTTTAGATGGTACAAAGTGCATCGCTGATTGGATTTGGAAGTCAAAAGCAGCTTAACGATGCCAAGAAACACAAAGAGCAACACTAGGTTGCTCTTTGGTGACATTATTTTTTATTCTTCTTCGATACTGCTAGCGTAACCTTCAGCATCAAGCAAACCTTCGACTTCTTCAACGTCGTCTGCTTTTATGCGGAACAACCAGCCGTCGCCGAATGGGTCTGAATTCACCAGTTCAGGGCTGTCTTCTAAGTCTTCATTTACGGCAACTATTTCACCACAAATTGGCGCATACACGTCTGATGCCGCTTTAACTGACTCAGCCACGGCTATGTCATCACCCGCGCTGACAGTAGCACCAACGTCAGGCAACTCAACAAATACCATATCGCCAAGTAATTCTTGGGCGTGTTCGCTGATGCCAACAGTGAAAGTACCGTCGCCTTCTGAACGAACCCATTCATGCGTGGTGGCGTAACGTAATTCTGCAGGGATATTGCTCATAATAGTTCCTAAATATTGAAGTCGTTTGCTCAAGTAAGGTAACGACAAGTCGCTACCACACCAGTTAAATTGTTATAAAACGCTTTTACCATTTCGTACAAAGCTGGGTTTTACCACATTTACTGTAACCCACTTTTTACGCATTTCCACCTGCGCCGTATCACCCACTGAATTCGGTACACGAGCCATGGCAACACTGTATCCCAAAGTTGGAGAAAAAGTACCTGAGGTGATCACCCCTTCTCCGCCGTCAACTTTGACCCTTTGCCCATGGCGTAATACGCCTTTTTCAGTCAATACCAAACCGACTAATTTTTCTGTGCCGGCCGCTTTTTGTGTTTCAAGCGCTTGGCGACCAACAAAATCGCGATCTGTTGGCTCCCACGTAATCGTCCAACCCATGTTCGCGGCAAGGGGAGAAATCGTTTCGTCCATATCTTGACCATAAAGATTCATGCCCGCTTCCAGACGTAATGTATCCCGCGCACCTAAGCCACAGGGAGCAACGCCTGCGTCGATTAGCTTTTGCCAAAAATCAGCAGCTTGCTCATTCGGTACCATGATTTCGTAACCAGCTTCGCCTGTGTAACCTGTGGTTGCGATAAATAGGTCTTCGGCTTGTACACCAAAAAAAGGCTTCATACCGGCAACGGCTTCATTTTGCGCCGCAGAGAATAATGTCGCGGCTTTTTCTTTTGCTTGAGGACCTTGCACGGCAATCATGGCAAATTCAGGTCGCTCTGTGATGGTTACCGTGAACCCCTTAGTTTCGGCAATCAGCCAGTCCATGTCTTTTTGACGTGTCGCTGAGTTAACCACCAAACGGTAATTCGTTTTCTCAAAGTGATATACGATAAGATCATCAACCACACCGCCAGCTTCGTTTAGCATACCGCTGTACAACGCTTTACCACGCTCTTGCAGCTTTGCTACATCGTTAGCGAGCAAATGACGCAAGTAATCTTGGGCTTGCTCACCTGTAACATCAACTATGGTCATGTGTGATACGTCAAACATACCTGCAGCGCGGCGCACAGCATGGTGCTCTTCTATTTGTGAGCCATAGTTGATTGGCATTTCCCAGCCATGAAAATCAACCATCTTCGCGCCTGCTTCCAAGTGCTTACTGTGCAAAACCGTTTTATTTGGCATGTGACTTATCTTATTTAATGAACGTGCTTGCCAGTATAGGTAGCCAAATACCTCACAACAAATTGAAAATATTAATGCTTACATTAACAATACTTATCTATAGAATAAGTTTCATCAGATTACTTAATCTATAAGGCACTTCATGAAACAGCTTTCCCTGGATAACCTGCGTACCTTTGTGACCGTCATTGACTTGGGTGGCTATGCTAAAGCTGGCGATTTTTTGGGCCGCTCACAACCCGCTATTAGCTTGCAAATAAAGCGTTTGGAAAATCAGTTGAATAAACGTTTGTTCAGTAAAGCGGGGCAAAGACATGAAGTAAACCACGATGGCCTTGCCCTTTACCACCAAGCGAAAACCATGTTAGCCATTAATGATGACATTTTTCGTCAATTTGAACCCGCTTCCATACGTGGTCGTTTACGCCTAGGGATCCCCAGTGAATTCGCCACCACTCTATTGCCAAGCATAGTAGGTGAATTCAGCAAATTATATCCCGATGTGTCATTAGAGGTCACTTCCGCATTGAGTAAGTCTTTGCTCAATGAAAATCAGCGCCAGGAATTTGATTTAATCATGGCGTTAGTGCCCCACCACCAAGAACTGGAGGGTGAGTTATTACTTGACGATGATCTCGTTTGGGTAGGCAGCAAAAATCAAAACTTTGCCAATAACACCTTAAGTTTAGTACTCGCTCCCGACGGCTGCATGTACAGAAGCCGAGTTATTCAGGCATTAAAGCAACAAACTACGCAGTGGCGTATCACCTATACCAATGCAGATCTCGCGGGCATTACGGCTGCAATTAATCAAGGTTTAGGCATTACTGCATTGGCTCGCAGCAGCGTACCTCAGGAGCTAAGCATTATTCGCCATGACATGTTGCCGAACCTAGGAAAAATTCGGATTGCTTTGTTCAATCAGGCCCAGCGTTATTGGCAAGCCAGTGAGAAATTAGCGGAGTTTATAAAGTCGCGCTTAGGGGAAATTTAACTTGTCGGAGGCGCTCAATCAAACCCGAATTTGCGCAGATAAATAGAACTTGAAGTAGCAGCAACAGACTGCGAGCAGAAAAATAAATAGGATGATGAAAAAGATATGTCGGTCACATAAAACACAGCAGCGATGATTCAGTCACTTAAAGACTAAGCATTACACTCCAGAGCTAAGTAAAAACATCCCCACACAAGCCAATAGCAGAACCACCGAAAAGACTTCGCGGTTATATTTGCCATGATAATAAGCTTTACGGCGATCTTTCAAAGCCTGATAAACACCAGAAGCATCGTGATCTGAATTTCGGTTATACATGGTACGTCGCATAATATTATTCCCAACTGTGTTGTAACTTATCGGTACTTCGGTAAAAAACTCAATATCGAATACCAAAAAACAAGACTCTCTCTACACATTGGATAATATAGTACCCTTTAAGTTCAAATACTTCTTTTTTTACTAAATATTAACAACTTACCCTCATGAATAGTTCTAGTAAGCTAAAAATAACGGCTATTTCATATTATTTAAATAGATTCTTAATCATCAGATTTTAATCGTACGTAAGTTCGGTACTTCTTTTTAAGCAACTTATCGATGTAACGGGTCAGTTTAATTTTATGGCTAATGGCATCGTCTAACGCATCCGTTAACTCGGTCAACATCGCTTTATAATAGGTCACGTCTTTTAACACGCTGCCGGTGTCGCCCTCTGTGCTTTGCGGAGTGCTTGTTTGCTTTGCTGCGTTATCACTTTGCGGCGCCGCTTCCTCTACCGTGATTTTATCTTCAGGTAAAAACATTTCATCGGCGACTTCTTTCACTACGGCTTCGACCGCGCTTTCATCGAAGGTTTCAAGTTCTTCGAGAAATCCATACAACAAAATGCGATCCATCAGGGTATTTATTTTGCGAGGTACACCCCGAGTAAAAACAAATATTTTATCGTAGGCATCCATCGAGAAAAGCGTAATACCTTTATATCCTGCATGCTGCAGTCGATATTCGATATACGCTTGGCACTCATCCTCAGTCAGCGGTGCGAGGTGACATGATGCGACTATTCGCTGACGGAATTGCTCCATGTTTGGAGCGCGTAGTATGGGTTGCAGCTCTTCTTGGCCTAACAAGAAACTTTGTAATAATGGTTTGCCGCCTTTTTGAAAGTTGGACAACATGCGCAGCTCTTCGATTGTTTCTAACGGTAAGTTCTGTGCTTCGTCCACCAGCAACAATGCGCGCTTACCTTGTTGGTGCAATTGCGTCAAAAATAGCTCTAGGTCATTAAGGATTTCAGCTTTAGTACTCCCTTTGACCGGGATTTCAAATTTGTTAGCGACCATTTTCACCAACTCGTCGGGCGTCAATTTGGGCGTAACGATTTGCGCCGCAACAATATCCGCTTGCATGGCATCCAGCAGACTGTTGGCGATGGTGGTTTTGCCGGTTCCGATATCCCCGGTGATCACAATGAAGCCTTCAGCTTGCGATAACCCATATTGTAAATACGACATTGCTCGCTTATGCCATTTACTGGCAAAGAAAAAGCTAGGGTCAGGAGTCAGTTGGAAAGGTTTAGAGGTCAGTCCGTAATAATTTTCGTACATAAAAGCGCTGTGTCCGTTGGGCGAATTGCTCAAGCATATATCTACCTAGCTTAAGCCATCAGGGTGAAACATAGCAACGCCTATAGGCGTAAAGGTACACAATATTTCGTCACTTTTATCGCTATAGCACCTAGCAAGTCCTTGTTAAGTGGTCGTTCGTAAGCGTTACACGACGTAATAATAAATAGAGAAGAAATGACATATGCATCCCGCTGTTACAAATAGATGCCAGATAGGATGGGTGTAGCGGATTGTTTTCGCTACATAGAAGATGACGCCGACCGTGTAACACAGGCCTCCTGCAACAAGTAACCACAGGCCTTCACTTGGCAAAGACATGTAGAGGGGGTAAATGAAAAATATCGCTAACCAGCCCATGAGTAAATATGTGGCTACTGATATTTTGGGGAAACGCCCGCCAGCCAAACATTTGAAACCCACACCTATAATAGCTAATCCCCACACCAGTGATATTCCTATTAGGCCTACCCAGCCACCTACTGCTAACAACATAAAAGGGGTGTAAGTGCCTGCAATCAATAAATATATTGCACTATGGTCAATCACCTTTAGTACGGCCTTCACTTTCGGGTTAGAAAAGGCATGGTACAAGGTGGATGATAAAAACATCGCGATCATCGACACACCGTAGATAATCGAGGCAACTTGCGCTAACGTATCTGCGGCTCGCATAAGCAAAAAAACTAACCCCACCACAGACGCTATACACCCTATTCCATGACTTAACGCATTTAGCCATTCTTCGACTATTGTGTAGGGTTTTAACTGAATAGTGGGTGGCACCTGTTGTTGCATGTAAAAGCCTTTAAATTAAGTGAGCACAGATAGTAATAGTTGAGCGAACACTTGTACACTGAATAGTCATTTATAGGCCCTTATCACGAATATACCCTGGCGCTATGGCTAAATTATCGACCTTGTTTAAGGTAAAGCGGTTCTGCAACCATAACTGATATTCTGCCCCTTCAAGTACACCACGCTCGGTGCAATCAACGTTCCAACGCCTAAGCAGATAACCAGCCATTGCGGCGCGTACTTTTATCAATAGTTGGCGATTTTCCATACCGTAATCCATTTCAATCGCGGTTGCATGCTTAACATTTTTTGGATGAGGCACAAGCTGCAAAGGGATCAGGCGTTGCCATTCTTGATCATCTGCGGCTTGTTCCCCCTCTCCTCCCGCGTCTTTTAAGGTCACTTTGCTGATGCGCGTTAACACAAAATCACGAAAGCTTTGGCTTTTACGGTCAAAAGCGCGCACATGCCAGCGTAGCCCATTATCCACAATGGAATGCGCCACTAACTCCCTGGCCCCAGAGCCGCTTGAAAGGGACGTATAAATCACACTCACTGCTTTTTTATTTAAAATAGCTTGCACCAAACGCGCAACAATAAAGATATTTGGTACGTTTAGGTTAGACGGTGACTCCACCGGATAATCCACATCGCCTATTGCATCGAAGCCATCGGAAATATCATTGGCAAGTTTAACCAGTGTGCGGGTGGCATCGTGCTCAAACACCGGCTGAAAGTGCTCGGTTTGAAAATAGCGTTTTTCAATGGTGTGATAGCGTAAATTTTTCGGAGCGAGTTCTTTGTAAAGACTAAAATCACGAGAGCTTGCAGACAGCCCTACTTCAAAGCGGTTGATTAAATCTTGTCGATATATCGCCCCTTTGAACAGCAAGCAAAAATCGATGTAGGCAAGACGTTGTTTCTGAGCAAATCCGAGTGTGTCTAACATTTTCAAACTCTAGCCGTAGCGTTATCAAAGGCAGACCAGTGTGGTTTGTTTTCATTCGGTTGTAAAGTAGCTGCATTCTCAGATATAAAGTAATGCCCTTAGGTACGCTGGCGGGCTGCGACCTAAGGCGTGTAGAGTCAAAACGGATTAAGGATGTGCTGGGTTTTGTACGGATTTAGCGCTAAGTCCTAAAAGGGTCAATAGCTTGATGATGCCGCGCTTGGCGTCAATTTGTATCATCAGTAAGCCAGGAATTAATATAAGGGTGATCACAGTGGCAAATAAAATCCCGTAACCCAGTGATGCCGCCGCAGGGATCAAAAACTGCGCTTGCATCGATGTTTCACTCAGCAAAGGGACCAAACCTGCGTACGTGGTAACAGACGTCAGTAAAACCGCACGTAAACGACTCGTACAAGATTCGACAATCGCATCATGCACACTCATGCCTTCATCTTTAATCAGCTCGTTAAAACGCGAAACCAGTAACAAGCTGTCGTTCACCACTACTCCACTTAGCGCGAGAATGCCGTTTAAGGACAATATGCTAATGGTTAAGTCATTCCACCAATGGCCGAGTATCGCCCCCACAATACCAAAGGGGATCGCAACCATAATCAACAAGGGTTGAATGTAGGATTTAAGGGGGATCGCCAGTAACACATAAATCACTAATAATGCGGCGATAAACATGGTGCTCATGGAGCCAGTTGTTTCACTTTGCTGCTCAGCTTCACCCGCAAAATAGACATTCAAATTAGGGAATTGCGCTGTTAGCTCTGGTACTAGATCACGGCGTAAGTTATCCACTAAAACGTTTGAGGCAATAACGGACTTGTCCACCTGAGCACTCAAATAGATGGCACGTAAACCATCGATACGGGTAATTTCGTCTTGCTGATATTCGCTGCTTATCGTTGCTACATTGACCAAGGGGACAACTGTGCCATCAGGTAAACGGATACGTGATTGCATGATATCGGCAGGGGTTTTACGCGCATTTTCAGGGTAACGCACCCTCACTTTAACTTCATCTTTGTCGCGCTGATAACGCTGCACAATGGCACCGCCGAACGCTTGTAAAACCTGCTGCGACAAACTGGCAGTGTCCATGCCTAGGGCTCGGCCTTGAGCGTTTAGGGTAAATTTGAGCTGGGGCTGACCGGGGTTAAGATTGTCGTCAATTCCGTTCACGCCCGCAGTATTCTCAAGACGCTCTTTGAATAGTGCGCCTGCCGCCATGACCGTTTCGTCATCCCACGCTTTAAGCTCAACTTTGAAATTATCGACCATTTTTCGTGTCGCCAAAATCTGCAGCTTTTTGCTGCCCTCTGGCGTGCCCGATAGGCGTTGCCATTCTTTGGCGAATTCACTTGAGCTAAATGCGCCGTCGCGAGTCAATTCAACAGATACGCTACCACTGGTATCGCCACTACTTATGACCTGTAAGCTGGTGATTTCGTTTTGCTGTGTTGCAAACTTAGCCATTAAATTTTTCTCAGCTTGTATGGCCGTTTGCTCTAGCATGAATAAGTTACTATTGGTTTGACCGAACGCCGCATCATTTTGCATGACTAAATCTGCGCTAACAGTATCCCCGGAAATACTCGGAAAGAATCCCACTTTGACTGCGCCTGTCATTGGCATTCCAATCACGAGGATCAAAAAGGCAATAAACCCTGCTACTACGGCATAACGGAAGCGCAGTGAATATTCGATAACCTTGCGATAAATATTATCGCTAAACCAATTCAAGCCGTAATCAGCACCATGCTGCACTTTAGACCACAAGCCGCTTAGCCCTTTTTTAACCTCTCGCTTAGTGTTTATGTGCGCTAAATGCGAAGGCAGGATAAGCTTTGATTCCACCACTGAAAGTAGCAAGCATATGGTTACCACGGTGGCAAACTGGGCGTAAATTTGCCCCAGCGGCCCAGATACATTCGACAGCGCCATAAATGCAGCCACGGTAGTAAGCACACCAAATATCGTCGGTATAGCGACTTTCATTGTGCCTAGAATGGTGTTGTTTAGGGTGTCGCCGTGCTGCCTACGCGTGCTGTAAACACTCTCACCAACCACCACAGCATCGTCTACCACTATCCCCAGCGCCATAATAAAACCAAAGGTGGTCATTTCGTTAATGGTCAACCCAGCGTAAGTGTCAGTCATAAAATACAAGGTGCCAAAAAATACAAACGGCAAGCCACCAGCCACCCAAAGTGCCACGCGCACGTTCAAGAATATAGCCAAAATAACGAATACTATCATGATGCCTGTGACCGCATTCTTGGTCAGTAGAGACAGGCGATCGGTGATCATGTTGCTTTTATCGTACCAACTGGTGAGTTCAACGTTCTGCGGCAGTAAGCCGCGCTCATGCCAGTTATCCATCACATTGTGTGCTTGCTCTACAATGGCGGTGATATCACTGTTGTCGTCCATTAATATTTCAATGGCCACGGCGTTTTGCTGATTATATCTACCCAATGAATTTGCGTCTTCAGCAAAGGTGTCAGTTACCGTCGCAACGTCACCAATTTTTATTTGCGTACCTGTGGGTGTGGTTAACAATACAATATTGGCAAAGTCACGTTGCCAATAATAGGCCTGTTCTGCTGCTTTCAAACGAATAATTTTACTGCTGTCACGCAAGCTTGTTGAAAGCGGGCTTGATGACTCCTGATTGATCACATCACTGATATCACTGATCGTTAGACCATAAGCTTGCAACTTCCCTTCATCGATTTCAACTGACATCATGGGGTCAAGCACACCAGATTGCACAACATCACTGATACCCGATTGGGCGAGCAAATCCGCTTTTAGCCTTTCCCCCAAGGTTTGTAATTCGTGGCGGTCGGCGTCACCATAAAGCTGTATCATTAATGCGTGATCTTGGCGTCTCGATTTATCAATCACTGGCTCTTCTGCATCCGCAGGAAAGTTATTGATCGCATCCACTTGGTTTTTAACGTCGGTCAACAGCTCATCAAGGGAATAATCGGTTTTCTTCTCGATACTCACATGACTGCCGGTGGCGTCAGATGTAGACGTGATGCGCTTAATCCCAGGCACGGTTTCTAAGGCTTCTTCAATTTTTAGGGCTATGCCCTCTTCGGCTTGCAGTGCATCACCGCTGTCGTAAACGACAGAAACAGAAATTTTATCTGGTTCAAGGCTCGGGAATGCCTCTTTTCGTAATGTTGAAAGTGACATCATGCCCATCACTATCACACTAACAAGCAGCAAATTAGCCGCTACTGAGTTGTTAGCAAACCAAGCGATAATGCCGTGCAGCGGGTTATTATTGGCAGATGGCGGTGGCACGTGATGCTGGCTCATAGCGCCTGTTCCTTAACAATCGGCGATATCATCTCCACCATAGGAGATACCAGCATACCTGCTAAATAGCTCACGAGTGGGCGAGTGACCACTTTAGCCTCACTCACGCCGGCTATAGGCTTGATGTACACAAAGTCGCCCCGCTCAAACACTTTATCAGCCATGACATTAACCAAAGTATTTTGCTCGTTCACGAACCAGACTTGACCATTTTGCGAAACGGCAGAAGCAGGTAACTTAATCACATTACTCAGTTGTTTACCGGTGATCTCGGCTGATAAAAATGTACCCGGCAATAAAGGCGTTGCTTGCTCGAAAGGTTTGTCTAGCGCCACTATCACGTTGCGCTGACGAGAGCTGTCATCTAAATGTTGCTCAAAGCGCGCAATGTAGCCTGTCCAACGTGATCCCGTGGTCACATCTTGCAAAGTAACCGTAGCGGATGCGTCACTCCCAAGGTTTTGCCACTGGGACAAAGATAAAGGCACGGCAATTTCGACTCTATCTGTGCTATTGAGCGTCGCAATGGTATCGCCAACGTTCACGTAACTGCCAAGATCAATATCTCGGCTTAATATTACGCCATCAAAGGCGGCAGAAATTCGGGTATTTTGCTCGTCGCGCTCGGCGGTTTTTAAAACGAAAAAGGTATTATCAGCGCTGGCTTGCGCCGCTTCTAACTGCAATGTGCGATACACCAAAGGCGAGCTTGGTGCCTGAGTAACCCCTGAGCGCTGCCATTCACGCTTCGCTTGAGCGCCTAAGTCTTTTTCTTCTTGCAAGGCAAGCTGGGCGTCAGCAAGTTCTGCTTTTGCGCTGGCGACTGCTTGCTCGTATGCAGTGCTGTCTATCGTGGCTAAAACCGCGCCTTTTTCGACAATATTACCGGTAGCGAACTGCGGGTTCATGGTGGTCACTTCGCCTTGAACTTGCGCTTTTAGGATGAGTGCCCAGTGGGCTTGCGCTTCACCATGTCCGGTTACGTAGGCTTGATAGCTACCAGGAGTAGCAACCACCACCGACACATTAGGGGCACTGGCTTTAGTCGCTACAGGGCGAGGTGCATTGGCACTTTCAGCCATTTTTTTACCGTTATACATGATGGCAAAGCCGATACACACAACAGCAACGACTGTGACAAGAATAGGGGTTGGTGACATTTTCATGATGATACTCCAAGGCCCAGTGCGAGGCCTAAATCAATACGATTAGTTTGTAGGGTGTAATGTAATTGTGTGAGTTGAGCTTGTAGGTCGTACACAGTTTGTTGCACTGTGAGCAAGTCCAAAATGTCGACCAAACCTTGTTGGTATTTACTTTGATAGTTGCTAAAACTGCGCTGGGCACTCTGCAACGCCAGCTTTAACTGCTCTTGCTGAGTATTTAACGACTGCTCCTGTCCTAAGGTATCTTCGACTTCATTCACCGCTGTCAAAAGGATGTCTTGATAATTCCAAAACGCCTGCTCGGCATTCAGTTTTGCGATATCAACCTGTGCTCGCAGTGCCCCACCTTGAAATAATGGCGCGCTGAGATTACCTAGCAAACTCCACACTGGGCTCGTTAATAATGCTTGGCTAGGTGTTTTGGCTAAGTCACTTAACGATGCCGACAACGTAATCGACGGCAACAACGCTTTGTAAGACACATCTACTAAATAGCGCTTTGCAAATCAGGACGCCGAGACAAATCTTGCACAGGGAAGTTAGCCAAAGGCTGTAATACCTCTGGCATCGTCAACGAAACGGAAAAATCATCTAGCGTATCCACGCCCGCGAGCACCTCGATAGCGCGCTTTGACTGAGCAATTTGCTCCGCGTAATCAGCAATCGTTGCTCGGGTAGAAGCGGTACTCGTGCGTGCCGTATCAAGCGCTTCTAAATCACCTAAACCAAATTGATAGCGCTCGATAATGCTTTGTTCATTATTTTGCAGCACCACTAAACGTTGCTGTTCAATGTTGAGCAAGTTCTGACGTAAAATAATGTTTAAGTAGGTACGCATTACGCTGGCAACCAGTGTATCGCGCGCGCCTTGATAATCCGCTTGGCTGCTAACGATGGTCATGTCTTGGGCAGAAACACTGTCTGCGTTCTTCTGCCACACATCGGCCTCCCAACTCACCCCTAATGATGACGAATATTGAGTGCCTTCATCTTTGCTGCGCTGAGCGTTAAAATCAGTATCCACACTGAACCACTGGCTCGCTGCTGTGACTTGGCGCTGTGCGTAGGCTAATTTTAAAGCCACGTGCATCTGATTATATGAAGGGTTATTTGCTAAAGCTTGGGCAATAATGGGTTCAAGCCCGTCAATCTTGACCAAATCGGTTAGGTAGCTAACGTGTTCTGCGCCTTGTTGACGGTACTGCCATTGCTCATGCTGATTAAGCAGTTGCTCAGTGTCTTTGGCTTTGTAATTAGGTTGGCTACTGCACGCGACTAATCCACAGGTTACAGCGAGCAGCAGCAAAGTCGCTGGCTTGTTGATGTACATAATCTACCCATACTGACTTTATCGATTGCATAAAGGGTAATGAATGATGGGTTAAGGCAAGGTTAAATAATAGGGAAGGAAGCGAAACTTTACGTTAATTTACAGTTCAGGACTGGTTTTGCCCACCAACTTCCCCCCTAAGCGTAAAAAGGTTTTAATTACCCCCTAGCGCTTTTAATATGTAAAAATTCATCCCTTCCGTTTCAAAGGGTTAATAACCGTTACCAATATGCAACCTTGGTTTTTATACATTATTGAAAACAAATATCAGCATTATTACACTGGCATTTGTAAAGACTTGGACAAACGCTTTACCCAGCATTACACCAGCGGTCCTTTGTGCGCTAAGGCGTTACGCGGTAAAGGTCCACTAACGATGATTTACGCCGTGGGCTTAACCGATCACTCTACAGCACTGAAAATGGAAATTTGGGTAAAAAAACTCACAAAAGCTAAAAAAGTACAGTTAGTCAGTGGTAGCCTAAGTAGCCCGTTTAATGTTGAAATGGCACCCTTGGTAAACACGCCTAGCATCTAACGTTAGGGCTGTTTCACGAATGTTAGCGCCAAGCTATAGACAAATATACTTAGCCATATTCTAGAAGTGCAGTGTTTAGAGAGCCCGAGTTCAAATAGACTTAATATAGAAAAATCGTGTACAAACTCATTCAGTCAGTAAGCCATTGCTAACCCGTTAATAGGCCAAAAATATGCAAACTCCTTCCCATCGGCAAAATTTATCTTCGGAATTATTGGCTATCGGCGAACGCCACTGGCAGGCGCTATCAGAGCATGATTTGTTTGAGCCACAATGGTGTGAGCACCAAGCGCAAATTTGCATTGTATTCGCCTTAAGTGATTTTGTTGCCCGCCAGTGCATTCAGCATCCAATGTTTGTGAATGAATTAATCGCCTACCCTGAACAACAAAATCAGGAGCAGGATTACGAAGCGTTACTCAACGCGGCATTAAACGATGTCACCAGCGAAGAGCAGTTGCATAAAACCCTGCGTTTATTTCGCCACTTACATATGGTCCGTATTACTTGGGCTGATGTGACTAACACACAATCCATTGAAGACTCACTCAAACGCGTATCCGCCTTGTCGCAAGCGCTTATCGTGCAAGCCAGTTTGTGGCTAAGAGCAGAGCTATCAAAACGCTTTGGTTTACCTATGGGAGAGCTAGGTGAGCAGCATATGTACATCATAGGTATGGGTAAGCTAGGTGGCCGAGAACTGAACTTTTCCTCCGATATTGATTTGATTTTCACCTATCCAGAGCAAGGCATGACCCAAGGTGGACGCAAGCCCATTGAGCACCAACAATTCTTTACCAAGTTAGCGCAAAAACTGATCACTGCGCTGCATCAAATCACCGTAGACGGTCAAGTGTACCGCGTAGATATGCGGCTTCGCCCCTTTGGTGAAAGCGGACCGCTTGTGATGCACTTTGCTGCCATGGAAGATTACTATCAAGAACAGGGCCGAGAGTGGGAGCGATATGCCATGGTAAAAGGCCGTGTGCTCAATCCTGACGATACCTACTACCCCGAAATTGCTGACATACTTAGGCCCTTTATTTATCGCCGTTATCTTGATTACAGCGCATTAGACTCGCTACGTAAGATGAAGGCGATGATTAAGAAAGAAGTGCGCAGACGTCAGCTCAGTAACAATATCAAACTTGGCCAAGGCGGCATTCGTGAAGCAGAGTTTATCGTACAAAGCTTGCAACTGATCCGCGGTGGCCGCGAGCCGGCGCTACAAGAGCAAGGGTTACTGCATAATTTACACCTTCTAATCGACATGGAAATCCTCCCAAGCGAGGATGCAACATTATTAAAAAACAGTTACTTATGGCTTCGAAAAGTAGAGCACTGTTTACAGCAGTTTGACGATAAACAAACCCAAGTCTTACCCGATAACGACGTTGATAAAATGCGCCTGTGCACCATTTTAGGTTTGGCGGACTATGCGCAGTTCAACAGCGAGCTTTTGAAACATACGTCAACTATCCATGAACAGTTTTTACTGCTTATTGGGGAAGACGCCGCACCTGAATTAACCAAGGACGACGACGCCCTCTCCCCGCTAGAAGATTTATGGCTATTACCCTTAACCCCAGAAGAGCAGCACGAAATACTCAGCCAATGGTTATCCCCTGAACAAGCCGAAGCATTTAACGCCTCTCTTGTGGCATTTGGTGATAATTTAAGTGCTAGTCGTATTGGTCAGCGCGGCGAGAATATACTCAACAAGCTTATCCCTCAGCTACTGTTCGTCATTTTGCAACAAACACCCCAAGCGGCAAGCCAAAGCTTAGATCGTTGCTTAAAAGTATTTCGCGCCATTTATGGGCGTACCGCCTATTTAGATTTATTGTTTGAAAACCAAGGAGCGCTCAAGCAATTAGTCAGTTTGTGTTCTGCCAGTCCTTGGGTAACCGAGCAGATCAGTCGATTTCCGCTATTGCTCGACGAATTGCTCAATCCAGCACAATTAGTTAATCCCACAGAGTTAACCGAATATAACGCTGAGCTTAGGCTAGCGATGCTGCGCGTGGATGAAAGCGATTTAGAGCAACAAATGGAAGCATTACGTCAATTTAAGCTTTGCCAACAACTAAAAATTGCCGCGGCTGATATCACAGGTGTATTGCCCGTGATGAAAGTCAGTGACCATCTTACTTTTCTCGCTCAAAGCATTATTCGCCAAGTGGTTAATTTAGCGTGGCAACAAATGACTGAAAAATACGGCGAACCTGATTATGCTGATATACCGAATGAACAGCACGACATGCTCAGCCGAGGTTTTGCAGTCATAGGTTATGGTAAATTAGGTGGCTATGAACTTGGTTATGGCTCAGATCTCGATTTAGTGTTTCTGCATAATTGCACCAGCAGAGCTGCAACAAATGGTCCAAAATCCATAGAGTCTGGGTTGTTTTATCTCAAATTGGCCCAGCGTATTTTACACTTATTCAATACCAAAACGGCATCAGGCCATTTATATGAAGTGGACATGCGTTTACGTCCATCTGGCAATGCTGGGTTACTTGTTTGCCATATTGATGGCTTTAGTGAGTATCAAAACCAAACAGCTTGGACGTGGGAACATCAGGCGCTAACACGCGCACGCTTTATCGTAGGTAGCCCAAGTCTTGCCCAAGAGTTTTCAGTGGTACGTCATCAGATACTATCGCAAAAACGCGATATTAAACCTCTGCAAGAAAGTGTTGCTCAGATGCGTGAAAAAATGCGTAAGCATTTAGGCTCCTCATCAAAGGCTGGATTTGATTTAAAACAAGACAGTGGTGGTATCGCGGATATCGAATTCATCGTTCAATACTATGTATTAGCCTATTCCTGCGAGTATCCGGCGCTGTCCAAATGGCCCGACAACGTTAGAATTTTGCAGCAACTACAAGCCAGTAAGTTACTTGGAGAACAGGATACACAAATCCTAAATGATGCCTATTTGACCTATCGTAATACCAACCACAGACTAGTCTTACAGCAATCTGAACAACCCCCTGATGGCGATCAGTTCATCCAGCTACGTGAAGGGGTCAGCCGAATTTGGCAGCAACTATTTACAATGCAAAGTTAAGCTCCACAAAGTAACGGCAGTGACAATCAGCCTACGACTTTGCAATTCTGTTTTAAATATTGGCTAATCACCGCAGTGATCACCAATGAACGTTGCTTAGGGCATACATAAGTTTTTACGGTGCCATCGAAATTACTGTCGATGGCGCGAGAAATCTCATGCAGACTACCCACAATTGAGTTGTCGATTTGAAAGGCATGCTTAATGATAAAGTCACGATTAAGTTCCCATATTACCTGCATACCTTCTGATTGAGCATAGGAGATAATACTATCACGCAATGTCGAACCGGCTTTGAATGAGCGGTGTTTGTATTCGCCTACCCAATTAGGTGCCAGTGGTTTTTGCAGGCTTTCCATCTTTTTTAAGCGCTCGCCAAGGGGCGTATCTGACATATTCACCACATTGACAAAATCCCCTATGTTTTCCCCCCTGGGATGGCGTGATGACAAACGGTATTCAGCATAAAAATCCGTCATGTTCTGAGCAACAGACTTAGGTCCTTCCCCACCTTCTGGTATCGGTGCATTGATATTCATCTGCTGCAATACAATCACGAAAATCGCAATCAGGATCAACGCCAAAGCTAATAGGGCGTGACGCCACCATGCAAATGATTGAGATTCACTGGGATTGTGTTTCATTGCTACCATAACTACCTTAAAAACAACAAACTGGACGAGTGCTAATTCACTCTACAGACAACCATTTCACCCTTAGTCATACAACGAAGGGTCATCTTTATTGGGTCGCGTTTTAAAACGCTTATGCATCCACAAATACTGCTCTGGTGCTTCTAACACGAGAGACTCAACCATTTTATTCATACCAGCTACATCTTCTTTATCGTCACCAGAGGGGAAACTCTCCAGTCCGGGAACCACTTTAATTTTGTAACCCGTGGCGGTTTTAATCGATGCAAGAAAAACAGTTTCACAATTGGCCTCCTTGGCAAACAGTAATGAGCCCGTCGTGGTGGCCGTTTGCTCAACGGCAAAAAAGGGCACGAATTCACATTTTACTCGACCATAATCTTGATCAGGCAAGTAAAAGCATATTTCGCCATCGTTGAGCGCTTGAATAAGCCCCCGTACATCGCGTTTATGCACCATGTACTTGTTTGAGCGATTACGCCCGTGATACTGCATGTATTCCATCAGTGGGTTGTTATGCTTGCGGTAAAACGCCACCGACGGATTGCGCAGGCCTGCCACCCGCACCGCAAATTCCAAATTCATATTGTGAATAGCGTAGGCTAACACCCCTTTACCTTGCGCTAAAATTGCCTCGATGTGTTCATATCCTTCAAACTCAGCCATTTTTTTGATCCGCCAAGTAGGCCACCACCACCCCATGCTGGCTTCTAACAAGGCCATACCTGCATTATCTAGATTGTCAGCAAGCAATTTTTGACGTTGAGCCGGGCTATAATCAGGAAAACACAGCGCTAAATTGCGTTTAGCAATCTGTACGCGCTTTTTTGCTAACACAGACAACAGTTTACCGAGTCCCCTGCCGATATATGTCTGTAGCCTATACGGTAACCAAGAAATCGTATAAAGCAGGACGATACTGACCCATGTTAGCCAAAACCGTGGGTGTAAAAACGTCAATGTGAATGTTGGGGCGGCAACAAAAGATTGGTGCAAGGTCGGATCCGAAGCAAAAAAAAGTTGGGCTATTGTAATCGACAAATGAGCGATTACTAATTAACTGGGTATAAAGTTTTAATTACTTTATTCTATAGATTCTAAGTTTGTCCCAATGCAGCGCCGATTTACCTCGCTAAATGGGCAGAATTACTTTGATTTAAACGGAAAATGAATGGCCCAACTCAATTCTCTCGACGCTTATTATTGTGGACTCGATGCGGTAAATAGCGCGACTTTACACGTAACCAAAGAGCAGCAAATATTGTTTGCTAACGAGGCGGCCTGTGCCTTATTTGGATACCAAGCAAAGAAAATAACTGACATGCAGATCAATCAGTTGTTAGAGAATTTTTATTCCGATAAAAACCAACCTTTTGACGATCATTTGTTCTATGCCGAGGCACAAGAAAACGAGCAACTTAACGGCATTTACAAATGCATGATCATCAACGATGAACATCTCATCGCGGAAGTCCAGGTAAAACCCGTTTCTTGGCTGGAAACCGATACGTCATATGTGCTTAATATCAACCCAAGTAACATTCGCCCACCAACGGGGAATGAGATTTATGACATTATTCATCGCATTAATGTCGCTACAAGTGTGGCACAAATAGGTATTTGGGAATTCAATCTGGAGCAACAGAAGCTCATTTGGGATGAACAGATGTTTATTCTGCATGGCTGTGATCCCGCTGATTTTAGCGGGGAGTTAAACCAATGGAGTGATTTACTCCACCCTGACGACAAAGAAGAGGCCCTAGGTTGTCTTCACCGGTCGCTCAACACAATTGATAAACTCGATATCGCGTTTCGAATAGTGACGCCAAAAGGCGAGATGCGTCATATACGCGCATTTGCCAGGCCCGTGCGCAGCGCCGACGGGCAGGTATCGAAAATCATTGGTGTGAATTACGATATTGGTGCCCAGCACCAACAGCAAAAGTGGTTAGAAAATGGCTTACAAAGTAACGAGCTATTTATCAAAGTGCTGCGAGAGACCGACAATGCCGTCCTCATTACCGATAAAAACGTCAAGACCAAATGGGTTAATCCCGGCTTTACTCGTATTACGGGATATTACTTAGAAGAAGTCAAAGACAAAAATCCCGGCCATGTATTACAAGGCTTACAAAGTAACCCAGATACGATCGCTCAGATGCGTGATGCTGTGGCAAAACGAGAGCGGTTCAACATAGAAATACTGAATTACCGCAAAGATGGTTCGCCACTGTGGTTTAAAATCAATAGCCATCCAGTTTATCAAAACGGTGCGTTTGACGGATTTATCGCCATTCAAAGCGATATAACCGAACAGAAAAATGCCGAATTTGCCCTGCTCAAGGCCAATAGTATTCAAAAAGCGATACTCGACAGTGCGCATTTGTTAATGGTGTCATGTGATGCTGATGGCCAGATTTTGACCTGTAATCAGACCACCGAAACCGTGTTAGGTTATAGTCGTAATGAACTGAAACAAGACGCCAATATTCAGCAATTTATGCTGACGTCAGAACTCACTAAATTCTCACAACAAGGTTCTCATAAATTTACCTCTCCCATGGAGGCTTTTTTTTATCGCGCCTCACAAAGGGACGTTGATGAAAATGAGTGGAGCTTTGTTACCAAAAATGGCCAGCAAATTCCTATGGAGGTCGCCGTAACGGGCATTATATCCCTGGAAGATACCTTAGAGGGGTACTTATTGGTCGCCAGAGATATCAGCCAAATCAAACGTTTTGAGAAAGAACGCCGGCGCCAGCAGGACCTACTGGAAACCACTGGGGAAATGGCCAAATTAGGTGGTTGGGAACTGGACCTAGCCTCGAACAAAGTGACTTGGTCAGATCAAGTGTACCGCATTCATGAATTACCTATCGGCTCTGAAGTTGACTTAACCAGCGCGATGAACTTTTATCCCAGCGACGTGCGCCCCGCCGTGAAAAATGCAATGAATAGCTCCATTGCTGATGGCAAGAAATGGGACTTACAAGTGCCATTTATTACGGCCAAAAAGAACCATATTTGGGTTCGAGCGGTTGGTTACGCCGAGTATCAAGATGGCGTACCCATATTGTTACGGGGTGCCTTTCAAGACATTACAGAAATGAAAAAGGCAGAAGAACAAGCCAAAGAAGCCAGCCGGGCAAAAAGTGAATTTTTAGCCAATATGAGTCATGAAATCCGCACGCCAATTAACGGGATTGTGGGCATGAACGATTTACTATTGGCCACCGAACTGACTAAAAAACAGCGCCATTTTGCCGAATTAGTGCACAGCAGCAGTGAATCATTACTACTACTTATCAACGATATTTTAGATTTCTCCAAAATTGAAGCCGGTAAGTTGAGCATAGATTCAATCGACTTCGATTTACACTTACTGCTAGGAAACATAATCGATACCTTTGCCAGCCGTGCCCAGCAAAAAGGCCTTGAGCTAATATTCGATTTACATCCAGACGTACCCCAGTGGATCACCAGTGATCCAGGTCGCATTCGACAAATCTTAAATAACCTGTTGGGTAACGCAATTAAATTCACCCATCACGGTGAAGTCATTTTACGGGCTGCATTGGCTGGGGATGAGCAACTCAAATTTGATGTATTGGATACCGGAATTGGTATTCACGAAGATAATCAACAAGCATTATTTTCTAAGTTTATGCAAGTCGACTCCTCTACCACTCGTCACTTTGGGGGGACCGGATTAGGCTTAGCTATTAGCAAGCAACTGAGTGAATTACTCGGTGGAACGGTTGGCGTGGCCAGCAAATGGCAGCAAGGTTCAACATTCTGGTTTACCATATCGTTAGAAGCATTTTCTCGTGGCAATACACCAAGTTTGCCTATATTTTCTGAGCGAGAAAGCCCCCTACAGGTGCTAGTCGTGGATGACAATCCTACACTGACGGATATTTTACGTCAGTGGCTAGCGACGCAGAATATGATCATGCATCACGCAGAGAACGCGTCTCAGGCCCTAAAATTGTTGCGCCGAAGTCACCTTAGCACGACGCAAATGGATATGGTCCTCATCGACACCAATTTACCCGGCATAAATGGTATTGAGTTAACCAAAGCGATCCGTAGTAACGATCTGTTTAACACCTTGCACATTATTTTAATGACGCCCCATGATTGGCTTGAAAGTGGTACATCCAGCCAGCTAACAGGGGCGGTTAGCTATGTCACTAAACCTATTAAACCCGCTACCTTGAGCGCAGCGTTTACCGGGGCTGTAGAGAAAGATTTACCAGCTAAACACAGTAAAAATCAGCCTGCGACAAAGTTACTGAATAAACATCAACAAGCGCCGCATATTCTGTTGGTAGAAGATAACTTTATTAACCAGCAGGTGGTGATCGAAATGCTTAAGAAATTGCACTGCTCAGTGCAAGTAGCAGAAAACGGGCAAGAGGCTATCCATAACCTTGAGCAGGCAGATAAACCTTTTGATGCCATATTAATGGATTGCCAAATGCCGATCATGGACGGTTATCAAGCAAGCCGTATTATTCGCAAGAACATGCATGAAAATTACGCCTCAACCTTGCCCATTATAGCGCTCACCGCTAACGCTATGAAAGGTGATCGAGAGGCTTGCTTAGCTGCGGGTATGAATGCCTACCTATCTAAACCGATTGTGCTGGCAGACCTAAGAGCTGAGTTGCATCAGTGGCTTAAATAATAGCCTCTGATGCGATTTATCTCTGTCGATCAGTAATCGTTATCGATAGCCTTAAGTTTCTTTTCAAATTGCACCATGTGCTCATCTTTTTCATAATCAAAATGATATTGGTTATGAAAGCCAAAACGAAGTTTAACTAATTGATCTTCCATGAAAATAGTATAGCCATCAAAATCACTAAAAGCGGTTACACCAGCAAGGAAATGGCCTTCACCTTTAGGCTCACCGTTTTCTCTAATTTTCTCAAAGATTGACAGTATAAACTTACTGTCCATTTCATTTTTCATGGCCTGGCCTTTACGTGTTGAGTATTGGTTTTACGTTAACGAGTCAACCTTAACGCATCTGACAATAATGGATTGTATTCGCTGACAAATGCAATAACTACGCCTGCTAGGCAAGGTTAAATATATCACTTTGCAAACAGCGAACAATGAAGATGAATCTCGCTATACGTTATTAGATAAGGGCATGTGCACACGATATCAATATGCAGTGCTCGCCTTTGACTAATGACGCACAAAATACAAAATCATTGATACGCAATACATTAGGGTAAGTTTGGGATACCAAAGAGGAAAATCTACACACTAACCTATCAATCGTTTTTGCCCACTAGCAGACACAAAAAAAACCACTGGGTTTAACCCAGTGGTTTGAACGTTAATCTAATTTGGTAAGTATTAGTCAACTAACGCTTGATACGCCATGTTCTTAAAGTCTTTGTTATAGGAAAAATAACTAGAGGGCATAAGCTGAGTCATTGAAATGATGATCATTTGCTCTTTTGGATCGATTCTAAAATAAGTTGAAGCGGCTCCAGCCCAGCCATAATCGCCTTTTGAACCCATAGTATTCGCACCTTGCTCATCAACGGTAACCGACATCGCTAAACCATAACCTTCACCAGGCGCAGAAGGCTCAAATGGGATAAGACTAGCGGGTAAATGATTGGTACGCATGTATTCAACGGTTTTACGTCCGAGAATACGCTTGCCCTTATACTCACCGCCATTTAACAGCATTTGGGTAAAGGTATAATAATCATCTATGGTTGAGACTAAACCACCACCGCCTGATTCAATTTCAGGAGCAGATAAGTAATCCCCAAGTGGTTCATTTTCCATTGGCACCGTTTGACCTTGCTGATTGATAACGTAGATCTGCGCTAAACGGTCTTTTTTATCTGCTGGCACATAAAAGCCAGTGTCGTTCATCTTCAGTGGGTTAAAGATATGCTGCTTGAAATACTCACCTAAGGTTTGACCGGATAAACGCTCAACTAACACGCCAATTATATCGGTGCCTATGCTGTAGTTCCATTTCGTACCGGGTTGATGATTTAGCGGTAACTTAGCCACTTCTGTTAGCAAATCTGCACGCTTGGTTTTACCCGAGAACAGAGCCGATTGCTGATACAACTTATCCACTGGGCTTTGGCTAAAACCATAACTGAAACCTGCTGAGTGGGTAAACAGCTGCTGAATGGTCATGATCTTATTTGTGTCTTCAAGGATCATTTTATCGCCATCTATTCCTGCATATACCTTAAGATTTGCTAACTCAGGTAGATACTTACTCACAGGATCATTCATCTGAAATTTGCCTTGCTCCCACAGCGTTAAGGCAGCAACAGCGGTAATCGGTTTGGTCATGGAATAAATACGGAAAATAGTATCTTCTGCCATGTCAGTTTTAGCTTCACGGTCGCTAAATCCGACTGCTTCAAGGTGTACCACTTTGCCCTTACGTGCCACTAAGGTCACAGTGCCAGCTAACTTCTGCTGATCGACAAACGCCTGCATAGCCGGTTCAATTCGTTCAAGACGAGCTTCAGACATACCCACTTTTTTTGGATTTGTAACACGAATGTCGGCGTAGGCAGGCTGCGCTAACAATGCACTCATGGCACTTGCTAAAAGAATTTTATTGATTTTTTTCATGAAAGACCTGTTTTAGGATATGCGTCAATTGAGTGGTTGAGGATATATCATACTAATGTGATAAATCATCAAAATTAACAATAAGTCATCATCATCCCAACATATAACTACCAGTAATTAAGGCCTAATCACATGAGTTATGCCCAAAAAGCCAATTAAATTGGCTGACTCTTATACTTTTTTAAGCCACAGACCATTGTCATTTTTTTGATATTTTTGCTTCACAGCTGACCAAGCCACTTTGTGGGCGACTTCTTCACGCCCTTGGTCTCCCCGTCTGTCGTCGGGATCTTTGTATTCATCCCACGCACTGTTAAACGCAGCTAAATAAATACTCTGAGCCTTAGGGGGTAACACATTTTGCACCGTGTCAGGCAGATCTTTATGAGAATCGTATGGCATATAGACGCTCCTTAAAATATTTAAGTCATAACATAGCTATTACTAGCGCAAAGTTTAGGCTGCTTTGCTCTGCAGCCCTAAACGCGCTTACTGAATAAAAAGAAGCAAGAAGAGTTCCAAACACATAATAAAGTCAGCGTGCAACACTGACGCTGACATGAAATGACCATTGATGAATATATGCAATGATAGGGGCTGTTATCCCCGTCCCACTTGTGAAAATATTACAAGGTTATGGGTTTATTTACCGCGAAACACAGATACTAATTTCCCCATTAAAGAGACGATTAATAACACCAGTCCTCCGGCGACAATACCCACTATACCGTCGGCTAGTATGGGTAAAATAGCATTAATAGTACTTCCTACCCCACTGAACTGAGTTAACACATTTGCCACTACATGATGCACAAAGGGCACGCTGTGAACCACTATCCCTCCACCCACCAAAAACATCGCAGCCGTACCGATAATGGCCAGGCTTTTCATCAGTAACGGCGCAATAATCAATAAACTGCGCCCAACGAACCGTTGTAAGCTGTTAAATGATCCAGACACAGATTTACGCAGCATATACAAACCAGCATCATCTAGTTTGACGATACCAGCAACCAAACCATACACCCCAACGGTGATAGCAATGGCCAATAATGACACAACGATTATTTGTGTGCTTAAAGGCTCAGCCTGCACTGTGCCCAAAACGATGACTACGATTTCAGCAGACAAAATAAAATCTGTTCTTATCGCCCCTTTAATTTTGCCTTTTTCTAACGCGACTAAATCAACCGTTGGGTCCGCCAACGCATTGAGCTTTTCTTGATGCTCTGCTTCACGCTCCGCTTTGCTGTGCAGCCACTTATGGGCAACTTTTTCAAAGCCTTCGAAACACAAGTACAAACCACCAATAACCAGTAACACAATAATCAACCAAGGAGCAAAAGCACTGATCAATAGTGCTGATGGTACGAGGATCAATTTATTTAAAAATGAACCTTTGGCAACCGCCCACACAACAGGCAGTTCCCGCTCTGCTTTTACACCAGAGACTTGCTCTGCGTTTAATGCCAAATCGTCACCTAGCACGCCAGCCGTTTTTTTGGCTGCCACTTTAGATAAAATAGCCACGTCATCAAGGATCGTCGCGATGTCATCAATCAAGGCAAGTAGGTTTGCAGCGGCCATGCTTGGCTCCTAAAAGTTGGGGTTAAGACTAATAGTGAATTATTCTGTGATAGCGCGTGGTGGCTCATTACCACCTTGCAGCAGTAACATAGCACTGAGGGGGATTAACTGCACATTATCTTGTGCTAATTTCGGCAGTCGTTGCTGCAAGTAAGTGATCGTCTGGCTATGGGGGTGACCAATGGCTAGGGAGCGTCCATATTTTCGTGCTTTTGTGACTAATAAATTAAACTGACGGTCTATTTTGTCCACCGACAAATCATTGTCTAGAAAAACATGCCGCCGCATGGTGGGTACATGCTGTTGTCTGGCAATCGTTTCAGCCAGCGTAAGTGCGGTGGTGCGACTATCAATAAAGATTAAACCATGTTGATGCAGATATCCCATAGTCGTACGCATGGGATGAGCCAGTTGTGTAAGACGACTACCCATATGATTATTCATACCAAGGGCATCAGGCACACTGGCAAACGCTGCGTTAAGAGTTTGCAATATGTCACTGTCATTCATGCTCGCCAGCAGCACATTCGGCTCTTGCCGTAACCCGGCAACAGACTCCATTGGCATGTGCAGCAAAAATTCACGTTGCTGCTCTTTCGCTAACAGAGCGTACTTTTGACTCATTTTTTTGTGGGGTAATATGGACACAGCTACATTCTTTGGTAAGGAAAATGCCGCTTTATCACGCAGAAAACTATTTCCCACATCGTCAATGATAATCGCGATTTGCGCACTGTAGGCTGTATCGGGAGCAATCAACATTAACAATAAGACGAAGCAAATACGGCGTGTCCTGCTGAGCTTATTGTTATTAATATCCACTACAACTTTAACCACTGGGTAGGATTCACCGGATCACCTTTATAGCGAATTTCGAAATACAAATTAGGTGAAGATTGACCACCACTTTGCCCTACCAGTGCAATCGGCTCCCCAGCTGAAACAGTATCACCCGACTGATGTAACAAGGCCTGGTTATGCCCATACAAACTCATGTAGCCGTTGCCGTGATCGATCACCGTGACCAAACCAAACCCTCGTAGCCAGTCTGCATACAAGACTTTACCGTGATGAATCGCCACCACATTGCTGCCCGCATTGGCGTCAACGATAATACCTTTCCAACGCACTTGCCCTTGGCGCTTAGTCCCAAATAATTTGCGCACTCGCCCATCAGCTGGCATGAGTAACTGACCCTTCAATTTCGCTAAACCATCAAAGGTGGTTGGCTTTAAGGCGGCCAAACGCTCAGCTTCAGCAATGGCTTTACGTAAATTTTGCTCGTTCGCTTGTAGCTCTTCAATCTTAGCCGCATCACTCTCAATGGCTGATTGTAATTTGCTTAGGGTCTGCTCTCGACTGCGCAGCCCTTGGGTAAGTGTCGCCTGTTGAGCCTGCTGACGGTCAAGCAGGTTTTGCAGACCATCTTGCTTCACGATTAAACTTAGATTGATCTCAGTTAACTCTTCGCCCAACATTCGAAATTCATCAATTAATTCGCTTCGCGCCTTATTCAGGTATTGGTAATACGTGATCGTGCGCTCAAATTTAGCCGCACTTTCTTGGTTAAGCAGCATTTTGGCGTAATCATAATTGCCCGTCATAAAGGCACTGCGAATTTGCTTGGCTAAGGTTTCTTGCTGCTTTGCTAACTTACTTTGAATTTCGCTTTGGCGTTTTTTAAGGTTTCGCTGATCCTCTTGGTTCGCCTTTAACTCTTGTTCTGTGCTGTTAAGTGCTTTGGCGGCGGAGGCAATTTTAAGCTCACTTTGCTTTAACTCACCTTGCAACGCTTTGGCTTTTGCCAGTTGTTTCGCAACTTGCTGTTGTTTCTGTTTAATCTGCTGTTGCAGCGCTTGTAGTTCTTCTTTGGATTGGCCCAACACCTGAAATGGTAAAAGGCAAACAAACAAAAAGCACCATAAGCATGGTGCTTTTTTGTTTTTTATCCATGACAACAATGGTTGCAAAAGAATTACTTAACCAAAGTCACAATGGGCGTGCCAGTCATTTCGTTTGGTTGTTCCATGCCCATTAAGTGCAACATAGTGGGCGCCACATCACTCAAGGTGCCGCCAGTGCGTGCAGTGGTCTTTTGACCAACGTGCCAAAACGGCACTAACTCACTGGTATGAGCCGTATGTGCTTGACCTGTTATTTCATCCGCCATTTTTTCCGCGTTACCATGATCCGCAGTGATTAAGCAGTCGCCACCAATGTGATTAATCGCTTCAACAACACGTCCAATACAGGTATCTACTGCTTCACAGGCTTTCACTGCCGCAGCAAAATTACCGGTATGACCGACCATGTCGCCATTGGGATAATTACATATAATGGCGTCAAATTTACCTGACTCAATAGCCGCTACAAGCTTATCAGTCAGCTCAGTGGAGTTCATTTCTGGCTGTAAATCATAAGTGGCGACTTTTGGTGAAGGGATCAAAATACGTTCTTCGCCTTCATATAAATCTTCTTTACCGCCGCTGTAGAAAAAGGTCACGTGAGCGAACTTTTCTGTTTCGGATATACGTAATTGGGTTTTACCATGATTCGCTAACCACTCGCCCATGACATTGACCAATGCCACCGGAGGATAAGCTGCTGGTGCATCTATGCTTTCCGCGTAGCGAGTCAGCATCACAAATGCGCTCAGATCAATATGTTGCCCTTTGTCGAAATCACTAAAGTCGCTCTCCACAAACGGACGACTGATTTCACGGGCACGATCCGCTCTGAAGTTCATAAAGACTAATGCATCACCCGCTTCAATCGGCGCAGCATCACCAATAACAGTAGGTTGCATAAATTCATCGTTTTCATCTCGGCTATAAGAATTTTCTAACCCTTCCACGGCACTCGCTACATTGAAAGCCCCTTCCCCTTTGGCTATGACCTTGTAAGCCTTTTCAACACGATCCCAACGAGAGTCGCGATCCATGGCGTAATAGCGGCCCACTAAGGTAGCTGTTTTGCCCACACCGAGCTCTTCGAATACTTTATCAGCGGCTTCAAGCGGCGCTTTAGCGCTACGAGGCGGAGTGTCGCGACCGTCTAAAAATGCATGCAAATAGATTTTTTTCGCGCCGCGCTTAGCTGCCAGCTTAATCATCGCAAAGATATGGTCTTGGTGGCTGTGTACACCACCTTCGGATAACAAGCCCATAATATGAACGGCTTTATCTTGCTTAATGGCTTTATCTACATTGTTGACCAATATTTCGTTTTCGAAAAAATCACCGTCTTTAATCGCTTTGGTCACTCGGGTAAAATCTTGATATACCACACGGCCTGCGCCTAAATTTACGTGACCTACCTCTGAGTTACCCATTTGTCCACCCGGCAACCCCACATCCATACCTGAGGCAGAGATAAGTGTATTGGTAGTTTCTTTTGTTAAGCGGTCTAGTACCGGGGTGTTTGCGTGGGCAATCGCGTTATTGGTGGTGTCTTCTCGGTGTCCCCACCCGTCCATTATAATTAGGGCTAACGTTTTTTTGCCTTGGCTCATGATTGTCTCCGCTGAAAAAGGTTGTAAAAAAGTAACTTGGGGTCAGAACGATAGATTGCAAAGTGCAAGTAAACATTCTACCCACACAGGTACCATATTATCCTGTGTGTGTTGGCTCGTCACGGGCAATTAGTGGAAAAACTCGCGTGTTTACAAAACCTTATTTTATAAGTTATGGCTTGGTGGCGCACTGCTACTGGTTTTAGGCAGTAATTTCTATATACTTTGCTCTCATTTTTTTACCTTAAATGCTTTAAAGAGGCGCAATAATTATGGATCAAGTGATTGAATTTGCTACAAATCACTACATTTTAGCGGGTTTATTCGTCGCTTTGTTAGTATCGCTGCTATACACCACGGTCGCGAGTTCATTTTCAAAATTAAAAGAGCTCAGCACCCACGAGGCTACGCTTCTAATGAATAAAGAGGACGCCATGGTGCTGGATATCCGCCCAGTGGCCGAATTTAAAAAGGGCCATATTTTAGGCGCCAAGCAAATTAAACCTGAGCTCGTCACTAAGGGCGATTTCGCTAGCCTTGAAAAACAAAAAGACAAACCCATTATTGTTGTGTGTGCAATGGGAATGACATGTAAACGTACTGCAAACCAAATGCTTAAGGAAGGTTTTGAGCAGGTAACCGTTCTTAAAGGAGGGATGAACGCCTGGCAAGGTGCGAGTCTTCCAATTAGCAAATAAACAAAAAGGTATTTTTATCATGAATAAAGTCGAGTTATACACCAAAGGACACTGTCCGTACTGTCACCGCGCGAAGGCGCTACTAGAGCAGAAAGGCGTGCAATACACCGAATTTAAAGTGGATGTTCAGCCTGAACTACGTTCAGAAATGATCACTCGCGCTAACGGTGGTTCAACCGTGCCGCAAATATTTATTGGAATACAACACGTAGGTGGTTGTGACGATTTGTTCGCGCTAGAATCACAAAATAAATTAGATACATTACTTTCTGCTTAAGCAGAAAATTTAAGGAAGCAAAATGGCTGAAGAAAACCAAACAAATCCAGCTGACGCAGCTCAAGCCGCTCAGGGACCTCAATTCGCAATCCAACGTATTTACACCAAGGACATCTCTTTTGAAACGCCAAATTCACCGGCTATTTTTCAAAAAGAATGGAAACCTGAAGTTCAATTAGATTTGGACACACGTAGTGCGCTGATTGAAGAAAACGTCTATGAAATCGTCTTGGCTGTTACAGTGACCGCCATGTTAGGTGAAGAAACAGCCTTTTTGTGTGAAGTACAACAAGCGGGTATTTTTGCTATCGGCGATATGCCTGAGCAAAATAAAGCGCACATGTTGGGTTCTTTCTGCCCGAACACGCTTTTCCCTTATGCTCGTGAAACGATTTCTAACTTAGTTAATCGTGGTACGTTCCCGCCCCTTAATCTTGCGCCTGTTAACTTTGACGCTATTTTTGCAGCTTACATGCAAAAACGTGCGGCTCAACAAGCACAAGAGCAAGCGCCTACGCAGTTAGACGCGTAAGTACTGAGCTAATGAAACAAACAGTTTCAGTATTGGGGGCGGGGTCGTATGGCACCGCCCTTGCTTTTTGTCTGGCCAGAAATGGGGTTGTCACCACATTATGGGGCCGAGACCCAAAGCAAATGCAAGATATGGCCGACGTCAGAAGTAATCAAAAATACTTACCAGGGGCTATTTTCCCCGAGCCATTAAGTATTGAAGTCGATTTACGCAGCGCGGTGAGCCTAAACAATGATTTACTCATTGTGACCCCAAGCCACGGCTTTTCAGCGTTGTTACGCCAAATTAAACCCATGCTCACATCAGAGCACAGAATTATTTGGGCCACCAAGGGACTCGATCCCCAAAACGGCAGATTATTGCAAGATGTTGCCCGGGAAATACTCGGTGATACTATTCCTCTTGCGGTGGTGTCAGGCCCCACATTTGCTAAAGAAATGGTCGCAGGCTTACCCACCGCTATTTCCGTATCATCAACGGATGATCAATTGGCCACAGATTTTGCCAATATGCTGCACTGCTCTCGTTCATTTCGGGTATACAAAAACAATGACTTTATTGGCGTGCAATTAGGCGGTGCGGTAAAAAACGTCATTGCCATAGGCGCTGGGTTAGCCGATGGCTTAGGCTTTGGTTCAAACGCCAGAACGGCTTTGATCACCCGTGGTCTAGCAGAGCTAACTCGCTTAGGTATTACCTTAGGCGCACAGCCTGAAACCTTTATGGGTATGGCAGGCCTAGGTGACTTGGTATTAACCTGCACTGATAACCAATCCCGTAATCGTCGTTTCGGTTTAGCTTTAGGCGCCGGAAAAAGCATAGACGACGCGATTGCAGAAATCGGCCAAGTGGTTGAAGGTTACCGCAATACCAAAGAAGTACATCAATTGGCTGCGCGTCATAACGTAGAAATGCCGATTTGTGAGCAAATCTACAAAGTCTTATACGAAGCCAAACCCGCAAAAGAAGCTGCACTAGCCTTACTAGGTCGAGAGCAAACATCTGAATAACAAACTGGGTTACAACTGCATTTAGTTAGTAAAATAAAAATGCCTCATTGACGATTAGTGCCCTCCTATCCAGAGGGCATTTTTATTTGTGTGATATGAAGGTGTAAGCGCAAAGCTAACCCAATGCCCATTGTAACAAGCATCATTTATCGCAACTAGTGTTTAGGTTCGGCAACCGCGGGGAAAAGCACAGTTAATGAAACGAATAGCTCAAATAGATTCGCGTTCATTGACTGAACTAAATGGCCTTATTTCTTCGTTGCCTGCAAATGAAAAACGTTAATCGGTGAGGCGATATTCCACTGGGCTTTGCCTGTATCAAATTTGATTGATACATATAAACCGTTATTTTCACCATCAAAATGACGGTAAGTCTTGCTCGCTTTTGAGCGTGAGCGCTGATAAACATGTGAAAAAGCGACCAACTCTAACGAGTGCACTAATGCGAAATAATTGGGTACAAGCCAGGCGAAGGCATCCATGAGCCAGCGATCTTGCTTGAGTTGTGTTAATAGCGCTGGCGGGTATTGCCCTGCGAGTACGCACTCCCCGTTGGCAAACCTTAACGTAAACTTGGGCATGGCTTTATCGCCAGCATTGGCGCCCGCAGCCTCTAGAACCATTTCACAGTGGGTTTCAATCCGTGCTAACAAGTGTTCAGTTTCTTCGCGTATATAATAATCCAACCCCGTAATAGGCTGATATCGCATTCTAGGTTCATTTACCCATAATGTAGGCAGCAATTGCTGTAATACGTGGGCTGAGCCTACTGTTGGCCTTGCTGTGCGCGCAACATCTTGGCCAAGCGTATTAGTGAGTTGAATATGGGCAGAACCTAGCATATGAATACCTTTTGCTGCCTTTGGTGTGCAGCTAGTGTTTAACTAATATCCTACCGTTCAGCAGAGATTATGCCAAAGTGAGTATTATTAATTTAATCAATAGCTTATAAGCCGAAATCCGCCTCTAGAGAAAAACACAAAGACAAGTGTCATTTTTCTGACTGGGCATTTGACAAGAGTGCAATGAGGGCGAATTGTGATGAGGGTTACAAAAAATAAAAAGCCGAGTCAGATATATCAACTCGGCTTTTTAGCTGTTAAAAATTGTGTTTATTTAGGGACGTTCAATCACCAGCCTAAAATAGACCAGATCATGCAGCTCGTTATCATCTGACCAAATCCAATTGGCGCCATTGGAGCCATACAATCCGCTCACTCGCGAGCGCCAAGGTAAAGCCCCATAAGCGCCATACTCTGCGGCATAACCCCAACTATTATCGTCATAACTTTGCGTATTCCAATCATCAAACGTTTGCGTAGAAACTTTCCACTGCGTATCGCTGACGATAACGCCCTGTTCGGTTTCTATCTTAGCGATAAGCGCCGCAATGCCATCTACGTCCTGGGCCTTCACCGCTAATACGTTGCGACCAGAGGCCAGTTCCACGATGTAACTCTTAGCGTACATCCAGTTGTTTGATGAGCCTAAGAATACGCCGTTAAAGTAAGTATCTTCAAAGTTATCAACCGATATTGTGATCGTTGCCATTTCAGAGGTGACAGGCGCGGCGGCGATAGACAGCGTAAAGGTTTGCTGAGCGTGTGTGCCTGTTGTATCACTAGCCTGAACAGTAAAGGTAAATTCGCCTGCTTCATTAGGTGTTCCTGCCAATTCCCCGCTTTGCGTCTCAAGGCTAATCCCATTAGGTAAACTACCGTTTGTTAGTGACCATACAAAAAACTCGCTTCCGCCACTGGCAGACAGCATGCTTGAATAAGCTTCATTCACCTGCCCTTGTGCTAAGGCCAGCGTTTCAATCACCACAGGATCAGGCGCAGCCTCATCACTTGCAGTTATGTGATAACGAAAGTACACAGTATCGTCGTCATAACGTTCATCTGACCATAGCCACTGCGCTTGGCTTGTACTTGCCCATCCCTGTACTTTTTTATACCAAGGCCACACGCCGTAGTAACCATAGGTACTGGCTGGTTGCCACTGGCTATCATCGAAATCGGTTTGCTGCCAACCTTCAACATGCTCAGTAGAAACTTTCCAATTTTCATCGCTATACAAAGGTTGACCCGCTAACTCTAATTCAGCCAGCAGTCCTGCTAAACCATCAACATCCATCGCTTTGACTGCCAGCACATTATTGACTTGCGTCACATTAACGCTATAGAACTGGCTGCTTTTCCAGTCTGCAGACTCGCCTAACAGTACCCCGTTAAAGTACAACTCTTCTGAATTATCAACCGTTAAGCGAATGCTTAATTGTTGATTAATTGCAGGCTCGGGCATGAGGTTCTCGGCGGCGGCGCCTAATGCGATGCGACCAAATGTCAAGGTGCTGACATCAATGGCCTTGGCCGTGTTTAATAGCGCCGCTAAAATTTGCCCTTTATCAGGTTTGTTATTCAATGAAGCCAGCGCAGCAAATGCGCCAGCCACATGAGGAGCCGCCATAGATGTCCCTTGCAACGAGGAATAAGTTCCGCCGGGTACAGAGGAAACAATACTCGTGCCGGGTGCCAATAGGGTTAAATAATCTGCTCGGTTAGTGAATGACGCGACACTGTCGTTATCCGTTGTTGCCCCAACACTTACCGCACCAGTGACACACCCAGGTGCGCTTATTTTGTTGCTATAACCATTGTTACCCGACGCGATCACGACGGCGATACCCGCCTCGTCGAGTTTACCGACTGCTGCCGCGTAGCTGCGGTTAGCTGAATCACAATCACTTTGAGTGAGATACCCCCCCGCCCCTAAGCTAATGTTCACGGACGGAATAGCATAGGTATTTCGCAGGCTATATACTCGTTCTAATCCTTGAATAACGTCAGAATCGTAGGCGCCTAAACAAGGTGGATTACCATCACAATAACTACTATCGAGGATCTTTGAAAACACTTGAATGGCGATGATATCGGCGTTTTTAGCAACCCCGTGTAAGGTATCGCTATTACCTGCGACAATGCCTGCCACGTGGGTACCATGGTAACAGCCACTAAAATCACAGGCTTGGGCAGCGCCATCGGCTACTTCATCATTATTACCACTAGGACAGACAGACTCAGAAAAGCCGGAGCTGCGGTTAGTGGAAAAACACGCTTCAGAAACCACCTTACCATTTAAAAACGGATGATTTGCCTCAACACCTGAGTCAAGCACGGCTACTGTCTGACCGGCTCCATTGGCCCCAATATCATAAGCCTCATCGCTGCCAATAATACTGGTACTTTGGGCGAGTGTAGGCTGACGAATATTATCAAGCTGAATACTGCGTACATCACTTTGACCTTCGAGTACTACTAAGGCCCGAGCATTAATTTCATACACCACCAAAGGCAAATGAACAAAGCTGTGCTTTAACTGCGCGCCGCTTTGATTCAAGGTCAATTGTAAGTTAGCTTGGGCAGTTGCGATTGCTCGCATCGTGCTGGCCTCACGATTAGCGTCGCTCACGCCTTGCTGGTTGCTGTCACTTTGGCTTGCACTGTTATTTTCATCAACGGATGATGATGATCCATTCGAGTCAATATCAAGCTCCACAATGACTCGCACCGTGCCAGTTTGCTGCATTTCGCTGACTAATAACTGACGTTGCTTGGCATTGAGTAGATTGCTGTCCGCTGCATTCGCTAGGTTAATGCTGACAAAGCTCGCAAAAATACAGCACAACCAACATGCAACAAAAGGTGGAAATCGATTTAAAAGCGCATTTTTCATGATATCTCTCGCTAAGTGATAGTCACTTATCTTAATCTATAGGCATTATTTAGGGTGAGGATGTAAGGTATCGAAAATCAGACTTTCGAATGACATCCTATGAGCATTCAGGCCATCCTGAGCAAATTTCATGCATACCTTTAGTAAGACACAGGGGCAAAATTTAACAACTAGCCTTTAGTTTTACACTCGATGTTAAATACGTATGAGCTATATATTTTAGTTCTATATGAGGTACGCAATCTTTCACTGACGCGGGGTATCATTCCGCCACAGCAAGGCCTGAAACAATAGTACAGGCTTTTTTAGGTAACGTATAAACAACACAATAAGAGCAGTCGCAATAAAAGGTAAAACCAACACTTTTACCTTGCTGTAACATTTAACCTGTCACACAGAGATATATCACATGCAAGATGTCACTAGCGCCACCGAGTTATTGGTGCAAAGTTCTAATACCTACTTTTTACTTATCGGCGCAATCATGGTTTTTGCCATGCATGCTGGCTTCGCATTTTTAGAAGTGGGCACCGTTCGCCACAAAAATCAGGTTAATGCCTTGGTTAAGATCATCACCGATTTTGGCGTATCCTGTATTGCTTACTTTTTTATCGGTTACTGGATTGCCTACGACACCACGTTTTACAGTAGTGCGAGAGAATTAACTGCTAATAACGGTTATGACTTGGTCAAGTTTTTCTTCTTGATGACGTTCGCCGCCGCGATCCCAGCAATTATCTCAGGCGGTATTGCGGAGCGGGCCAAGTTTAATCCCTTCTTGTTAGCTTCAGCGATTATTGTCGCGTTAATTTATCCCTTTTTTGAAGGCGTGGTATGGAATGGCAATTACGGCGTACAGGACTGGATAGAGCAAACCACAGGTTCACAATTCCATGATTTTGCTGGATCAGTCGTGGTGCATGCCGTCGGTGGATGGTTGGCCTTAGTGGCGGTATTTTTTTTAGGGCTACGTAATGGCCGAGTGAAAGATAAAAAGTTAATCGCTTTTGCTCCATCAAATATTCCCTTTCTAGCCTTGGGTACATGGATTTTATGCATTGGCTGGTTTGGCTTTAACGTAATGTCGGCGCAAACGCTTGACGGTATCAGTGGTTTGGTGGCCATGAATTCACTTATGGCCATGGCAGGCGGTATTATTGCCGCTTGGTTATTCGGCAAAAATGACCCCGGCTTTGTCCACAATGGTCCCCTTGCTGGCTTAGTCGCTATCTGTGCGGGCTCAGATATTGTGCACCCTATTGGCGCACTGGTTATTGGCGTTGTCGCAGGTTGGCTGTTTGTGACTCTGTTTACCCTCATTCAACGCAGCAAAAAACTGGATGACGTTTTAGGTGTGTGGCCACTACATGGTTTATGTGGTGCATGGGGCGGTATTGCAGCAGGTATTTTTGGTAGCGAGAATATGGGTGGCTTAGGCGGAGTAAGCTTAGTAGCACAACTTATAGGTACCCTTGGCGGTATTTCAGTGGCTTTGATTGGCGGTGTCATTGTTTACGGCGTACTCAATAAGACCATGGGTTTACGTTTAACCGAAGAAGAAGAATATAACGGCGCTGATTTGACGACCCATCGTATCGGCTCTATTAATCACGATTAATCCCCCAAGCAATCTGGCTCGCTATATCTAAAATGGCGAGCCACATATGTTCCTTAATTCACAAAAATCCCTTCAAAAATCGCTCTTAACCACGTTAATGCAGAGTCTTGTTCTGTATTTTTATGCCAATAAAGATGAGTAGAAATCGGTGCTATTTTTAGCGGCAGATCAAGTAATGCTACCTCGTCTTGACGTAAATGCTCAGCCAGCATGCGAGGAACTGTCAGTAAATAATCTGAATTAGCCACCATGCTCTTAGCGGAATAATAATTCTGACATCGAATCACCACCTTGCGCGATAACCCCTGCTGTTGGAACAACAGATCTTCTGCCGATGCTCCACTTGACCGATTAGACACCCCAATATGGCCAGCCGCAAAATAAGCCTCTTTATTCATTCCGTTACACAAAGGATGAGTTTTACGTATTAACACACAAAACTCATCATCAATCAGTTTCTGGTGCAACACAGGCGCTTTAATTGGTAGCGCAACATCTAATGCTAAATCCATATGCCCGGCACTTAGATCCCGAGTCAAAGTAACCCGGTCAACCTTAACACTAGAAAACGTCACCTTGGGTGCTAACTGGGCAAGACGAGTCGTTAACGCGGGGAAAATACTGGGTTCGAGTGCGTAATGCATCCCGATTCTGAAATGGTGTTCACTGGTCAAGGGTTGAAACTCACCCCAATGTTGCATGATCTGCCGCAAGCGCGTGAGATTATCGATAATAAGTGGCGCCATGCGCTGACAGGCGGGAGTGGGTAACATGCGGTTATTACTGCGTTGAAACAACGGGTCACCCAAGCAATCCCGCAAACGTTTAATTCCATGACTGACCGCTGATGGCGTGATATGCAGTGCTTCTGCGGTGCGCGTCATATTTTGTTCAAGGTACAGACTTTCAAAGACTTTAAGCAAATTTAGGTCGAGCTTTTTAAGAGCATGTATATCTGCCACAGTTGCGCCCCACAGCAATGAATTTAATTCATAGTATACCTGCACTATTTTTCATTTCATTCAATTTAATAATGACGCTATGCTGATGACACATTAACGAACCGTCATTAACCAACAGTAAGGGAAAATTATGGATTTTGCTCATAGCCAAAAAACTCAAGATTACATTGCACGCGTTAAAGCGTTTATGGATGAACACGTATATCCAGTGGAAGAGCAAATTTACCGTGAGACGGAAGAGCTTAACCCTACCGGTGACTGGACGAAGTGGCAGATGCATCCATTTATTGAGCCGTTAAAAAAGAAAGCCCAAGCAGCAGGCTTATGGAACTTATTCCTGCCCGACGACAAACTAGGCAAAGGGTTAACGACCCTAGAATACGCTCCATTGGCTGAAGAAATGGGTCGAGTATTATTCGCCTCTGAAATATTCAACTGTAATGCCCCTGATACAGGCAATATGGAAGTGCTTTACCACTTTGGTAACGAGCAACAACAAGAAAAATGGCTTAAACCGTTACTCGCCGGCGAAATACGCTCGGTATTTGGTATGACCGAGCCTGACGTAGCCTCCTCTGATGCGACAAACATGCAGGCCACCGTCGAACAAGACGGTGATGAGTTGGTATTAAATGGCAAAAAATGGTGGTCTACGGGCTTAGGTCATCCTAATGCAAAAATAACGATTTTCATGGCTTTATCCAATCCTGAAAATGACAAACACAGCCAGCACAGCATGGTGATTGTGCCGCTCGATACCCCAGGGATCGAAATTAAACGTATGCTTAGTGCCTACGGCGACTTTGATGCGCCATCGGGTCACGGTGAAATGCATTTCACCAACGTACGCGTACCGAAAGAGAACTTATTGGTCGGTTTAGGCAAAGGCTTCGCTATCGCCCAAGGTCGTTTAGGGCCGGGTCGGATCCATCATTGCATGCGTTCTATTGGCGCGGCTGAAAAAGCACTAGAACTGGCGATGAAACGCAGCTTAAGCCGTACCGCATTTGGCAGACCGCTCATAAAACTAGGCGGTAATGGCGAACGAATCGCTCAGGCACGTATTGCCATTCATCAAGCACGTCTAATGACGCTGCACGCTGCGTGGAAAATCGACGAAGTAGGCGTAAAAAATGCCATGACCGAAATTTCTGCAATTAAAGTTGCCGTGCCTAAAATGCTACAAGACGTAGTGGATATGGCGGTACAGTTGCATGGTGGTGCGGGGATGAGTAGTGACTTCCCACTCGCACGATTCGCCGCTGGTGCTAGAGCGCTGCGCTTAGCCGATGGCCCAGATGAAGTGCATATGGGTATGGTGACACGCCTTGAACTGAAGAAATATCAATAACATGAGTCAGCTTACCGATGGGCAAACCGTTGTTGATGAAGCTGGTCATGTGCGCCAAGGTGAGGAGCTAGATGTAGCCTCCTTATTACCTTGGCTTAACAGTCAACTTCCCCATTTAAACGGTACACCAAAAGTCACTCAATATGCCGGAGGTGCGTCCAATTGGACGTACTGCCTCACATTTAACGAGGCGACCAGCCCCGATAATGAAGTCATTTTACGCCGAGGTCCAGCAGGCACCAAAGCTAAGGGTGCCCATGATATGGGCCGGGAGTATCGCCTGCAAGCAGCCTTAAAACCGGTATATAAATATGTGCCTGAGATGCTTGCTCACTGCGAGGATAAAGGCGTAATAGGCGCTGAATTTTACATCATGGAGAAGTTCAATGGCATTATTCCGCGTAAAAACATGCCTAGAGATTTACCGCTATCAACCCAGGATACTCGTACTTTATGCGAGAACGCATTAGACAGTTTGATTGAGTTACACAAAGTTGATTATCAGGCTGCAGATCTGAGTCACATCGCAAAAGGTAGCGGTTATGCCCAAAGGCAAATCGATGGCTGGATAACTCGCTATCACAAAGCTCGTACGTGGAATGTTCCCAAAGCCAATTACATATGCGATTGGTTGCAAGCCAACTTGCCAGACAATGAACATATTTGCTTAACCCACAATGATTTTCGCTTTGACAACTTGGTACTAGATGCCCACGAGCCAACGCATATTATCGGCGTACTCGACTGGGAATTGGCCACCCTTGGTGATCCTCTGATGGATTTAGGCAATAGTTTAGCCTATTGGGTGCAAGCAGACGATGATCGCTTGGCAAAATCAACACGTCGCCAACCGACCCACTTGAACGGCATGTATACCCGTAAAGAAGTGATTGCATACTATCTGGATAAAACCGGTTTTAAGGCTGATAATGTTGCTTTTTATGAAGTCTATGGCCTCTTTAGATTAGCCGCTATCGCCCAGCAAATTTATTATCGCTATCACCATAAGCAAACAAATAATCCAGCCTTTAAAAATATCTGGTTTTTTGTGCATTATTTGCTGTGGCAATGCCGAAAAGCCATTAAAGGAACTCGTTAGTATGGCCAGCATATATTTAATCCGGCATGGTCAAGCTTCATTCGGCCAAGATGACTATGATTGTCTGTCGACTATTGGCACAGAGCAAGCTAGCCATTTGGGCGCTGACTTATTGCGTCGCGGTATACAATTCGACAAAGTTATTGTGGGTGGTATGTTGCGCCATCAGCAGACGGCTGAAGGTTGCTTAAAAGCCATGCAGATAGGTGAAGCACTTGGCAACGAAATGACAATCAATGCTGATTGGAACGAGTATGACCACCAAGATATTCTAAGCAAACTTAATCCGGATTATGCCAGTGCCAACGGGGTAAAACAGCACCTAATGCAGCACAAAAACCCCAATATCGCATTACAAAATCTACTGAACAGTGCATTTTCACGCTGGATAAAAAACGATCACGCTGAGCAATATAATGAATCTTGGACCGTCTACCAAGCCCGCGTTCAACGTGCTTTGCAAACGACGGTCGAGCAAGCTGGCGATGGGAAAAATATAGCCGTATTCAGTTCCGGCGGGCCAATAGCGTTACTGAGTCAGATGCTATTACAGATTCCAGCTGGAAAATTAATGGATTTAAATTGGACCCTGGTCAATTGCGGGATAAGTAAAATTATACTCGGCTGTAAAGGGCACATATTGTCGACTTTGAATGAACATTGCGCGTTTGAAGGGCATCATAGTCGTCTTATCACTTACAAATAACACAGAGACACGCCACCATGACAAGAAAAAATATTGTAATCACTGGCGCCAGCTCAGGCTTAGGCAAAGGGATGGCCATTGAGTTTGCTAAAATGGGTCGCAACTTAGGTTTATGCGCTAGACGTGTAGAGCGATTGGCAGAATTAAAAGCCGAATTACTGGCCATCAACCCCAACATTGAGGTGTTTATTCGGCCACTAGATGTGAATGATCACCCGCAAGTGTTTGAGGTCATTAAAGGTTTCGCCGAAGATATGGGCAGCCTAGACAGGGTAATTGTCAATGCAGGTATGGGTAAAGGCGCATCGGTTGGAACAGGCTATTTTCATGCTAACAAACAAACAGCAATCACTAACTTTGTCTCAGCACTTGCCCAATGTGAAGCCAGTATGGAGATTTTTCGGGCGCAAAATGCAGGCCATCTAGTTACCATATCATCAGTCAGTGCAGTGCGCGGTGCGCGTCGCGCTATGACTGTCTATGCCGCCACAAAAGCCGCACTGACCTCAATGACGGAAGGCATTCGTATTGATGTACTGGGTAGCCCAATCAAAGTTACAACAATTCACCCAGGTTTCATTCAAAGTGAAATTAATGAAAAAGTTAAAACCGTGCCTTTCATCGTTGACACAGAAACCGGCTGTAAGGCGATGGTAAAAGCCATAGAGAAAGAAGTCGCCAGCAGTTTTGTACCGACTTGGCCCTGGGCACTGTTTCGCTACATTGCACGAATTGCGCCGCTTCGCCTGTTGGCTAAAATGAGCTAGACTGTCTGCTCAGAATTATCTGCACAGAAGGTATTTTCATCGAACTCACGACTTTCAACTATGCTAAAGCACATAGTTCAATCGAAGTAGCGTGTTAATACTTATGCATGTAATAAAGTGGCTTTGGCTTTTCTTTATAGTTTCTGGCATTAGCCTCACCACCATGGCTGCCACCAAGCACAGCTATATTGTTGGCAGTCAAGATATTGCGTATTACCCCCATTATGATTTTGGCCGGGAAGGGGACAAAGGTTATGCTTGGGCAGTTTTACAAGCATTCGCCCAGCACTCTGGTTACCACTTTGAATATCGTTCCTATCCCATCAAACGTTTGCAGCGAGCCTTAGTCAATGCCAGCATTGATTTTGCTTATCCTGACAACAAAGGATGGCGCGCTTTGCCCAGCGAAGTGGAGCCACAAAAAATACTCAGCCAACCGCTGATTACTGCCATCAGTGGAACCCTAGTATTAGAAAAACATGAGTTCGATCCCATTGGAAAATTTAGCTCTCTTGTTGTGCCCCATGGTTTTACGCCTGTACATTGGTTAGATCGCATTGCGCAAAAACGCTTAAATTTAGTCGAGGTCAATACCCCTATTGCCGCGCTTAATTTAGTGTTGAAAGGCCGAGTTGATGGAGCTGACATTGAATACAACGTGGCTCAACACTTGTGGCAATCAACCCAACAGAAAAGCGTAATCACATTAGCCAAAATGTTGCCCCACGGCCCTGTTACGTTTCATCTGGCAACCATTCACCAAGGCAATATAATTCAACAGCTGAATACCTTTATTTCCAACAATCAAGCCTTGATGACAAAGTTGCGTAAATTCTACCGCCTAATTGAGCCTAATGAACTTAATGGTCAGTGATGTCATAAGCAATACGACTTTCCCTCTCAAAAATAGACGCTTAGCGCTGAACCAATAAAGTGAATAATAAAAATAATGACCGAATCTTTTTTAACCCAATATATCGCCCCCTTGGTACTGGCTTTTATCATGTTTGGCATGGGGCTAAGTTTAACTAAACAGGATTTTCAGCAATTATGGCGTGCCCCGTTACCGATAATTGTCGGCTTATTTGGCCAACTTATGTTGCTGCCGTTGCTGGCGTACTTTCTAGCGCTCGTATTTGAGTTACCCTCTAATCTGGCGATTGGGATCATGATATTAGCAGCCTGCCCAGGTGGCACAAGTTCGAATATCATTAGCCAGCTAGCACGTGCAAATCTGGCACTTTCTGTGAGCCTTACCGCCATTAGCTCACTTATCTGTGTGCTGACAACGCCCCTTATCATCCAATTTGCTGTGAGTCAGTTTGGGCAACAAGAGCAACAATCATTTTCATTAGTGAGCACCACTCTTGGATTGATTTTCATCACCCTTATTCCGGTCATCATAGGCATTACACTGCGCCACTACTTTGCTGAGAAGGCAATTTCCAGTGAACCCTTCTTCCGCCATTTAGCCAGCGCATTTTTAGTGCTGATGATCCTTGCCATTGTCATTCAAGAGAAGGCAACTTTGGCTTCGTCATTTTCAGCGGTTTTCACCAGTGCGTTAACCTTAAATCTCGTCGCAATTTTGCTGGGAATAGGATTAGGCTTGATATTTCGTTTCTCTGCTCGGGACTGCGTCACACTGGGTATTGAGGTTGGGGTACAAAATTCAGCAATGGCGATCTTGATTGCGATCACGTTTTTACAACGCGCTGATTATGCCGTCGCTCCTGGTGTATATGGTGTGACTATGTATATTGGTGCTTTCTTGTTAGTTTTTTTGGCCAAAAAATTCCGCTCGCCCCCTATTATCGTGCGACAGGTACCCTAAATAACGATACCTGTCGCTAGGCAGTACTTGCTGTTCTAACTGACATTCTCTCCTATTCTTGTTTTTTTCAGCTCAATTGAGCAACCCTAAGGGTTAATACTATACAGCTGTTATTTGGCCGTGTTAAATTTGTATACAAATATAGCATGGTATACAAAATGAGAAACCTGTTTAAAGACATGAGTTTATCTGCCGTGAGCGCAGGTTTTATCGCAGTCCTCGTAGGCTTTGCCAGTGCAGTGGCCATTGTATTTCAAGCCGCTCAAGCAGCAGGTGCCACCCACGAGATGATTGTCAGCTGGGTATGGGCGCTCGGTGTCGGTATGGGCCTAGGTTGCTTTGGGCTGTCTTGGTATTACAAGCGTCCCATTATCATTGTTTGGTCCACACCTGGCGCCGCATTACTGGCCACTAGCCTTGCAGGGGTCAGTGTCGAACAAGCCATTGGTATATTTATTTTTGTGGCGGTGCTAACCCTGATCACGGGAATGACAGGTTGGTTTGATCGCCTGACAAAACGCATCCCTCTGCCCTTAGCAAGTGCCATGCTGGCAGGTATACTGCTGCAATTCGGCTTGGGGATTTTTAGTTCACTGGCCCTGCAACCGGAACTTGTGGGTATTATGCTGCTTAGCTATTTTACCGCGAAACGCTTGTTACCCCGCTTCAGTATTTTGTTGGTGCTGGCCACAGGTACGCTTTACGCACTGTATGCTGGTATGTTTAATAGCACAGATATTGATTTAACCATGGCCACACCAGTCTGGGTTTCGCCACAATTTGACTTTTCAGTCTTGCTCGGTGTTGGTATTCCTTTGTTTATTGTGACAATGACAGCGCAGAACTTACCCGGAATGGCGGTACTCAAGTCCAGTGGTTACGGACAACAACCCATCTCACCGATTATTACCACTAGCGGTGCGCTTAATTTAATACTCGCTCCGTTTGGTGGCTTTAGCTTCAACTTAGCCGCCATTACGGCTGCCATTTGTACGAGTGAAGAGTCACATATAGATCCCGCCAAACGCTATGTGGCTGGTTTGTCAGCCGGGATATTTAATGTTCTTGCTGGTCTTGGCGCCACTGCGGTCGTTAGTCTGTTCGCCGCCTTTCCTGCGGCGTTAGTCGCAACCTTAGCCGGACTGGCTCTACTGGGAACCATAGGGGCGAGTTTGTATAGCTCGGTACATGATACCCAATATCGTGATGCCGCCGTATTGACCTTTCTGGTCACCGCCTCAGGTGTGTCGTTGTTTGACGTATCTTCGGCTTTCTGGGGGCTAATCCTTGGTATGCTGACATTATTATTCAATCGTAAAGCCGCGCTAAAAAGCCACATTTCAGCATCTAATAACAGAGCTTGATATGCATTATTCGAAGACTGATAGTCTGTACCTACAACTCAAACACGATATTGTGCATGGGAAACTACCGCAAAATACCGCGCTCAAGCAAACGCTACTTGCTGAGCGTTACGGGGTAAGTCGTATTCCGATACGCGATACCCTGCAACGCTTAAAAAACGACGGCTGGTTAAGTAATCATGGCAAGTCCAGTGTGATGATACGGCCATTAAACTCCAGTGACGCTGAAGACTTGTATTTAATGCGATTGCATCTTGAGCCTATGTTACTAGGCCACGCCATACCTAATATCAATTTTGAAACCCTCGGCAAAGCACAAGACATCTTGTTGAAGCTGAAAAGCAGTGAGCCTCGAGATATACTGCAACAAGGCGAACTTAATTGGCAATTTCATCGCTGTTTATATCTACCTGCAGATCGCCCTGCGCTGTTCGACACTGTGACTCAATTGCATCAATTATGCGCTCGGTACATAGGGTTTCAGGAAATGGAGTTGGATTATTTATCCCACAGCCAAAATGAGCATGAGGCGTTACTAACAGCACTGCGTGAAGATGATCGACAAAAGGCCAATAAAGTGCTCACAGAGCACATTCGCATCGCTGGAGAACAATTAGTGAGATACCTAAAACAGTCCTTGTAAAGCAGCTGTTACTTTTTTCAAAAATTTGCGGTAGATTATCCGTCTAATAGCAATAAATTTACGTTCAGTTTTGCTTAGCGTTTTGCTAATAACAAACGAGAAACAAAGAATTAGTCAACATACTTAGGATGAGAGTGAGTAATACTTCAGCTGAATTACGAGCACTAAACAGTCAGGACGCGGCGAAATTACTTTATAGTAATACCATAGCAGGCTGTTCGATTACGCTTGCATCTAGCACAGTTCTCGCATTTGGTTTTTCCAACCCTGACATAGCAGGGATCAAATTTTTTTGGTGGTTGGTGATGTTATCGATATTAACTGCCCGCCTGCTTGATGGGATCTATTGGCAACATAAAATAAGGCCACGTAATGATTTTGATGGCGATGCAGCCCAGCGCCGTTTTGGTGTTGGTTGCCTAGCCACCGCTGTTATTTGGGCCAGCTTGCCGCTTTTTACCTTCAATCAAGTCAACCTACTCGAATTCTCGACCATGATCATAGTGTTGTCGTCTATGGCAGCGGGAGGGCAATCCGTGTTGGCTGCTAACGCCCGTATATCGATTTCTTATGCACTGATATTGTTGGTACCCATCTCACTATTGGGCGTGATTTCTCAAGAAGATTATCGCGTCATACTCGGAGGGTTAGGTTTAGCCTTTAGCATTGGGCTAGTGTTTACCTACCATAAGGCGGTAAAATTCACTTTAGATTCCATCCATATTAAAAATATGAACATGGCGATGAGCGAGCAGCTTCGTCAAGAAAAGCGTCAATTGGACGAAGTTAATCAAGAATTAAACGCCGCATATGACAAGCTCAATGCCATCAACAATACCCTTGAAGAGCAAGTCAGTAAGCGCACGGAAAAAATCGCCCAACTATCGTACCTTGATCCCCTCACGCAATTAATGAACCGCAAAGCATTTACCCAAACCTTAGGTAAATTAACGGCCAGAGCCGCCCAAAGTAACAGCGACCTAGCGCTACTGTTTATTGATCTCGATGGCTTTAAAAAAATTAACGACACCATGGGCCATCAAGTGGGCGACAGCGTCTTAAAAGAAGTGACCAAACGCATCGGCGCATTCGCAGATAAGAATAAACTCGGTCGCTGGAACGGTGACGAGTTTCTAGTTGCCCTGCCTTACAGCGATGCACAAACCGCCCAAGCCATTGCCAGCGCGATTATTACCAGTATTTCTCAAGCCATAATCGTCAATAACAATAGTGTGCATTTAGGCGCAACCATTGGCATCGCTATGTGTCCTGAGCACAGTGCTGACGCGGCTGAGCTGATTCAGTTTGCCGATTTAGTTATGTGTGAGCAAAAAAACACCTCAAACCGCACGCCAGCGATCTTTAGCAATGAGTTGCAACAAAAGGTTGTTGATTCACAAAGCATACTTGAAGGCTTACAACACGCCACAGAACGCCGGCAATTATACTTGTGCTACCAACCCATTATATCAGCCAAAGACAGTACTTCTTGGTCGTTTGAAGCTTTACTACGTTGGGATTTTAATGGGCGCCTCATCGGGCCAGATCAATTTATTCCGTTAGCCGAAAAGTCGGGCTTAATTAAAGAAATTGGCGCTTGGGTACTCAACCGAGCATGCATGGATGCCAGTCAGTGGCAATATGCCCACAATGCCGCTGTATCAGTGAATGTATCGATTATTCAACTGATGGACGACAGCTTTATACGCGCCCTTGATAATGCGTTGCGTAGCAGTGGGCTCGACCCAGAACGATTGCATTTGGAAATAACTGAATCCATATTTGTCGACAATAAAATCAAAATTAAGCAGCAACTTGAAGCGATCCAAGCCAGGAAAATTCAAGTCTCCATTGATGATTTTGGCACCGGATATTCGTCTTTGTCCCAATTGCAAACCTTGTCAGTCAACCAAGTCAAAATCGATAAATCCTTTATTGATAATATGGACAACAATGGTGAGGCGATTATTCGTGCCACGTTGTTTATTGCCAGCGAACTCAACTGTAAGACCGTCGCCGAAGGCGTGGAAAGTCTAGCCCAAGCGCAAGCATTAACCGCTATGGGGGTCGACTATCTGCAAGGTTTTTATTTTGCTAAACCCATGCGCAACGAACAGTTAATTCAGTGGCAGAATCCCATAAACGATATCACCTGCGAATCCTTAGACGTAAAATAGCCTAACAGTAGCGGACTTTAACTGGCAGATCCGCTACCATAGCAAGCAAATAATAACGAATACCAAGCGCTCTTGGTGCACCTCAGGATCCCGTGTTACATGGCACAGCTCTACTTCTATTATTCTGCAATGAATGCAGGCAAATCAACCTCACTGCTGCAGTCTGCTTACAACTATAAAGAACGCGGTATGCGCGCCGCTATTTTCACTGCAGCTCTTGATGACCGTTTCGGTGCAGGCAAGGTTGCATCCCGCATTGGTCTCGAAGCAAGTGCTTTTTTATTCAATGCTAGTAGTGACTTACATCAACAAATTGCAGATATGTGCCATGACAAAAAATTAGATTGTGTGTTTATCGATGAAGCACAGTTCTTAAATAAACAACAAGTACAGCAACTGGTTTCTGTGGTCGATGACTTAGATATTCCTGTTTTAGCTTATGGTCTGCGTACTGATTTTGTTGGCGAAACCTTTGAAGGCAGCCGCTACTTGATGGCCTGGGCAGATAAGCTAATCGAATTAAAGACTATCTGCCATTGCGGCAGAAAAGCGACTTTTGTGGTGCGCCTTGATCAGCAAGGCAACGCCGCCAGAGAAGGTGCTCAAGTTGAAGTAGGCGGCAATGACAGATATGAGTCAATGTGCCGTAAACACTTTAAAGAACTCGTGTGGGATAAACCTTAAACAACCATATTCTTCAGCATGGGGCGTACCCATAAAAAAAGGCTCATAATGAGCCTTTTTTGCAAATATTAGTGCCTAGAAACTGGCTTAAGGACGCAGCGCTTTATCGCCGCGAGCCAAACCACATACCCCAGTACGTGACGCTTCGATAATCTCGGTACTTTGCGCTAATACGTTCGCAAATGCATCTAACTTATCACTCGTACCCGTGACCTGGATCGTATAGTTGTTTAGGTCGACATCAATGATCTGCGCACGAAAAATATCCACGTTGCGATTAACTTCTGCACGCACCAATTCACTGCGCGTGGCAACTTTAATCAACATCAACTCGCGTTCAACATGATTACCGTCAGTCAGATCTGTCACTTTCAGTACATCAATAAGCTTGTTTACTTGCTTAGTGATCTGCTCAATAACTTTGTCATCTGCTTGGGTGGTGATGGTCAAGCGCGACAAGCTCTTATCGTCTGTCGCTGCCACACACAACGAATCAACGTTGTAGCCCCGTTGGGAAAACACACCAACAATACGTGATAGAGCACCGGGCGCGTTTTCCATTAAAACTGAAATAATACGTTTCATTATGTGCGCTCCGTCTTACTTAATCGCATATCGTCCATCGCGCCGAATTTAATCTGCATGGGGTAAACATGTTCATTCTGATCTATCTGGATATCCATGAATACCAAACGTTCTTTCTCGGCAAAACAGCGCTCCATGGCTGCATCTAACTGATCTGGATGATCAACACGAATACCGATATGGCCATAAGCCTCTGCCAATTTAACGAAATCAGGCATTGAATCCATATAAGAACTGGAATAACGGCTCTTATAATTCATATCTTGCCACTGACGTACCATGCCTAAAGCGCGGTTATTCAGAGAGATGATTTTGATCGGCAACTTGTATTGCAAACACGTGGATAGCTCTTGGATATTCATTTGAATACTGCCATCACCTGTGATCACTACGGACGTCGCATCACGGTGAGCCATCTGAACCCCCATAGCCGCCGGTAATCCAAAGCCCATGGTGCCTAGGCCCCCTGAGTTGATCCAGCGACGTGGTTTAGCAAACGGGTAATACAAAGCAGCAAACATTTGATGCTGACCTACGTCAGAGCTGACATAAGCATCGCCATTGGTATGTTTGTAAACTGACTGAATCACTTCCTGGGGTTTAATCAGCTTGTCGTCTTTTTTATAGTTTAAACAAGTACGGCCACGCCATTGTTCAATTTGTTGCCACCAATCAGCTAATTTTTCTTTTTGCTTGTTACTGTCAACGTCACCCATTTGCTCAAGTAGCTGCTTAGCCACTTGATCCACACTGCCCACTACTGGGATATGAACGGCAACGGTCTTAGAAATAGAAGCAGGGTCGATATCCACATGGATAATGGTCGCATGGGGACAAAACTTTTCAACATTATTGGTTACCCGGTCATCAAAACGTGCGCCTAACGCTAAAATACAATCTGCGTTATGCATGGCTTTATTTGATTCAAGCGTGCCGTGCATGCCAAGCATGCCTAGACTTTGAGCATGAACACCGGAAAAGGCACCCAGTCCCATCAAAGTAGAGGTAACGGGAAGGTGTAACTTTTCTGCAATTTCAGTAACCAGTTCACTCGCTTCAGCCGCGATCGCACCGCCGCCTACGTATAAAATAGGACGTTTGGCGTCAAGCAAGACCTTAGCGGCTTTTTTAATTTGCTTAGGATGCCCCTTCAACGTCGGGTTGTATGAGCGCATAGTCACATCTTCAGGGAACTGATAAGGATGCTCTTCAAGCACATTGACTATGTCTTTTGGTAAATCAACTACCACAGGACCAGGACGTCCAGTGTTAGCAATATAATAAGCTTTGGCAATCGCCTCAGGAATATCAACGGCGCGCTTAACGAGAAAGCTGTGTTTAACCACAGGGCGCGAACAACCGACCATATCGGTTTCCTGGAAGGCATCTTCACCTATGTGCATTGACGGCACTTGGCCAGATAAGATGACCATAGGGATAGAATCCATATAAGCAGTGGCGATACCGGTTAGGGTATTGGTCGCACCAGGACCTGACGTGACGAGCACGGTACCTGTAGTACCTGTAGAACGGGCATAACCATCAGCCATGTGCGCGGCACCCTGCTCATGACGCACCAGAATGTGCTCCACATCTTCCTGTGCATATAATGCATCATAAATATCTAAAACGGCTCCACCCGGGTACCCGAATACGTGCTTAACCCCAAGATCTTTTAGGGTTCGCACAACCATTGCGGCGCCTGACATCATTTCCATCGGCTACTCTCCTAAAAAGTTGTTAAAAAAAAGGTTTCGGCACAATATTGCCACCAAACGAACGAAAACTATACTTGAGGGAAGAGGAAGATTAAACAGGAATTTACATAAAAGTGAGATATATATCCCAATATAGCAACATATTAGGATATACCTTTCGATTACAGGCTAAAACACTGTCATTTGTAGGATGATTTTATGATTATAGCGATGATTTAAGATTAATCATCCAGCTCGATTTCGAGGTCAGTATCTTCAGACATGTCCTCTTCATCTCGCTGTGTTGACGGTCTACTACCATAAATATTACCGAGCTTAGGCCGATGTATGCGCTTGTCGTACTTTGACCAGGCTTTTTCCGCAACTGTGCTCGGCTCTTTCTCACCCTTAGCGGAGGCTAACAATGCGTTATCTTCATCACATTCAGCTTCAATTTGACCATCAAGTAAGGCAGTAATTAAGCAGCCGTATTGACTCAGCGCTCGACTTTCTGAAATTGAAAAGTCACCTGAACGCGCAAAACCATACGGATAGTGTTTAGGATCACTAAAAATACGTTGAAACAATGATTCTCTTGAAAGTTTTGCCATGATGGCATCCCCGATTTAAATTAATTTAAAGACAACATAATTTGGCATTTGCCAACTTGCTTTATAATTTAAATCTAAAATCTGTCAATATTTTTAGTGTGATTTTATATACGATTTTTTACCATTAAATAGCGATTACAACACTATTGTTTCTATATGTTTCTTATGACACCTCATTAAGTATTGTAAGCAGGCAAAATATGTCAGCGTTTAGGCACCCACGCCCAAATCATTTCACACTCCACAGGTTGTATTCCTGTCTCATCCGTTACCTTAACCTGTACGTTAATTTCACCTTTTTCTTGCTGTGCAAGCAACGCAATCTGTGCATCAGTTAAGGTTGCTACTGCGGTCATGTCCCCGGTCGCCCGCTTCACATAATTTAAGTTCATACACTTAATCAATGGCAGTTTGTCACCCGGTAAATTAATCCCCACAATAAAGCCTGTCGCTGACTCAGCCAGTAAAGCCATCGCGGCAGCATGTACACTACCAATATGATTCTGCACCTTGGTGCGATTTTTTAATCGGTACTCAACCCGGCGCCCATCAGTAGAAACAACTTCAATACTGGTAGTGCCCGCCAGCTTCACTTTAAAGCGAAACACTTTGGTCATTAAAAATGCACTTACAGACGCTGGATATTGATTAACTTTATCGACAAATTTTCGCAATGGGTTAGAAACTGACATCTTGCCACCTTATCTGGTTAGACCAGATAACAGTGTGCCAATAAGCCAGAGAAGTTACAAACTATTCGTCACAATTTAATCGCCACATCGGGCGTAAAGAAGGAAGTAAATAGTCGCTCAACACGATTGACGCGACTATTTAGGGGCTGGTTAGCCGCAGGGATTTTGACGTTTTTCAAATGCCGCAAGTTGTTCTGGAGTAGCAGGAGTTTGATACTTGGCTTTCCAGTCGGCGAATGGCATACCGTAAATGGCTTCCCTTGCCTGATCGTAATCTATATCTGCGCCCTGCTCTTTTGCTGCAGCCATGTACCATTTCGATAAACAATTACGACAGAAGTCCGCCAAAATCATCAGGTCGATGTTCTGAACCTCTTTATTTTCATCTAAGTGCTTAATCAATTGCCTAAATGCGGCAGCTTGTGCTTCAGTTTGTTGTGCTGGGGTCATAATATTTAACCTATCAATTGGAAACTAACGTCAGACCTACATTCTGGGGTCGGTTGCGGTAACTTCAATGCGCTGGGCGTTTTCCTGGTGAAAATGCAGCAAGGCGGCCAAGCCTTTTAAGTTATGCAAGTTTCTAAATTCAATCCAATCCACGAGACTAAATAAGCATATGGCCGGATAATGCCAATGGTCGAATAGCCCTTGTTCTACCTGCTCATTCAGTTCTGCCAATACATTGTTAACCCGCTCTTTTTGCAGTTTAAAAAACAGCTTATCGGTATCCGCCACCACATCAGACTGAGAAAGTAAGAACATTTGCACCAAGCTATCATTGACCGCATCGACTAAGGTGAGTTGATTTTCTTGCTGCCAAGTCAGAGCCTGATAGTTAAGTTGTTCACTTAAGTAACGATAGATCACCCGTGAATCATAGATAAGGGTACGTTTTTCACCGACAACATGTTCTAACGCTGGGACTTTTAACGCTGGGTTTTTCTCGATAAGTAGCGCCCGGTCTTGCTGTTGGTAAATTTGCATACTAACAAATTCATGTTGGGTGTTGGCTAACCAGATACGTAGTCGTCGAACATAGGGAGAAGTCGTAGAGCCATACAGTGTAAACATATGCAGATCCTTACTTTCTGAAAAGTAGCGTAATTGCACTACCGATAATAGCGAAAAAAATGACCGATGGCGCGCGTCAAAATTTAGTCTAAATACTTGTGGTAAAGTTCCTCCAAGTGTATGACATGAGCGCTAAAGATCTCAGCGCTCATGCTGTGGCAACCAACCCGCCTAGGGTTGCTCTGCTGATGTAAGCGTTTGAGCCGACGTAAGAGGCAAAGTGGTGATTTTTCGCTGCTCACGGCGCGCTTTTAACGCCAGTAAGCTCGGGGTCAGCACGAGCGTTAACAAAGTCGCAAACGCCAAACCACCAGCAACGGCGGTCGCCAACTGTGACCACCACTGGGTTGACGGTCCGCCGACATCCACATTGCGGCCAATAAAATCAATATTGATTTCAGCCACCATGGGTAACAAACCCAGTATGGTGGTCACGGTTGTCATCAATACCGGACGCAACCGCTGAGCCCCTGTGCGCAATATAGCATCAGTGGCACTATAACCCTCTTTGCGCAAAATATTATAAGTATCGATTAATACAATGTTGTTGTTCACCACTATGCCCGCTAATGCAATAACGCCAATACCCGACATCACTATGCCAAAGGGTTTCTGGAAAATAGCCAAGCCTAAAAATACCCCTACGGTGGAGAAAAGCACCGCACTTAGGATTAAAAACGCCTGATAGAAACTGTTAAATTGCGTGACCAAAATAATCGCCATAACAAATAAGGCGACCAAAAACGCATTCACTAAAAAGCCTTCTGATTCAGCTTGCTCTTCATTTTGCCCCTTGACCGTTAACGACACCCTAGGATCAAGGTTTAAGTCAGGCAATTGTGTTTGCAACTTGGGTAACTCAATACTGAGCAGCTCTCCTGGCGCCATGTTGGCTTCAACGGTAATAACACGTTGGCTATCCACGTGACGAATAAGGTCTGTTTTAGGCTGCGCTTCTCGCTGCACAAAATTAGTAATAGGTACCATGCCCGTGGACGTTTTCATGCGCAGCTCATCTAACTTACCGATGAAACGCGAATCAATCGGGTAACGAACTCGAATATCAAGCTCGTCATCCACATCATCTGGCCGGTACTCACCTATTTTCAAACCGTTTGTCACAAATTGTACTGTGCTACCTACTAAGGTTGCATCGGCACCAAAGCGCGCCGCATCTGCACGGTTAACCTTTAGCTGCCATTCAATACCCGGCTGGGATGCCGTGTCACTGATGGAGGTAAACTTATCGTTTTCATCTAAGGCATGCCGAACCTTCAATGCCGCTGTATTGAGTAATTCTGGGTAACGAGAAGACAACTGAATTTGCAGATCTTTGCCTGATTGCGGGCCGTTTTGATCCGGCGTTATTTCAATATCCAAACCCGCCATGGCTGATAGCCGCTGCTGCGTTTCCTTGAGTACTTCGTCAGAATGAGGACGTAAATGCCAATCCACTAAATTTAGCCGTAAATACCCAATTTGGTCTCGCCCACCGGTACGGGCATACAAGGTTTCGATTGCATCCATATCAATCAGCTTTTGCTCCACCTCTTGCACTATGGTGTCTTTTTCGTAAATGGACATATCACCGGAAGAGCGCACGGTAACATTGATACCACTGCTGTCGACTTTAGGGAAAAACTCCAAGCCCAGACCTGATGCAAAATACGCAAAAAACGATAACCCAGCGACCACAAAGGCAATCAGGAGCACTTTCCACGGATGGCTAATTGCTTTGGCTAGCAGGCGTACGTAACGTCCCGTAAAGCCGGTTAATTTGCTTAAATCACCATTTTCTGCGAGCAACATTTGCTCTTTGGCTTTGGCTGAGATGGTTTGCGGTTTACCAAATACGGCTCCCAACGTCGGCACAAACACCAATGCCATCACTAACGATGCAGACAGCACGGCAATCAGGGTGAACGGCAAATACTTCATAAACTCCCCCATCATGCCTGGCCAAAACATCAGGGGAGCAAAGGCCGCCAGTGTCGTCGCCGTTGAGGCGATAATCGGCCACGCCATACGCTGGGCCGCTTTAAGGTACGCCTGTTGTTTATTGGCTCCCTCACCCATGCACCTATCGGCGTACTCGGTGACGACAATTGCCCCGTCCACCAGCATACCTACCGCCATGATCAACGAGAACAGCACCACAGTATTTAAGGTGTAGCCAAACATAGCGATAATCAAAATACCGGTTAAAAATGAGCCGGGAATCGATACACCAACCAAAATAGCCGTACGTAAGCCCAATATGGCGACGATCACGACCGCCACTAAGATCACCGCACTAGAGACGTTATTTTGCAGATCGCCAAGCATCATATTCACATCGACACTTTGGTCTCCCGTGTAACTCACATATACACTGCTTGGCCAAATAGCCGTTTGCTGGGCACCTTCAATAAGCCCTTTCACATTGGCAACCGTTTCTAACAGGTTCTCACCCGGGCGTTTTTTCACCTCTAGGGAAACTGAGTTATCCCCGTTTAGGCGAGCGAAACTCGTGGGATCTTTATAGGAACGCCGGACTTGAGCCACGTCTTGGAAGGTGATAACCCGTTCGCCCACTACTTTAACCGGCTGCTCCATGACATCTTTAACGGATTCAAAAACCGACGGAACCTTGACTGCAAAGCTTCCTTTGCCATTATCCATGGTACCCGCAGGCACCAAACGGTTGTTACGAGAGAGCAAATTGAAGATATCATTTTGATCCAATCCGTAAGATTCCATCAATAAGGGATCAACGACGATTTCAACTATATCTTCCCGATCTCCACCTATGTCCACTTCCAGCACTTCACTGAGGCTTTCCAAGCGGTTTTGCAGTTCTCTCGCTACTGTGACCAGCGCGCGTTCCGCCACAGGACCAGACAAAACAACGGTTATCGCGGCCTGTTGACCGGCCATCGTCACTTCATGGATCGTTGGCTCTTCAGTCTCAGAAGGCAATTTAGCCCGTGCTACTGTCACTTTGTCACGCACATCCGCTAGGGCATCTTTTGAGTCTAAACCTGCGATAAACTCTAGCGTGATGTTGGCAAAGCCTTCACCGGCAGTAGCTTTCATCTCTTTGACCCCATCAATGGAGCGTAACTCTCGCTCCATGGGTTTGACTAGCATACGCTCTGCATCTTCAGGCGAAATACCATCGTGTACAATCGACACATAAATAAACGGAATGGGAACGTCTGGGTTCGCTTCTTTGGGTATGGTGACGTAAGTCACTGCCCCTGCCACTATGAGTAGCACAAACATCATCAATACAGTACGGCTATGGGTAAGCGCCGCAGCAATTAAATTATTCATTACTGGGCCTGCTCAATAGCACTGCCAGAAGCCTTAATTTTTGCTTGCTGGCTCATTTCGCTGTCATTGTATATTGCATTCACCTTATCTCCGTCACGTACGAAGCCATGCCCTAGGGTGATCACGTCAGTAATATCTCCCATGCCTCCAAGCCATACCCCCTGACTATCACTTTTCACTATATCAATGGGGATAAATTTTACATGCTCGTTTACAACGGTTTTTACCCCCAGATTTCCGTCTTCATCCAGTGCCATTACCGAAGGCGTGATACGCACTGCCATAGTGGTTTTTAGTGGCACAGATAATTCGGTACTCATGCCTGCCAAATAACCGTTACCTGGGTTATCGATAGCCACTTCAACTTTAAAGGTATTGGTGCCCATGTCTGACACGCTAGACACATAACGAATTTTGCCCTGTAAGGTGTTGCCGGAAATCATTCTTCCTGAGGCCGGCTGACCTAACGTCAGTGCTTGTACATCGCTCTCGGTGACGTCCGCTCGGATAATCAGCGGATCAAGGTCCACCAGCATCGCCACCTTGTCACCGTCTTTTAGTAGATCACCAAGCTCCACATGCCGTTCGTTCACAATACTATCGAATGGTGCGCGCAAAGTTGATTTTTCCACGGCCAACTGCAACGTGCTGACCTGAGATACTGCGGTTTCAAGATTCGCTTGAGCCTGGGCTAAGGTCGCCTTCGACTGGTAGCCTTGCTGACCAAGAGATTTTGCCCCTTCGAGTTCGATCTGACGCTGAATTAAGGTTGACTGGGCCGATGTCAAACGATTGCGTAAATCACTGGTTTCAATATCAATTAATGGCTCGCCTTGCTTAACGCTTTGCCCTTCTTCAACGTATATCTTTTCCACCAAACCACTGACTTCACTGCGCAAAGTCACCGCACGATTCGGCTCGGTTCGTCCATACAAGTTGATTTCCCGAGTAATCGCTTGGGCATTGACCCTTTCAACTCTGACGCTCACTAGCCCAGCATCTCGGTGTTTCGCTTCTTTACGCGCTTGGGCGTTGTTGTCCGCTTCGGCAAATAACATGCCTGAGGCTACCCACAGCGACAGGACTATTAAAATAACCAACGCTATCCAATAAGGTTGCAGGCGAAGGGTGTGCATCAACTTTGACATGGGGTTTCCTATACGACGAGCGCTTATGTTGGATGTTTCACTAAAAGCATACTGCTAAGGGAGCATTAAGAAAGTAGATTAAATGTTACTAAGATGTAAATTGATACCTTTTAATCCAATTTCAGTAACAAGTTATGTATTTTTTGTGATTTTATGCGCATTTGCCGCTTTGCTGCAATCATCGCTTACATCATTAGGTCTGGCAAAATGAACGTAAGTCCCATTAACTCATTGCGCTAATATCTGACTGACCACCTCTTTTACTGCGCCATACCTTACTTGGGCGCACAGTGCGTAACCAGAAACCTGACGGACTTTTAAGCGGGTAAACAAAGGCGTACTCATGCCCGTTAGAAAACGGCAGTAGGTGTCGGCGCTAGGCGGGTGCTCTTGTTTTTGCTGAATGTGTTTTGCTAACACTTGCATCGCCTCAGCCACTGCATGTGAATCAATGGCAGGGACCTCGTTGGTAACGTCTAAATACGCCACCTGCCCTTTACACACACTGCAATGCCCACATTTTTCAGGCGCTTGTTGATCATCAAAATAACGGGACAAATTATGACTCAGGCATTTATCCAGCCCAAAAAAACGCACTAACATAGCAATGCGTTTTAACTCTTTTTGTTCGTTATCCATGAAGTATGCGTACAGTTTTTCAGCCATTTGACCTTGATTGAGTTTTTCAACATCGACCTGAAACACCTCGGTCATTTGCTTCGTTTGCAATTCTATTAATTGATGTTGTTGTAAATACTCCAAGGCGGCCACAACCCGTGAGCGCTCACTGCCCGTTTGTGCAAACAAGCTATCAAAATTCAGACTGCCCCAGACTTTCTTAAAATCAGTATGCTGAAAAATAAGATTTAAAAATGCTTGCCGCTGCGCATCAAAGCGTCCTAATACTTCAGCTTTATCATGCAAAAACTTGTAGCGCACATCAGCAAAATAAGCATATTGCGGGCGCACTACGCCCAGTAATTCTAGCTGTACTAATAAGGTTTTAAGTGGCAACTGGCGAATATTACTCAGGCTTGATAAGGCATGAATTTGCACTTCCCATTGGTGACCGCGCTGGTGTTCAGTTAACTGGGCATCGCCAGCAACTTGCGTACCCTGGCGAATATCATTCAACACATGCTCGATGCCCCGTAATTCAGGTGTATCTCCATAGACAAAGTTTTCCACTGTATGCAGACCGTCCAAATTCCCTAGGGTCGTACAGTAAGACATTTGCCCGTCACGCCCCGCCCGGCCTATCTCTTGGCTATAATTTTCGATAGATTTAGGTAAGTCGTAATGCACAACAAAACGAATGTCCGATTTATCGATCCCCATACCAAAGGCGATAGTCGCCACCACCACTTGGGTATGACCGGCCATGAAGTCTTGCTGAACTCCCTGACGTATCTCATCAGCTAACCCAGCATGATAGGCCTTAGCGACGACGCCATTTGCGGCTAATTGTTGGGCCACCTGTTCGGCAGTGTGCTGAAGGGTCACGTACACAATACCGCAGCCTTGCTGACGCTGAACCAGTTGCAAAAGTGTGTGCGCTTTTTGTTGCTCAGGTACGGCCAATATCTGTAGATCCAGATTCTGTCGATAAAAGCCCGTTTGCACTATATGTTCAGGTAAAATGGCAAAACGTTTAGCCATGTCGAGTTTGACCTTTTTGGTCGCCGTGGCGGTTAGCAGCAATACCAAAGGGATGTTCAATTGGGCCCGGTAATCTGGCAACTTCAGGTAATCTGGGCGAAAGTTATGCCCCCATTCAGAAATACAGTGTGCTTCATCAATCACCAACATAGACACATCAACACTTTCAATGAACTGCCTAAACCGTTCATTCTTAAAGCGCTCCACCGACACCATAAGTATTTTAATTTCACCACTGCGTACTCTTTCCATGGTTGTGCGCTGCTCGTCTGCGCTAAGCGTCGAATCGATACTTCCAGCGGCTATCCCTTTGCCTTGTAAAAAAGCCAATTGATCTTTCATCAAAGCCAGTAACGGCGAGACGAGTAACGTGAGGTGGGGCAGATGGACCGCGCAGAACTGGTAACATAAAGATTTACCAGAGCCAGTAGGAAAAATAGCTAAAGAAGAATGCCCACTTAGTAATTGAGTCACCGCTTGTTGCTGCCCGCCGCGAAACTGCGTAAAACCAAAAAGGCTAGCAAGACTGGCATGTTGAGCAGGTAAATCAGTGGCAAAAGTGGAAGGTGGCAGTGACATGGCGTGTTCCTTTGGCCTTCGAAAACTTCCAACCATGGGACATTGCAAACTCGACAGTTAACGAAAGTGCAGCGCTAAACTGAGTAAGAGTTTCGTCGACAAAACCAGGCAAAGAAAACGAGCGACTATGGGTAATAGTATGAATCGCTCAGTATAGGTAAAGCAGCAAGGAATTTCAGCCCTAATTATGCAACTGGCAAGTACTTAGGACTGGGGTTATCCATATCTTAATCAATCCATTCCTGCATCTTGCCTAATGATGCTTGCTGTTGCTGCATCACTTGGGTGGCCACGTCGCGATACAAGCTATCAATCTGCTCAGCAGACATAAAACCCTGACTAAAACCGGCATAAAGCGGGTCAATATGTAATCGTGCGCTGTTAATTAAATGCCCAATTAACGCTTTTACATTATCAGTTCCCATTGCCACACGCATGGTGGTCAAGTAAATACCCCCTTTTTGTTGGGTTTCTGCATCTAGTTCAGAATGTGATGTCAAGGCAGGACATAGAATGATGGTATTACTTTGGCCAATGCTGACCTGGTGGCTGAACGCAGGCTCAAGCCCGTCAAAAAAGCGCACGAATGTGTCACGATCAATATCACCGCCTTGCATATCCATGGTAAACAGTGGGCAAGACCAACCGTTGCGCATTTGGCTGGCGCGCAACTCGCTGTTGGGGTGGCCCTCTATGGCATGGCAATTTACATTGATATCGGGATGCGACGCCATAAATTGGCTGAACACAGAGGTGTTAATCACTTTTTGTAGCATACGCATTTCTAACGTTTTCATACCATTGAGTACGTCAAAGGCTTTTTCAGAGTCGAGAAATGCACCTTTAATGTAGTACACATCCCAGAACATGGTTTTTGACCAATCATAGCCGTTTGCACAATCCCCTTTTGCCTGAAACATGCGGTACCCCTGTCCTATCACCACCCCTGCTGTCGTTGCCCCGCTACCGCAAATGTCTTTGGTGTAGCTGTGCACCACATAATCTGGACGCTCTTGCTCATCATCGCGTTGCAGAGGTTGGTGTAAAACGGGCGTGGCTAACGTGGAGTCAAGCATGACTAAATGACCAGCACTGTGGCTTATTTTACTGATACCGGCAATATCAAGTACATAACCATGGGGATTACAGGGGGATTCGAGATATACATGCAGCGCGTTATTTTCCAGACGTTTGGCGTGTTTGGCTTTGCTCTTAACTAAAAATTCATCAAAGGCTAGGGCGGTATAACCATCAAACCACTCCAATTGAATGTTCAAACGATTTTCTCTGGCGAAAAAGTCATGTAGTAGCTGGTACACACCACCGTAAACATTGCGCGAGACAATCAGCACATCTCCGTGGCTCAACACATTGCACAATAAGGCATCGATGGCGGCCATTCCTGAGTTGAAATTCCACGCGAGATAATCTGCTGCATAGGGACCCGCTTCCAAATCTACAATAGCATTGGCCAACGATATGTTAGTGGGGTTTAACAAACGCGAGTAAATCTGATGCGTGGACTCTTTGCCCTGAAATGCATCATCAACCCATTCGGTACAGGCATAAACATAGGTGGCGGTGCGCACCACCACAGGTGTGGCAGAAAACAAAGCGGTGACATTATCGAACAAGGGATAATGATGTTTTGATAAGCCTGCTCCCCCTTGATTGGTCATGCTTTGGTACGTGGCTCTGAAAGGATTTTGCAAGGTATCGAGTACCTTAGCGATCTGAAATGATAAGAATTTTTTAGCGTTAAAGTACGCCACTTTATCTTGTTGGGCCAACTGCCCCAACGTCTCATTAGTGACCTTCCATAATTGATTCACATCCGCTTGAGCATGATACAAGTGGCTAGCGGCTTGATATAAAGCCTGGCCATAATCACTGTTCACGTCGATACCAAAATGCTGCAGCTGTTCCTGTGTCAGTTCGTCAATGCTGGCAGCCTGGGTGGTATTGCGTTTAGGTGAAAGAAGTTTAGCGTGGAGCAGGTGATTGTCATCGTGCATGAGTGAGTGTCATCCTTTTATAATTACTTAAAACAACAATAATCCAAATTAAAATCGACAACAAAGCAATATAGGCAAATATTATTTTAATTTACAGGTGATATTGGAATTAAAACGTTACTAATATGTTAAGCGTAAAAATCGGCGCAACGGTCTAACACTTGAAATTAGTCGGATCTATCAGCAGTAATATTGGCAATAAAGGGGAAGCCCATTAATATAGGTTTATGGCTATAAGCCACTAATACGTATTAAAAGGAAGTTTAGGGCACTATGAAATACCAAAAACGTTCCTCAGAAGAGCAAATTGTCATGTCAATTAGTGCAGCAGCGGCACTGTGCATTTTGCCCTTCTTAATTATTCGTATTTATAATCAAGATTGGCACATCGCATTATTGGATTTTGTCGCTGTTGCCACCACCACCAGTTTGCTTGCTTATGTCTACTTTACCAAGCGTACGTTACTGGCCCGTTGGGTACTTTCGATTATCTGTATCGGTATTGCCACTGGTACAATCTGGCTTAAAGGGCCAGAACAGATTGTCTGGGTTTATCCTGCAATCATATGTTTGTTTTTTATTATCCCCCCTAATTTAGCGGCTTTGCTGTGCGTGATAACGGTTGCCGTAATTGGTTATTTACTCTCATCGGACATGAGCATGCTAGATAACGTACGTTTTTATTTTTCCACCCTTATTACCTTTATTTTTAGCTACGCCTTTTCAGATCGCATGCTTTATCAACAAGCCCAGCTACTCATTTTGTCTTATAAAGATCCCCTTACCGGGGCAGGTAATCGCCGAGCGATGGAAGAGAAGCTGATTGAATTTGTGGCGCAACAACGCCAACAACCCGCTGACAATTCTGCCTGTTTGCTGTTGATTGATTTAGACGAATTTAAAAAAATAAACGATCGACAAGGACATGCTTGTGGCGATGACGTTTTGGCCCAAACTGCGGCCTTAATCGAACATATTCTGAACCCAAATCAGCATCTTTTCCGTTTTGGTGGCGAAGAATTCGTGGTGCTGGCCAGCAATACTTTGGAACAAACCATCGCCTTGGCCGAAAATATTCGTCAGACAGTCAACGATTTTCCTTTTGAGCAAGGTATACGCATCACAGTGTCCATAGGCTTAGCTGAATATCAGTCCGATGAAACGGGGTTCGAGTGGTTAGGTCGAGCCGATACTGCTATGTATCAGGCTAAATCAGCGGGCCGAGATCTGTGCTGTTTAGCGGCCTCATAAGTCGCCCCTAAGATTTGCGCTTTGTTTAGCCCATGCAAAACCGAAAGCCATTGGTATAGGCTCGCCCATCGGTTAAGATCAGTTAATAACTACATTAAAGGTAAACCCTATGAATCATGCGCTAGACCAAGAAAGCATCGACAAAATTGAGCGTTATACACCGGAAGAGCGACTGCGTTATTTAGTAAATGAAGTCGTTGCCCAGCAACAAATTTGGATCCTCACTGATCAGGATGGCTGCGTGATGCTCAATACTGAAGACGAAGACTGCGCCCCTGTTTGGCCTAACCAAGAATTTGCTCAATCATGGGCAACAGGTGAATGGCAAGACTGTGAAGCAAAAGCGATCAGTTTAGATAAGTGGCACGCTAGTTGGACATCAGGCTTAGAAGAAGACGATGTATTTATTGCTGTGTTCCCTAATCAAAACGAAGAGGGGTTAATCATTTCTCCCCAAGAGCTTGATTATGAATTGAAACAGAAAGCGAAAAAAACCATTCAACAGTGAGTATTCGCTTTGTGTAGCACTCAAAGCTTAGAGCTACCGGCGGGCTGACTAAAGGTTTCAAATTGATTGGGTAAATACTCAACTAATTGCCCTGATAATCCTACATAGGTTTTCAGGGCTTGCTCTAATGATAAAAAGACTGTGGGCAGCAACGCCACAAATTGTTGTGCATTTTGACGCTCTATCGCTTGCTCATACGCCAATGGCAGATCTGCAAAAGTACTTAACATAGTCAGGCAATGACTCAAATTTTTGCGCGCTAGGTCCATATTTTGCGGATGCTGTTTTTGCATTTTAAACCAAGCATTATTCCACACACTTTCAAGCTCACTATGACCTGCTAACACACCACTGCACCACTGAGATAAAGGTAACGTATTACTGGCTAATGTGTGTGCTTGTTGCGGTACCACATAGGTTTTATCTAGCGTCACCAGATTGTCACGCATCAAGCGTAATTGATGTTGCAACATTGCCATTAACAAATCCGTTAGTTTGTCGGCGGTATCCGTATCAGGTATTTGCCCATGTTGGCGAAAAATCCATGGTAGCCATACTTCAGGCATAGGGATTTCTGGAGAGGAGGCAACCGCAAAGACCAGCCCTTTTAAATAATCCACACTGAACAGCACACGGCTGAGTTCATCACTTTGGCAAAGTGCGTTAAGTTCTTGCTCTCGCGAAAATTCATTTGTCGTCATGCAGATATTTTCAGTTTTAGGTTTGTGCGCATTATCCGTAATATACAGGGTGCGTGCAATGCAGCAAAACGTAAGCTTGGCTAACTTAGGTGTCTTGCACACTTAAGCCCCAGGTGATTCTTTGGTCAACAACTGCACAGACCGTAGACATTGCTCGTGAAAAAGCACAGCGGATTTGAAGAACCGAAATTCCCCTTTGAATGAACATTCGTTCGCTGATGTTATTGCCTTAGGCAGCAATGCTATTCCAACCGCGAAATACCTAGGTCAAACCCATTCCTGCAAAAAATTTAAATTAAGCGTTGACTCAGTACATCCAATCAGTGTTATATTATAACATCACCAACAACCAAAGAATGCAGTAAGGTCCCAACATGGCAGTGTTAAAATTATCAGCGCTTTGCAGCGCACTTCTCAGTGCGGGTGTGTATGCCGCAGACAAACCAATTCAAAAAGATGAACAGAGTATTGAGACCTTAATTATCACCGCCAATCCTATTGGTCGTTCAGTGCTTGAATCCGCCACGCCAGTTACCATCTTGGGTGGTGAAGCATTAGATAACTCACAAGCAGCAACACTCGGTGAAACCCTTAAAGGTGTGCCCGGCGTCAACAGTACTTACTTTGGTCCCGTTGCCAGCAGCCCTATCATCCGTGGGTTAGACGGCCCTCGGGTTAAAGTGTTGCAAAATGGCTTGGATACGTCAGATGCATCGCGTGTTGGCCCTGATCACGTCACCACAGTAGAGGCCTCGACGGCAACGCAAATAGAAGTGATGCGTGGGCCTGCCACGTTATTATACGGCAGCGGCGCAATTGGCGGGGTGGTTAACGTGGTCGATAACCGTTTACCCCGTGAACGTCAAGATGAGATAACCGGTGAAGTCGCCGCTTCCCATGATAGTGTTTCTAACGAAAAAACCGTTTCAGGGGATATCAATGGTGGCGTAGGCAACTTTGCTTGGCACGCCGATGGATTCACCCGTAAAAGTGATGATTACGAGATCCCTGATGAAGCGAGTGAGCCAGGTTCCGATAGTGTAGGCACATTGGAAAACTCAGCCATTGATGCCAGCGGCGGTACAGTCGGATTAGGTTGGATAGGCGATGACGTAAATGTGGCTTTTTCTTATGCGCGGCTAGATAGCGAATACGGGATCCCGGGACATGAGCATGAAGAAGACGAAATCAGCGAGCAAGACCACGAAGAAGAAAGTGTCTTTGCGCGTCTAAAGCAAAATCGTTACCAGTCTCGGGTCGATTGGCAAAACATAGACGGCCTATTTACCCAAGTACATTGGCTTAGTGCTTACACAGACTACGAACATAGCGAAATAGAAGATGGTGCCGTCGGCACAACCTTCAGTAATGAAGCTAAAGAGTCCCGTTTATGGGCAAAACATCGAGCGCTAAACGGTTGGGAAGGCGTGGTGGGGGTGCACTATAGTGCGACTGACTTCTCGGCCTTGGGAGAAGAGGCGTTCACACCGAGCACCAAAAGTACCTCATCAGCAGTTTTCATTTTAGAAGAAAAAAAAGTGGGTCCATTGCTGTGGCAACTCGGCGCGCGTCTTGAACACATAAAACATCAACCGGATAATAGTTTCTTTGCCACAGACGACGCAGATACACAAAGTGACATTCTCTTTGCCAATGAATCTTATAATGCAAATAGCGTTTCGGCCGGCGTGGTTTATACCTTAGATGATAAAAACTCACTTGCTTTCAATTATGCTCGCTCCGAGCGTGCGCCTTCCGCCGCCGAAATTTTCTCTAACGGATTACATATCAGTACCAGCACCTTTGAAGTCGGCGCCGGGTTTGATATTCAGTTGGACGAAGATGGCTATGAATTGGTGCAATCATCAAAAACGGTAGAAAACGAAGTCTCCAACAATGTTGACCTTACCTATCACTACCAAGGTGATGCAGTCAGTGCCAATATCAGCTTATTTTATAATGATATAAACAACTATTTGTACGAACAAGATAGCGGCCTTAATAGTGAGCAATTACACGTGCACAGTGATGGGGATGGGGATGGGGATGCACTCGATGCTGAACACGCCCATGATGAGTCATCCCCCGTGTTTATCTTTCGCCAACAGGATGCCGTGTTATATGGTTTTGAAGCTCAGTTAGATTGGCACCTAAATGATAATCTACGTATTGAAAGTTTTACCGACTACACCCGAGCGTTATTTGATGAGCCCGCGAGCGAAGAAGGCAATCGCAACGCGCCGCGTATTCCAGCCATGCGACTGGGTATGCAGTTACATTGGGAGACGGATGATTGGCACGCTGAATTAGGCGCTACCCACTATGCAAAACAAGATAAATTTGCCGCTTATGAGACGCAAACAGATGGCTACACTTTAGTCTCGGCTGCGATGAACTACTACACCACAGTGGCTGATTCGGATGTTACTTTGTTTATCAAAGGCAATAACCTGACCGACCGAGTGGCTCGAGTGCATTCTTCATTCTTAAAAGATGTTGCCCCGCTGCCTGGACGTTCTATTGTGCTGGGTGCGAGAGTCAACTTCTAATTAATGAACCGATAGCATGATGTGTAATAAAAAAGCGCTAACCCCTGTTGTTTAAACGAGGGGTTAGCGCCTGCATATATTTAGTTTATTAAGACGGGCTATCTGTTGTTAGCTTTTAAGACAGGCAATAGCCTGCTCTAACTGCGCACGGGGACAACCGAAATTAATGCGTACAAATTGTTTATCGCCAAAATCAATTCCTGGCGAAGGGCCGATGCCTTTTTCTTCAAAATAAGCTTGTGGATTATCCACACCTAAACCGCTGGCATCTATCCAGGCTAAAAAAGTCGCCTGGGGCGCAATAACGCGTAATCCCTCGATTTGATTGATTTGCTCTACAAGATAATCGCGATTACCACGCAAGTAATCTAACTGCGCAGTTAACCAATCGTCGCATTGGGTAAATGCCGCCTGTGTTGCCACCAAACCCATCACATTCGCCCAGGGCACTAACCCTTGTGCTGCCTGGTTAAACCGTTGACGTACTTTGGCATCGGGAATAATCGCAAATGATGTGCCTAGACCCGCAACATTGAACGTTTTACTGGCTGCCATTAAGGTCACTGAATTGTCTTTGCCTGCAGCTAGTTTACCCGCAGGGATATGTTTGGCTTGGGTGTCTAAAATTAAATCACAATGGATCTCGTCTGAGCACAACATGACGTTATTGTTCGCACATATCTCTGCCACACGAGTCAATTGTGCTTCGTCCAACATGCTACCTACCGGATTCATAGGGTTACACAGAATAAATAAGCTACATTTTGGATCTTTGGCGTGACCTTCAAGCACGTCAAAATCAAGCATCCAGCGCCCATCGACTTCAACGGTAGGGACATCAGCACGCTGTAAGCCATTCAGTTTAGGTGCCGCAAGCATTGGGGGATAATTAGGGGTTTGCACAATCACTTTGTCACCTGGCTGACAATATGCTTTGCACGCAACATTAAACGCTGGTACCACGCCCGGTGTCCACACTATCCATTGTGGCTCAATTTTCCAGCCATACTGCTTGTCTAACCATTGAATCACAGCTTGATTAGCACCTTCAGCATGGGTAGGCAGTGTATAACCAAGTAAACCATGTTCTGCACGGGATTTGAGGGCGTCGATGATCGGCTCAGCACAGCGAAACTCGGTATCGGCAATCCACATAGGCAGAATATCTCGGCCTTTGTAACGTTCCCATTTATAGGCATGGGAGGGGGTTCTATCAATAATTTTGTCAAACTGCATAATTAGAAAAATCTCTTTATTTACGTTGGGCTAATTTTCTCTAGTAGGACAGACAACTTCTGAGTAAGGTCATCTGAACTAAAAGGCTTAGCAATAAAATCTGTCACGCCTAAGCGCTTTGCACTGATCACCAAGTCCTTGGTCGGATTGGCCGTAATCATTAAGAAGGGACAATTTTTGGACTTAGTGCGCAAGGTCTCCAAAATTTTAATCCCGCTGACACTCGGCATTTGCCAATCACAAATAACTAGGCCGATTCGCTGCGCGTCTTCACTTAACAAGAAGGCATTAGCTTTTATACTGCTGGAAAAAACCAAGATTTCACCAGTAACCAGCTCATCAACAATATGCTCAAGCAATGTTAGCGTAATATCATCATCATCTACGATCATTACATTTACGGCGTGCATATCTTCTCCTTAGAAATCAACACGGTTGACCAATAAACTGCGGGTTAGCTTACTAAAATAAACCGAGCTGAGCACTGGTTATGTCAATAAAAGACAACCCGATAAAAGGCAAAATACTTTCAGCAATGGGCTTTATTTGCTTATCAATATAGTGCTCATAATCTAACGCGCTGCTTTGATATTCAATAGGCTGTGCGCCATTTAGGGTAATAACATATGCTATTTGCCCTTTATGTTGATAACGAAGCGGCTTATTGAGTTGTGTATTTCGCTCATCCGCTAACCGTGCAGCCTTCACATGAGGGGGTATATTTTTTACGTATTGCACCAAAGGTCGCCTGATGCGTTTACGATAAACCAATTGCCCGTCAAGCTCGCCGTTACGCGTTTGCGCCACCACCTGTCGAATGTATGCTTTTACATCTTTATCTGCAAATACTCGTTGATAAAGCGTCAATTGAAATTTTTTTGCCATGGGAGTCCAATCCGAGCGCACCGACTCTAACCCTTTAAAAACAAGTTCATCTTCACTACCCGGTATGCGTTTTAGCCCAGCATAACGTTTTTTACTGCCCAGTTCTGAGCCCCGAATAGTCGGCATTAGAAAACGATTGAATTGGGTTTCAAATTCAATTTCAAGGTAATTGTCTAGTTGATGTTGCTCAGTGATATTGTGCGTCCAGCGTTGATTGATAGCGTGCTGCAATTCTACTCCCACTTTGTGCCCTTGCTCTGCTGGCATATTGTCACCTAACCACACAAAAATCGAATCCGTATCGCCGTAGATCACTTCGTATCCCATCTCTTCTACCCAACGGGCAGTGGTTTGCATAATTTCATGCCCACGCAACGTGATTGAGCTAGCAAGGCGAGTATCATAAAAAGGGCAACCACCCGAGCCCAGCACCCCATAAAATGAATTCATTAGTATTTTGATGGCCTGGGAACGCGCACTGTCGTTATTCCGTTTCGCGGTATCCCGCTGTTGCCACAAAGACGTAATGATGTCTGGCAAAAAATGCTTATCCCGGCTGAAAATCGCACTTTTAAAGCCTTGTATGCCTTTTTCTGGTTGCAACAAACCTTCTACTAACCCCAGGGGATCTATTTTAAACGTGCGGATAATCGACGGGTACAAACTCTTAAAGTCCAGTACTAATACATTGCGATACAAGCCGGGTGCAGAGGTCATCACATAACCACCTGGGCTGGCCAGTCCGCCATCTATGGGTCGATTCGGCGAAATATAACCTGCCCGATGTAATTTAGGTAAATAGAGGTTAACGAATGCGGCAACTGAACCCCCTACCCTGTTAAGCTCTAATCCCGTTAACTGACTGCGCAAGGTGAGAAAGTCCAAGACTTTCGTTTTGTCGAAAATATCTAAAACTAACTGACAATCTTGCAGGTTATATTCGGCAAGCTTGACTTTGGCATGTAAGAAATCATGCTTAATTTGCGCTAAGCGGTCGTTTACGTCCTCGCTTAATTTACCTTTGCCCAGCAAGGCTTGAGCGACAAATTCCAAGCTAAAACTACTGAACTGGTAAGTCGCTGTTTTAAGCGCATCTATCCCGTCTATCACGACTCGGCCAGGCATGCTGATATAACCTTGATTCACTTCATTTGGCGCGTCTCGCCAGTAAACCGCCTCACCGCCACGTCCTAATGTGAGCTTCAAGTTGTAACGCTGGGCTCGCTCAATCAGCAGACGAAAATCAAAATTGACCACATTCCAGCCAATCAATATATCCGGATCGGTTTGCTTCACCTCAGCGATAAAGCATTGCAGCAACGCTTGCTCATTACTGACCCACTGGATCCAATCAGGGCCATCTTGTGCATCGCCTATCATTAAAACTTTTTGATAATCAGGCCCAGCTAAACCTATGGAATATAGCTCGCCGTGTTCACTGCATTCAATATCAATCGATAACACTGAAAAATGCGGGGTGTACTGGGCGGGTTTAAGCAGGCATTGAGCGTAACTAGGGTAGTTAACACCTTGCTGTGGTGTACCTATGATATCAGCGCTGGCGCAAATAAAGCGCTCCATAAGATAACGATCGGCCAGCCGAATGTCAGCTTCGTAACACGTTATCCCCTGCACTCTCAAGCGCTCCTTGGCAGCATAGGCTTGATGAGTACGTGGGAAATATACTGCGCACACGGCTTGTTGGTCGAAGCGCTTTAACGGCAAATTTTTTAAGGTGCAGGGTATTTGGCTTTGCCTTAGAATATTTTGCACCTGATCGGCATCTTGTTGACTGACAAAAAATAACGGTTGCTGAGCAGTGGTAGTGACTTTAATCGGGCCATCGGCGCTAGATAACCAAAACTCTAAACAACTTTTACCCGCGATATCACGCTGATCCGAGGTAAGAATAAACCCTCGCTGTGTATTTCCCATAATATGCTGGTAAACCTAATTAAGAATTTGTGGACGTGCTCGTTGAGTGTACGACGACTTGATCACGACCTTGTGTTTTTGCCTGATACAGTGCGGTATCAGCATTCGCCATGAGTTGCATGCCGTCAATGCCTTGCCCATAACTGGTTAAGCCGATTGAGACACTAATTGATAACTCTGTAATACCCAGCACGTCACTGACTTTTGCCAATTTTCGACGCAAGCCATCAAGGGTATTATACCCATCTTGTAACGTGGTGTGGGGTAATAACACCAAGAACTCTTCTCCACCGATGCGCCCGAGTAAGTCAGATTTACGCAAATTGTCACTGCAGATCCGACTAAACTCGACCAACACACGATCACCCACTCCATGGCCGTAACTGTCATTAATTTTTTTAAAAAAATCGAGATCGATAATCGCCACACACAAGTCGTATTTGTAGCGCTGGGCTGCATTCACTTGTCGTTCGAGCTGTTCAATAATATGTCTTCGATTAAACAGGCCGGTCAGACTATCTGTGATGGCAAGCGTTGATAATGCGCGGCTTTGTGCCTTAACTCTATACACCATCCCCCCTAACAAGCAACACACCAAGACAGTGATACCACTGAACGACCACAAATATAGATTACGCTGCTCCTGCGCTTCAAGGGCGAAACGCTGTAACCGGTTTTGGTGTTCAAGTAACCGATTAGCTTGCTCTGACGCACGCACCTTATAAATCGCCCTGACTCTATGTATTTGCTCTGAACTTCGACTCTCATTATAGGATTCACTCAACTTAAGGGCGCGAGTCGCGAGTCCGTAAGCAGCGGAAAAATCACCTTGCGCGGCAGCCAATCGCCCCTCTAATATGGCCAATTGTATGGCATCAGCGGGCATAGTTTCCGGCATCAGAAATGAGATTGCGCTATCGCGATATTTTTGCGCTTTTTGGTAATCACCTGTAGCTAGCGCCACAATAAATAAGCTTCTGGATACTTGAAAGTCCATTGAAATATTTTCAGAACGGGCGAATATGTCAGCGGCAGCGCGCAAACGCTGCTCAGCAAGTGCATAATCCTGTTGCTCGATACTGATCTGTGCCAATTGCTTGAGTGCGTATCCCACTCCTTGCTCGTCACCTAGTGCACGGGCAATATCCGCGGACTCACTAATTTGCGCTTCGCCTACCACTACATTGCCAGCATAAAAATTAGCTGAGCCTAAACCAAATAAAACGATGCTTAGGTTCAGCGGTTCGTTGTGCTTTCTGGCGTGGGCAACTGCTTCGGCGTAATAAGGAATGGCTAACTCATAATCCCCACGTTTTTCGTACATGACTCCTAACATGCCAGCAATATTGGCTTTAGAAATCTTACCCGTATTGTGAGTAGTCCGGTCATACGCTTCAAGAAAGCTCTCCGCTGCAGCGCTGTATTCACTTAATGAAATAAACAACGAGCCACGCACATATAGACCCAGTAAAAAGGTGTCTTCATCTTCATTATCTTGTGCCCATACAATCGCATCATTGACTGCTTGTAATGCCTCAATAGATTTACCCGCCATCTCAAGGGCCGTGGCTTCTATCAATTTAATATTTTGATATAACCAAGGCTCGTTTTGTTGAGTGATAAACGACAAACCTTTTCTGGCACTGTCGATGGCTTTTTGTGGATAAGTCAACGCGTAATAGGTATCGCTTAATATCGCGTAATACTCAGCTTTGCTTGGATCGCTCGTATTGACTGACGGCGGTTTACTGAGTAACTCTGATAATACTTGTTGGGGCTGAGAAGTGAGGGTCGAAGTGAGGGTTTGATATTGCTCAGAAAAGCCAGAAACAACAGCTTGCGCAGCAATTACACAAGGAATGGTGCCAATAATCAACGAAATGCAAAACCATATGATCTTGACCAATAGTTGTCCCTTACTACCTGATATTTAACATTGAATAGCTCAAAATAACATACCTATAACCATGTTGACTAGCGTGCAATAAATGGCTGCATGGTTTGAACAAACCAGAATATTTGCCGCTTAAAAGCAAATATTCGGTATTTTTTGCAAGGTATGCTCAAGGTTCGTTAATTGGCGCTCGGTTGCTGGCTCTTCCAGCGACTAACCACAAAAACTAACGGGACCTCTCCTGTATTAAAGATACCGTGAGAGTCATTGGGCGCAACGTAAATCATATCCCCGGTATTTGCCGGAAACGTTTTACCGTTAACGCTCCATTCACCCTGACCTGAAACCACGGTTAAATACTCTTCATCTATATGTTCATGGGGCGGATGGATCTCAAAGCCGGGTTCTATCACGGCCATACCAGCTATGGCACCTGTGCTACCCACAGTGTCGCCGATAAAATAACTATAAAAAACGGCACCATCGTAATGGCTCACATCCGCTTGCTGACGAGTGACAACCTGAGTTTGTATAAGACCCTTTTCTTCAACTTGTGCCTGAGCGTTGTAGGACATTCCACTGAGCCCAGAGCCCATTGCGAGTAATATTGAGAGTGTTTTTGTTTTCATAGCTTTTATCTTATCCGTTCTAGAAAGGGTTGATGTCCATTTGAGCACGCGATTTATGCTCAATACTGATCATGCACCCAACACATTACTTTATCCTGCACGGCGTTTAAATAGTGAACATGCCGGTTAATTTAAATCGATAGGCGTTTGTGATTTACCGTAATAGACCGGCATTGGAAAAGCCATGACCAACTACTGCTGCACGTTTTGTTCGTACTCAGCATGCCAATGAATAATGTGACGTCAAAATAAAAAGCTTTGTTTTACAGATAAAAAAATAGCCCCATATGGGGCTATTTCTTAAGGAGCAAGTAGCGCTACCTGCTTACCATGTTGAAACTGTTTTTCGTCGTTACCAAGTAAAGGTGATTGACGAATGAATCATTTAGATACGGTCGTTAAGTACACTCATGATAGGTGACGCATTTAAACCGTTTTCCGATGCCCAAGCGATAACCGTTTTACCGTCTTGCTCAGGTGTGGACAAATCACTTTTTGGCATTTTCTTAACCAATAATGTACCGGCTTCAACCGCGTCGTTAAGCATAGCGGTACGAATTAAGCTGTTACCGCCGCAAGAAATTCCTGCGTAATAATCTTGTAACTTCAAACGGTAGTCGGATTGAACTCGCTTCATCTTTTTACGTAGTTCGCCTTTGTCATCCGCTTTTACTATGGTGCAAATATTTTGCAATGCTTCTGCTACGTCTGCTTGGGCAACACCTGACATCATTAATGAAGTGGCGGCGATAGCGATAGAAGTTTTAACTATTTTCAACATGGTCAATTCCTCGGTTCTTAATAAGTGATTATCTCGTTTCGTTGGAGCAATTAAACCCCATTCTCTGAGAGAGAAAAATCTATAAGGCGATACTAAGGTATCCCATAACATACCAAACGCCCCTTACCAAATATCACTTTTTACTCAAATCAGTGGGTTCATTTCAGATAAACGTAAATGCATAACAATGCGTCACAGGTTAGCCTTGAACAGCAACCAATGAACACATTAGGACGTTACAATGAGCGCTCAAGAAAAAATCCGCTGGGGAGTACTGGGCGCAGGTCGTATCGCCCATACATTTTGCCAAGATATTATCCACAGCAAACATGCTGAGCTTAAAGCGGTAGCAGCACGAAGTATCCATTCAGCAAGGGCATTTGCGAGCAGTTACAATCTTGCTCATGTGATTGAAGGCTATCAAGCTCTTTATGCACACTCTGAGGTGGATGCAATATACATTGCCACGCCACACACGTTTCATTTCGAGCAGGCTAAAGCGGCGCTTTGTGCCGGTAAACATGTATTGTGTGAAAAGCCAATCACGGTCACTCCCGAGCAGTGCCAGCAGTTGATGAATATTTCGGCCCAAACCGGATGTTTTTTAATGGAGGGCATGTGGACATACTTTTTACCCACTATCATTCAAGCAAAAAAATGGTTAGATAGCGGCAGAATCGGCGAAATAGTCCATGTTAAAGCAGATTTTGGCCACCCTGTAACATACATCGAAGGCGATCGCATGTACAATCCACAGCTTGCTGGCGGGTGTTTACTCGATATGGGGATTTATACCTTAGCGATTGCTCAGCATTTTATTGGTCAGCAACCGATACATAGCCAAACCTGTCACCAAAGGGCAAAAACGGGAGTGGAAGACGACCTCACTATTTTAGCCCAATATCCACACGCCACCGCCACATTAGCCTGCTCATTCAGAGCTAAAATGCAGAACTCTGCATATATAATCGGAGAAAAAGGGTACATCGATATCGCAAACTTTTGGCGAGCAGACAGCTGTGCGTTATATCAAGCAGACCGTAAAATCGAGCAGTTCAGAGAACAACGAAAAGGCTCTGGGTTTGAGTTTCAAATCGAAGCCGCCAGTCAAAGTATTCTTGCAGGAGAGCTTGAAACGAAATTGATGCCTTTATCCACCAGCTTAATATTGCAACAACAAATGCAAGACATATTGGCTGCTATTGCTCAAGCAGATAAATAACCAGCAGGCATTTAACTGGTGCCATTGCATTTGTCGATGTTTTCAATCCCACAAGGTTTCGTGGCGGGCTTTTCTACCGTGGCTTTAGCTCGGCCCTTCTGTACCGTCAGCGAACCGCAGCCGGTACCAGTAAACAGCATGATTATAATCAGTAGTTTATTCATAATTCTTGGGTCAAACAGACTCTTCCCTTTGTTAAGACTATTTTTTGCTGGCTTGTTTTTCTTTACTACGACGTTGTACACGCTCAATTCGATGCTCTTTTTGAGCTTTTTTGTCCCGAGTCAATGAGCCTGTTTTAAAACGCTCTTTACGTTGGGCTTTTTCTTCAGCTTTTTTAAGCTCCGCCGCGGCCATTTCAGCTTCTTCTTTTAATACCATCTCTGGTGTTTCAAGGCTGATGCGTCCCAATTTACCGGAACGAAATTCATTCACTAGCACTTCGCAAATCTTATGTAAATTGACTCGTCCGCCAGCCCGCAAAGCACCGCGTTGGGCGGCAGCCATTTCTAAAAATTCAATTTCCGTATCAGGAATATACTCAAGCTTAAAACGTTCTTTGAGCAGCTCAGGATAGGCTTTGATCAGATAATCAGCAGCAAAAAAGCCCACATCATCATATTCCATAGCAGTATCTTTTATCGCGCCCGTAGTGGCTAGGCGATAACTACTTTGTGGATTTTCTACTTTTGGCCACAGGATCCCTGGGGTATCAAACAGTATGATCCCACTGCCTAAATTTATCCGTTGTTGGGCTTTGGTCACGGCAGGTTCGTTACCCGTTTTTGCAACAATTCGTTCCGCTAAAATATTTATCAGGGTCGACTTACCTACGTTTGGGATCCCGCATATCATAGTGTTGATGGTTTTAATGCTGGCCTCTTTTTCTGGCAACATTTTGCGGCACAGATCAATGATTTGCTTCATCTTCTGTGGCTGTTCTGTGGTGGTGGTGAACGTTTTAACCCCCCGCTCTTGTTCAAGATGTGCCTGCCAAATCGCGGTAACCTCTGGGTCAGCCAAATCGGATTTACTCAATACCTTAATACACGGCTTTTCACCACGAATAGCCGCTATCGCCGGATTTTCACTGGAATAGGGGATGCGCGCATCAAGCACTTCTATCAACAAGTCTACTTGTGGCAATAGCTCTCTAATTTCTTTCTGGGCCTTGTGCATGTGCCCTGGATACCAATGAATCGACATAAAATCCTGCTCTGACTTTTTCAAATGCCGCTATTGTACGTTACCCACGCGTGCAAGGGTAATACAAACCGCTGGGTTATCTCCCTACGCTAAATGGTGCCTCTACCCAGACTTAATTAGCCCAGCACAACAAAATAAATGCGCACTCTTTTTACGATAAAAAATGTAATAAATTTTAGGATAAAAAGTGTAATAAATCGTAAGTGTCCAGCTTAATTTAGTCTATAATGCCCGCCTAAGAGACCCTTCTCGACAATCTTTTTATCTGCGTTTTTTTGTCGTATATAGACACAAAACGGGGTTAACAAAGACCTATAATTATAATGACGTAGCTATCCATGCAGGCTAATAAAATTAGCTTCTAATAATGCTGCGCGTCAAACGACTTGGAGAGCACACTTGGGCCCTACATCGAATACACACACTTATACGCTGAATAAATTAACCTTACTTGGCGCTGCTATATCTATTGCCTTATCGGGTAATTTGCACGCACAAAGCACAGAAAAAAAACAAGCCAATAGCGATGACTTTGAAAACATCACGGTTACTGCACGAAAACGTACCGAAAGCTTATTTGAATCACCCACCGCCATCACGTCTTTAAGCGCCAGTTTTATGGAAGATGCCAATATCAGCAACCTAGACGATGTTGGCAAATATGTCCCTAATTTAAACATCAGCCGTTATGGTGCCGGTAACTCAGCGCATGCCTCTATTTTCATCCGCGGCATTGGCTTGCAAGACCATATTATTACTACCGACCCTGGGGTTGGCGTATATGTAGATGGCGTTTATTTGGGCCGTCAAATGGGCTCAAATTTGAGCTTACCTAACATTGCCAGTGTAGAAGTGTTACGCGGACCACAAGGTACCTTATATGGCCGTAACACGTTAGGCGGCGCGGTAAACATTATCACCAAAAAACCTGGTGATGAATCAGTCGCCAGTGTGGCTGTTAAGGTTGGTACACTAGGCCGAGTGGCCACAGACTTATACCTTAATGGTGACATTAACGATGACGTGAGCATCGCGGCGAGCGGCTCGTTTAAAAAACGCGACGGTGTAGGTAAAGCGGTTAACCTAGTTAACCCAGAAAAAGAAATTGGTGAAGAACAAGAATTCAGTGGGCGTTTAGCCGCCAATTGGAAAGTCACGAATAACTTTTCCCTGTTGTTTGCCGTAGATGGTTACGACAACGAAGGCGGACAATCGCCTTATACAGTTGAATTTACCGACCCAAGTCCAGATCCGACTGATGTTTTTAATGGGGACTTCCCATTATTAACGCCGGATTTGTTGCCATCTAATCCTGACGATCTTGGCACCACAGTAGCAGGCCTTGAATCCACCGCTGTTTCTGGCTGGGGCGCATCAGTTACTGCGAATTGGGATATTAACCAGAATTATTCAACAAAATTGATCACTAGCTTCCGCGGTTCTGACTACGAAGGCGGCTTAGACGACGACGCATCACCATTGAACTTGTCCGAATTCCCTGAAACAGGTGAAGCTGACCAATACTCAGTTGAGTTGCAAGTTAACGGTACCTTCGATAATTACGATTTTGTGTCAGGTATTTACTTCTTTAATGAGGAAGGCTCAACTGAGTCTGGTCCTTATGTATTTACCCCTTTTAATACTCCTGATAGCCTCAATACTGATGGCTCTGCATCATTCGGCGGTTATGGCTTTTTTGATTTACATCAAGAAACCGACGCCTTCGCAATTTACGCCAATGCCTCCTATGATATTTCTGAAAAGTTAACCGTCGGCGGTGGTTTGCGTTACTCAAAAGATAAAAAAGACGCGGACGCCTTATTCCCCTCGTTTGCTGAACGTGCCTTTAGAAGTGCAGAATTCAGCGAAGTCACCTGGGATGTGAACGCGGCTTATCAACTAGATAACGGTTTAAACGTATATGCTCAAGTACAAAAAGGTTACCAAACAGGCGGGTTTCCACCTCGCCCATTTGGTGGAGCGGATCAATTTGTGCAGTTTGATGAAACCACGTCTATCAACTACGAAACGGGTCTGAAAGGTAAAATTGCTGAAAACGTTTCTTTGTTAGCCGCGGTGTTCTTCACTGAATATGATGATTTGGCTCTGCCATTTTCTGATCCTACTGCAGGTGGCGGCTTTGTCACCATTACGGAAAACGCCGGTTCATCGGAAGCCAGAGGTGTTGAGCTTGAAGCAACCGTAGACGTAAGTGACAACTTCTCGTTGCGCGCTGCGGTCGGTTACCTAGACTCTGAAATTACCCAAGTCGACGAAAACGTCAACGGCGTTGGTGTAGGTGACTCACCAGCATTGACCCCTAAATGGACCTTAATGTTTGCCCCGTCGTATTATGTCGATTTGGACAGTGGTGCCACGCTAGCCTTTAAAGCAGATTATTCATTCCGAGATGAAATGCAGGGGCAGTCTGTATTCAATCCAAATGAAACCATAGATTCACGCAGCATCCTTGGCTTCGATGTGAACTACACCTCGGTGAATGGCGATTGGTCATTAAGCCTTTACGGCGAAAACGTGACCGATGAAGTCTATGACCAAGGCCGCTTACAACAAAATGGCTTTGTGGGAATTGTGCGCAGTAACGACAGACGCGAATTTGGTCTACGTTTCAAGAAAGAGTTTGAAATATAACGACTTGCACCTTTGGTGATTAAGTAACAAGCAGGGGCCATTCGGCCCCTTTTTTACACCTTGAAAAGTTCACGATAGCTAGAGATAACCCATAAAAAACCGTAGACTAACAATATGTTAGTAAAATAAACAACGACAATTGGATGTGTATTTACAAGGAAAGCAATTGCCGAAATAAGTCTAAGCAGCCCATGCTTATGCTGCTGTTATTTGCCTTATTGTTCAACGCCACCTTTGCTGTGTTTGTCGCCAACAGTGCGGTAAATCGAGCACAAGCATTCGCCAGTGACGATGCGGTGCTTATCTGTACCGGTCATGCATACAAGTGGATTTCACTCAAAGCATTTAATCATGACGGTAGCCTTGAGTTTATCGAATCCCCCGAAGGCGCCCCCGCTACCCCTCACGGCATAAAATGTGTGTTTGGGTACTTAACCGATAGCGGTAATGACAGAGTCATAACCAGCTCAAGTCCCTTCTCGCTATTGACGGCCAAGGCATAAGCGCCTATTGCTGTACATGCACCGAGTAAGCGAGTTTATGTTTTCATATCGATTCATGCGCATGAATATGTCTGACATGGTACAAGGTTCAAATTCAATATCAGCCAGTGGCATTGTTATGGTTAAATGAAACCGGACACTTTAATAAGAGACAATAATTCGTCAAATATTAAGGTGTGGAAATGTCACAAAAAGCTCGCCATAAACAATACCAAAAGAATTCAAAGACGAAGCTGTAGCATTATTTTAGAACAGGGTTATTTGGTGTCAGATGACGTTAAATCATTGGGAATAGTCACCAATATACTGTACCGCTAGAAAGAGCTCCAGAAGGTGACGAGTAAGCCTTGGCAAAAGACCAGCGCAAAAAGTTAAAACACCATCACACATGATTGAAAAAAGTGTTGCCGTGATAACTTGAACCTACAATATTTATCTTCGCTATTTGCTTGATTACGGCTCTGACTACTCAGATGTTTCAGTTGCGTCTTTACCGTACCACTTAGACAAGTAAAATCGTTCGTATGAAAATATGCTAACAATAGCAACCGCTGAATAAACA
>TARA_R110000744_G_scaffold145205_3_pt1 | contig 120278 bp, 105 predicted proteins | sample TARA_R110000744 | Tara Oceans TARA_R110000744 (sample SAMEA4398083) | marine metagenome | biome: Polar Biome; feature: [DCM] deep chlorophyll maximum layer (ENVO:01000326); material: water (ENVO:00002006), including particulate matter (ENVO:01000060) such as... | depth 36 m | reverse complement strand
CCGCGCAGCGGCGCCTGCGGCGCCCTTGACAGCTCAAGTCCAGTCTGGCCGGATCCCGGCATGGTTTGCAGGGCGGGGTCTGGGCCGGTAGGGGCGGATTTGCGGACGGACTCTTCCCTGCACGAAGTATCGAGCGTCACCGCATTTCCATCTCAATGGGGGTCAGAAATGATGAAGCGATGTGGGATGCTTTTTGTTCTCGGACTGAGCGCCTGTAGTCTGGCAGTAGATCAGAGCGAGGCCGATCAATTTTGCGATCATCGGGCACAATTTGTTGACCGTCTGACCGGCGAAAAATTCTACATCGATTTGAATCCACTTACCGAAAGTCATGAGGGATGGGATCTAGCCACGGCCTTGGAATGGTGTGACGTAGAAGTCCTATGCATCCAGTTCAACGATGACCTGCCTGAATGGGACGAGGCCAGACTGCCTGACCGGCAGATACCCGTCTCGCAGCGTCGAATAATCGTCGACCAGCACGACAGGACGGTCTCGGGTTTCGCAAGCTATCGAATCTACCAACCGGCAGGCCCCGGGTGGGAATTGCTCAATTCAGTCATTATTCACGAAGAGTGGGACGGGGGGAGCGACGATTGGACATTTTTCGAAACCAGCATGGTCCCCGTTGAGGGAGGTGGATATATTGATCGCGATGCGTATTTCGACGCTGAAGGCTGTCGGCTTCGCATCCCGGCCGAAGTGGAGCTGCCGAGCCCGAATGCTCCCTTCCCTGTCCGATCCCCGCTGCCCGGCAGGTAGACGAGCGGGCACAACTCCCCCCTCGCCTTCCGCCACGCGCATCCCTATATCTCCATCACCTCATAGCTACAGAGCCTTGCACCCATGATGGACTATACCGAGATGCAGCCGGTCGCCGAGGGCGTTGCCGATGTGATGAAGACGCTGGCGCATCCCAAGCGGTTGCTGGCGCTGTGTGCGCTGGTGGACCAGGAGCGGTCGGTCGGCGAGCTGGCGGCGGCGCTGGGGGTGCGTGACCAGGCGATGTCGCAGCAATTGGCGATCCTGCGCGCCAAGGGGCTGGTGGCGACGCGGCGCGAGAACCAGACGATTTACTACAGCCTCGCCAGCGCCGAGATTCGCACCATCATGGAATCTCTCTACAAGACCTATTGTCCGCCCGCCCCCGCATGAGCGGGATTGAACGGCTATCGCACTTGCGTACTTGCAGAGTTTTGCAAACACCCCATATCCAGTACACACAAGCCACAGAAAACCGCGTCCCGGGAGTCGAGCGATGAAGCAGAAACCAGAAATCAAATCCTTCTTCGACCCGGACACGTTCACGGTCAGCTATGTCGTCTGGGATCCGGCGACCAGGCGCGCCGCCGTGATCGACTCCGTGCTCAATTATTGCCCGGCCTCCGGGCGCACGACGACGAAGTCCGCCGATGCGGTGATCGAATTTGTCCGCGCCGAAGGGCTGACGGTGGAGTGGGTGCTGGAAACCCATGTCCATGCCGACCATCTCTCGGCGGCGCCCTATATCAAGGAACATCTCGGCGGCCGGATCGGCATCGGCAACCATGTCAGCCAGGTGCAGGACGTGTTCGGCGAGATCTTCGATGCCGGGCCGGGCTTTGCCCATGACGGCTCGCAATTCGACCATTTGTTCGAGGATGGCGAGCGCTTCAAGATCGGCGGGCTCGAGGCCGAGGCGATCTGGACGCCGGGCCATACGCCGGCCTGTCAGGTCTATCATATCGGCGATGCCGGCTTTGTCGGCGACACGCTCTTCATGCCCGATTTCGGCACCGCGCGCTGCGACTTCCCCGGCGGCGATGCGGCGACGCTCTACCGCTCGATCCAGAAGATCTACGCCCTGCCCGACGAGACGCGCCTCTTCATGTGCCATGACTATATGGCGCCGGGCCGCGAGCATTTTGCCTGGGAGACGACGGTCGGCGAACAGAAGGCCGGCAATATCCATATCAAGGCCGGCACGAGTGAGGCGGACTTCGTCAAAATGCGCACGGAGCGCGATGCGACACTGTCGATGCCGACGCTGATCCTGCCTTCGGTGCAGGTCAATATGCGTGCCGGGCATCTGCCGGAGCCGGCGGAGAATGGCCGCCGCTATCTGAAAATCCCGCTCAATGCAGTCTGAGCTCTTCCAGCGCGCCAAACGGGTGCTGCCCGGCCTGCAATGGCTGGAAGGCTATAGCCGCCGCACCTTTGGCGAGGATGCGCTGGCGAGCCTGATCACGGCCATCCTGCTGATCCCGCAAAGCCTTGCCTATGCCCTGCTCGCCGGCCTGCCGGCGCAGGCGGGGCTTTATGCCTCGATCGCACCGCTGGTCGCCTACGCCCTGTTCGGCTCGAGCCGTGTGCTCGCTGTCGGGCCCGTCGCCGTGGTCTCGTTGATGACGGCGGCAGCGATCGGCAATCTCGGCCTGACCGATCCGGCGCAGCAAATGGCCGCCGCCGGCGCGCTGGCGGCGTTGTCGAGTTTTTTCCTGCTCCTGTTCGGCCTGTTCAAGCTCGGCAGTGTCTCCAATTTCCTCAGCCGGCCCGTGGTGGGCGCCTTTGTCACCGCCTCGACGATTTTGATCATCGCCAGCCAGGCCAAGCATATCCTCGGCATCAACTCCCACGGCTCGACCCTGCCGGAAATCCTGCTGTCGATGAGCCCGCAGCTGACCGCGATCAATCTGGTGGCGCTGGTAATCGGGGTCGGCAGCATCGCTTTCCTGGTCGCGGCGCGCACGGTACTGCCGCGCCTGTTGACGGCGCTGAAGCTGAGCGAAGACATGGCCGGCGGCATCGCCCGCGCTGCCCCGGCCGGCCTCGTCGTACTGGCGACCGCCATCGCCTGGGGGCTGCATCTCGATACCGCTGCTGATCTGGCCGTGGTCGGCGCCCTGCCGAGCGGCTTGCCGCCGCTGCAATTGCCCATCGTCAGCCTTGATATCTGGCGCGCCCTGATCGGGCCGGCGGCGCTGATCTCCCTGATCGGCTTCGTCGAAAGCGTCTCGGTCGGCCAGTCCCTGGCCGCACGGCGGCGCGAAAGCGTCAATCCGGACCGCGAATTGTTCGGCCTCGGCGCGGCCAATGCGGCGGCGGCCCTGACGGGCGGTTATCCAGTCACCGGCGGTTTTGCCCGCTCGGTCGTCAATGAGGCCGCCGGCGCGCAGACCCCGCTCGCCGGCGTCTTCACGGCGGCGATCATCCTTCTGGTCGCGGTCTTCCTGACGCCGCTCTTCCACTTCCTGCCCAAGGCGACCCTGGCCGCGACCATCCTGGTGGCTGTCGCCAAGCTGGCCGATTTCGCCGGTCTCTGGAAAGCATGGAAATACGCGCCCGCTGACGGTGCGGCGGCGTTTCTTACGCTGTTCGGCGTCCTCTTCCTTGGCGTCGAGATCGGTCTCACCCTGGGCGTAGTCGTTTCGGTCGGCGCCGCGCTGCAGCGCACGATGCGGCCGCACTGGACACGGGTCGGGCAAGTGCCGGGCACGCATCACTTCCGCAATCCCGCCCGCCATGAGGTGATCGTCTCGCCGCACGTCTATGCGCTACGCGTCGACGGGGCGCTGTATTTTGCCAATGCGCGCTTTCTTGAGGAACTCGTCGCCGACATCATCGCCAAGAATGATGGCATCACCGATTTCATACTGATGTTCCCGGCGGTCAATTTCGTCGATGCCAGCGCGCTGGAAAGCCTGGTCGCGATCAATCACCGCCTGATGGATGCCGGCGTCAAACTCCACCTGTCCGAAGTAATCGGCCCGGTCAGCGACCGGCTCGGCGCGGCCGGCTTCCTCGAGGAACTCTCCGGCGAAGTCTTCCTGTCGCAATACGCCGCCATGCGCACACTCGACCCGGCAACAACGCTGCGGGCAGAAGGTCTGCAGGCCTGAACAGACGCGCCGGAAAAAGCGTGACTTCGCCCCCTATCGCACGCGATCTGATGGGGTAGACTAACGCATAATCTGCGGCCCAATCTGGAGTCCCTGCCCATGCCGTCCCAGGACCACGCCATCTATCCCGTCACCGAAGCCAACAAGCGCTCCACCCTCGTCAATGCCGAACGCTATGGGGAGCTTTACCGGCAATCGGTCGAGGAGCCCGACGCGTTCTGGCGCCAGCAAGCGGCGCGGCTGGACTGGATGACGCCCTTCACCCAGGTCGAGGACACCTCCTGGGACAAGGATGATCTCCACATCCGCTGGTTCGCCGACGGCACGCTCAATGCCTGCGCCAATTGCATCGACCGGCATCTGCCCGAGCGCGCCCATGACACCGCGATCATCTGGGAGGGCGATGATCCCGCCGCCAGCGCGAAAATCACCTATGGCGAGCTGCACGACCATGTCTGCCGCCTGGCCAATGGTCTCAAATCGCTCGGCGTCAAGAAGGGCGACCGCGTCACCATCTACATGCCGATGATCCCGGAAGCGGCCTATGCCATGCTCGCCTGCGCCCGCATCGGGGCGGTGCATTCAGTCGTGTTTGGCGGCTTCTCGCCGGAAGCCCTGGCCGGGCGGATCAATGATTGCGCCAGCGATATCGTCATCACCGCCGATGAAGGCATGCGCGGCGGCAAGGCGACGCCGCTGAAAGCCAATGTCGACCGGGCGATGCATCACGCGCCAGGCGTCAAACAGGTCGTGGTCGTCAAGCGCACCGGCGGCGCGATGAAATGGGATCCGGCCCGCGATGTCTGGTATCACGACCTGATCGCGCGCCAGCCGGCGACCTGCCCGCCCGAGCCGATGAATGCCGAGGATCCACTCTTCATCCTCTACACCTCCGGCTCGACCGGCCAGCCCAAGGGCGTGCTGCACACCACCGGCGGCTATATGGTCTGGGCGGCGATGACGCATGAATATGTGTTCGATTACAAACACGGCGAGATCTACTGGTGCACGGCCGATGTCGGCTGGGTCACCGGCCATAGCTATATTCTCTACGGACCGCTCGCCAATGGCGCCACGACGCTGATGTTCGAGGGCATTCCGACCTGGCCCGGTCCCGACCGCTTCTGGCAGGTGATCGACAAGCACCAGGTCAATATCTTCTACACCGCCCCGACCGCGATCCGCGCCCTGATGCGCGAGGGTGACGGGCCGGTGCAGGGGTCCTCGCGGGCGTCCTTGCGCCTGCTCGGCTCGGTCGGCGAACCGATCAATCCGGAAGCCTGGACCTGGTATCACCGTGTCGTCGGCGATGGCCGCTGCCCGATCGTCGATACCTGGTGGCAGACGGAGACCGGCGGCATCATGATTTCCCCCCTGCCCGGCGCCACCGATCTCAAGCCCGGCTCGGCGACCAGGCCCGTGTTTGGCATCGTGCCGGCGCTGGTCAGCAATGAGGGCCAGCCCCTGCCCGAGACCGGCGCGGCCGAGGGCAATCTGATCATCGAACGCTCCTGGCCCGGCCAGGCGCGTACAATCTATGGCGACCACCAGCGCTTCATTGACACCTATTTCTCGACCTATCCCGGCGCCTATTTCACCGGCGATGGCGCGCGCCGCGACGAAGATGGCTATTGGTGGATCACCGGGCGCGTCGATGACGTGCTCAATGTCTCCGGCCACCGGCTCGGCACGGCCGAGATCGAGAGCGCGCTCGTGGCCCATACCGATGTCGCCGAGGCGGCCGTCGTTGGCTATCCGCACGATATCAAGGGTCAGGGGATCTATTGTTATGTGACGCTGAATTCCGGCATCGTGCCGAACGAGGATTCGGCGAAAATGCTGCGCCAGTGGGTGCGCCAGGAGATCGGCCCGATCGCGACGCCCGACTTGGTGCAATTCGCCCCGGGCCTGCCAAAGACCCGTTCGGGCAAGATCATGCGGCGCATTCTGCGCAAGATTGCCGAGAACGAGTTTGGCAATCTCGGTGACACGTCTACACTCGCAGACCCGAGCGTTGTTGAAGATCTGATCGAGAACCGGAAAAACCGATGAAGCGTGTTGTTGTCCTAGCCGTCGCCGCCAGCAGCCTGCTGGCCGCCTGCGCCACCGAAACCGTGCCCGCCTGCCGCGCGCCGCAAGCCCATGAGATGGCCGCCTTCGCCGCCATCATCAGCCATAATGAAACCAATGTAAGCCAGAGCCTGGCACCAAATGCCCTGCGCAATGCCTTCATCCGCCGCGACCCGCTGGTGCGCGCCTGGGTCTGGGGTGCACCGGGGCAGACCCAGGGCACGCTGGTCGGCATGCTGTCGCAGCCACCGCTCTGCATCATCGATGATCCGCGCGTCGCCGCGACGGAGACGGTCCGCCAGGTGCTGGTCTACCCGCAGGCGGCCTTCAACCGCGTTGCGCCACCGGCCGCGACACCGCTGGCCGATGCACCGCCGCCCTATGGCAGCGCCATGCGCGACTTCCTCAGCTGCCGCTTTGAAAGCACCGCTGATGGCTGGAAACTGGCCGATATGTGCGGCTATCGCATGCCGTCCAGCATGAGCGGTTCCTGATCGCCGCACCGGCTCCGGGCAAACAGAATAGACCGGCTCCGCTTGGCGCAGCCGGTCTATTCTACGGTCGCGTCAAAGAGAGCGAGCCTAATCCTCGAACTCTTTCAGGCGCATCGATTTCTTGAGGCCTTCGGTCAGCACGTCATAGGCTGGCAGGGTGAGGAATTCGACGAATTCCTCGGACAGAACCAGATCATTCAGGATCGTGCTGGCCTGGGCGATCCGCTCCTGCAGCTCGCTCTGGCCTTCGACTTCCGCCTGGATTGACTTGTTGATCGCCTCGATCTTCGCCCCCAGCATGTCAGTGGTCAGGGCAGTCCCCTCGGCGGTCGACTTGTCGAAACGGCGCCACTGCCAGAGCTGGGCCCGGGCGATTTCGGCGGTCGCCGCATCCTCCATCAGATTGCGGATCGGCACGGCCCCGCGTCCACCCAGCCAGGCCGCGATATAGCGGATGGCGACATCGATATTGTCGGCGACGCCGGCATCGGTGATATCGCCTTCGGGCGCCTTGAGCAGGTCATGCGTCGTCACCGGCATGGCGAATTCGTCAACGAAATCGAGCTGGTTAGCGTCCGGCATGTGTTTGTCGAACACCGCCATGGCGACTGGCACGAGATCGGGGTGCGCCACCCAAGTGCCGTCATGGCCGTTCTTGACCTCGCGCAGCTTGTCCTGGCGAACCTGTTCCAGCGCCGCATCATTGGCCGCTTCATCGCCCTTGACGGGAATGAAGGCCGACATCCCGCCCATGGCATGGGCACCGCGGCGGTGGCACACCGCCACAACGCGCCGGGAATAGGCCGCCATGAAGGGTGTTTTCATCGTCACGGCCGAGCGATCGGGCAGTACATGCTCGGGGCGTGCCTGCAGGCGTTTGATATAGCTGAAAATATAGTCCCAGCGGCCGCAATTGAGGGCGACGATATTGCCGCGCAGCTCGTAGAGGATCTCGTCGAGCTCGAAACTGGCCGGCAGGGTCTCGATCAGCACGGTGGCGCGGATCGTGCCGCGCTCAAGGCCAAGCTCGTCCTCGGCATGCTGGAAGACCAGCGCCCACAACCGCGCCTCGAAGCGCGATTCGATCTTGGGCAGATAGAAGTATGGCCCCGTGCCGCGCTCTTTCAGGGCGGCGTGGTTATTGAACAGATACAGGCCGAAATCGAAGAAGGATCCGGAGATGGCCTGACCGTTGACGCGCAGATTGCGTTCATCGAGATGCCAGCCGCGCGGACGCACGATCAACACCGCAGCGTCTTCATTGATCTGGTAGCGCTTGCCGTTTTTCTCGTCGACATAATCGATCTCGCGGCGAACAGCGTCGCGCAGATTGATCTGTCCCTCGATCAGGTTGGACCAGACCGGCGAGGTCGCGTCCTCGAAGTCGGCCATGAAACATTTGGCGCCGGAATTGAGCGCGTTGACGACCATTTTGCGATCAACCGGACCGGTGATCTCGACACGGCGGTCCTGCAGATCGGCCGGCGCCGGGCGCACCTTCCACTCACTGGCGCGGATATCGGCGGTCTCGTGCGGGAACATCAGCAGGGCGCCGACATTCAGTTCAGCCTGGCGCTCGGTGCGATGGCGCAGCAGCGACTGACGGCGCTTCTCGAAACGCCGGTGCAGGCCGGCCAGGAAATCGAGCGCTTCATGGCTGAGGATATCGCGATAGCCGGGCTCAAGATGGCCCAGGATTTCGACGCCGCTCGGTGTAATCTGTGACATGGCTGTCTCCTGTCGGCAAAAGGGTGCGGGGCGCGCGTTTGGGGCGCGCACCCCGCGTCGGGTCCGAGGGCCCGAGACTTATTCGGCGGCTTCGAACTGTGACGACTCGGTCGACTCGCCCATGGCGGTTGTCGATGACGTGCCGCCCGTCAGGGCCAGGGAGACCTGGTCGAAATAGCCGGTGCCGACTTCGCGCTGGTGACGCGTAGCGGTGTAACCATTGGCTTCGGAACCGAATTCTGCCTGCTGCAGCTCGGAATAGGCCGCCATGCCGCGATCCTTGTAGCCGCGGGCCAGTTCGAACATGGAATGGTTCAGGCTGTGGAAGCCGGCCAGAGTGACGAACTGGAACTTATAGCCCATGGCGCCGAGCTCACGCTGGTATTTGGCGATCGTTTCCTTGTCGAGATTGGCTTCCCAGTTGAAGCTTGGCGAACAATTATAGGCCATCATCTTGCCCGGATATTTCTTCTGCACGGCCTCGGCGAAGCGGCGGGCCTCGTCGAGATTCGGCTTGGAGGTTTCCCACCACAACAGGTCGGCATATTTGCCGTATTCGATCGAACGCGCGATGCAATGGTCAACGCCGACACCGTCCTTGATGCGATAGAAGCCTTCCGGCGTGCGGCCGGCCTCGAAATCGATGAAGGGATGGTCGCGCTCATCAATGTCGGAGGTGAGCAATTTGGCACTTTCCGCATCGGTGCGGGCGACGGTAATGGTCGACACACCCATCACATCGGCGGCGAGACGCGCGGCGATCAGATTGCGCTCATGCGCCTGGGTCGGGATCAGGACCTTGCCGCCGAGATGGCCGCACTTCTTTTCCGAAGCGAGCTGGTCTTCGAAGTGAACGCCGGCAGCGCCCGCCTCGATATAGGCTTTCATGATCTCGAAGCAGTTGAGCGGGCCACCAAAGCCGGCTTCGGCATCGGCAACGATCGGTGCAAACCAGTCGCGCGTGACCTTGCCTTCAGAGAATTCGACCTGGTCGGCGCGTTGCAGGGTGCGATTGATCTTGCGCGCCAGCTCGGGACCGGAATTGGCGGGGTAGAGCGATTGGTCGGGATACATGGCCCCGGCGACATTGGCGTCGGCAGCAACCTGCCAGCCAGACAGATAGATCGCCTTCAGGCCGGCACGGACCTGTTGCATCGCCTGATTGCCCGACATGGCGCCAAGCGCATTGATATAGGGCTCGGTCTTGAGCAGGCTCCAGAGCTTTTCGGCGCCGCGTTCAGCCAGCGTATTGCGGACCTGCACCGAGCCGCGCAGCTTGAGGACGTCCTCGACGCCATAGCCGCGCTCGATACCGTCAAAACGGTCAGCAGCGGCACCGGGAACCAGATCTTTGAAGCTTGTCATTTTTGTCACCATAACTGTGGGAGTTGAATTGCCCTTACGGTGTCAAACGGAATAGAGCCTGTCCATAAAGCCTTCCATAGAAAGCGGACACGGTGTATACAAATTACATTGTCATAGTGTCATCTTGTAAATTCTGGTACAAATCATGAGCGATTTACAGCCCCTCGAGAAGATTTTTGCCGGCGCGCGACTGCGGCGCCTGCGGCGCGAACGCGGCATGACCCAGGCCGAGGCCGCTACGGCGCTCGGGCTCTCCGCGAGCTATCTCAATCTGCTGGAACGCAATCAACGCCCGGTGACGGCGCGCGTCCTGCTCTCGCTGGCCGACGCTTTCGATGTCGATGTGCGCGCCTTTGCCCAGGAATCCGACAAGCAATTACTGGCCGATCTGCGCGAGGCGGCCTCCGACCCGCTGCTCGCCAGCATGGAGCTCGACCGAATCGAGCTCAATGAGTTGAGCGAGGCGCATCCGCGCGTCGCCGAAGCCTTTGCCCGGCTCTATCAATCCTATCGCGAGACCAATGCCGCGACCGCCGATCTGGCCAGCCGCATGTCCGGCCCCGGCGCGGCCCATGGCGGGCCTGGCGCGGTGCTGGAAAGCGTGCGCGATGCGCTCGATGCGCGGCAAAATCACTTCCCTGAGCTGGAAGACGCGGCCGAGGCCCTGATCGAGCAGGCCGGCATCCGCCCGCGCCTGTGCGAGAGCGCCCTCTCCCGGCATTTGCTGGAACGGCACGGTTTTGCAGTACGCATCCTCGACGAAACCATCATGGCCGGTGCCCGCCGGCGGCTGGACTTTCATGGCCGCCGCCTGCTGCTATCCGAGGCCCTGGCCCCTGGGTCGCGCTCATTCAACATGGCCGTCGTGCTCGCCTCGCTTGAACTGGGCGATACGCTCGATGCGCTGTGCGACAGCGCCGACCTGCCGTCCGATGAGGCGCGCAAGCTTTACCGCATCGGCCTCGCCAATTATTTCGCCGGCGCGGTCCACATGCCCTATGCCGAGACGCTGAAAGTGGCCGAGGCGACGCGCTATGATGTCGACCGGCTGCAGCGCCGCTTCGAGGTCAGTTTCGAACAGGTCTGCCATCGCTTGACGACGCTGCAACGCCCCGGCGCGCGCGGCCTGCCTTTCTTCATGATCCGGGTCGACCAGGCGGGCAATGTATCGAAGCGTTTTGGCGGCGGCATCATGCCGTTTGCGCGCTCGGGCGGCGGTTGTCCGAAATGGAATTTGTATGACGCGCTGGGCCAGCCTGAACGCCTGCTGGTGCAGGCCTTTGAACTGCCCGACGGCAAGCGCAATCTCTCCATCGCCCGCGGCCAGGTCAGCGCGGCCCCGATTGGCCAGCGCCCGGTCATCCATGCCATCGCGCTGGGCTGCGACTGGGCCCATGCGGAGAAGATTGTCCATGCCGACGGGCTGGAGGGCAGCCGCGTGCAACCGGTCGGGATTGCCTGCCGCCTGTGCGAGCGCGAGGATTGCGCCCAGCGCGCCTTTCCGCCGCTCAATCGCAAGCTCCATATGGACCTGCACCAGTTGCGCGCCTCGCCCTATTCCTTCGGGGATGACTAGACCAGGCGGGGGACAATCCGCAAAGAATTCCGGTTTTCCCGTGACTTTTCCATCGGATATCTAGAGGGTCCGGTATCGGCCGCCGGGGATTTCCGGGGCACCGCAACATTGAGGACGCCCCATGAAACAGGCCCGACCCCGCCATCGCGCTGCCATACTGCTCGCCACGACCCTGGCCGTTGCCAGCCTCGTGCCGATCGCCACCTTCGCCTATGGCACGGTGCGCGGCATGGGCCAGGATGCCGAGCATGCAAGGATCACCCGCCACGCCCTCGCCTGTGATGGTGTGCGCCCGGCCGATGCCTGTTTCCAGCCCGATACGCTCGACAGCCTGGCCGGCGAGGAAGGCAGTTTCGGCGCGGTCGGCGCACCGGACCGCGGCCGCGGCATGCTCACTTCCCATGCCCATTGCAGCGCCGGCGATTATCTCGATGTGCCGGGCTATCCGCGCAGCGCCGCCGGGGCCGAGGCTTCGCTGACCGAGTGCCGGACGCAGATGATGTCCAATCTCGACCATGCCGTGCTCGATGCCGCCGCCCTGCTCGATGAGGATGGTGATATCCGCGGCAGCCAGATCCCGAGCTATATCGACTGCGTCTATGCCGGCAGCGAGCATGGCCGCGCCAAGTGCAATGTGCTCGCCCATCTCGGCCTGATCCTGCATGCCAGCCAGGATTTCTATTCCCACTCCAACTGGGTTGACCAGCCCGATTCGGGCCTGCCGGTCGGCGTCGAAAACCCTCCAGGTCTGGGCCAGTCCGGCCGCTCGCCCTGGCTTGATCTGCGCATCGCCAATCCGGTTTTCCCGGCCGGGTTGATTTCAGGCTGTTTCGACAATGAATCCTTCCTCGGCGAGGAGCGGGGCTGTTTTTATGGCGATACAGGCGAGCACCGGGTGCGTCACCTCAATCTGGCCAAGGATACCGGTGTGATCGATCCGCAGATCGGCGCCGGCAGCAGCGAACGCGGCGCCCTGGGCGATAATTTCCGCCGCAGCGTCGAGGCGGCGATCGAGGACAGCGCCGACAAATGGGCGACATTGCGCGAACGTCTCGTCGCGACCTATGGTGAGAGGAATGGTGCAATGATGATTTGCGCCATCACGCGGGATAATCCGACACGCGATTGCGATTAGAAGACTGGCACCGCTGGCCGGCCCCTCGGGCGAGGCCAGCGGCGTTATCAGGTCTTACTCGGCATGCCCGGCAACGGACTGGACATAGGCCGTGCGGACGTCCTGGTTCTGCTCGTCGAACTCGGCGGCGATTTTCTCGTCCTGGGAAGAGAGCTCGTCGAGATCCAGCTCCGAGAAATGCATCACGCCCATATCGACATAAGCCTTCTGGATGCGCGGCCCCCAAAGACCGATATCCTTGACGATCGGCACGATGCGCTGGAACAGGAAGGTCCGGAAGAGCTGCATGGTGGCCGATTGCTCGACGTATTTGACGCATTCATCGACGGGCAGCCCCATCACTTCGAACACTTCGCGCGCCTGGAAGCGGTCACGCATCAGATAGCAGGCCTCGACGAGGAATTCCTCGCGCTCATCGCGCTCGGCATCGGTCAGGGTGGGATAGTAATCGCGCAATGACAGACGTCCGAAGGCAACATGGCGCGCCTCGTCTTCCATCACATAGGCATTGACCATGCGGGCCAGCGGGTTCTGGGCGACGTCGCGGATCGTGCCAAAAGCGGCGAGCGCCAGACCTTCAATAACGACCTGCATGGCCAGATAGGTCATGTCCCAGCGGCTGTCGCGCAGGGCCTGGTCGATCAGCTGTTGCAGCGGCGCGGTCATCGGATAGGCAACGCCGAACTTGGTCAGGAGATTCTTGTAGGCCTCGACATGGCGCGCCTCGTCCATCACCTGGGTGGAGGCGTAGAATTTGGCGTCGAGATCGGGAACCTGCTGCACGATCTTGGCGGCACAGATCAATGCCGCCTGTTCGCCCTGCATGAATTGGGAGATATTCCAGGCCTGTGAGTGGCGGCGGAATTCGCGCTTCTCCGACTTGTTCATCTTGTCCCACATCGGGGAGCCGAAAATCGCATTGGCCTCTTCGGGCATCTGCATGGGATTTTCGAAATCGAGCTCTTGCGTCCAGTCGATGCGATTGACCGCATCCCACTGCATGTCCTTGCCCTTCTGGTAGAGATGCATGAGCGTCGTGCGCCCTTCATCATATTCCCAGTCAAACAGGGTCGTGAAGTCCTGTGGCACGGACCACGACTTGTCGATATTCGGAATCGGATAGAGCTCGCGAAGCGTTCCCATGGCGTTGAACCTCCCCAGGTATGGCCAGACAGTTATTGGTGAACAACGTTCACTTCCCCAACATCAGTCATATTCCTTCGGAAGGCAAGAGGCTTGCCGAAAATGTAATGACCAATCCCCTATTCCGCCGCCGTATGAGACGCTGCAGCAGGGCTTGCCGGGGCTTCGGGGGCTGCCGCGGCTGTGGATGGCGCCACCCCGCCCGTCCGGGCCAGCCAGCGCGCCTTGATCTGTTTCGAGGTCGCGCGGGACCCGTCCGGCGTCCAGCCTGGCGGCGCGAGCAGATACATCATCGCGTCCTTCAGTGATTTCGCGCCGCGCATATCCCGGAAAACCGAGAGCCATTCATGGATGGCGATTTTGAAAGGGTTGTGTGTATCGATGTTGTGGATAATGCCATAGCGGCACTTTTCATCCTCGAGCTCAGGCTGGAAGGTTCCGAACATCTTGTCCCAGATGATGAAGACACCGGCGAAATTGCGGTCGAGATAGATCGGATTGGTTGCGTGATGAACACGGTGGTGCGAGGGCGTATTCATCACCGCCTCGAACCAGGCCGGCATTTTCTTGATCGCCTCGGTGTGGAACCAGAATTGATAAATCAGGTTGAAACCGGACACGATGCCGATCACCAGCGGATGGAAACCGATCAGGATCATAACCGAGCCGAGCCAGAGGAATTTCAGCGTCAGCGGGCCGAGCCAGGACTGCCGCAGGGCCGTGGTCAGATTATAATGCTGCGAGGAATGATGGACGATATGGTCGGCCCAGAACCAGCGCACGGTGTGGCCCAGGCGGTGGACCCAGTAATACATGAAATCGTCGAAGATGAAGGCAACCGGCCAGACCCACCAGGCGAAGCCGATATCGAACAGGCGGAATTGGTAGACAAACATCGCCCAGGCCGTCACCAGGCCGGCAAACAGCACACCGGAAACGGTGCTCCCAAGCCCCATCATCAGGCTTGAGGCACTATCGCGCGCCTCGAACCGGGCCGAACCGGTGAGCTTGGCGTGAATCATCTCGATCGCCACCAGGAGGATGAAGAGCGGGATCGCGTAATAGACAGGATTGAAGGTCTCTACAAAAGCCGGGACGTCCATAATCTACTCCTGCATCGCATTGAGCTTGTCGGCCCACAAACGGGCCTCGCCTGCGTCGGCGAACGCCATGGTGAATGGCGGAAAGGTGAAATCATTGAGGCGGATGGTGAGCCGGGCATCCTCGGCCAGCCGGGCGGCACGCACGAGGCCGGGTTCGACATAGCGAATGACAAACTCATCGCCCTTGGCTTTCAGCAAGCCGATGCGCCGGCCGCCATCTTCCTCGACGAGGGCGGCGCTCCCGTCCCGGGCCAGCACGCCGGGACCGGCATTGAAGCCGACCGCATCGGTGTCGAGCCGCTCGACGGCCTCGTCCAGGCTGCTCAATCGGGCCGGCTCTCCCAGACGCAGGATGACATTCAGTGCGACCATCGCGGAAATACCGGCGAATGATCCCAACATGACCCAGACAAACAGCATCAGCGCCTCCCACAAACGAATAAGGGCGAAGGCTATACAGCCTTCGCCCCCATTCAAAGCGAAAATTGAACGCTGTTTACCCGCGGATACGCAGGGTGATGCCATAGGTCCGTGGATCGCCCGGATAAGCATTGACGCTCGTTCCGAGATAACCGACCGACGGGAAGGCACCCTTGACGTAATCCTGTTCAAACAGGTTGCGGCCCCAGAGCTGGAGACCCCAGCTGCCATCCTCGGCACCGATGCCGAAGCTGCCATTGACCATCGAGAAACCGTCCTGGTTAGCGAAGGTGCGTGGGTCCTGCGAGGTGGTGAGACCAAAGCTGGAGATATTGGTGACTTCACCGCGCATGAAGGCTTCCATGTTGTCGCCAACGGCCCAGGTATAGGTACCGGTCAGCGAGCCAACGAATTCGGAATTGCCGCGATCACGACCGGAGAGGTCATTGAACAACGCCGTCACGCCGGCCGTATTGGTCCGCTCGGCACCGATTTCACACAGGGCGTAATTCGGATCGCCGGCATCCCAGACGCCAACACCGTTAAACGTATCCGGGCAAGGGGCGTACTGGTAGTCGCCATACTTGCTTTCGAACAGATAGGTGAAGCCGCCGGTGAAGACGAGGCCCGGGGTCGGAGCCCAGGTGCCTTCGAATTCAAGACCGGAGACCTGGATCGAACCGGCATTCTCGAGGGCGAAGCCATTGCCAACGAAGTTGTTGGTCTGGAAGCCTTCGATTTCCTGATCGAACAGGGCCACGGCGTAGACGAAGTGGTTGTCGAACAGCGAGCCCTTCGCACCGATTTCGAACGAGCTGGAGGTCTCCTCCTCGAACTCGAACACGCCGGTGAAGGCTGCGTTGGTCGAAACGTTGAACCCGCCTGGCTTGAAGCCCGTGGCGTAGCTCGCATAGAGATTCAGCGTGTCGGACATGTCGTAGGACAGGATGATATTGCCCGAGAAGTTGGTGTCATTACGCGAGGTCGGGAAATCGGACGCATTGACCGGCTGCCAGTTTTGGAAGGCCGAGAAGCCGAGCAGCGGATTGTAGGCCGTGCCCGCCAGATAGCCTGGCAGCGGCGAGGTCGGATCGATCGGGGCACCGCCCGGATACTGGGTCAGGCCCTGACCAAGCAGAACAACCGGCACCAGATAGGCACAGGCATCGCCGCCGATGACCGGATAGAGGCCCGGGTCACAGAAGCCCGGCGCCACCAGACGCAGATCCTGCGCCAGGTCGGTGAAGCTGAAGGCCGACATTGGATCGGGCTGATCGATAACCGTGGTCATCGACTTGTCTTCGTTGGAATAACGACCACCAACGGTGACGGTGAAGTCGTCCGTCACGTGGAAGTCGAGCTGACCGAAGAAGGACCAGGCCTCGGTGTCATACTGATAGTCTTCCGAGATCAGGCCGTGGGTCGTGGCAATGAAGCCTTCGGTCGGGGTGGTCGGCAGGGCCGAAGTACCCGAAGCGAGCGGCACGAAGTTACCGACGCCGGCAGCCTCATTCATGTCGAGGAAGAATTCGAGCAGCGTGATACCGCCGGTGCCGGCTGGAAGGCCCAGCGATGCGACCAGATCAGCAACGCTTGAAGCTGACGCCGCATCAAAGAAATTGCGAGCGTCGGCGCCGTAAGGCGTCGAGTTCTGGAAGTGCAGATTATTGTCGTAATAGAAACCGCCCACCATCCAGTCGACGGTGTTGTCACCGGTCGAGGTCAGACGGAATTCCTGGGTGAAGCTGTCATATTGATTCTGGATATGACGGGCGCTGATCAGATCGAGATCCGAGAAGTCGGCGTCGAAATTCTGGTCTTCGTCATAATTGCGGAACGCGGTGATGCTGGTGAAGGTGATGTTATCGAAGTCATGATCCAGCTGGAACGAGACACCGGAGGTATCCAGCACCGTGTTCAGATCGCCGTCAATCGCGATACGGCCGCCATGTGGATCAGCCGGAACAGCGGTGCCACCGAGGCCGACAATCGCGCCCTGATCGATTGGATCATAATAGGCGAACGGTGCGGCGCAGCAGTTCTCGTCGATCGTACCGTAATCACCAATGATGCGGATTTCGGTATTGTCGCCCGGGTTCCACAGCAGCTGGGCCCGGTAGCTCTGGCGATCGCGGTTATTGATGTCGCGGCCGTCTTCGGCGGTGATGTAACCGTCATTGGAATGCGTGGTGGCGTCGAGGCGGAAGGCCATCGAATCGGAGAGCGGACCGGTCACGGTGCCGCGCAGGACGCGCGCGCCGAAATTGCCGATCGTCACTTCACCGGTATAGCCGAACTCGTATTCCGGCTTCTGGGTGATGATGCTGACAACACCAGCTGGCGTGTTGCGGCCGAACAGGGTCGACTGCGGACCGCGGATGACTTCAACACGCTCGACCGAGAGCAGGTCATTGATCGCCGAGCCGGAGCGCGGGCGATAAACGCCATCGATGAAGACGCCGACCGAAGGCTCGAGGCCCGGGTTGAAGCTCGAAGTGCCGATGCCGCGCAGATTGAACTCGGTATTGGTCGAGGTCGCGAACTCGGAAACCCGCAGCGACGGGACCAGCATCTGCAGGTCGGCCGCATCGCGGATCTGTGACTGTTCGATTTGTTCGCCCGTGACAACGGCGACCGAAACCGGCGTATCCTGAAGCGTTTGCTCGCGCTTTTGCGCCGTGACGGTAATGGTCTCGACCTGCGCCAGAGCGCCGGAGACACCAATCAAACCACTGAGAATTGCCGTTGTGCCCATGACAACGGCTTTTGAGAACATTTTCATCGGAATTTCTTCTCCCCTTGTGACGCGGTTTTTTTTAACCAACCAATCCGCGTATCTACCCTCCATTTGAGCATCATGGCCGCAAGCTGTCAGCCCGTTTTTCCCGCTGAGGCAAAAAAGTGTCGCAGCTGATGCAAGCATACCGCACTTGGCAATTTTCAGGCCCGGGCCTGCGAGCCTCTTTCTTCCTGCCCGGACTCTGCTAGGCTGCGAAGTGAACAGCGTTCAATTTTCTGACTCTGGGGAGAGAAATGAAAAGAATTTTCATAGGCTTGGGTGCGATTATAGCCACCCTTATCCTGGTCGCCGCGGGTTGGTATTTCCGCCCCTGGTCCGAGTACTCGCCGGCTGAAATCCAGGCCGCCACCCAACCGGAGCACCTCGCGGAGACGTTTCGCGATATGGACGATGTTTTCCCCTACAGGGTGATTTCTGCACGGGAATCTTCGAATCCCCTGCCCCGCGATGTGCGCAATGATCCGGTCTCATTCCGGTTCGATGGCCGCGAACGGACCGTCGGTGACTGGCAGGCTGACGCAGATTCGACCGGGCTGATCGTGATGCATGACGGCGTCGTGGTGCACGAGAGCTATCTGCTCGGCTCCACGCCTGAAACGCGCCACACCAGCTGGTCCGTTGGCAAGAGCTTCGTCGCCACCCTGATCGCCATGGCGATGCAGGACGGCCATATCGCCAGCCTCGACCAGACCGCCGAAATGTTCGCGCCGCAATTTGCCGGTACCGCCTACGGCCAGACCACATTGCGCCATTTGCTGATGATGTCGGCCGGGGTCGATTTCGAGGAAGACTACAATGCGCCCGGCTCCGATATTCGCCGCCTCTTCCTCGGCGCCAATATCTACGGCCAGAATATTGACAGCCTGGTCGCCGAAATCGAGCGCGACCGTCCGGTCGGCCAGGACCTGCACTATGTCAGTGCGAACACCCACGTCCTCTCGGCCGTCATTCGCGGTATCTATAATGCGCCGCTGGCCGAGGTCGTCGAGATGAAGATCTGGCGTCCGCTCGGGATGACAGGCGATGCGTCCTGGAACCAGAATATCCAGGGCGATAACGGCATGGCGATCGGCTATTGCTGCCTCAATGCCCGCCTGGAGGATTATGCCCGGATGGGCCAGTTCTACCTGCAGGATGGTGTCTGGCATGGTGAACGCCTGCTGCCCGAAGGCTGGGTGACGATGGCGACCCGCCCGAACGCGTCTTTCCAGGAAGCCGGTCCGGCCTCGGTCTATCCGCATCGCGGCTATGGCCTGCATTTCTGGGTGCCCGAGAATCATGACGGCGAATACTTCATGGCCGGTGTCTATGGCCAATATGTCTGGGTCGATGAGCGCCGCAATATCGTGATCGCCCGCACCGCCGCGGATACGGCGTGGAGCGGCCGAACCGCAGAATCGATTGCCGCCATGCGGGCGCTTTCGGCGCACTATGGCGACCCGATCATCGAAGCTGCTGCCGAGGTCGAGACCGGCCCGGAAGAGGTCGAACTCACGGAGACAGACCATGAGTGAGGCGAGCTACGACTATATTGTCTGTGGGGCCGGTTCGGCCGGCTGCACCGTCGCTGAACGCCTCTCCCGCGATCCGTCCGTCTCCGTCTGTGTGCTCGAGGCCGGCGGCTCGGATGACAGCCCGATAATCCGCACGCCGATGTTGCTGCAATACGCCGTCACCGGTGAGGCCTTCAACTGGGGCTATTGGACCGAGGAGCAAAAACATCTGCACGACCGCAAGCTGCTCTGGCCGCGCGGCAAGACGCTGGGCGGCTCGTCCTCGATCAATGCGATGCACTACATGCGCGGTGCCCACGAGAATTTTGACGAGTGGGAAAGCGCTTACGGTGCGCAGGGCTGGAACTGGGAGAGCGCCCTGCCCGCCTTCAAGGAAGTGGAACACCAGACCCGCGGCGCCAGTGAGCTTCACGGCACGGATGGCCCGCTCTGGGTCCAGGATATCGCGCCACTCAATCCGCTGACCGAGGCCTTCTTCAAGGCCGGTGACGAGCTGCAATACAAGCGAAATCCGGACTTCAATGGCCCGACCCAGGAAGGCTTCGGCCCCTATCAGGTGACGCAGAAGGGCCATAAGCGCTGTTCGGCCGCCGACGCTTTCCTGCGCCCGGCCCTGGAACGGGAAAACTGTAGCGTCACGACAAAGGCGATGGTCCGCCGCGTGATCATCGAAGCGAGCCGTGCCACCGGTGTCGAAGTCGACATTGATGGCGTCAGCACAATTCTCACTGCGCGCAAGGAGATTATCCTTTCGGGCGGGGCAATCAATTCGCCGCAGACCCTGCTGCTCTCGGGCGTCGGGCCCGCCGATGAGTTGCGTGCCATGGGCATTACCGTCGAATCGGACGTGCCCGGCGTTGGCAAGAATTTGCAGGACCATCTCGACATCACGGCCCAGCTCTGGACCAAGTCCTCGACCTCGATCGGCAATTCCCTGCGCTCCATCCCGAGCCACATGTATATGGTGGCGCGCTGGGCGCTGGCGGGCGACGGCCCCTTCACCGTCAATCCCGTGCAGGGCGGCGCCTTCATCAAATCCGCCTTCGCCGGCGATCTGCCGGATCTGCAGCTGGTCTTCATCCCGGCCATCTCCAATCCACACGGGGTCGAGAAGGCCACGGGGCATGGCGTCACGCTGCATGCCTGCCAGCTCTATCCGAAGAGCCGCGGGGCGATCACGCTCAAATCGACCGATCCCTATGAGCATCCGGCGATCCAGCCGAATTATCTCGAGGATGAATTCGACCTCGACGTGCTTGCCGATGGCCTCGGCAAGGTCCGCGAGATCCTCGCCTCACCGGCCTTTGATTATGATCGCAAGTCGGAGCGCTGGCCCGGCGCCGAGGTGACAACCCTCAGCGGCCTCAAGGATGATGTTCGAAAGCGGGCCGAAACCCTGTATCATCCGACCTCGACCTGCGCGATGGGATCGGGCGAAATGGCCGTCACCGACAATCGTTGCCGCGTCAAGGGCGTCGCCGGACTGCGCGTTGTCGATGCCTCGGTGATGCCGCGCCTGGTCGGCGGCAATACGAATGCACCAACGATCATGATCGCCACACGTGCCAGCGACATGATCGCGCAGGACAATAACACCGCCTGAGTTCGGCCCCCGCCGAGCCCAGTCGAAATCAGGAGGCCGCCATGAGCGAAGCCGAAGCCAAGCAGATTGAACGCATGAAATCCCTGCTCGCCACCCAGCGCGATGCGTTTCGCCATGAACGCCACCGGCCGCTCGACCTGCGCAAGGCCGACCTGGCGCGCATTGCCGATCTGTGCCGCAAGAATAGCGACGCGATCTGCGAGGCGATCAGCCGCGATTTCGGCAATCGTGCCAGGCAGGAAAGCGTCATCGCCGAGATCGCCTTCGTCATCCAGGACGCCGATCATACCGCCAAGCATATCGGCAAATGGGCGAAAACGCGTTCCGTCGGTGTGCCGATGACACTGATGCCCGGCAAGGCGACCATCCGCCGCGAGCCCAAGGGCGTGGTCGGCATTGTCTCGCCGTGGAATTATCCCTTCCAGCTCGCCATGGCACCACTGGTCGCCGCGCTGGGTGCCGGTTGCCGCGCCATGATCAAACCTTCCGAGCTCACCCCGGCCACCGCCGAGCTGATGAAACGCCTGATCGGCGAAGCCTTCGAGGAAGACCATGTTTGCGTCATCACCGGCGGACCGGCCGTTGGCGAGGCCTTCTGCAAGCTCAAATTCGACCATCTCTTCTATACCGGCTCGACCCAGGTCGGCCGCCTTGTCGCCATGGCGGCAGCAGAAAATCTCGTGCCGGTCACGCTGGAGCTTGGTGGCAAGTCGCCGGCCATCGTCACGCCGGGCTACCCCAAGCTCAGCGCTGCCAAATCAATCGGCTGGGGCAAATTCCTCAATGCCGGCCAGACCTGTGTTGCGCCCGATTACGTGATGGTGCCCAATGGCGAGGAACGCGCCATGGGCGAGGAAATCATCAAGATCGCCGAACATGAATTTCCCGAATCCTCCAGCGACGACGCCTATACCGCCATCGTCTCGGACCGGCATTATGAGCGCCTGACCGGCATGATCGAGGAGGCCCGCGCCGGCGGTGCCGAAATCCTGCAGGCCAAGCATGACCCCCAGGCCGCCCAGGCGGCGCGCAAGATCCCGCCGACAGTCGTCCTCAACCCGCCCGCCGATTCAAAGCTGATGACCGAGGAAATCTTCGGCCCGCTTCTGCCGGTTGTCGGCTATAGCGAGATCGATGCGGCGACCAATTATGTCGCCGATCATGATCATCCGCTCGCCCTCTATGTCTATTCCACCGACAAGGAGATGGCGGCGCGCATTCTCGACCAGAGCCAGTCGGGCGGCGTCGGCATCAATACCAATCTCCTGCATCTCTCCGTCCCCGACCTGCCCTTTGGCGGCATCGGCGCCTCTGGTCAGGGCAGCTATCATGGCGAAGCCGGTTTCCTGACCTTCACCCATGAACGCTCGGTCTTCGCGACCGGGAAATGGCATCCGTCCCGCCTGCTGGCCCCGCCTTACGGGAAATTCTACGAGACGGTGTCGAAGAAGCAGATGAGCTGACACGCCACAATCTGCAATTGACGCCTCCCCCGAATGCCTGAAGGCTGTTCGGCCCGGATCGATCTGTGAGTCGATCCCGATAGCCGGTGTGGACAGCGAGGGCATCTCTGTGAATTTTGTTCAATTTCGTCGCCTGGTCGACGCGATGGCGCTGACCCCGGAAGCCTCCGAGGAAATGGATCGATGGGGGCGTGAGAGTGACCCCCGACTGAAGAAGGCCCTGATCGAGCTCTACACCACGATCGCGGAAAACGCCGAGCTGTCGGCATTTTTTGATGATGTCAAACAACTCAGCCATGTCCGCCAGAAGCAATACGAGCACTGGAGAAAATTGCTGTCCGGACTGTTTGACGAGACCTATCTGGAATCGGCGAAGCGAATTGGCACGGTCCATTGTTCCATCGGCCTGGAACCGCACGCCTTCCTGACCGGCTATGCGGCCGTATTGTCCAAACTGCTGTGCGATGCCAGCCAGCCCGATGGCGGCCCGGCTCGCAAGGGGCATCGATCAAGCCATTCCCCGGAGATCGTCATTGATGCCCTGACGCGCGCCGCGCTTCTCGATATCGGGGTCGCCCTGACCAGCTATTCCGAGGCCGAGCAGTCCAAGGCCCGCTTGTCCCGGTTGAAATTCTCGAACGCTTTCCGGCAGGCCTTCACCCACTCGATGACCGAACTCGACACGGCGATGGACGCGCTCAACCAGGCCGCTTCCGAACTGGCCAGCCCCGAACCGGCGGCGACGGCGGAACTGGCGCAGTCGGTCGCCCGCTCCACCGCCACCGTCCAGGCACAACTCGATGACCTGAAAGCGAAAATGAATGAGTTCCTGACAGCCACAAGCAAGGCCTGACGCTCGCAAGCCGCTGTCACTCCCCACCGGAGGCACGCGCAAGCCACCCGGAACCGTTTCCACCCCGGGAGAGATTGCGCTGTGAATGCCGTCCCAGACACCCCGCCCCTTGGCAGTCCCGGCGCGTTGCGGTAGCTCCAGCGGCGAAGCGGCAACAGGACCTCACCATGTATCTCCCCCTTTCCGGCAAACGCGCCCTGATCACCGGCTCCAGCCATGGTGTTGGCCTGGCGGCCGCGAAACTCTTTGCCGAACAGGGCGCCGAGGTCGTGTTGCACGGCAATGCCAATATGGCCGATGCCGATCTGGCCGTGCGCGAAATCGGACCGCGCGCCCTCGGGGCGGTGCAGGCCGACCTGTCAATGCCCGGCGCCGGGCGCGATCTGGTCGAGGCCGCTCAGCACCTGGCCGGTGGCAGGCTGGACACCATCATCAATAATGCCGGCATTCACTGGGCGACGCCGTTCGAGGCCACCGACGCCGACTGGGAAGCGGGCTGGGCCGGTATTCTCCAGGTCAATCTGATGGCCGTCGCGGATATCTGCCGCGCCGCCATTCCCGGCATGGTGGAGCGCGGCGGCGGTTCGATCGTCAATATCTCCAGCCGTGCCGGCTATCGCGGCGAGGATCGTGACCATATCGCCTATGGCGCCTCGAAGGCCGGCCTGCTCTCGCTGACCAAGACCCTGGCCCGCCAATGGGGACCGGATGCGATCTATGCCTATGCCCTCACCCCCGGCTGGATCAATACCCGCATGGCGCCGCAAAACGCCGCCGGCGTCGCTGCCGCCCAGTCGGAAATCCCGATCGGCCGCATGGCCGAACCCGAGGAGATTGCCGCGATGTGCGCCTTCCTCGCCTCGGGCGCCTGCCAGAGCGCGACGGGTAGCTGTATCGATATCAATGGCGCGAGCTATGTGCGATAACCTACTGAATTAACTAATTTTTTTAACACACACCTCGTCGCATCAGCGGCCCCGCACGCCCGCCTCGCACGATGCCGACCTATTGCCGGCATAGGGCACTTCGCCGCTTTCGCGGACCATCAGGTCGAGCTGGTGGCGGATCCATAATTCGGTCTGAAAGCGCCAGACCCGCTCGGCAAAGGCCTGTGGCAAGCCAAATTCGCGCGCGCAGCGGCGCACATTCTCCAGCACCGCCTCATTGCGGTCGGCATCGACGACATAGCGGGGATGGCGCTTGATGCGCGCGGCGGCCTCGACCAATTCCTTGCGCGCCGCCAGCAGGCGGACCAATTGCCGGTCGACCCGGTCGATCTTCAGCCGGACCGCGCCGAGGCCGGTCTCGTTTATTTCATCGTCCATTCCCGCCCCGCCTTCCCGGCCAGATAGCCATTGACCAGCGGTAATGGCAGGGTCGAGGCGCGCACCGTCTCGACCATTTCGGCCGCATCAGTGGCGCCATCGAGAAAACCGCGCATCGCACTGGCGACCTCGACCATGCCGACACTGTGCGGCGACAGCCGCAGCGCCGAAATCCCAGCCGCGCGCAGGGCGTCCGGCGTCTCGGTGCAAAGCTGCAGGCCGTCGGACAGGGTCTGCACCCCGTTGAAGGCGAGGAAACCGGTGCCATCCAGGGTCGAGACGCGGCAGCCATCGGGATCCTGCTCACAAACATAGCGGCAGCTGTCGCGGTTCAGCTTGTGCTGACGGGCATGATAACAGCGGCCGGAATGGGCCAGTGGCAGGCGGCCAAAGCCGAATAACTCAATCTCAAGGCCCGGGCAGACTTCCGCGATTGTCGAGATCGCCTGCAAGGAGAGTTCGACCGGCGGACACCAGCGCGTGCAGCCCATGTCCTTCAGCATCAGGGCCGTGTCCTCATTATAGACATTGAGGAAGGGGCCGGCGGTGAAGGCGCGCCCGCCGCGGCTGGCCAGGCCACCGAAATCATTCAGTTCGACCTGTTCGCCATCGCGGACCAGCTCCTCGGTCAGACGGCGTTCGCGGCGATTGACCGGGGAGATCAGGGTCGACCAGATAACTGTCTTGCCGGCGCGCTCGAGCCGGTCCGCGGCGCTGGCGATGGCGGCCTGGGTCAGGGGGCCGCGCTTGCCGCAGACGATCTCGCCGAGATAGACGCGCTCGACCGGGCATTCATCGGCGATGCGGGCATAGAAATCGAGCAATTGCGACGACGGCCAGTTGAAATAGAGCGGCCCCAGACTCAATGATATCGGACTCGGATTCATCGCCATGTCTTCCTGTACGCTCCCACCGTGCCGCGCTGGCCTTCCGCCAGCGTATCGAGCAGCGTCGCGCCCGTCGTCGGCCCCTCCAAAGCCCGCTCCGGTGCCCCCGGACCGACCGGTTTTCCCAACCCGTCAATCGCCTGGCGGAATTGCCGCGTGACCGCTTCGACATAGGCCTTGCCGCGCTGGCGCCCCTCGATCTTCAACGCCGTCACCCCGGCATCGCGCAATTGCGGCAGGACATCGATCGTATTGAGACTGACCGGGTCCTCGAACAAATGTCCCGTCTTGCCGCCGGCCATGAATCGGCCCTTGCACAGGGTCGGATAGCCCAGCGGCTGGCCGTCCGCCTTGCGGTCAATCGTCAGTCCGCCGAGCGCGACGGAGCGGCTGCCATCCTGGCGCGAATAACTCACCGCTTCCGGCGGCGAGCAGACGCCGTCGAGATTGGGCGAACGGCCGGTGACATAGGAGGACAGGTCGCACCGTCCTTCTGTCATCACGCACAGCCCGCCAAAGGCAAACACCTCGACCTCGATATCGATCTCGCCGATCAGCGCCTTGATTTCCGGAATGGAAAGGATGCGCGGCAGCACGACACGCTGCACGCCAAAGCGTTCGGCATAGAAGCGAATCGCTTCCGGCGTCCCGGCCGCGGCCTGGACCGAGAGATGCAGCCGCAAATCGGGATGCTGCGAGGCGGCCCGGCCGAGCACGGCCATATCGGCGGCGATGATCGCATCGGCGCCGGCCGCCGCCGCCGTATCGACGGCGCGGGCCCAGATTGCCGTCTTGCCGGCCTGGGCAAAGGTATTGATCGCCACCATCACCTTGGCCCCGCGCTGATGCGCATAGGCGACGGCCTCGGCCAGTTCGGCATCGGAGAAATTGAGGCCCGGAAAATTGCGGGCATTGGTCTCGTCACGCAGGCCGCAATAAACGGTGTCCGCACCGGCATTGACCGCCGCACGCAGTGCCGAGGGCGTGCCCGCCGGGCAGACCAGTTCAAGCGCGCCGCGGCTCATGACCGCTGCCCCTGCGTCGCCGGGCGCCATGGTCCCGGTGGCAGCGGTGGCAGGGACGGCAAAGGCGGCAGCGGCACGAGATCCGCCAGCCGCATCTCGGCCTCCTCGATCGCATTGCGCAGGCTGAGCACGACAGCGGTCTCGCCCTCAATCCACAGATCGGCGGCGAAGAAGGCGGCATCGCCATCCTCGCTGCCCTGCATCAGACGCAATAGAAGATCGAGCGGCGCCTCAATCCGCGCCTCGCACGGCGTCGGCGCGGCTGCCCTGACCACCTGCACCGCTCCCGCACTGCCATCCGGGCACACCAGGAAAGCGACCGGCAGACCGGCCGGGCAAATCAGGATCCGGGCCTGGCGCGCCGGACCCAGTCGCTCGAACACGTCGGGCCTTTGCCGCGCCAGCCGCCGCAGCGACGCCGTCAGCATCACGGCCAGTGGCTGCATCGCCGCAACAGCCACCTGCCCGCCCAGGTGTCCGAGTGGGCCTTGCGGCCAGGGCCGGGCCGACAGAAAGCGACCGGCAGCTTGGACGCGGTGAAGCAGCGATTCTGGCAGCATGATGGAGCGTCCTGTCCTGTTTTGATCTGCAATCGGACCCGATCTTGTCGATCAGTGATAACGCCAAGACTTGATATTTATCAAAACTTGAATCTGCGACATAGGCGCACAGCCCGTGATGCCAACGGGGAGGCTGCAGGAAAATCTCCACGCGGCGAGCCGCTGGAGGTTTGCGTGGCCCTCCCCGTTTGGGAGGTGTGCGGGACGCGGCGAATGCCGTTTAGCGCAATAGATAAGTGAGACATTCGAAACGTCCCGCCAAGTCTTCCTGGAAAAAGATGGGAGATTTACTCAGGCCCCTCGCGGGTCCTGCCTCGAAATGACCGGGGAAGATTGGTCGGTCCCTAATGCCTCACTGCCCCGATCATGGCCCCACCGGAACTCAGGCTGTCACGCCGTCGTGCGGATGGGCTCCACGCTCCCGATCGCGCAAATGACTGAGCTCACGCCTCCCGTGCGACCGGAACGGGTTGAGCAAAAAGCGCAGCTTGGGGGGCGGGGATGAGTTGCGGCGAAAATCGTCATTCCAGCGCAGGCTGGAACCCGGTTCGCAAAGCGATGTGAGCGGAAAACTGAGGCTCATTCAATCAAATGCCGTCGATTGGATCCGGGCCCCAGCCTGCGCCGGGATGACGTGATTTTGATCCTTGATGATGGATAGTGCGCGGAATTGCGCGAGACACACCACCCGTATATTGCGTCATCCCACCCCTCACCTGCGGCGATAAATACGGCATTGCGCCGTGAAACTCATGCAAGATGAACCCGCACGGGGTTGTGCTGGCGCGTCTGCGGGGGCAGACAGGGGCCAATCGCCGTCAATTTCGGCCCGCCATACCGGCTTTCAACCAGACCAGGGACGACTGCAGCTTGAAAAATTCAGCACATCCGACATTCGCCGACCGCAAACAGCATGCTGCCGAGGCCAAGAAAAAGCTTCTGGAGAAATTCAAGACTGCGCCCAAGCTCGACGATCCGGAGCTGGCCGCCAAACGCGCCGAACGCGAGGCCATTGCCAAGGCCCGCGAAGCACGCCGCATTGAGCGCGAACGCGTTAAGGAAGAAACCAAGGCCCGCAAGGCCGCCGAACTCGCCGAACGCGAAGCCGCAGCCCGCGCCGCCGAGGCAGCCGAAGCCGCCGCCCGCGAAGCCGAGGAAAAGGCCGAGCTGGAACGCCATATCGCCGAAGAAGCCGCCAAGAAGGCCGAACGCGATGCGCGCTATGCCGCAAGGAAGAAGCGCAAGCGCTAGAGACTGGCGCTTCTCTCCAATACTCAAACCCGCACGATAAACGACTTCCCCCGGATTCATTCCGGGGCCTGCCCCGCGTTGGCAGCCTGGCTGGGTTCCCCTCCGGCAGACCCCGGAACACGTCCGGGGGAAGGGATATGTTGTGTTTGGTGGAGAAGTGGCCCCACGCGGGGCCACACCCTGCCCCGATAACCTATGCCGGGATCCGGCCAGACAGGAATTCTCTCGTCATCCTGACGCAGGCAGGTGGGTTTGGCGTTGGCTTGGCTACTCCGCCGCCGCCAGCTGCCGCCCGGCCCGGTAAACCGTCCCCGGCTTGGCCCCCGTCAGCTGGCCATTCTCGATCACCACCTCACCGGCGACGATCGTCGCGGTATAGCCGTTTGCGCCCTGCAGCAGGCGCTGGCCGCCGGCGGGGAGGTCCTGGACCATGTGCGGGGGTTCCATCTGGAGATTGTCGAGATCGATGACATTGATGTCGGCTTTCAGGCCCTCACGGATATAGCCGCGATCGGACATGCCCATATAATCGGCCTGGGCGCCGGTGAGCATGCGCACGACGCGGGGCAGGGAGAGTTTGTCGCCGCGTTTGCGGTCGCGGGTCCAGTGGGTGAGCATATAGGTCGGCATGGAGGCATCGCAGACCGTGCCGACATGGGCGCCGCCGTCGGACAGGCCATACAGCGCCTGCGGATGCTGCATCATCTTGAGGACATTGTCGTAATTCATCTCGGTGTAATTATAGAGCGGCAGATAGATCAGCTCGTGACCGTCGCGCTCGAGCAGGGTGTCATAGACCATTTCCATCAGCGCGACGCCCTTGGCGCGCGCCTTGGCGGCGAGTGAGCTGTCGGCGCTTTGCTCGTAATCGGGCGGATTGCCAAGCTGGAAGAATTTCTCGGCGACGAAATCGATATGCTCCATCAGCATGTCGGCGAGCGGCGGCACCGACGAGCCGGGACCGGCGAGTTTCTCGGTCTTTTCGCTGAGAATTTGCGCCTTGAAGGCCGGATCCTTCATTCGTTTGACGCGCTCGGCGAGCGGCAGGTCGGCGATGGTCTTGTAGCTGGGATAGCCCATGAAGGGGTGGAAGGTGCAATTGAAGCCGAGGAAGACACCGATGGCGCGCGGTGCCACCTGCATGCGGGCATCGACGCCCTCTTGCTTCAGCTTTTCGGTACGGGCGATCAGCTTGAGCCATTGATCGGGCGCGAAATCGCGCTGCATCAGGGAGAAGGAGAAAGGCCGGCCCGAAGCCTTGGCATAATCGGCAATGATCGACCATTCCTCGTCGAAATCCTGTTCGCCGCGTTCCAGGTTGAAATCGCTCACCGCCTGCACGACGCCGTAATCGAGGCCATTGAAGGCGCGTGCGATACCGGTCAGTTCGGCGCGTGTGGCTTCCGATGAGGGTGTCCAGTCGCCATCGGCGCTCTTGTGGACGTCGGAGCGGCCGGTGGCGAAACCGATGGCACCCGCTTCCAGCGCCTCGCGAGTGAGGCGCTGCATCTCGGCGATATCGGCATCGTTTGCGGGTTCGGAATGGATCGCCCGGTCGCCCATCACATAGACGCGCAAGGGGTCGTGCGGCAGCATGGCGGCGATATCAATCGTGCGCGGCACGGCGGCGAGCGCGTCGAGATAATCGGGGAAGCTTTCCCAATTCCAGGTCAGACCTTCAGCCAGCGCCGTGCCCGGGATGTCCTCGACGCCTTCCATCAGCTTGATCAGCTTGTCATGGTCGCCCTCATGGACCGGCGCGAAACCGACGCCGCAATTGCCCATCACGGCCGTGGTAACGCCATGATCGATCGACGGGCGCAGATCGCCGTCCCAGCTGGCCTGGCCGTCATAATGGGTGTGCACATCGATAAAGCCGGGTGTGACGATCTGGCCCCTGGCGTCGATGGTGCGTTTCGCATCGCCTATATCATTGCCGATGGCCGCGATACGCCCGCCGGTAATGCCAATATCGGTCCACACGGCCGGGCCGCCCGTGCCGTCGAATACCAGACCGCCCTCGATTTTCAGATCAAACATCACTTCATCTCCCCTGACGCTCAATTGGCCGCGTCGATTATATGGCTTCGTGTGTGTCACTCTTTTTCACCCGATCGAGGCCGCGGAACAAGCCCGCCAGCGCCCCGCCGGAAATCAGATGCCAGATACTCCAGGTCGCGGTCATCGCCGCAGCGCCGCCAATTCCGTCGAACTGGCTGAGCAGAATCAACAGACCCAGCCCGCTATTCTGGATGCCGACCTCGAAGGTCAGGGCCCGCCGCCGCGCGATATCGAGCCGCAGCAGCCGCGCCGATCCGGCACCGAGTGCGAAGGCACTGGCATTGTGAATAATGGCGATCGGCACGACGATAGCGCCGGCAGCGATCAGGACATTCCAGTTCTGCTGCACCCCGACCGCAACCAGCAGCACCAGCGACAACAGGGAGATCGGCGACAGGACCTTGCGCATCTTCGCCGCTGTGTCCGGGAATTTCGCCGCGACCAGCATGCCGGCTGCCAGCGGCAGGGCCAGCAGGGAGAGGGTCTGCACCAGGAAGGGGATGGCATCGACATGCAGTGTGTGCACGAGGGCGGCAGTCGGCGGGTAGAGGCTCGACCAGAACAGGATGGAGACCGGCGTCGCAATCGCCGAGCTGACGCTGGAAATCGCGGTCAGCGAGACCGAATAGGCCGTATTGCCGCGCGCGAAATGGGTCAGGATATTGGAGACATTGCCGCCGGGGCAGCTGGCGACGATGATCATGCCCAGCGCGACGCTGGCAGGCGGCGAAATGATCAGGATCAGCCCCATCGTCACCAGGGGCAGGCCGATGATCTGGGCCAGCACGCCGCCCAGAATCCGGACCGGCTGGCGCCGCACGGCATGGAAGTCCTCCAGCCGCAGGGAAAGCGCGACGGTGAACATCATCCCGATCAGGATCAGCGCGATCGCCCCGCGAATCTCGTCATTCAGAATGACCCGCAGATCGTCGATCGCAACTGTGTCCATGATTTCCGGCCTCGCTTCCCCGCTGACCCCGCAGTGTGCAGGGAAACGCCGGTGCGGCAATTGCCGACATCAGCGCGCGTTACAGCCCTGTAATCTTTCCCCACGACAAAAAAGGTCGCCAAGTTTGGCTGCCTCGCCTATCGTCCGTCCGCACACTGATAGAGGTCTGCACGACAGAATACTTGTCGTTGCACACGGTCGATTGGGCGACAGGATCTCAATGGTTTCATCCGGCCTGGATGAAGGGTGTGCGATGAAAATTACTCCAGCACACCGCGGTCTTTGGGGGACTGTTTCTATGGGACGCAAACGATTTGACGAGATGCCCTGCGCGATCGCGCAGACCCTGAATCAAGTTGGCGATTGGTGGACTTTGCTGATTGTCAGGGATGCCATGAAAGGCGCCCGGAGATTCAGCGATTTTCACGAAAGCACCGGCATTGCGAAGAATATCCTGACGGACCGGCTCAACAAGCTGGTCGAAAACAATATCATGGCGCGCGAGGAAGTCGGCGTGCGTGGTCACCGGCAGGAATATATCCTCACCAGGCGCGGCGAAGCCCTGCTTCCCATCCTGATCGCGATGCAGCAATGGGGCGATGAATGGGTCTATGGCCAGCAGGGCCGTCCGGTGGAATTGATCGATCTGCGCACGGGCGAAAAACTGGCGCCTCTGGCTGTCGCCAATGAGAGCGGCGAAGCCGTGTCCCATCACGATATCGGCACCGTGCCGGAATGCGCCGTCATCACGGAATCCCGGGCGGCACGCAGCTCAAGCTGACCAGTCTGCACGCAGACATGGAAAACATCGACATGAACGCCGTTCACCGCTTATTCTGAGTTCAGGATCCGGGAGGGGATGATTCATGACCATGATAATGAAGGCCGCCGCGCTGGTCGCACTGGCAACAAGTCTGGCCGCCTGTGGCGGACCGCAGGAGCGCGACCTTACCAGCGCCGACCGCAGCTACCAGAACCAGCTGATCGAACGCCTGATCGATGCCAGGCCCGGCGATGTGATCGAAATTCCCGAGGGCGTGTTTGCTTTCGACCGTTCGCTCAGCCTCACCGTTGACGGCATCACCCTGCGTGGCCAGGGCCCGGACCGGACCATATTGACCTTCCAGGACCAGGTTCAGGGCGCTGAAGGCCTGCTGGTCACGGCCAGCGATTTCACCATTGAAAACCTTGCCATCGAGGACACGGTCGGCGATGGCCTGAAAATCAATGAGGGCGAGAATATCATCATCCGTGGCGTCCGCGTCGAATGGACCGCCGGCCCGCGCACCGAAAATGGCGCCTACGGCATCTACCCGGTGCAGACGCGCAATGTGCTGATCGAAGACTCCATCGCGATCGGCGCCTCTGATGCCGGGATTTATGTCGGGCAGTCGCGCAATGTCGTCATCCGCCGCAATCGTGCCGAGCGCAATGTCGCCGGCATCGAGGTCGAGAACACGATCGGTGCCGATGTCTATGACAATGTCGCCACGGAAAATACCGGCGGCATCCTGGTCTTCAATATGCCCAACCTGCCGCAGCCCGGCTCGCAGACGCGGGTCTATAACAATCATGTTTTTGCCAATAATACCGGCAATTTCGGCCATGCCGGCACGCCGGTCGCCAGCATTCCGGCCGGCTCGGGCATTGTCGTGAACTCCAATGATCTGGTCGAGATCTTCGACAATGATATTTCGGATAATCGCACCGCGAATATCATCATCTCCAGCCTGCACTCGACGGGCTATTCCAGCTATTCGGTCCAGGATGATTTCGACCCCTATCCCGAAGGCATCTATATCCATGGCAACCGCTTCACCGGTGGCGGCGACAATCCGGACGGGCTCGAGCTGCAGGGGTTGAAGCTCCTCGTCGCCGGACCACTCGGCCGCATGCCGGACGTTTTGTGGGATGGTTATCGCGATGACGCCAAACTGGTCGATGGCGTAATGCCGGACGATTTGCGCATCTGTCTCGAAAATGGTGAGTCCGAGCTGGTCAATGCCGACGGGCCGAATGACTACGCCGCGCCGGCCGTCACGACCGACCAGCACCGCTGCACCCTGCCGCGCCTGCCGGTGATCGAGCTGGCATCGGCCCAGTGACACGCCCGCTCTCCATGCGTCTGGCTGTGATCGTGATCGCGGCGCTGGCCCTGACCGCTTGCGGCGGGCCGGCGCCGTCATCACCGCATTACATCGCCGAGGGCAATCCGCCCCTGCTGAGCGATTGGGGGATGATGGCGTCGAACGGGCGCGCGCTGACTCTGGGCGCCGGCGTCGAGCCCTATGATCTGGTGACGCCGCTGTTCAGCGATTATGCCCACAAGCAACGCACGATCTGGATGCCCGAAGGTGTCAGTGCGGACTATCGCGAGGATGACGTGCTCGACTTCCCGGTCGGTACGGTCATCACCAAGACCTTCTATTATCCGCGCGGCAATGGCGAGGATGAAGTCCTGCGCACGCTCGACCACGCACCAGGCTGGCGGGCTGACGGGCTCGATCTCGCTGGGATCCGCCTGGTCGAGACGCGCATCCTGGTGCGTCGCGACGCGGGCTGGAGCGCCCTGCCCTATGTCTGGAATGCCGAACAGACCGAGGCCCGCCTCGCCCGCGCCGGTGATATCCAGCGCCTGACCCTGGTGTCGCCGGGTGGCGCGCGCGAGGGCTTCGCCTATGCGGTGCCGACCAGCAATCAATGCGCCGGCTGCCACGCTATCAATAATACGACGCGGGAGATCGAACCGATCGGTCCGGCGCCGCGCCATCTCAACCGTGACTTCGCCTATCCCGATGGCGCCGAAAATCAGCTCGCGCACCTGACCGCCGCCGGCTATCTGGCCGACTGGCCCGGTGCCGGCAACACGCCGCGCGCCGCCGATTATCTCGACCTTGCGGCCACACTCGATGATCGCGCCCGCAGCTATCTCGACATCAATTGCGCCCATTGTCACAACGCCGCCGGCCCGGCCGATACATCCGGCCTGCATCTGCGCCACGACACGCCGGACGGCCCCAATCTCGGCTTCTGCAAGCCACCGATTGCGGCCGGTGGCGGCACGGGCGACAGGCCCTTTGCGATCACACCGGGCCAGCCCGACCAGTCCATCCTGCTCTACCGGACGGAAATCAATGACCCCGGTTCATTGATGCCGGAACTCGGCCGCGCCGTGAGGCATGATGAAGGCCTCGCCCTGCTCACCGAATGGATCGGCGCCATGCAGGCCCGCTGTACCGAATAGGCCGGGCAGGCCTGACCGATTTCACCTGAGGCGCGAATTTGCCCAACCTCTTCTCTTGAGAGGCGGGACGGGTCGCGATAAAGTCAACGCCCATGGCGCCCCATTCCGGACGCGCCGTTCGGGGGAGAGACTTGATGACATTGACACTGATTGCAGCAGCCTTCGCCCTGCTGTCCACACCGGCCGAAACCCTGGTCGAGAACGCGCTTCATATCCAGGCCGGCGAAATGAGCTACACCACTTTCTTCGAAGCCGATGGCAGCTATACGACCGATGTCGGTATCGCTGGCACCTGGACCCTGGTTGATGGCGAAATGTGCGTCGTGCGCAGCACGGGCGAGAGCGGCTGCCAGCCCGTTGCCGATACGCTCGCTCTCGGCGACAGCTGGAGCGGCACCAATCCCGCCACCGGCGCGACCGTGACCTATACCGTCATCGCTCGCGACTAGATCCGGCCGGTATTGCAGACTTTCAGCCCCGGCCGCCCCGCGCTGCCGGGGCATTTTATTGCTGCGGCCGGCCGCTGGCAGCACGTTCACCGCCTGGCTGGCGCCGTGAAGCAACTATTTGACTTCGCAGCCGAATAACCCGCATGGTTAAAATTAATTAATCCAGTCATTAGGGAGAACAATCATGTTCAAGGAATTCAAAAACTTCGCCATGCGTGGCAATGTTGTCGATCTCGCCGTCGGCTTCATTCTCGGTGGCGCCTTCTCGACGATCGTCAAATCACTCGTCACCGATATCCTGATGCCGATCATTGGCATGCTGATGGGCGGGGTCAATTTTTCCGGCCTCTTCATCGCGCTCAATAACGAGACTTATGCCAGTCTGGCCGAGGCCCAGGAAGCCGGTGCCGCCACGATCAATTATGGCATCTTCATCGACAATGTGATCAGCTTCATCATCGTCGCCTTCGCCCTCTTCCTGATCATCAAGGGCATCAATTCGATGAAAAAAGAAGAAGCTGCCGCACCGGAAGCGCCGGCCGCGCCATCGACGGACCAGGTTCTGCTGATGGAAATCCGCGACCTGCTCGCCAAGAAGTAAGACCCGCAGAACACCCAGAACAAACCCCGCGGACCGCCTGATCCGCGGGGTTTTTCGTGTCTGGGTGCCAGACGATTTTACTCGCCGAAAGAACCCGCCGCGCCGGGGAAGACGACCGGCGTTTCCGAGCCATCAAGCGCGACCGCGGACACGCCGAAATAATAATTGTCGATGACCACATTCTCGAGCGTGTATTCGCCAACCGGTCCGACGAAACGGCTATAGGTCCATTGCGGCTGATCGGTCAGGCGCCAATGGACGCGATAACCGGCCAGATTGGCCGCCGCCGGCCCTTCAGCCAAGGTCCAGCTGAGATGGGTCGAGGGCTGGACCGCGCCTTCAATCGTGACATTGGCCGGGATTGGCGGCGCACCGGCAATCTGGGCCATGACGGCGATATTGAGCGAGGTCAGCTTGGCCGCATAGTCGAAATCAACCCCCTCGATCGTATCGCCATAAACCCGGCCATCCTCGGTTCGCAGATCCTGGTGCTGGCGGTCATAATGCTCATTGGTTTCCATGATGCGCACGCCGGGAATGCCAACGGCATTGAAGGGGCGGTGATGGCCGCCGCGGCCAAAGCGGTCGAGGCGGTAGACCATCATGACATCGAGATTGGGGATGTATTGATCGGCGGTGCGGTCAACCATGCGCGCCAGATTGCGCGACGGGCTGTCGACCTCGCCGCCGGTAAAACGTCGGGCCCTCGCCTCTTCCGGCGTTTCGACATCGCGCGTGCCTTCGGAGAAGACGCGGGCGGTGGCATTATTGGTGACGCCGTTGATGCCGGAGATATTGCCGATCATGTCGTTATTGAGCACGGCCTTGATGCGCCAGCCTTCGGCGAGCGCATGGGCGGCGAGGATCTGGCCGCCAAACAGGCCCTGCTCCTCGCCCGACAGGCCGGTATAGATGATCGAGCCATCAAACTCATGCTGGCTGAGCACGCGCGCCGCTTCCAGAACGCCGGCCATGCCGGAGGCATTGTCATTGGCGCCGGGACTGTCGGATGTGCCGTCGAGCGGATCGGTGACGCGGCTGTCGATATCGCCGGACATCAGCACATAGCGGTCCGGATCGATGCGGCCACGCTGGATGGCGACGACACTCACGACATCGGTCGGCTCGGGAATGCGGGTCTCGCCGGAAATCGTGTCAGAGACATACATCACCTCCAGGCAGCCGCCACAGGCTTCGGAAATGCGCTCGAACTCGTCATGGATCCAGCGCCGGGCGGCACCGATGCCGCGCGTATCACTCTCGGTCTCCGACAGGGTATGACGCGTGCCGAAACCGGCCAGTGTGCGGATATCCGCCTCGATGCGGTCGGGCGAGACGGCAGCGACATAGTCGTGCACGGCGAGGACTTCGGCCGGCGGTGCGTGTTGCGCGCGCTGCGCCTTGGCCTGGGCAGTACCGCCCACCAGTATCAGCGAGGCGGCCAGGAGCGTGTATCGATGCATGGATTCCCCAATTCAAGTTGAGCTATCACCAGTGTTGGCGCGCCGCGGGGCCAGGTCAAGCGTTGGCGGGACTGAACGCAGCGGACATGCCCGGGGAGCACTTGACACAAACTTGCCAAAATCGGCGTGACACCCCATAGTTGTCAGGCGAATTAGGGGTGAACGTGGACTTTTTCCAAGCCATAGCTAGCGTGCTTCGGAATACCTTCAACTTTGAGGGACGCGCCGCACGCGGCGAGTTCTGGAAATGGGTCCTGTTTCGCTACGGGATCGTCCTCGCCATCGCGATAGTCGCGGTGATGCGGGCCTATAACCAAGGCTATCATGATGGCCTGGAAGCCAGTTTGCCGTCCTCGGCCGAAGGGGCTGCGGGCAGGATTGGCCTCGCCGATAACCTGCCGCCGTTTGGAACGCTGGCTATGGGCTTTCTGATGCTGACCTTCATCCCCAATGCCGCCGTATCGATCCGGCGTCTGCACGATATCGGGCGATCCGGATGGTGGTTCGTCGCGCTCAACGTCATCCCAATCGGTGGAATCCTGCTGTTTGTGTTCTATCTCCAGCGAAGCTCGGCCGGAATGAATGGGTATGAGAATGAGCGACACCTCGCCCCCCTTCTTGCGCCGCGGAACGGTCCCTTCTCCGAAGCCTGAGCCAGCCAGCCCCGGGTTACGGGATGCCGAACGGTGCTCCGGACTATTCCAAGCACAGTCAGGCCGAAAGGGCGGACAGCTTGGCGCGGGCACTGATCCACGCTTCCAGCCGGTCTCGATCGGGAATGCCGATCTGGCCATAACCGGGTTCAACCAGGCCGAGTTTCTGCAAGACAGCCAGCGCCTTGCCGCTGGACACACGGGAGACGCCAAGCGCAAAGGCCAGCTCGGTCTGGGTACAGCGGACGCAGGCTGACGGGCGTGACGATGAGCGCGACATCTGCCAGATCAGCTTGGCCGCGCGCACGGGCAGCGGCAATCGGCGCATATCATCGATCAGCTCCATCGCCGCGTGCAGGCGTCCGGTTACCGCGGTGAGCATGATCCGGCTCAGTTCAGGCTCCTCGGCGAGGATGGCATCGAAAGCCGTGCGGCTGATCTGGTCGACCACGGTCTCGCCGATCGCGACCGCATCATGGGTGCGCGGCAAATCGGCAAACAGGGAAAATTCGCCGAAACACTGGCCCGGCCCCATCACGGTGATGACGATATAGGAACCATCACTGCCCGGATTGCCGAAGCGCACCGATCCGGAGCGCACCATGGACAGGCCGGGCCTGACATCGCCGCGGGCGTGGATCAGGGCGCGGTCGGCATAGCGTACCGGGCTACCGCCGGCGCGCAGCCGCTGCGCCAGCCGAGGCGTCAGCAGATCGCCCAGCGCCGTCATACCAAAATCGAGCAGGTCGGCCATTCGGGCTCCAATTGCAAACTTATTGGCATTCTTGCGGCCAGCCTGGGGGTAAATCAATCCCATCAGACGGGCTGGCCATCGGCCCGGTGGAGCTGTGCCATGAAACCGGAATATTTCGCCGTCCTCGCCGTCTTCTTTACCTTCGTGGTGCTGGAAATCCTGTTGACCGGCTTCTTCCGCAAGCCGGGCCAGACCCGCGATGATGTCTGGGTCGAGCTGGTCTCGGGCTTTGGCCTGATCCTGCTGATCCAGCCCATGGCGGTGTTTGGCGGTGGTCTGATCGCCAGCCTGGTGGCGCCGCAAGCCCAGGGCATGCTCTCGACCTGGCCGGTCCTGGCCCAGCTGGCCCTGCTGCTGATCTTCGACGATCTGTCGCAATACTGGTGGCACCGCGCCTCGCACACCTTCCCCTGGCTCTACAAGCTGCACCGGCCGCACCATAATGCCGAGTATCTTTCGATCCGCGTCGTCTACCGCAATAACCTGTTCTATTACATGTTGATGCCCGGCCTGTGGCTGTCCGGCGCGCTGATTTATCTCGGGCTGGGCTGGGTCTATGCCGCCTATCTCGTGGTCAAGATGAGTGTGATTTTCGCCGCCCATTCCGACGTGCGCTGGGACGAACCACTCTATCGCATCAAATGGCTCTCGCCGCTGATGTGGGTCGTCGAGCGCACGATCTCGACCCCGGCCACCCACAGCGCCCATCATGGCAAACATGCCGATGACGGCATCACCCATTACAAGGGCAATTTCGGCAATTTGCTGTTTTTCTGGGACGTTCTTTTCGGCACCGCCAAGATCACCCGGCGCTACCCGGAAAAGCTCGGCGTCGAGGATTTGCCACCGACCAGTGTGGGCGAGCAGCTGATCTGGCCGTTGATCCGAGTGAAAACAGCAACGGCGCCGGTGAGCACCGACGCCGTTCCTGAACCTGAATAGTCCCAAAGCCGTTCCCTACGGAACCAGGACGACCTTGCCGATCGCCTTGCGGCCGGAAAGCTCGCCAAAGGCGGCAAGGAAATCGTCGAGCTTGTAGCGCCCGGCGACATGCGGCTTGATCTTGCCCGCTTCGAACATCTCGAAGAGTTCGGCCATGTTCTGATAATGCGCCGCCGGATCGCGCATGGCCCAGGCACCCCAGAACACACCGACCACGGACGCCCCCTTCAGGAGCGGCAGGTTGAGCGGAAGTTTGGGAATATCGCCCGCAGCAAAACCGATCACCAGGTGACGGCCTTCCCAGGCGATTGAGCGGAAGGCGGTCTCGGCGAAATCGCCACCGACCGGGTCATAGATCACGTCGACGCCCTTGCCGCCGGTGATTTCCTTGATGCGGGCGCGCAGATCCTCACTGGTGTAATTGATGCCCTCATCGGCGCCATGCGCCTTGGCGGCGGCGAGCTTCTCGTCGCTGGAGGCGCAGGCGATGACCTTCGCGCCCATCGCCTTGCCCAGCTCGACGGTCGCCAGACCGACACCGCCGGCCGCACCGAGCACCAGCAGGGTCTCGCCCGGCTGGAGTCTGGCGCGTTGTTTCAGGGCGTAATAGGAGGTCGCATAGACCACCGTCAGCCCGGCGCCTTCCTCGAAGGACATGCTGTCGGGGATCTTGATGACCGCACCGGCGGGCGCCGCGACCTGCTCGGCGAAGGCGCCGGTCAGGCCGTTGAAACAGACCCGGTCACCGACAGCGAGATTGGTGACGCCCTCGCCCAGCGCGGTGACGATACCGGCCCCCTCACCGCCCGGCACGAAGGGCAGAGGTGGTTTGAACTGGTATTCGCCGCGCACGCACAGCAGGTCGGGGAAGTTGAGCCCGGCCGCCTTGACGTCGACCAGAACATGCGCGTCCGGCAGGGCCGGCGTGTCGATCTCCTCGACCTTCATGCCGGCTTCCGGGCCGAATTCCCGGCAATAGAGCGCGCGCATCATGCCACCTCGAACAGGCCGGCTGCGCCCATGCCGCCGCCGACACACATGGTGCAGACGACATATTTGGCGCCGCGGCGCTTGCCCTCGATCAGGGCGTGACCAACCATGCGGGCGCCGGACATGCCATAGGGGTGGCCGATCGAGATCGCGCCGCCATCGACATTCAAGAGCTCGTCGGGAATGCCCAGCTTGTCGCGGCAATAGATCACCTGGACGGCGAATGCCTCATTGAGTTCCCACAGGCCGATATCATCCATCTTGAGGCCATTGGCCTTGAGGAGTTTCGGGATCGCGAACACCGGGCCGATCCCCATCTCGTCGGGATTGGTGCCGGCCACGGCGATGCCGCGATAAATCCCCAAGGGCTCGATACCGCGACGCTCGGCGTCCTTCGCTTCCATCATCACTGCGGCCGAGGCGCCGTCAGAGAGCTGGGAGGCATTGCCGGCGGTGATGTATTTGCCTTCCTTGATGCGCAGGCCATTGGCGAAGACCGGCTTCAGCCCGGAAAGCATTTCCGCCGAGGTGCCCGGACGATTGCCCTCATCCTTCTCCAGCGTGACTTCAAGGTCCTGGACCTCGCCGGTCTCCTTGTTCATGAATTTCATGACCGTGGGCAGCGGCACGATCTCGGCATCGAAACGGCCGGCCTGCTGGGCGGCATGGGTGCGCGCCTGCGACTGGGCCGCGTATTCGTCCTGGGCCTCGCGGCTGATGCCATAGCGATCGGCAACGACTTCGGCGGTTTCCAGCATCGACATGTAGAGGTCGGGCTTGTTGGCCATGATCCAGGCATCGACATCCCAGTTCTTGGTCATCTTGTCGGTCTGGACCAGGGAGATGCTCTCGAGCCCGCCGCCAACGGTGACAGTCATGCCATCGGTGATGATCTGTTTGGCGGCCGTGGCGATCGCCATCATGCCGGAGGCGCACTGACGGTCCATCGACATGCCGGCGACGCTGTCGGGCAGGCCGGCGCGGATCAGGCTGTTGCGGGCGATATTGCGGCCCGTCGTGCCCATCTGCATGGCACAGCCCATCACGACATCGTCAATTTCGTTCGGGTCGACACCAGAGCGTTTGACCGCTTCGCCGATCGCGTGACCGCCCAGGGTCGGGCCGGAGGTGGCATTGAAGGCGCCGCGATAGGCCTTGCCGATCGGGGTACGCGCCGTGGATACGATGACAGCTTCACGCATGGGTCTCACTCCTCATTGGTTGTTTTATACCAGACGATTTGCTGGGTCGTGGCCAGCAGGCGCCCGTCGCGGCTCCAGATCCGCGCATGTTGGTCGTAGAAACCGCGGCCGCCGCGCGCGGCATGGGTCTCGATAAGCATATAGTCGGTACCGACAGCCGCATAATCCTCCGGGCGGGCGTGGAGGTAGACGGTCATCGAGACCGTCGCGACCATGCCGAATTCACCGGTGACGAAGAACAGTCGCGGCGTTGGCGTGTCCGCCAGCGCCACCAGGGAGACGGCATCGAGCGGCCTGGCCGGATCGAGCCGGATCCAGGCCAGATTGTCGGTCGGCCCGCCGCCCTTGGTGAAGGGCGGGCTTTTCGTCGGACGCATCTCGACCGTACGCGACCAGGCCATGGGCAAGATGGCGCGGTCGCATTCCTCCGGCGGCGGCGCATCGGGGCGCGAGCCCTCGGTCCAGGCAATGGTCTCGCGGCGGCGCGAGAGAATGCCCATCGCCTTGTTCGACGGCCCCTTATCGCCCTTGGCCGTCAGTGAAGCATTCCAGAATTGCGTATTCTTGCCGCCCCGGTCGCACACCACATCAAGCGTCACCGGCCCTTCGCGAGCGCCGGCGAGAAAATCGGTGGTGATCGAGACCAGTTCCATTTCCGGTCCGGCCGCCTCGATCAGGCTCTTGGCCAATACCGCCGCGCTCCAGCCGCCATAGGGGCCGATCATATTCTTGAAATGCGCGCTTGCCATACCCTCGAAGCGGACCTCCGGCGCATCGCCGGACGTCCGCTTCAGAGCCGTGGACTGGTCGAATAAATGCACGGGTCAGCCCAGCTTCACGCCGAAATGAGCGGCAGCCTTGGCGAGAAATTTCATCGTCTGCTGACCGCCCTGCTCAAACATTTGCTGGCCGGCCGGATCGATAATCGCATCGATATTGGCGGCGACATGTTCCGGGGTCTGTTGTTCCGGCGCCAGATAGATGCCGTCGGTTTCATAGACGCGCGTTGCGGCATAACCACCCGCTCCGGCGCACAACACCAGGCGCGAAGGGGAATCCTCGCTGACCAGATAGACCAGACCGGCGGACACGCTTTCGACCGTCATCAGCTTGAGCGCCTCTTCGGGGATCAGGCCTTCGGTCATGCGGGTCGCCGCTGTTGGCGACAGCGCATTGACGCGGATGCCGTATTTGGCGCCTTCCAGGTGCAGCACATTCATGAAGCCGACGAGGCCCATCTTGGCGGCGCCGTAATTGGCCTGACCGAAATTGCCGTAAATGCCGGAAGAGGACGAGGTCATGACGATGCGGCCATACTGGCGCTCGCGCATATGATCCCAGACCGCCTTGGTACAGATCGCCGAACCGGTGAGGTGGACCGATGTGACGGCGTTGAAGTCGGCCATGTCCATCTTGGCGAAGCTCTTGTCGCGCAGGATGCCGGCATTATTGACCAGGATATCGACCTGTCCGAAGGCCTTCATCGCCTCGGCCACCATGTCGGCGACCTCGTCTTCCTTGGTGACATTGGCCTTGTGGGAGATCGCCTCGCCGCCGGCCGCGCGGATTTCCGCTGCAACATCCTCGGCCGCCGAACCGGATCCGACCCCGTCGACCGATCCGCCCATATCATTGACGACCAGCCTGGCCCCGCGTGAGGCCAGCGCCAGTGCGTGGGACCGGCCCAGGCCATTGCCGCCACCGGTCACGATCGCAACGCGGCCATCAAAACGAATTTCACTCATATCATGTCTCCGAAAATGGGCGTTAGGCGACGACCTGCATCGTCAGCCATTGAGCAATCAGGGCCGGCCTGTCCTCGCCCTCGATTTCTACCGTGATGCCGAAGCGCAGCATCCACTGGCCGGGGCTTTTCTCGACAGCGTCCTCGAGCACGAAGCGGCCGCGGATATTCTTGCCGGAGCGCACCGGCGTCAGGAAACGTACTTTGTCGAAGCCGTAATTAATCCCCATCGCCATGCCCTCGAGCGTGAAGGCAATGTCCATCGCCATGCGCGACAGCATGGAGAGCGAGAGGAAGCCATGGGCAATCGTGCCGCCGAACGGGGTTTCCTTCGCGGCGCGCTCTGCGTCGAGATGGATGAATTGATGATCCTCGGTGACATCGGCGAACTGGTCGATGCGGGACTGGTCGAGTCTGATCCAGTCGGACAGACCGATTTCCTTGCCGATCTGGCCGGCAAGATCGGCGGGTTTCGTGCTGGCCATCAGTCTATGTCTCCATCGGTCAGAAGTTGTTTTCTCAGACCAGGCTTGTCCACCTTGCCCGTACCGCCGCGCGGCAGGGGCGCGTCGAGCCGCCAGTAATGCGCCGGGCGCTTGAAGGCCGCCAGATGCGGTTTGAGGAATTCATCGATCTCGTCATTGTGCAGAACGGCCCCCTCGCGCAGCAGGATCGCCGCACCCACGCGCTCGCCGAGCCGCTCATCGGGAATACCGATCACGGCCGCCTCGACAATGTCGGGATGCGCTGCCAGGGCGCCTTCCACTTCCAGGCAGGAGATATTCTCGCCGCCACGGATCACCATGTCCTTGAGCCGGTCCACGATCGACAGGAAACCATCCTCATCAAGCACGCCGACATCGCCGGTCTTGAACCAGCGATCCTCGGTCAGCACGGCTGCCGTGGCTTCCGGCTGGTTGAGATACCCCTTGAACAGGCAAGGCGACTTGATCCAGACCTCACCAGCCTCGCCGGTCGGGGCTGTCGAGCCATCCTCGCGCACGATCTTGATTTCGGTGACGGCAGGAACGGCGCGGCCGCAGGAATTCGGCTTGGCCTGGTAGTCGGCCATATTATTGTACGCGCCCAGGGCATTCGTCTCGGTCAGACCATAACCCGAGCTTGACCAGGCTTGCGGGAAGACCTTGGCGAGCCGTTCGACATGGGCAGCCGGCCGTTTGGCACCGCCCGAACCCATATCCATAAGACTGTCCAGCTTGGTGCCGCGACGTTCGGCTTCCAGCGTCACCTCGTGCGACATGGTCGGCACGCCGACCATATTGGTCAATTGCTCGCGCTCGATCAGGTCGACGGCGTCGCCGGCATCCCATTTGCGCATCAGCACCATTTTGCGGCCCGACAGGAGCGAGGTCATGAAGACGGCGTGTGAGCCGGTGCAATGGAAAAGCGGAACCGCAACCAGAACGCCCGGCGTCTCACCGAAGAATTCCTCGCCGCCATTGGCATGTTTCATCCCGGCGCCGATCAGCGCGTAGGACATGATCGCGGTCACCGCACCGCGGTGCGTGAGGACTGCGCCCTTGGGTGCCCCGGTCGAACCGGACGTGTAGAAGATCGCAAAATCCGCGTCCGGATCGATCACCAGCGCGGGCGCCGGCTTGCCGGCTCCGGCTGCAACAAGATTATCGAAACTGTCTGTACAGCCCTCAACGCCCTCGCGAATGCCGATCAGGGTCAGACCCAGGGGTTTGAGGTGCGGCAACATGCGCTCGGCCTGGCGCGAGCCGGCGATGATCAGCTTGGCGCCGCAATCGCGCAGGCCGTAGCCGATCTCTTCACTGGTCCACCAGCCATTCATCGGCACGACAACACCGCCAGCCGCAATAATGCCGAGGAAACACGCCATCCATTCCGGACAATTGCGCATCGCCAGCACGACCCGCGTGCCCGGTGTGACGCCATGGCGTTCAATCAGCCCGTTGGCGACCGCGATCGACTTGCCGATCAGCTCGCCATAGGTCCAGCGCTGATCCTCGAATACGACGGCGGTCTTATCCTTGTGCTCCATCGCGGCGGCCATGAGAAAGCGCAGATCCGGCGGCGCATTGACATAACCGCGTTGCTTGACGCCAAAATTCTCGATCTCGCCGACCGCGAACATCGGTTCATTGGCGACAATGAACTCGATAACCTTGTCGACCTGCTCCCGTGACGGGCCCGGTTTACGATCCTTCATTCAGCCCTCCAATGCTTCGTTGACGTAGCGCTTGAGCTCCTGGCGGGCGATCACCATGCGATGAACGGCATCAGGACCATCGGCGAAGCGCAGGGTGCGCAGCGCAACCCACATGCCGGCCAGCGGCGTGTCCTGGGAGACGCCGGTACCGCCATGCATCTGCATCGCCTCATCGACCGTTTCCAGCGCCACGCGCGGGGCGATGACCTTGATCTGGGAGATGTATGGCGCCGCCGCGCGCGGATCGCCCTGGTCCATCATCCAGGCGGCCTTGAGGCAGAGCAGACGGGCCTGTTCGATCGCCATGCGGCGTTCGGCGATGATGTCCTTATTGGCGCCGAGCCGGGCCAGTTTCTGACCAAATGCGGTGCGCGAGACCGAGCGGCGGCACATCAATTCCATCGCCCGTTCAGACTGACCGATGGCGCGCATGCAGTGATGAATGCGGCCGGGTCCAAGCCGGCCCTGGGAGATTTCAAAACCCTTGCCGCGGCCGAGAATAATCGTGTCCTTGGGAACGCGCACATTGGTGAAGCGGATATGCATGTGGCCGTGCGGCGCATCGTCATGACCGAAGACGGTCATCGGGCGCAGGAGCTCGATCCCCGGGGTGGCGGCGTCGACGAGGAATTGCGAGTGGCGGCCATGGCGTCCGGCCTCTTCACCCTCGGTGCGCGCCATCAGCACATAGACGGCGCAGCGCGGATCACCAGCACCCGAGGCCCAGTATTTCTCGCCATTGAGTACCCACTCATCACCCTCAAGAACCGCCGAAAAGGCAATATTGGTGGCATCCGACGAGGCAACATCCGGCTCGGTCATCAGATAGGCGGAACGCTTCTTGCCCTCGAGCAGATCGCTGAGCCAGCGCTCTTTTTGCGCCGTGGAACCGTAACGCTCGATGACCTCCATATTGCCGGTATCGGGCGCGGAGCAGTTGAAGATCTCCGGCGCCAGGAAGGACCAGCCCATTTCCTCGGCAAGATAGGCATATTCCAGCGTCGAGAGGCCATAGCCACGATCAGAGCCGGTGAGCCAGAAATTCCACAGACCGCGCTCGCGGGCCTTTGCTTTCAGGGTCTCGCGAATTTCGACCTGGCGATCAGTGAAGGCGAAACGGTCCCCGCCGCCGGCCTTGCCGACCTCGGCATGATACTCGTCCTCGAGCGGCAGGATCTCGTCGCGCACCATGGCCCGAACCTGCTCGATCAGCGGCTTGACCCGCTCGGAAATCCCTAAATCCATCTCACTTCTCCCGTGAATATCGTGTTGTTGTGCTGCACGCGTCCGTTGCGAGCCTAAACAGGTCGGCCGCGTTCGCTAACCATCATTCGGCGAAATTTTCGCATCCCGCCGAGCCAGCGATCGCGCTGGGTGGCCCGCAGGGCTTCGTATTCGGCGACTTTCGGGTGCGGCAAGGCCAGGAAATGCTTGTTCTCGATCGCCGCCAGCATGGCCTCGGCAACCGCTGAAGGCTCGACAATACCGTCGGCCCCGGCAATGCCGCCATCCTCGCTGCCGCCAAGCATATCGGTGCGCACCGCCTGTGGACAGACGCAGACGACCTGCAGGCCTTCATCGCCATGGGCGACGGCCAGGCTTTCGGCAAAGGCGACGGCCGCATGCTTGCTGGCGCTGTAGGAGGAGGCCCCGATCTGGGCCAGCAGGCCGGCCGCCGAGGCGACCAGAACGAAAATGCCGCCACCGCGCGGTTTCATTCGCGGCCAGACCTGACGCGCACCGCGCACGGCCCCCATCACATTGACCTCAAACGAGTCATGCCAGGCTTTGTCGTCCGCTCCGGCTGCATCCCAGCTGGGCTCGTCCGTGCGCAGGATGCCGGCATTGGAGACATAGATGTCAACCGGCCCGAGCCGTTCCTCGGTCTGGATCAGGAAGGCAGCGATATCGGCCTCCCGGGTGACATCGACGCGGGCGCCATAGCCGCCAAATTCGGCGGCCGCCTGTTCGGCGCCGTCCAGATCGGCCAGCGCGATCTTCGCACCGCGTCCGTGAAACGCCCTGGCCATGGCCAGGCCAATCCCGCGGGCACCGCCCGTAATCGCGACCACTTTTCCTGAGTAATCCATTGCGGCCCTCCCCGACCTGATCGACCTAGTATTTGCGCAGACGCGCGAACTTGTCGGTGTGGTAATTGGCATCACCATAGAGCGCTTCGGCGACGCGCACGCGCTTGATGAAGAAGCCGATATCGTATTCATCGGTCATGCCGATACCGCCATGCATCTGGATCGCCTCGCGGGCCGCCAGCTGGGCCACCTGCCCCAGTTTCGACTTCGCGGCCGAGACCATCATCGCGGCGTGATCGGGCGCCATGTCGAGCGTCTGCAGGGCCTTGAGCACGATGGATTTGCCCAGTTCGATCTCGGTATAGAGATGCGCAGCGCGGTGCTGCAGCGCCTGATAGGTACCGATGATCTCGCCGAACTGTTTGCGCTCGCGCAGATAGCCCAGCGTCTGGCCCAGGCATTCCTGGGCCGAACCGGACATTTCCGCCGCCAGGCCGGCACGGCCGGCATCGAGCACGGCTTCCAGGGCCGTATAGCCGCCATCGACCTCGCCGAGCACGGCATCGGCCGTCACTTCGACGCCCTCGAGCGTGACGGCTGCCGAATTGCGGCTGTCGATCATCGAGGCACGCTCGACCGAGACGCCGGCGGCCTCGCGCGGCACCAGGAAAAGCGTGATGCCATCGGCCTCGCCCTCGGCACCGGCGGTGCGGGCCGAGACGATCAGCATGTCGGCGACATGGCCTTCGGCGACGAAGGATTTGCGGCCGTCGAGCTTGAAGCCATTGCCGGAGCGCTGCGCCGTGGTGGTCACACTTGAGGGATTGTGCTTGTGGGTCTCGTCGACGGCCAGCGCGGTGAGGAAATCGCCGGCGGCCAGGCGTGGCAGAAATTCGGCCTTCTGGGCCTCGCTGCCAAAGCGCGTGAGCGCCGTGGCACCCAGGATTGCGGTCGACAGGAAAGGCGAAGCCGTCAGGGTGCGGCCCATTTCCTCGGCGATGACGCCGGCGGCGACATGACCCATGGCGACGCCGCCATGCTCTTCGGGCACCAGCACGCTGGACCAGCCCATCTCGGCCATGTCTTTCCAGGTCTTGCGGTCGAAACCGTCATCGCTCTCGCTATCGCGCAGCTTGCGCAATTGCGCGATCGGCGCCGAGGTCTTGAGATAGCCTTGGGCGGCATCCTTGAGCATGCCTTGTTCTTCGTTCAGCAGCATTGCCATGATGTGTCTCCCCCTCAGGCGCTCGGCAGGTCGAGAATGCGTTTCGAGATGATGTTGAGCTGAACCTCGGAGGTTCCGCCCTCGATCGAATTGGCCTTGGTGCGCAACCAGTGCCGCGCCACATCGCCATCGCCGTCCCATTCCAGACCGTCATGGCCGGAGCCGTCCATCATCAGTTCGAGGCGGCGCTTGTTGAGCTCGGTGCCGTAATATTTCAGCATCGAGGAATTGGAGCCAACACCCTGGCCGGACTTGGCCTCTTCGGTGACGCGTTCCAGCGTCGACAGGAAGGCGAGACCATCAATCTCGGCGCGTGCGACATCGGTGCGCAAAACCGGATCGGCCAGCTGGCCGTGTTCATTGAGGCCGACCTGCTGGATGGCGACATCGCCCATCGGCCGCATGGCTCCGGATCCGGCGCCGGTGCCGCCAATCATTTCGCGCTCATGGGTGAGCAGGTATTTGGCGATGGTCCAGCCCTTGTTGAGCTCGCCGACGAGGTTTTTCTTCTCGGCGCGGGCATCATCAAAGAAGGTCTCGCAGAAGGGGGATTTGCCCGAGATCAGCTTGATCGGCTTGGTAGTGACGCCGGGCTGATCCATGTCGACGAGAATGAAGCTGATGCCTTCATGCTTCTTGGCGGCAAAATCGGTGCGCACCAGGACGAAAATCCAGTCGGCCTGATCGGCATAGGAGGTCCAGATCTTCTGGCCATTGACCAGATAGTGATCACCCTTGTCCTCGCACTTGGTCATCAGGGCGGCCAGGTCGGAGCCGGCATTCGGCTCGGAATAGCCTTGGGCCCAGCGGATTTCACCGCGGGCAATCTTGGGAAGGTGTTCGAGCTTCTGCTCCTCATTGCCGTATTTCAGCAAGGCAGGCCCGAGCATCCAGATGCCGAAGGACATCAGCGGCGAGCGCGCCTTGATGCGACCCATTTCCTCGCGCAGCACCTTGGCTTCAGCCTTCGACAGCCCACCACCGCCATAGGCGACAGGCCATTCAGGAACCGTCCAGCCCTTTGATGCCATACGATCGAGCCAGGTTTTCTGAGCCTCAAGCTCGAAGACCGGCTTGCGGCCGCCCCAGACGGCATCATTTTCGCCCTTCATCGGACGGCGCATTTCCTCCGGGCAATTGGCCTCAAGCCAGGCGCGCGTCTCGGCGCGAAATCTTTCCAGGTCCGGCATGTCTCTCCCCTTGATTGTCTGGTCGGCGTGACGTTTACGCTCACGTCAACCCGTTAGGTGTGAATCCCCCGCCTTTGTCCGCCCCGTCTGCGCGAGGTCAGGCGAATTGAGGGGCAATCTCCAGATTTTTGGCCAGCCCGAGCCGGCGCAGGACCAGCAGCATGGTCCCGTTATAATCGACGATGCGATTCCAGATGCCCCGCTTGGGCAAATGCAGCGCGCTGCGCGGAAATTCGTGATGGTGATCGTGCAGGGCTTCGCCGCCGGTCAGCAGCGCCAGAAGGTAATCGACCCATTTGGGGGTATCGAGATGGCCGAAGACATTCACACCCAGCGTCGTGGCGTGGAATTGTATGCCGCGCCCGATGATGACGCAGGCATGCAGCAGAGCGACCAAGATCAGCGAACCGCCCGTCAGGGCAACCGCGAGATAAATCAGCCCGGGAACCAGGAAATGCATCGCCAGCGAAAGCGAGATGTGAAACCGGTCTGCAAACAGCACGACCTTGTTTTCCTTCAGCCACACCGGCATTGGCCGCTCCAGATCAGCGCTGTCGCGCCACAGTATCCAGCCCATCCAGGCCCAGACCTTGCTCTCAAGCGGATTGTGCGGATCGCCGGGACTATCGGCAAAACGGTGATGCTGGGAATGATAATTGACCCAATCTTTCAGCGATCCCTGCATCGCCAGGATGCAATTGAACATGAAAATGACCTGGGCCGGCCATTTGATTTCGCCGGCACGGTGCTGCCAGATCCGGTGCAGTGGCCCGATGCCCATATTGCAGAGGAAGATCGTCGCCGCCATCACGCCCAGACCGAGCGGTGCATACCACCAGTGCAGGGTCAGCCCTTCGAGCGCGAGGCCGAGGACAATCATGGTCGCCAGCAGGGCAACCCCCAGAACCGGATAGAGAATTACGGAGAAAACACTGGCCCAGTTGAGCGTACCCCAAGTTCGGATGATCGACATGGATCGCGTCACTGCAGGGCTATTAGGCTTCATAGGGTCAAACTCATTGCTGGATTTAAGATGGTGAAAACATGGGGTGGGCCGCACGAAATGTCGACAATCTCACTGCAAAGGTCAAACCCTAGTTTGCTGATCCTGACCGGTTCCAAGGCCGGGCAGAGGGGCAGCGGGCGCCTCAACCGGCGAGAGCGGCAGCTCGATATGAAAGCAGCTGCCAGCCCCCGGCTCGCTCTCGACCCAGATCCGCCCGCCATGACGTTCGACGACGCGCTGACAAAGGGCCAGACCGATTCCTGTGCCAGGATAGGCATCGCGCGGATGCAGACGCCTGAACATATCGAAAACCCGCTCGGCGTAACGGCTGGCAAAGCCGATCCCGTTATCGCGGAAAGTGATGTGCCAATGGGCGCCACCTTCGGCCCGCGTGGCGGCAATGCGCACATGCGGCGGTGTATCGCCGCGATACTTCAATGAATTGCCAAGCAGGTTGTTGAATAACTGGCGCAACAGCAATTCATCGCCGCGCAGGACCACATCGTTCTCGCAGCTGACAACCGCCCCGGTCTCGGCAATCGCGAGCTCGAAATCACTCGAGACGTGGGCGATCAAATCCGCCAGCCCCACATCAACGATTTTCATCTCATCATTCGATGATCGCGAATAGCCCAGAAGATCTTGAATCAACTGCCGCAAGCGCTGCGCGCCGTCGACCATCCGGTCGACGAGAAGGCGGCCACGCTCGTCGAGCCGGTCAGAATAATCGCGCAATAGAAGCTCGCCGAAGCTATTGATCTTGCGCAGGGGTTCCTGCAGGTCGTGCGACGCGACCGAAGCGTATTGCTCCAGCTCGCGATTGGTCCGCAACAATTCCTCGGCCTGCTGCGCCATGCGCACTTCGGATTCCTTGCGCTCGGTAATGTCGTGGCAGGAACCGGCCATCCGGACCGGCTCGCCATTCTCGTCCCAGACCGCCTGCCCGCGTGTGTGCACCCAGATGAAACTGCCATCAGGGCGACAGCTGCGATACTCGGCCCGATACTCGCCCTCATGGGCCAGGTGCCGCTGCAGCGCAGCCAGCACGCGTTCGCGATCCTCGTCATGAATCCGCGCGGCGAAGGCTTCGATCGAGAGTTCCGGCTCGGGCACGTCCGGCGCCAGGATCCGTTTCAGCTGCTCGGACCAGAACACAACGCCGCTGCGGACATCCCAGTCCCATACACCGACGCCGGTTCCGCGCACCGCCAGTTCGTGGCGTTCCTTGGTGCGGAGCCAGGCCTCCTCGACCTTTTTGCGATCGGTAACGTCCTCGATCGAACCAGCCATGCGCAGCGGTTCCCCCGCCCGGTTCCAGACGGCCTGACCGCGCGAATGCACCCAGACATAATGCCCGTCCCGATGGCGAATCCGGTGCTCGATTCGATAGGGCGTACGGTCGGTCAAATGTTGCCGGATCGCCTTGAGCTGAGCCTCGCGGTCATCGGGATGCTGCAGTTCGACAAAGTCACTCACCCGCGGCGTATGGTCGGCCGGATCCAGGCCGGTCACCTCAAAACAGCGCGGTGACCAGTAGACCGAATCATCCTGGAGATTCCACTCCCACAGCCCGACATTGGATCCGCGCACCGCGAGATCGAACCGGGCTTCAGCCCTCAGCAGCGAGAGATGATGGCCAACCAGGGCGGCGGCCGTTTCCAGCACATTGCGATCATCCTCATTGAAATGTCTCTCAACAGCCTCGTCGGCGGATACATTCAACGTCCCGTACAAGCGCGTATCGGCGAGAATACACGCACCGGCATAGACTTGTGGATTGCACGCCGCGACGTCGGGAAAAGCGTCAGGCGAGCTGCCGGGGTCGCGCGAGGCCATGAGCGTCTGCTGACACCCGACAACCTGCTGGCACCAGCTTCCGGCAAGGTCGGGCGCATCGCCGACCTTGAACCGGCCGGTATCGTCCAGAATATATTCGACCGAATACCGATCCGGGCCGATCTGGCAGACCGCCACGCGCGGCAGTTCGAAATGGGTTTTGACACGGTCGAGTAGCTGCAGAATGGTCTGTTCGTGGTCAGAAACGCCGACAGAACTCAGGCGAACCAGGTCAAGCACCGTCCGATAAGCCTGTGCATTGCCCGGGACCGCGCCCCTTTGTGGTTCTGCCGACATGAAACATCCATCTGGTATCTGGCCGCGATTCGCACGAACAGCGCCTCTTTCGCGGCCACGGTATAGCGTCACCCTTTCGCTTTTCCAAAGCCGGCACTTGTGCAATTGCGATGTTTTATGACCAGCGCCGCCGGGCCAGCTTGCCTGGAGTCGGATCGCAAATGGATGTCCGGGCGTGATGCAGGCGCTGCCCATCCCTGTATTTCAGGGCTTTCACCCCCAAAAACCCGAGAAAATCGACGCTTTATCGATAGTCGGGATGGACGGGCCGCCACCATTAAGGTTCTGTAATGCACGTGTTGAATTGATTCACGGCTGGGGAGGCGTTGATGAAAAATGCTCTATTAGTGTTCGCGGTATTGGCGAGCGCCGGCGTCGTCGCAGCGGTTTGTCCAGCCAGCCTGCGCGAGGAACTGGCACAGAAAACGCAGATTCCGGAATCGGTTCATCTGGAAGCCGGACGGCAGGTCGAGCTCTTTGTCAGCTGGGTCCGCGATGATGCAGGCCGCCCAGGTGCCGATTTCACCGAACGCAATCTCGATTAGTCGAGCGGGCAGCCTGAACCGGCTGGATGGCGGCTCCGTTTGATGAATGCCCTATTCGGGCTGGCCCACACCCGGTGCCAGAGTGGCCAGCCGGGCCTCGATCATCCCGCGATAAACGGCATCGGCGGGTGTTTCCTCAAGCAGGGACTGCCAGGCCGCCAGAGCCGCGTCTGTCTCTCCCGCCTGATATCGCGCTTCAGCCATAAAAAAGCGTGAGCGCACATCGGACGGGTCAATATCGAGCGCCCGGGCGAAGGCCTCCCGCGCTGCCGGAGTCATCCGGCCACCCTCCCCGAACAACAAGGCCTGACCGAGCGAGGCAAACAGGAAAGTCGAATCCGGCACGATATCAATCGCCTGTTCGAAGGCATGGGCGGCGTCCTCATAGCGCGCCAGTCCGAGATAGGCCTGGCCGAGTACAGCCCAGCCCTGCGCGTTGTCGGGATTCGCCACCATTTCCGCTGCCAGACGATCGACCTGGTCGAGCACGGCACGCATTTCCTGCGAAATCTCGGCCACTTCCGGCTCCGGCGGTCCCACCCGTAGCGGGCTGCCGACCGCCATATAGATCGCCACCGCCGCGATTCCGCCGAGACCACAGACAATGATCGCCAACTGCCGCAAGGCCGAATTGGCCTGGCCGCCTCCGTCCTGATCGCCAAGCGCGGTGGCGGCAAGACGGCGACGCTTGATGTCAAGCTCGGCAGCGCGCGCCTGGGCGGCATCGATCAGGCCCAGTTCGCGATCCCGCTTCAACTCTTCCAACTGGCCGGAGAATGCCCCCAAACCATCCTCTTCCACCGCCACATCGCGGCGCATGAATGGCAGGACCAGGGCGGCGACCGTAAGGCTGGCCATGGCGGCAATCAGGATCCACAGCATTACTGGCCCTCCTCATCCATCAGCGCGTCGAGTTCGGCCTCTTCCTCAGGGGTCAAGGTCTCGGAAAGCCCCCTCGCCTGGCGCCGGACATAGAGAATGACCAAGCCTCCCCCCGCCAGCAGAATGAAGAAGGGCAGCCCCCACAGGACCAGCGTATTGGCCTGCAAGGGCGGCAGCATCAGCACGTAATCACCATAGCGAGCCTGCATATAGGCAAGGATCTCGGCATCGCTGTCCCCTGCCTCGAGGCGCTCGCGCACGACGATGCGCATGTCCTGCGCCAGCGAGGCGTTGGATTCATCAATGCTCTGGCTCTGACAGACAACGCAACGCAATTGCGTGTAGAGGCCGCGGGCGCGGCGTTCCATCGCCGCATCGGCATAGGCCTCGTCGGGCGATGGTGCGGCCCAGGCGGCCGGGGTGAGCAATAGAGCAAGGCAGGCGATCAGGGCGCGCATCAAGAGGCCTCCAGCTCGCGGATCAGCGGCAGGATGGTGTCGTCCCAGTCCTGCTGTGTAATAATGCCGACATGGCGATAGCGCACGCGTCCGCTGGCATCGACCAGGAAGCTCTCCGGCGCACCGGTGATTCCCAAATCGATCGCGAGATGACTGTCCGGATCCAGGCCCACAGCCCGATAGGGATTGCCATGGCGCTCCAGCCAGGCAGCGCCTGCCTCGGGCGTGTCGCGCCAGTCGACACCATAGATCGGCACAAGGCCCGAGCGCGCGATCTGCATCAGCATCGGGTGTTCAATCGCGCAGGGCGGACACCAGGACCCAAACACATTGACCAGGCTGACATGCCCGGCGAGGTCGGCATTGGACAGGCCTGCCGCCGCACCCGCAACCGGAGGCAGGTCGAATGCCGGCAGCGGCTCATCGATCAGCTGCGAGGGAATCTCGTTCGGATTTTCGCGTAGCCCCATGCCGAAATAGAGCGCCATCACCGCGAAGGCGAGCAAGGGCAGGAAGGCGAGCCAGCGCCCCATCACAACACCTCCCCTTCGACGGTCGCCTCGGGCTTGCGCGATGTCAGTGCTCGGCGGCCGCGATCACCGAGCGCCAGAACGCCGCCGAGCGCCAGCAGTGCCGCGCCGATCCAAAGCCAGACCGCGAGCGGATAGACATAGGCGTGAACGGCCCAGCCACGTCCCTCAACCCCCTCGCCGATGGTGACATAGAGGTCGCCATCGAGGCGCGCGCGAATTGCCGATTCTGTCGTGGCCATTTCGCGCACCGGATAGAAGCGCCGCTCGGCAACCAGATGGCCCAGCTCGTGGCCGGTTCTCGAAACCGCCAGCGTACCGGCCTGGGAGACGAAGTTTTCCCGGTCGCTGCGCACGACATCGACCAGTTCGATCGAGTATCCGTCCAGTTCCAGCGACTGGCCCGGCATCAGGAAGGCACTGGCCTCATCCTTCCAGGCGCTGACCCCGGTAACGGCGAAGATCAGCACCGCCAGACCGAAATGTGCCACCATCATGCCCCAGATCCCGCCCGGCAGGCGCTTGGCCCGCGCCCAGCTGGCGGCGAGGTCGATTTCAAACAGTTTCACCCGGGTCTTGAGGTCGAGCAGAACGCCCAGACCGACCCAGACAGCCAGTGCCGTGCCGATTGCGCCGGCGACGGCTTCACGCTCGGCCATCCAGAGCGCGATCAACCCGGCGGCCAGCGCGGCGATGAAGGCTGGCATCAACTTCTTCGCAATCGGTCCCAGCCGGCCCCGCTTCCAGGCGAGCATGGCGCTGACGGGGATGAGCAGGAAGAGCACGGCCATCATCGGGATGAAGGTGGCATGGTAGAATGGCGCACCAATCGAGATCGTCTCGTCAGACACCGTGGTGATGAAGAGCGGGTAGAAGGTTCCGAAGAAGACCAGCGCACAGGCGGCGGCCAGAAAGAGGTTATTGACCAGCAATGTGCTCTCGCGGCTCACCTCGGCAAACACGCCCGTCGGTTTGAGCTGGCCGGCACGCAGACCGTAAAGCGCCAGCGAGCCACCGATCACCAGGATCAGGATGCCGAGAATGAAAACACCGCGTTCCGGGTCTACGGCAAAGGCGTGGACCGAGGTAATGATGCCTGAGCGCACCAGGAAGGTTCCCGCCAGCGACAGCGAAAAAGTGAGCAGGGCCAGCAGGATGGTCCAGGCCTTGAGCGTGTCGCGTTTTTCCATCACCCGTAGCGAGTGAATGAAGGCCGTGCCGGCCAGCCAGGGCATGAGAGAAGCATTCTCGACCGGGTCCCAGGCCCACCAGCCGCCCCAGCCCAGCTCGTAATAGGCCCAGCTGGCACCCAGCGCGATGCCGATCGTCAGGAAAGTCCACGCCGTCAGTGCCCAGGGACGCACGATCCGTGCCCAGCGCGCATCGACCCGCCCCTCGATGAGGGCCGCAACTGCGAAGGAGAAGGTAATCGAGAAGCCGACATAGCCGGCGTAGAGCATGGGCGGATGCGAGGCGAGACCGGGATCCTGAAGCAGCGGATTGAGATCGGCGCCGTCGAGCGGCACCGGAAACAGCCGGGCGAACGGATTGGAGGTGAAGATCAGAAAGGCGAGGAAGGCGGCCGTAATCAGCGATTGCACCGAAAAGGTCAGCGTGATCAGGCGCGGCGCGACATGGCGTGCCAGCAGGGAGAGCGCGCCGGTATAAGCCGTCAGGATCAGTGCCCAGAGCAGCATTGAGCCTTCATGATTGCCCCAGACGCCGGATAGTTTGTAGAGGAAGGGTTTCAGCGTGTGCGAGTTCTGCGCCACCACGAGCACGGAAAAATCCGACACGACGAACAGCGCCGTCAGACAGGCAAAGGCCGACGCGACCAGGACAAACTGCGCCATCGCCCCGGCCCGCGCAAATCGGTGGAACACAGGATCGCGTACAGCGACCCCGGCGAAACCGAGTCCGGCCTGCAAGAGCGCGACAACGAATGCGAGAATGAGGGCGGCCTGGCCGAGTTCAGCGATCATGGGTGGTTGGTCTTACGGGATGGGCGCCAGGTCAAGGGCCTCGGTGTCGCATGCTGGCGGCCTGGCCGGCCCGCATCCGGATACTCATACAAAAACACCGTTCCTGTCTTCCCGCTCGGGAGACAAAAACGGTGTTGATGCAAAGGTCTGCGCCACCGGGGCCAGCCGGTTGAACGGCTGGCCCCGGCGAAGCCTATTCGACGCCAGGCGAGTAGAAGTTCACCGTCAGCGGTGCGTAAGGCACGCCGAGATGTTCCACGGACTCGCGGGTGATCTGACCAACGATCAGATTATTGGCGCGCTGGTAATCTTCGAGCGCGGAGAAAGTGCGCTCATTGATGATGCCGTCAATCGGACCTGGATCATAACCGCGATCGCGCAGAGCACGCTGGATCTGACGGATCGCTTCCGGTGTCGCATTGATTTCGCACAACACTTCGCGCCAATCGAGATTGCCGCCGCCGGCGACGACCTGGCGAGTGCGCGTTTCATAAACGGCCGGGACAACCCGGGTTTCCGTACGGCCCGGAACAACAACCTGCTGCACCCGTACCGACTCATAACGCGCCGGAATGACGTCTTCGATAACCTGTTCAGGCACATCGACGACCTGGCGCGCAACCTGGCGGGTGACAGCCGGGATGACGTCTTCGATCACCTGTTCCGGAGTATCGACAACCTGGCGGGTGACCGTCTGGGTGACAGCCGGAATGGTTTCTTCAACCACACGGGAATACGCATCATCGCGCGTTCCGCCTGGCGCCGAAGCCGTGCCGCTGTAAGAGGTGTCCAGCACGCTGCGCTCGACCAGTTCGGTTACCGCAGGGATGACCCGTTGCTCGATGCGTTCGGCCTGGACCAGGCGACGGCGCGTCACGGGCGCGTACTCGGCAGGAACTTCAACGCGGCAGAGAATTTCGCCCGTCGGCAGCTCACGCAGTTCTGAGCGCGAGAAATTGCGGCGTGCATATTCTTCAGCCGTGGTTGCATCGCCGGCAGCGCCGGTGTTGCGGGCCCGCTGGTAGAGCGGCGCAGAGGGCTGCCAGGTAGTGTAAGCGTCACGGACCAGAACCTGTTCGGTATAGGTCTCGTAGACCGCAGGTACGACGATCTGCTCGATGCGTTCAGCCTGCAGGGTCACAGTCTCGGTCACCGTGCGACGACCGGCAGAGACGACACGGCGCTCGGTGCGGGCAGGTTCAATCACGACAGTTTCAGTAACCGTGCGATAGGTGGCAGGAATAATCCGGCGCTCGACGCGCTCAGGCTCAACCACAACCGTGTCGTAAACCGTCCGGAAGGTCGCCGGGACAACGCGAAGCTCGATACGTTCCGCTTCCAGCAGCACGTTCTCGGTCACCGTCTCATAGCTCGGCGGGATAATGACCGTCTCGGTCGTCTCGGCCTGAACCAGAATCGATTCGGTCACGGGCTCGGTCGAAATCGGGACCAGGACGCGGGCGAAGCACTGCCCGTCGGTCAGCGCTGGCGGATAATCAGCCGAGCTGTTGAGCTGGTTTTCCAGATCGCGGATGCGCTGTTGCGCATTGGCCAGCTCGCGCTGGACAGACGCGTTGGATTGAGCGAAAGCCGGCGCTGACGCCCCGGCAATCATGAGCCCGCTACAAATTGTAGCGGTCAAGAGTTTGAATTTTAAGGTCACGTAACCCCCCTTACTGAATAAAAATCTAGTAATGCCACGTTAACACTTAAGGCGCTGGCAGCAAGCAGAAAAAAACCTCGAATGCGCCGTCCCGCCCCCCCGCGCGCAAAAATATCCCGGCCGGAATGCAGACATCGCCATTTTTAAAACCAACAAAAAAACATACGACTAGGCCGATGTGGATCGCGGTCCGATCCGGCCCCGGGCAAGACCCCGGCCTATTATCGCCCGGGGATTTCCCCCTCCGGCTTTCCGCCTGCCTGATGCACCAAAAGCACAAACCCCTCGGCCGCGGCCGGCGGGACAAAATGCCGGCTGAACAGCTCGAATTCGGCCTCACCGGCCTGGTAGGCATGCTCGCCAGCAGCATTTCTCCGCCGCAGGCGGGCCTTGCATGTCGCATCATCCAGATCGAGCCAATGCAGGGTGTGTGCGGCGCCGCTGGCATCAATGATGGATCGCATCCATTGCCGTGTGGCGAGGGTATTGGCCGGGAAGTCCAGCACCACACTGGTGCCGGCCCGCAGCAGGGCGGTAATGTGCTCGCCCATGACAGCGCGCAGGCGGGCGGTATACCGTGCATAGTCTGCCAGCGCATTGATCTCGCCCGGCCAGAGGCTTGATAGCCAGGCGTCCTCGCTGAGCAGGACAGTCGCATCCGCCTCGGCCAGTCGGGCGCAGAGCGTGGATTTGCCCGCAGCAATCTTGCCGCAGACGAGATGAAGATGGCTGGTCATGAGCACGGCACTCGCAAATATCGACACCGTCGGCCGGCATCCATTCAGATCAGTTCAACGGCGTAAACCCGGCTCGCGATGCGATGCCGGGCCGATAATTCGCCGCGCCGCATTGGCGCGTTCGGATCTGAAAATAGGTAAGCTCATTTCGCGGATAATAGGCCCCGCCCCTCATCCCGGCAAGCTTTGCGCCCGAACGGTCGGACACAGGTTTTCCCCGGCCGCAGACAGTCATGCACCGCCAGCGCCCTCACTGCGCCAGGCCCCCTCTCTGCCGCCCCAGCCAGAGGATGAGCAGCGCGGGCACCCAGGGCATGACCCGTTCGAACGGGTCGCCGGACAGGCGCGCCAGGTCCGAGAGAATGCGCATCACCCCGTCCAGCCCGGCTGGATCAACCGCGCCCATTGCGTTGAAGAAGACCGTCAGGGCGAAACCGCTCGCCATGGCACCGAGGATGGCACGCCCGCTGGGTTCAAACCGCATCACGCGCATGATGATGATCGGCCCGAAGGCTGCGCCCAGCGCCGCCCAGGCGAACAGCACGCGGGCGAAAATCGTGCTTGGCAGGGCCAGCGTCATCCAGATCGCCACCAGGGCGATGGCCAGCATGACAATGCGCGACACGGTCAGTTCGCTACCGGGGAAGCGGCGCGACAGGCCCATATCATGGGCGATCGCGGCGGCAGCGACGAGCAGGATGGAGTCCACCGTCGACATCACCGCTGAAAGCACGGCGGCGAGCACGATGCCGGCCAGGACCGGCGGCAGAAGATCGCCCGCGAGCAGATAGAACAGGTTTTCGCCATTCTCCGCGCCGCCGACCAGAGCACGTCCGGCCAGGGCCAGCACGGTCATGCCGGTGAACATGATCACGGCCCAGACGATGGCGATGGCGAAGCCGCGATAGCGCGCCGCCTCATCCTTCACCGCCATCAGACGTGACATGAGTTGCGGCTGCCCCAGGGCACCGATACCGACACCCCAGACGCCGAGCACGAAACCAACCAGCATGAAGCCGGCGCGGCCGCCCGTGATCTGGAGATATTCCGGCGGCGCCTCGGCCGCGAGGGTCGCGAAAACCTGCGCCGGTCCGCCCGCGGCGATCAGCGCTGCCACCGGCAGGGTTAGCGCGACCAGGAGCATCATGAAGCCCTGGAGCATGTCGGTGACGCTGACGGCCCAGAAGCCACCGAGCAGGGAATAGATCAGGATTACCGCCGCGCCGATCATCACCGCTTCGGTCTGGTTGACGGGGAATTGGGTCTCGAAGGCGGCCGCGGCAGCGCCAAACTGGGCCGCAATGTAGAAGACGAAGCAGAACACGATCAGCAGCGAGGCCAGACCAGTGATCAGCACCCGCATCCGGCCGGAGGTCCTCGCGGCGAGAAAATCGGTCAGCGTGACATGACCGCGCTCGGCGGTTTCCTCGCGCAGGCGCCTGCCGAACCAGAGCCAGACCGCAACATAGCCGCCCCAGATCCCGGGCACCATCCAAAGGGCCGACAATCCGGTGGCGTAGACGAAGCCGGTAAAGCCGAGCAGCACCCAGGCCGACGAGGTTGAGGCGGCATAGGAAAGGCCGGCAACCCAAGCCCCCAACCCCTGGCTGGCTACGAAGAAATCGGACTCATTCCGGTTGCGCTTGCTGGCCCAGACGCCAACCCCGATCAGAATGAGATTATAGGTCACCAGCGTGATCAATACGAGGATTGTCTGTTGGTTCATAAAGCCCTCCCCGGCATCGCTACGCAAAACGCAGCGCGGCGCTTTTATGACTCAGGGCCGCAGGTTTATGCTGCTTTTGTCGGCATGACAAAGACCTTGCCGCGACACGCCTGTTCGAAAAGAGATGTTCTCCGTCGATGACACAGCCCTCCGATGCAGGCCTGACAGTCGAGCGCCGCGGCGCGATTGCCGAACTCGTGCTCAACCGGCCGCACACCCGCAATGCCTTCACAGCGGCGATGTGGGCCGCTCTGCCCGGCCTGCTTGAGGCCGCCGCGCGCGATTGCCGCGTGCTGATCGTGCGCGGCGCCGGCGACACATTTGCCTCGGGGGCCGACATCTCGGAATTCGCCGAGCTTTACGCGACCGCCGAGCGCGGTGAAAACTATTCGCGCCAGATCGCCACCGCGCTGGATGCGCTTGCCGCCTTTCCGCATCCGAGCATCGCGATGATTCGCGGAGCCTGTTTCGGCGGCGGCTGCGCCCTGGCGCTGGCCTGCGACCTGCGCTTTGCCGATGAGAGTGCCCGCTTCGCCATCACCCCGGCCAGGATGGGCCTCCTCTACCCCTTCAATGACACCAAACGCCTAGTCGATTGCGTCGGCGGCGCGATGGCCAAGGACATGTTGTTCTCGGCCCGCACGCTCGATGCCGCCGAGGCGCTTGATTGCGGTCTGGCCAATCGGGTGACCTCGCCTGCCGGGCTCGAACGCCTGGTCGGCGATTATGTGGATCAGCTACTGGACATGTCGCCGCATTCGGCCGAATTCACCAAGCAGATGATCGCCCGCGTGCTCGCCGGGCAGGACCATGACAGCGAAGCGACGAAAGCCCTGTTCGCCAGGGCCTTCAATCACGCGGATTTCAATGAAGGCTATCGCGCCTTCCTCGAGAAACGAAAACCGGATTTCAGCGCCGCACGACCGGCACCAGGCACGGGAACGAAACAATCATGACCACACTCAAAGCCAAGGATGCACCGGATCTCGGCGCCTTCGACTGGGAGGATGCCTTCCGCCTCGACGACCAGCTGACCGAGGAAGAACGCCTGGTGCGCGATGCCGCCCGCTCCTATGCCCGGGACAAGCTGCAGCCGCGGGTGATCGAGGCCTTCCGCGAGGAAAAGACCGATCCGGGCATCTTCCGCGAAATGGGTGAGCTGGGCCTGCTCGGCTCGACCATTCCGGAAGCCTATGGCGGCGCCGAGCTGGGCTATGTCGCCTATGGCCTGGTGGCGCGCGAGGTCGAGCGTGTCGATTCGGGCTATCGCTCAATGATGTCGGTCCAGTCCTCACTGGTGATGTATCCGATTTATGCCTATGGCTCCGAAGACCAGCGGATGAAATATCTGCCCAAGCTGGCCAGTGGCGAATGGATTGGCTGTTTCGGCCTGACCGAGCCCGATGCCGGCTCCGATCCGGGCGGCATGAAGACCCGCGCCACCAAGACCGCTGACGGCTATCGCCTCAATGGCTCGAAAATGTGGATCTCCAATTCGCCGATCGCCGATGTCTTCGTGGTCTGGGCCAAATCCGATGCCCATGACGGCAAGATTCGCGGCTTCGTGCTCGACAAGGGCATGAAGGGCCTGTCCGCCCCCAAGATCGGCGGCAAGCTCTCGCTGCGCGCCTCGATCACCGGCGAAATCGTGATGGATAATGTCGAGGTCTCCGAAGACGCGCTACTGCCGAACGTCTCCGGCCTGAAAGGTCCATTCGGCTGCCTCAATCGCGCCCGCTACGGTATTTCCTGGGGCGCGCTCGGTGCAGCGGAATTCTGCTGGCATGCGGCGCGGCAATACGGACTCGACCGCAAACAGTTCCGCCGCCCCCTCGCCCAGACCCAGCTCTACCAGAAAAAGCTCGCCGACATGCAGACCGAAATCGCGCTCGGCTTGCAGGCCAGCCTGCGCGTCGGCCGCCTGATGGACGAGGCGAAGGCGGCACCGGAGATGATCTCGATCGTCAAACGCAATAATTGCGGCAAGGCGCTCGATATCGCCCGCCAGGCGCGCGACATGCACGGCGGCAACGGCATTTCGGAAGAATTCCAGGTCATGCGCCATATGGTCAATCTGGAAACCGTCAACACCTATGAAGGCGCCCATGACGTCCACGCCCTGATCCTGGGCCGTGCCCAGACCGGTCTGCAGGCGTTTTTCTAGACCGCAAAACAGCGCTGCACCGGATGCCCTGCCTCGGCAGGTGTGTTCAGTGCAGCCTTTTGCCGCAACTGGCGCTTGAAGCCGCCGCCCGGGCATTCTAAACCCGCAGGTGGAGAGGTGGCCGAGTGGTCGAAGGCGCTCCCCTGCTAAGGGAGTGTACGCCAAAAGCGTACCGAGGGTTCGAATCCCTTCCTCTCCGCCATTACCTTAAGACAGCGTTATTTCAATAATTTGCAGACCCCATCAACTCAGATGATTGGGTCAGCAACCGCTATTGGCGGCTAATTCTCAAGTTCATGGAGGAGGAGGAGTGTCATACACTCCGATGTCAACTACGATAGGAGAGCATGGATACCGGCACCGCCGACCGTCGCTCTGTGAGCTGAGGCCTCGATACCCTTGTTGCACCGCCCATTCCAACAGTTCGTCGTGTCAACCAAGTGTTCGGCATACCAGCCGGACCCAGGAAAAAAGCAACTCAAGGCTCCGCGCGGCGATGTTTCACCCCTTCAGCGGGACGCTGCAATCGGTTCGTCCCGGCATCCCGAGCAGAGGGCTCATCTCATGTGGTCGCATATCCCTGCTGGGGATTTGGTAGAATAGACACCGTCGCTTGTTTCAGGCTCGCGGGGCAAGCAATTTCACGCTAGGTGATGGCTCTCATGCGGTTCGAACCAATGTTCGAACCGCATGAGCTGCTTGTTGCGCCACTGGCTCGGTATTGGCCACGGCGTGAATATTCACTTCAGTCCCCTCGACATCTTTGATGACGGCCGCGTGCAGCGGGACAAGGCTGATTGCTGGCAGCCAGAAAGGACGACGCATGCTTACAGCTCGAGCAGGTTGCCGTCCTTAGTTTCGTAGCGGGTGGTCCCCAAACGCTCACGATCGGCTGGCGGGTGGAACGGGAAAACCGGAGAGTGGGTGTTCGGATTGATGACTTTGTCATACTCAAGCGGCAAGGCCTGTGTGACCATGGAGCTCAGGATCGGCAGTGCTTCGAGATCGGTGAAGCGAAACTCATCATCACAGATATCGCGCTTAAGCATCTGCTTTGTATAGGGGGCGACGCGTTCGTCGTCGATAAGCTCCTCGCGCGATACGGCCTTAAGCAGCAGTGTGATCCGCTTGGGCCCGGACAATTCGCGGATGGCTTCGACCTTGAAGCCCGCCAGTGCCGCCATGCCAATGAGAGCAGATCGGGTTGGCACAAAGTACGTCAGCGGCTCTTTAGCGATTGTGTCGATGCCATTGAACGAGAGAATGGCCCGCTCGTCGTTTGCGTTGAACGGCGTTTCCATAATCAGGTACCCACCATCCTTCAGCACCAAACGTGGTTGGATGAAAGCCTGCATCGGGTAGAGCATGTGATAGATGATGCCTGCGCAGACTATTACGTCGAGACTCTTCGGCTCGAAGGTGGTGGTGAGATCGCGCATCTGCTTGTTGGGGATATATTCCACCCGGTCTTCAAGGCCCAGAAGTTTGCGGCTCAACCGGAAGGTGGCTTGATCGAAAGTGTCCATTCCGATGACGCGCTTCGTGCCAAGCTGCGAGGCCCCGAACGCGACGATGCCGTCATAGGTGCCGCAATCCAGCAGGGTGGCATCATGCAAATCCAATGCCTTGAGGAGCTCAAATGTTGGGAACAGCGTCATATTCTGAGGCAGGTCATCACGGAACCGTCCCGATGACGCAAAGTCGCCGAAATCGATGGAATGGAACCATTTCAAACTAGCGATTTTTTCCTGCGTTGCAGAATCCATTGCACTTTCTCCACGCTTGCTCGTTACCCCATCCGACACGGAGATTTATCCCCCGAAACGAACTTCACAGCATTGCTTAGAAACCGAAAAAATTTGAAATGCAACCAGAACTGTGCCGAGAAAATCATCTGGCGCACCTATCGACTTGCTGACCTCACATTTGACCGTCCGCGGCGGGGATGGGTGCGGGTGCGCGGGCGCGCGGTTGCGCGGTCCACAGCTTATCGCTAAGCAGATGCGCAATGACTTCGGCGTGATCGAAGTGACAATGGTCCGGCGTTCAAACGTTTTGGGACCTCCGCGGTTGGAGCGAACGTTGAAACTTATAATTGCCGGAACAAGCAACGGCATTTTCCACAACGGCTATCAAGCCAGCCTGAAAAAGGCCTTCCCGGACGCGACCGTGGTCAATCGATCCTTGGGCGCCTCTCCTGCCGATTTCACGGTCTTCCGCATTGCAGACATCAGTATCAGTCCGGGCGACATTGTCGTGGTAGAGACCATGGTCAATGATGCGGCGGCGCTACGCGCCGGAGGGTTTTCAGCTAAACGGCTGGACGAGGTGCTGCGCTTTGTGATGAACGAAATCCGGCGCAATGGCGCGACGCCGCTAGCCATCATGATTCCAGGCCGTGTGCGCGACCAGCACACGGCGGCGGCGCAAGCTACGCACATGGCAGTATACCGCGACCTCGGCATCACAATTATCGACGGCTGTTCGTGGATATCAAACAAGGCCTCTTCGTTGAATTCTGACTATGACGAAATGTTCGAAGATCCTGCCCACCTGAAACGTGAGTATGCCCGTGAACTTGGCGAAACCGTCGCAGAGCATGCCGCTGGCAGATTCCCTGATAGCCTATGCCGGGATCTCGATTACGCGCTCGTGTTTGAACCGGTTGTGATCGGTGGGAATACGATTCCGTCGAACCCCGATGCGGTGGTTCGCAATCAGGTCAACACGTCACTCATGCAGTGCGAAACTGTGACCTTCCGCGATCAGGCCATCACCCTGGCGCTCGACAACAATCGCTCACTCTATGGGTTCGTCGTGGACGCAATGCGCACATCTGCTGTTGTCGAGGTGAGCGGCGACAAGACCGTCGCGAAAGATTTACGCTTTGACTACGATTCCAAAAGTAACGCGCGAATGATCGTCACCCCTATTTTGGAAACGGTTCGCACTCAAGGGTCACGCATCACCCTTACCCAGCACGCCAGCTGGCCCGGCCCTGTTGAGCGCTCCCACTATACGGTCAAAGCGGCGCAGCCGGTCCCTGAGCTGACGCTAGCCGGGTACATATTCAAGGAGCATTCCGAGCGCGCCTAGCGTCCGCCGACCGAGGTTAGGCAGAGATTCGGAACAGGACGCGGCTAGTTGTCAAAGCCACCGTGTTTGCACGATCGGCGCGCGCAACCCGACGGCCAGCCCCGACAGCATTCGTCTCTATGCCTCGGTCGGGCGCTTAACGCTCGCTTCAAGATGCGGCATCGCCTTGCAGAAGTTACCCAAAAACCTGCGATTCACGCACACCAAATCGGTCTGCACCATGCGCAAGGTCTTCTTGAAGCCCTGAATGGTTTGATCGTAATCAGCCCAAGTGCGTTTGGGTACGCCCTTCCACGCGAACGTGCCAGTGGACAGAGCGATCTTGTCTTCGGTGACAATGAAGTTTTCATGGGCTTCGTCGTCGGGATGATCGTGGAACAGATATTCGGTATCAAACAGCACGAAGCCCAGATCGTCCAGAAGTTTGACCAGGCCCGGCTGGCCACTGAACTCAACCCACATGAATTGCACGTCGTCCAAGAAATCGGTCATGCCCAGGATGGCGTCATGTTCGCCCCCTTGCAGGTCCAACTTTACGAAATCGATGCGCTGACCTGCTCCAACAAACACGTCGGTGCGCACGCACTCAACGTCATAAGTTTGAATATTTTCACGTGGCTTTTCGGCAAGACGCCCGGCAGACGAATAGCCCGCCAAGCCACGTGCGCCCCAGGTGGAGTCGGTCTGCACCACAGTGCTGACCTCAAACTTCATCTGCGTGCTCTCTTTATACATGGCGTAACGTGCCAAACTAACCCGCGAGTCAGCATCTTTGAAAAAGCGGTGATTGCCCTCAAACGGCTCGAATGCCCAGATCTGCTTAGCGCTCGGCATGGAGCGCAGCATCACCTTGGCCGTGCCGCCTGAGCCTGCGCCGCCATCGATCAGATATTCCAGATGAATGCCAGCCGCGTTGTAGGCGCTCAGCAAATTTTCGAAGTCCTTAACGCCGAGTACGGACAGCAAATTGTTCATAGGAAAATGCCTTTTCGGTCACTGCTCTGCCCGCGGATGTGCCCTAAGCAACTCAAAGCGTCAACTAAATCGGCGTTCAACTGAGATATGCAACCTCAAGTGGGCCGAATTTCAACCGAGCGCGTTGAACTATGCCAATTCCGGTGCAAAGGCGTTCAACATTATCAGTAAGGGAAAATGGAGAGACGGAAAAAGCTATCCGGGCCGCTTAATCAACGCCATATCGAGCTCATGATCATGGCGCCCCTTTTCTTGGCGCTGAGAGATCCAAATGCCTTGGACCAGCGTAACACCTGCTACTCGAATATGGCAGCCGCGGCACCTGGCCCCATTGCCAGCAAGGCCTTGACGTCCTACCAGACTGACTTGAAACATCGCCTGCTGGAGTTCCTGATGCGCCGCTACAGCTTTTTGATCATTGCTCTGCTCGTCTTCGCCGCCATGACCGGGATTGTCGCCTTTCGCGTCCTGATGGGTGCGGGCCAGGACGAGGCCGCCCGGCAGCGTGCTGTATCGCCGGTCGCGGCCTATACGGTCGCACGATACGAGTTCGCCGACATCGTCGAGGCCCTCGGGACTGCACGGTCGAAGGAGAGCGTGACGGTCTCGGCGCGCGTCTCTGACACCATCTCGGTGATCAATTTTGAAAGCGGCCAGCTGGTCGAGGCCGGCGATATCCTGATCGAGCTGACCGATACCGAAGAAGCGGCAGGCCTGCGCGAGGCGCGCACCACTTTGCGCGAGGCCAATCGCGACCTGACACGGGTCAATGACCTGATCGCGCGCGGCGTCGTTCCGCAGCAGCGCCAGGACGAGGCGCGCGCCGCCGTCGACCGGGCCCAGGCGCGGGTCGCCTCGATCGAGGCGCAATTGGCCGACCGTATTGTTCGCGCGCCGTTTTCCGGCGTCGTCGGCCTGCGTGAAGTGAGCCCGGGCGAACTGATCCGGCCGGGCGACCCGATCACCACACTCGATGATATCAGCGCCATCCGGCTCGATTTCACCGTGCCGGAACGCTTCCTGGCGACGATACGCCCCGGCATGGTGATCGAGGCAACCACGAATGCCTATCCCGACCAGGTCTTCGTCGGCACGATTGCCCAGATCGACAGCCGCGTTGACCCCATCGCGCGCGCCGTGATCGTGCGCGCCGAGATCGACAATCCCGATGGCCGCATCCTGCCCGGCCAGTTGATGGTGGTCGAAGTGCGTCGCGATATCCGTAACAGCCCGGCCGTGCCCGGCTCAGCGGTCACCCGCTATCTCGAGGACAGTTTTGTCTATGTCATCGAGGAGACCAATGGCACCGCCATTGTGCGCCGGCGCGATGTCCAACTCGGTCTGCGCTCCGGCGATGTCGTCGAGATCACCGCCGGGCTCGAAGCCGGGGAAATCCTCGTCGCTGAAGGCGTACATCGGGTGCGCGACGGCATGCCCGTGGAGATCACGGCACGCCGTGAATACGGTAGCGGTGGCGGCGGTTCCGCCAGCCCGGCAGCGGTGAGCCGGCCATGACTCTCTCCGATGTCGCGGTTCGCCGCCCCGTCCTCGCCTTCGTCGCCAGCGCCCTGATCGTGGTGTTCGGCATTCTCGGCCTGCGCGCCTTGCCCTTGCGCGAGCTGCCCGATGTCGACCAGCCCATCGTCTCGGTCTCGGCCAGCTATCCCGGCGCCAATGCCGAAGTGGTTGAAAATCGCGTCACCCAGGTGATCGAGGATCAATTGTCGGGCATTGATGGCGTTGACACCATCACCTCCTCCTCGCGTGACGGCAATGCCCGTATCTCCATTACCTTCGCCCTCGATCGCAATATCGAGGCGGCAGCCAATGATGTCCGCGATGCTGTCTCGCGCATCGTTGATCGCCTGCCGCCGGATGTCGAGGAAATCGAGGTCCGCAAGCAGGACAGCGATGCACGCCCCTTCCTCTGGCTCTCACTGATGTCCGACCGGCTGACATCGGAGGAATTGTCCGATTATGCCGACCGGGTGCTGGTTGACCGCTTCAGTGTGATTGACGGCGTCGCCCAGGTCCGCATTGGCGGCCAGCGGCGCTATGCGATGCGGATCTGGCTCAACCCGCAGGCCATGGCGGCGCGCGGGATTACCGTCGCGAATATCGATTCCGCGCTGCGGGCCCAGAACATCGAAGTGCCCGGTGGCTCGGTCGAGACCGCTGATACCGAGATCGTGGTCCGGGTTGAACGCCTGTTTGCCGATCCGGAGAGTTTTGCGCGCCTGCCGGTACGCGGTGAGGCGACCGGCCATGTCGTCAGGCTCGGCGAGATCGCCGATGTCGTGCTGGAAGCAGAGGAATCGCGCACCCTGTTCCGCGGCAATGGCCAGAACATGATCGGGCTTGGCTTTGTGCGCCAGAGCCAGGCCAATTCGGTCGATGTTGCCCAGCGGATCAGCGAGCAGGCCGAACGCATCGCCACCGGCCTGCCCGAGGGCATGCAGCTGATCAAGGCGTCCGACGATACCGTTTTCATCGAGGAATCGATCAAGGAGGTCTGGCGCACCCTGGCGGTCGCCGCCACCCTCGTCGTGCTGGTGATCTATCTCTTCCTCGGCAGTTTCCGCGCCGCCATTATCCCGGCGGCCGTGGTCCCGGTCTGCCTGATCGGCGTCTTCGCCATCCTGTCACTGGCCGGTTTCTCGATCAATATCCTCACCCTGCTCGGCCTGGTGCTCGCCATCGGCCTGGTCGTCGATGATTCCATCGTCGTGCTGGAGAATATCCAGCGCCGGATCGATCTCGGCGAAGGCCCGGCCCTGGCCGCCCTGCGCGGCGGACGCCAGGTGTTCTTTGCCGTTATCGCAACCACGGCAGTTCTGATCGCGGTCTTCGTACCACTCGTTTTCCTGCCGGGCTTTATTGGTCGCCTCTTCACCGAGCTGGCCCTGACGATTGCCAGCGCCGTGATCCTCTCCTCCTTCGTGGCGCTGACCCTGTCGCCGATGATGGCCTCCAAACTCCTGCGCCCGGCCCGCGAGGCCCGCGGCCTGGCCAAATGGGTCAACCAGATCGTCAACGCGACCCGCGACAGCTACCGCCGCAGCCTCGAACTCGTCATCCACATGCCGCTGCTGGTCCTGCCGGTGATTGCCGTTGCACTGGCGGGGTCCGGCGTGCTGCTCAACCGGCTGCCGTCCGAACTCACGCCGCCTGAGGATCGCGGCTCCTTCTTCGGCCGCTTCAGCGGTCCGGAAGGCGCAAGTTTTGACTATATGGCCGAACAGGCCAACGCCGTTGAAGCAGTTGTGCTCGATTATCTGGAGACCGGTGAATTGCGCCGCGCCCTCGTCATCTCGCCCGGCTGGGGTGGCAGCGGCTATAATTCCGGCATTGTCATCGGCACCATGGTCGGCTGGGACGAGCGCCGGCCGGGCGGTGAAATCCTCGACGAGATCAATGGCCGCCTCGGCCAGCTGACCGGTGTGCAGGCCTTCGCCTCGATGCGCTCCTCACTCGGCGGTGGCGGCGGCGGCGACGATATCCAGTTTGTGCTGCAGGGGCCTGAATACGAGGCCCTCGATGCCGAGGCCGAGCGCCTGCTCGCTGCCATCACGGACGGCAATCCCAATCTGGTCCGGGCCCGCAAGGACTATCAGCCCAATAGCCCGCGCCTGGTGGTTGATATCGACCGCGAACGCGCCGCTGCGCTCGATGTCTCTATCGCCGCCATCGGCCAGACGCTGCAAACCCATCTCGGCTCGCGACGGGTCGGCCAGTTCATTGATCGCGGCGAGGCCTATAATGTGATCATGGAGAATCGGCGCGAAGACCGTTCCAGCTCCAGCGATCTGGAATCCTTGTATGTTTCCGGCCGCGGCGGCCAGCTCATCCCGCTGTCCAATCTGGTCTCCGTGCGCGAAGTCGGCGAAGCCTCCTCGCGCAATCGCGTCGACCGGCAAAGGTCGGTCACAGTCTCCGCGACCCTCGCCGATGGCTATACGCTCGGCGATGCCGTCGCCTGGCTTGACGACTGGTCGGCGCGCGAACTCGCACCGGGCCTGTCGACCAGCTATCTCGGCGGCGCCAAGGAATTCCTCAATGCCAATTCGGCGATGCTGTTTGCCTTCGGCATGGCGCTGTTGATCGTCTTCCTGGTGCTGGCGGCGCAATTCGAGAGCCTGATCCAGCCGCTCGTCATCATGCTGACCGTGCCTCTGGCTGTGGTCGGCGGTCTGTTCGGGCTGGAACTGGTCGGGTCGAGCCTGAATATCTATTCCCAGATCGGTCTGGTGATCCTGATCGGGCTGGCGGCCAAGAACGGCATCCTGATCGTCGAATTCGCCAATCAGCTGCGCGAAGAAGGCCGCGACCTGCTCGAAGCCACCCTGGAATCCGCGACCACCCGGTTTCGCCCGATCCTGATGACCGGCATCTCCACCGCGATCGGCGCCTTCCCGCTGGTGATCGCCTCCGGCCCCGGCGCGGAAAGCCGCATCACTATCGGTGTGGTGATCTTCACCGGCGTCTCGGTCGCCACCCTCTTCACCCTCTTCGTCGTCCCGATCGCCTATGCCACGCTGGGCCGCTTCACCAAGACACCGAACTGGATGTCGAAACAGCTCGAGGCCCAGGCCAGGGAAGCCGGCGTGGATGTCGCGACGGTGGCGGAATAGGTCTAGGCCGCCACCCCAAACACCGTCCCGATCGCCGCCGTCACCGCCATCGCCACCGCGCCCCAGAAGGTGACGCGTACCGTCGCCTTGACGATATCGGCGCCGCCAATGCGGGCGCTCAATCCGCCAAGCGTGGCCAGGCAGATCAGCGAGGCGATGGCCGTCGCCGGGATGGTCAGGCTGTGCGGGGTCAGCACGGCGACCAGCAACGGCAACGCAGCGCCGGTGGAAAAGGTGATCGCCGACGTCACCGCCGCCTGGATCGGTTTGGCGGCCGTGGTCGAGCAGATCGCCAGCTCGTCGCGGGCATGGGCGCCAAGCGGATCCTTCTCCATCAATTGTGTTGCGACCTCGTCGGCGAGTTCCCGGCTCAGGCCACGCGCAACATAAATGGCCGCCAGCTCGGCCCGTTCGCCGGCCGGATCCGCCACCAATTCCTCGCGTTCGCGCGCAAGATTGGCCGCTTCGGCATCCGCCTGCGAGCTGACAGAGACATATTCACCCGCCGCCATCGACATCGCTCCGGCCACCAGCCCGGCCGTGCCGGCCACCAGGATTTCCCCCGCCGAGGCATTGGCCGCAGCAACACCGACAATCAGGCTGGCGGTGGAGACAATGCCGTCATTAGAGCCGAGCACGCCGGCGCGCAGCCAGCCGATCCGCTCGATGCCATGATGTTCGGGATGGGTGAATTTCGAGCGTTTCATGCAGCATCTGTCCCTGTTGCGTCGAGCGACAAACCTAGAATGACCGGCACGGGCGGGCAATCGCGGCGGATTGCCACCGGCCATCGGCAGGCCGGGACATCCGGCCGGATCGTCAAAGCGCTTGCCGCCCAAGCCTGCCGGCCCTAACGTCCTGCAATGAGCGATGAATTCCCCGCAAAATCGGCCGATCCACGGCTGCAGTCTGTCCCGCTGGACGAGGCCTCGGCCCTGTCGCCGGATTTCTATGCCGGCGATCACTGGCTCGGCGTCGACCAGGCCGCAGTGCTCGAGCCGGGCTGGCAGATCCTGTGCCCGGCCTCGGATGTGGCGCAGCCGGGCGATCATGTCGTGCGCGATATTGGCCGCGTGCCGGTGCTGATCGTGCGCGCTGCCGGCGGCGCGCTCAACGGTTTCGTCAATATCTGCCGCCACCGCGCCGGACCACTGGCGCTATGCGACGGCAAGGGCGCCAAGCGGCTGCGCTGCGCCTATCATGGCTGGACCTATGATCTCGACGGGCAATTGCGCACCGCGCCGGAAATGCAGGATGCGGCCGATTTCGATCGCGACGGCATCGCCCTCGCCCGCATCGAACTGCAGACATGGAATGGCATGATCTTCGCGCGCGCCCGCGCCGGCGGACCGGATTTCGCCGCCGTGATGGCCGGTATCGAAGCGCTGGCCGCGCCCTATGATCTGGCCGGCATGCACCATCATCACCGCCGCATCTACAAGGTCGCTGCCAACTGGAAGACCTATGTCGACAATTTCCTTGAAGGCTATCACCTGCCCTTCGTGCATCCCGGGCTCAGCGGTGTCGTCAGCTATCCGCAATACAGGACCGAGCTGGCGGATTTCTGGTCGCTGCAGCGCGCACCGGTGAGCGATCCGAACGGCCTCTATGCCGATGGCGAGGCGCTGTATTTCTTCATCTATCCCAACACCATGCTCAATATCCTGCCCGGCCGGGTGCAGACCAATCGCGTCGTCGCCGACGGGCCGTCGCATTGCCGCGTCGAGTTCGATTTCTACTACGCACCGGGCTTTGAAAGCATGGCGCAGGCCGATGATGCCTTTTCCGACGAGATCCAGGGCGAGGACCGGCTGATTTGCGAGCGTGTGCAGCAGGGACTGAATAGCGGCGCCTACCGGCCGGGGCGCCTATCGCCCAGCCAGGAGGCCGGCGTCTGGCACTGGCAGAATTTGCTGCGCGAGGCCTATGCCCGCGCCGAGGGGGGAATGACGCATGGAGACGCAAACGACTGAAAAGGCGAAGCCGAAAGCCATCGGCTTCTGGGGCTGCTGGTCGCTGACCGTTGGCGTGATGATCGGTTCGGGCATCTTCATGCTGCCGGCCGTGATGGCGCCCTATGGCCTGATGGGCTTCGCCGGCTGGGCCCTGACGGCGGGCGGCTCGATCCTGCTGGCGCTGACGCTGGGCCGGCTGGCCATGCGCACGACAAGAACGGGTGGGCCCTATGCCTATGCCCATGACGCCTTTGGCGATCTGCCCGGCTTTCTGGTCGTCTGGGGCTATTGGGCCTCCTACTGGATATCCATCCCGGCGGTCGCGATCGCCTTTGTCGGCTATGTCACCGTTTTCGTCCCGGCGCTCGGGCAGGCGCCGGTGGCCCAGGCCGGGGTCGCGCTGGCGCTTATTTGGGGCCTCGGTCTGGTGTCCCTGCGCGGCGCCTCGGATGCGAGCCTGGTGCAGCTGATCATGACCGTGCTCAAAATCCTCCCCATCCTCTTGATCATCGGCCTCGGTGCCGTCGCCGGCGAGATGGCCAACCTGCCGGCCGTCAATCCGTCGGGCGGCACTTTCATCGGCGTGCTGGCGACGACAGCCCTGCTCACGATGTGGGCCTTTGCCGGGCTGGAATCCGGGACAATCCCCGCCGGTGAGGTCCGCGATCCGGCAAAGACCGTTCCGCGCGCCACCGTAATCGGCACCATCACCGTCGCCATCATCTATATCGGCTCGACCGCCGCGGTGATGGCGCTGGTCCCGGCTGACCAGCTCGCAGTCTCCACCTCGCCCTTCGCCGACGCGGCCCGGCATCTGGGCCCCTGGGGCGGACCGCTTGTCGCCATCGGGGCGCTGGTATCGACTGCGGGTGCCCTGAACGGCATCATATTCCTGTCCGGCCAATTGCCGATGGCGGTGGCGCTGGACCGGCTGGCGCCAAAATTCTTCGCCGCCACGAATGGCCGCGGCGCCCCGAAATACGCGCTGCTGATCTCGCTCATCCTCGGCTCGATCTTGCTGATCCTCAATTACTCGCGCGGACTGGTCGGCGCTTTCACCTTCCTGCTGATGATGAGTACCCTTGCCCTGCTGATGCCGCTGCTGGTCAGTGCCATCGCCGAGCTGCGCCATTCCTGGAAGTCGGCGCGGAGCTGGGCGATCATCGCCCTGCTCGCCGCGCTCTATTCCTGCTTTGCGATTTTCGGCTCGGGACTGGAAGTTTTGTTCTGGGGCATGGTGCTGATGGTGATCGGTCTGCCGGTCTATTTTCTCGGCCGTCAGGGCAAGGCAGACGAAGTGTCGCCTTCCGCACCGGCGGAATGACAGCTATCCAAGGGACCTGACACTCGGCAGGGAGCCAGCATGCCAGCGCCGAAATCACAGACCGAGCCGATGGAGGGCCTGTGCTTTCGCACGCGCGGCCTGACCAAGACCTATGGCAAGGGCGCCGCCGAGGTGCAGGCGCTGCGCGGTGTTGATCTGGAATTGCCCGATGGCGAGCTGGTCGTGGTGCTGGGTGCTTCGGGCAGCGGCAAGTCGACCTTCCTCAACATTATTGGCGGTCTCGACAAGGCGACCAGCGGCGAGGTGTTCTTCCGCGGCCGCGATATCGGCCGTGCCAGCCGCCAGGAGCTGACGCAATACCGGCGCCGCAATGTCGGCTTCGTGTTCCAGTTCTACAATCTCATGCCCTCCCTGACGGCGTGGGAGAATGTCGCCCTCGTCACCGAGATCGCCGACAATCCCCTCACCCCGGACGCGGCGCTGGACATGGTCGGACTGAAGGACCGGCAAAGCCATTTCCCGGCCCAGATGTCGGGCGGTGAGCAGCAGCGCGTCGCCATTGCCCGCGCCATCGCCAAACAGCCCTCGGTCCTGCTGTGCGACGAGCCGACCGGCGCCTTGGACTCGGCAACGGGAACCCGGGTGCTCGAAGCGCTCAAGACCGTCAATGACAGCCTCAACGCCACCACGCTGATCATCACCCATAATGCCGGTGTCGCGGCGATGGCGCACCGGGTGGTTATCTTCGCCGATGGCGCCGTGCGTGAGGTGCGGCTCAATCCCAACCCCAAACACCCGCGTGACATCACATGGTAGGCGGGGGCGGCATGCTGGCGTGGCTCTCCGTGCTCGATCGCAAGCTGTGGCGCGATCTGTGGGGGATGAAGACCCAAGCGCTGGCGATTGCCTTTGTAATTGCCGGCGGTGTCTCGGTGCAGCTTCTGTCGACCGGCATGCTCAACTCGCTGCAGGAGACACGGCGCGCCTATTATGAGCGCTACCTGCTGGCCGATGTCTGGGCCCCGGTGGTGCGCGCGCCGCAAGCCCTGCTCAGCGATATACGCGGCCTTGACGGCGTGCAGGCCGCGGAAACGCGCATCCGCACCGGCGCCCTGTTCGACATGCCGGGCATGAGCGAGCCGGCCTCGGGCGAAATCCTCTCCCTGCCCGATATCGGCCTGCCCTCGGTCAATCAGGTCTATCTGGCCCGCGGCCGCATGCCCGAGGCGGATCGCGCCGACGAGGTGGTGGTGCTGGAAAGCTTTGCCACAGCGCACCAACTCCAGATCGGCGATACGGTCACCGCGACGATCCATGGCCGCCGTGCCAGTCTGGTGATTGTCGGCATCGGCCTGTCGCCCGAGCATGTCTACACCATCGCGCCGGGCGAGATCGTGCCCGATGACCGCCTGTTCGGGGTGATGTGGATGGGGCGCCAGGCGCTGGCGCGCGCCGTCGACCAGGACGGCGCCTTCAATGAGGCCGTCGTGCGCTTGTCACACGGTGCCAGCCAGGCGGCGGTGATTGCCAAGCTCGACCTCATGTTCGAGCCCTTTGGCGCGCCGGGCGCCTATGGCCGCGACGAGCAGATCTCCGACGTCTTCGTCTCCAGCGAGATCGATCAATTGCGCACCATGGGCAATGTCCTGCCGCCGATTTTCCTGCTGGTGGCAGCCTTCCTGGTCAATATCGTCATCTCGCGCCTGATCGCGGTGCAGCGCGCCGGGATCGGCCTGCTCAAGGCCTTCGGCTATCGCGATGACGAGGTCGGCTGGCATTATATGAAACTGGTCGCCGTGATTGGCCTGGCCGGACTGGTGATCGGCGGCGGGCTCGGTATCTGGCTCGGGCGCGAGATGGCGATCATGTACACCCAATACTATCGCTTCCCCTTCCTGGTGTTCGATGCCGATCCGCGCACCTATGCGATCGTGATTGCGATTACCGGGGCCGCCATTCTCGGCGGGGCGGCGATTGCCGTGCGCCGCGCCGCGAGCCTCAACCCGGCCGATGCCATGACGCAGCCGCCGCCGCCGGATTATTCCAAGGCGGCCGGCATGGGCATTACCCGCTGGCACGCCATCGATCAGCAGACGCGGATGATCCTGCGCCAGATCATTCGCTGGCCGATCCGCGCCAGCCTCACCGTCGCCGGCGTCGCCGCCTCGGGCGCCCTGTTGATCGGGACCCTGTTCTTCATCGATTCCATGAATGTGATGATGGATGGTTTCTTCAATGTTTCCAATCGCTATGACGTGTCCGTGACCTTCGTGCAGCCGCGCTCGCGTGCCGCCTATCACAGCATTGAACGCCTGCCCGGCGTGCTGGCGGCCGAACCGTTCCGCGCGGTCTCGGCGCGGCTGCGCCACGGAAATCTCGAGGAGCGCGCCGCGCTGATCGGCGCCCCGCCCGATCCGGATTTATCGCGCATGGTCGATGCCGATTACCGCACGGTCTCGCCGCCACCGGGCGGGCTGGTGCTGTCCCAGGACCTGGCGACCAAGCTGGATATCGAGGCCGGCGAGATGCTGGAGATCCACATCGCCGAGGGCCGCCGCCCGGTGCTCAACGTGCCGGTTTCAGCCGTCACGACAACGCTGATCGGATCGGGCGCCCAGATGCGGATCGGCGATCTCAACGCCCTGCTCGGTGAAGGCGATATCGTGTCCGGTGCCTATCTGATCGTCGACCCCGACCAGCTCGACACGCTCTACACCACGCTCAAAGCCGTGCCGCTGGTCGCCGGCACCGGGCTGCAGGCGCTGGCGGCACAGAATCTCGATGATCTGATGCAGCAAAATCTCGGTACCGCGATCTGGATCTATACCGGTTTCGCCGGGCTGATTGCGCTGGGTGTGATCTATAACAGCGTCCGCATTTCCTTCGCCGAGCGGCAGCGCGAACTGGCCTCCTTGCGGGTGCTCGGTTTCACGGTTGCCGATGTCGCCTATATCCTGCTCGGCGAAGTGGCGTTTCTGACGCTGCTGGCCCTGCCGGTAGGTGCGGCGGCGGGAACGGGAATGGCCTCGTATCTGGCGCAGGCAATGAGTTCGGAATTGTTTCGCTTGCCGTTTGTCATCAATGCCTCGACCTTCGGGCTGGCGGGCGCGCTGCTGGTCGGGATCACCATCGCCTCGAGCCTGATGGTGCGCCACCAGATCGAACGGCTCGACATGGTCGCCGTGCTGAAAACAGGGGAGTAACGGGTTTTGAAAATCGCCGGCATCACACTCAATTTCCGCACCGTCTTCTGGGCGATTGCCGGGCTCGCCCTGGCCGTCCTGCTGGCGCTGGCCTTCCGGCCGCAGCCAGTGCTGGTCGATCTGGCCGAAGTGACGCGCGCGCCCCTCGCCGTCAGCGTCCGCGACGAGGCCCGCACGCGGGTACGCGAGGTCTATGTCGTCTCCGCACCGCTCGGCGGACGCCTGCTGCGGGTCAATCATGACGCCGGCGACAGTGTTGCGGCCGGCGATGTGCTCGCCACCATATTGCCCGGCGATCCGGCCCTGCTCGATGCGCGATCCCAGGTCGAGGCCCGCGCTGCGGTGCGCTCGGCCGAGGCGGCGCTGGCCTTCGCCAATGCCGAAGAACAGCGCGCCGCTCTGGAATACGATTATGCCCGCACCGAGGCGGAACGCATCGAGACCCTGTTCGGCACCGGCGTCGCCTCCCAGGGCGCCGTCGACCGGGTTCGTCTGGCGCGCCGCACCGCCTATGCCGGCCTCAATACCGCCCGCGCCAATGTCGCGCGCGTCGAGGCCGAGCTGGAAGCCGCACAGGCCCGCCTGATGCAGCCCGGCAGTGAGGCTGCCAATGGCGGTCTGGTGGAGATCCGCGCGCCGATCACCGGCCGTCTCTTGCAGGTGCTGCAAGAGAGCGAGAGCATTGTCGCACCCGGCACGCCGGTGCTAAAAATGGGCGATCCGGCCGATCTGGAAATCGTCGTCGAATTCCTCTCCACCGATGCGGTGCAGATCCAGGAGGGCGATGCCGCCGAGATCAGTGCCTGGGGCGGCAGCGGCACATTGCGCGGCCGCGTGCGCCGGATCGAGCCCTATGGCTTCATCAAGGTTTCCGCCCTGGGCGTCGAGGAACAGCGCGTCAATGTCATCATCGACCTCGTCGACGAGCCGGCCAGGTGGGCCGCGCTGGGGCATGGCTATCGCGTCGAGGCGGCGGTGACGATCTGGCGCCAGGACGATATCGTGCAATTGCCCGTCGCCGCCCTGTTCCGCTCGGGCGGACAATGGGCCGTCTATCGCGTCGAAGAGGGCCGCGCCGCCCTGACACCGGTCGGGATCGGCCAGGAGAATGGCCGCATGGCGCAAATTGTCTCCGGGCTTGAAACCGGCGATGTCGTGGTGATGTATCCGGGACCGCAAATCCATGACGGCATCGCGGTCAAACGGCGCGAAGCGGAGCTCTAGGAGCAGGCATATGCGCACTTTCGCAGAAATCTTCGCCATCGCCGCCGAGCGCAAGGGCGGGCCCGAAGCGCTGGAGGCCCAGCTCTCCAAGCCTCTGCCCGCCACCGAGCTCGCCGCCATCCCCGATGATCGCTGGCTGTCAATGATGGCGAAATGCCTGTTCCAGGCCGGTTTCCACTGGAAGGTGATCGAGGCGAAATGGCCCGGTTTCGAGGCGGCTTTCGAGGGCTTCGATCCATCGCGGGTGGCCTTCTATGGCGACGAGGAGATTGACCGTCTGCTCGCTGACAAGGGCATCGTGCGCAATGGCGCCAAGATCATGGCCGTGGTGACAAATGCCCGCTTCCTCACCGATCTTGCCGCCGAACATGTCAGCGCCGCCAAATTCTTCGCCGACTGGCCCGAGGATGATTTCAACGGCCTGATGGATGTCCTCGCCAAGCGCGGCTCACGGCTGGGCGGAGCGACCGGCCAGCGGGCCATGCGCTGGATGGGCAAGTCGAGCTATATCCTGTCCGGGGACGTCATCGCCCGCCTGATCGCCGAGGGCGTCGTCGCCAAAGCGCCGGCTTCAAAGCGCGATCTCGCCGCGGTGCAGGCGGCGTTCAACACCTGGCGGGACCAGTCCGGGCGGTCGCTGAGCGAGATCAGCCGGGTGCTGGCGATGAGTGTCGGGGCGTAAACCGTCACTTTCGAGATATTGAAAACGGCCGATTTTGTCGGGAATCCGCACCGTCAGCGCGCGAACGGCCTAGCTGGCCATGCGCGCCGCTTCCTCGGGACGGAGCGTCAGCACCGAAACACCATTCGCGGTCACGGCAACGGTGTGCTCGAACTGGGCCGACAGCGAGCCATCCTTGGTCACCACTGTCCAGCCGTCGGGCTCGGTCCGTACATAACGCCGGCCATGATTGAGCATCGGCTCAATCGTGAACACCATGCCCTCGCGCAGGACAAGGCCAGTTCCGGGCTTGCCGAAATGAAGCACTTGCGGCTCCTCATGCATTTCCCGGCCGATGCCGTGACCGCAATATTCGCGCACCACGGAATAGCCATTGCGCTTGGCATGGCGCTCGATCGCCCAGCCGATATCACCCAGATGCGCGCCCGGGCGGACCGCCCTGATCCCCTTCCACATGGCGTCATGGGTGGCCTTGACCAGCCGCCGCGCGGCCGGCTTCACCGCGCCGACCAGATAGGTCTTGCTGGAGTCCGCGATGAAGCCATTCTTCTCGAGCGTGATGTCAAAATTGACGATATCGCCATCGCGCAGCACATCCGATTTCGACGGCACGCCGTGGCAGACCACATGGTTCACCGAGGCATTCAAAACAAATTGAAAGCCATACTGACCGAGGCTGGCGGGCCGCGCCTCAAGGTCGTGGACGATATAATCCTCGACCAGTTCGTCGATCTGCAGGGTGGACATGCCCGTCAGGGCGGTTCGGTCCAGTAGCCCGAAAACTGAGGCCAGCAGACGGCCGGATTCAGCCATCAAGGCCAGCTCCTCAGACGTTTTGGTCATGCGGCGCTCGCTGTCAGGGGGTGAGGCTCGACACCGGCTGCGTCCATTTCACGCCTGATGACTTCGGTGAAGCCGAGCGTCGGACTGGCCTCGCACAGCATGCCAATCTTGATCCAGTAGGCGGCCTGGGCGTTGATCGAACGGCACGAGACCTTGCTCGCCCGCCGCAACTGATCGTGCAGATCATCATCAATATTCACTATGCCCATGACGGCCTCCGGATACGATTTACATATAAACCATATACAAACTGTATCGGACCCTGCCAAGGTTTTCATCACAAGCCTCTTTTCCAGGCCGGCGCCGGGCGATGGAAGCGCAGCTTGAGACTCCGCCCGGGCGCCAGAACTTGCTATAGCAGCGCCAAACCTCATCGGACCCGACCATGCCCCGCTTCACTGTCGCCGCCCTGTACAAATTCACCCCGCTCGACGGGCTCGATGCCCTGCAGGCGCGGCTGAAACAGGTCGGTGAAGCGAATGCGATCACCGGCACGATCCTGCTCGCCTCGGAAGGCATTAATGGCACGATTGCCGGCACCGCCGATGAGATCGCCACAATGCTCGACGCCATCCGGGCCCTGCCCGGCTGCGGCGATCTGGAGCACAAGGAGAGCTGGGCCGATGAGCAGCCTTTCCTGCGCCTGAAAGTGCGGCTCAAGCGCGAGATCGTGACGATGGGCATCCCGGGCGTCGACCCGAATGCGCTGGTCGGATCCTATGTCGATCCGAGCGAATGGAATGAGCTGATCGCCTCGCCCGATGTCGTCACCATTGATACGCGCAATGATTACGAGGTCCGGATCGGCCAGTTCGAGGGCGCGGTGAACCCGGAAACCGTGAGCTTTCGCGAATTTCCCGAATGGTTCCGCAATTTCCGCCAGGGCCGCCCCAATGCCCGCGTCGCGATGTATTGCACCGGCGGCATTCGCTGCGAGAAGGCGACCTCATTCGTGAAGGCTGAGGGGATAGACGAGGTCTTCCATCTCAAGGGCGGGATCCTGAAATATCTCGAGACCGTGCCGGCCGAAGAGAGCCTGTGGCGCGGCGAATGTTTCGTGTTCGACCGGCGCGTTGCCGTCGGGCACGGGCTGGAACCGGGCACCCACACGCTCTGCCATGCCTGCCGCGAACCGCTCGGCCCGGAGGATCTGCGCTCCGACCACTTCGTGCCTGGCGTTTCCTGCCCGCATTGCCATGACCGTTTCTCGCAGGCCGACCGGGAACGCTTCGCCGCACGTCACAAGCAATCCCTGCTGGCGGCCCGGCGCGGCGAGAAGCATCTCGGGCGTGTCTATGAGGACGAGGCCTCCGAAACCGGAAGCGAGACCGGAAGCGAAACCGGGTGAGCGCGCCCCTGCCCATTCTCTACTCCTTCCGCCGCTGCCCCTATGCGATGCGGGCGCGGCTGGCGCTCGCGGCCAGCGAAACTGAAGTCGAGCATCGCGAAGTCCTGTTGCGCGACAAACCGGCCGAGATGCTCGCCGCCTCGCCCAAGGGCACCGTGCCGGTGCTGGTCCTGCCTGATGGCCAGGTCATCGAGGAAAGCCTCGACATCATGCGCTGGGCGCTGGCGCGCCGCGATCCGCTCGGCTGGCTGGCGCCCGGGGAGACGATGTTCGAGCTGGTGGCGGTCAATGACGGCCCGTTCAAACGCGCGCTCGACCGCTATAAATACCCCAATCGCTATGAGGGCGAGGAGGCGCTGGAAAACCGCGCGCGCGGGCTGGAAATCCTCACCGGTCTCGAGGCGCGGCTCGCCGGCTCCACCTTCCTGTGTGGCGAGGCGATGAGCCTGGCCGATGCAGCAATCTTCCCCTTTGTGCGCCAATTCGCGCATACCGACCAGGACTGGTTCGGGGCACAGGCCCTGCCGCATCTGCAAACCTGGCTCGCGGCGCATCTGGACTCGCCGATCTTTGCCGGCGTGATGCAGAAATATCCGGTCTGGACCGCCAATCGCGAAAGCGATGGCGTGCCGTTAAGGGTCGCTCCATAATCATGCGTGCAGTTTGGCCGTCGAACAGACGGTCGCCCGGCCGCCATGACACCCCGTCCAGGATCAGGAGATCTCCCGTGAACCGCATCTGGCTCCCCCTCGCCCTCGCCGCCTGCGCTGCCGCGCCGGCTCACGCCCAGCACTGGGGCTATGACGGCCATGAAGGGCCGGAGCACTGGCAGGCGATGAATCCCGACTGGGCCGTTTGCGCCGCCGGGCAGCAACAATCGCCGATCAATCTCACCGGTGCCATGCAGGCCGATTTCGCGCCCGCCATGATCGACTGGGCCGATGAAACCGCCGGTGTCGTGGTTGATAATGGCCATACCGTACAGGTCAGCGTCGAGAATGCCGGCGGCCTGATGCTGGGCGACACACATTATGCGCTGCTGCAATTCCATTTCCACGCCGCCAGCGAGCACACCATCAATGGCCGCCAGGCGCCGATGGAAGTGCATTTCGTGCACCAGTCCGAAGCCGGCGATCTCGCCGTGATCGGCGTGATGGTCGAGCGCGGCGATGCGCTGGCCACCCTCGACTCGGTGTGGGCCGCCATGCCCGCCGACAGCCAGGCCTCACCGGGCATTGCCGCGCGCGTGCACCTCAATGAATTTCTGCCCGAAGACCGCGATTCCTTCCGCTATCAGGGTTCACTGACGACACCGCCCTGCAGCGAGATCGTCTCCTGGACCGTATTGACCCATCCGGTTACGGCGACGCCGGGGCAGATTGGCGCGTTCGAGACCCGCCATCCCGACAGCTTCCGCCCGGTGCAGCCGCTCAACCGGCGCTATGTGCTCGTCTCCGAGGATTGAGCGGGTCGCCAGGACTTTTCACATCGGGCCCTGGACCATGTCTGGTCCAGGGCATCCTGTTGCACCCAGACGGGATTTTCGCTCTGGTGCTGGCCCGGCGCTATGGATAGATTCCGACTTTGGCTGACACGGATCGGAAACGCGAGATGAGCCTGCCCGTACTCCCCCTCAAGGGCACCTGTCGCTGCGGTGATGTCGGTGTCGAGCTGACTGCGCCGCCGCTGATGACGGCTGCTTGCCATTGCACGGGCTGTCAGAAAATGAGCGCCAGCGCCTTTTCCATCACGGCCATGGTGCCACCGGACGGATTTGCCGTAACCAGGGGACAGACCGAACGCGGTGGGCTTGGCGAGGGGCCGATCGACCACCGCTGCTGTCCGCGCTGCCTGACCTGGATGTTCACCCGCATCGAGGGCGTCGACGGCTTCATCAATATTCGTCCGACGATGTTCGATGACACTAGCTGGTTCACCCCCTTCATCGAGACCATGACACAGGAGAAGCTTGCCTGGGCGACAACGCCGGCGCGCCACAGCTTCGCCGGCTTTCCGCCGATGGACGCCCTGCCGGCATTGATTGCCGAATTCGCCGAGACGGCCTGATCGCTCAAGGCAATCAGTGCGGATCACCGGGCCGGTAACCACCCTCGCGCATCGACAGATCAAGCGTGCGCCATTGCTCGGCCGCGAAAAGCGGTGCCTGATCAGCGAAATGCGGTGAGCTTTCATTCAGCGTGGCGGCGCCATACTGGATGATGGCGGAGGCGTCGAGCGAACCATCGGCCAGCCACTCAACCAGCATGATCGACGTATCGCCGGCCGCCGCCGTCAGCTGGCCATTGGCATCGAGATCATGCGCACCGGCATAGATGGCACGCAGCACGTCCGGCCCGCCGCCAATCGGAATATTGAGCTCACCGCGGACCAGCCGGTTGACCTCGCCCCATTGCGGATCGAGCCGGCCATGATGTGCCATCAATTCAGCGGCAGAGTCGCGCAGCGCCTCGACCGGGTCCATCAGCCAGGGATCATTGGTGTGCAGATTGCCGATACAGCGCACCGCGACCAGCACGCCCAGTGCCGCCTCGCGATTGGCGGTGTCGGTTGCAAGATCCCAGCGCCGCAGCACGGACTGGGCCTCGGTCATCGCCGCATCGCCAGTGAAATCCTCGGCGAGCAATTCATTGACCAGACGCGCGACCGGGGATTGGCCTGAATAGACCTTGTCGAACTTGATTTCGAGCAGGCGCTCACGGCTGATCGAACCTTGCGCCCGCAACAAGTCCAGCCCGCGCCAGGCGCGATTGGAATAGCGCGGCTGGATGCCGAATGTGGACGAATAGCCGGACGCATCGATATTGTCGGCCGGTTCGGTGGCGTCAAAGGGTGTCTGGTTGGCCGAAAGCAGCCAGCCACTGTCCGGATCGGTATAGATCGGCATGGCGGTGAGCGGCAAATATTCGTCCCAGATCAGTTCGGAGCGATCGCCGGGCAGATATTGCAGCCAGTCATAGCCCTCTCCACGCACCGGCATGCGGGCATTGTAGACATAGGCGATATGGCCCTCGCGATCAGCATAGACGGCGTTGAGCGAGGAGATGGCATTGATCTCCATCGCCGCCATCCAGCTGTCAAAATCCGTGGCGCGGTTCATCGCATACCATTGTTCGACCTGGCCGATCTGGTCCATGCCGGAATAGCGGATGGCGTAATCGCCATGATCGGTGCGCACCACAGGCCCATGACGCGACCACCACATATCACGCGTCACCGTCCAGCGGACCGGTCCGAAAATACCGACCGTCAGGCGCGCCGTGCCATGCTCGAGATCGAGCCATTCGCCGTCGAGGCGGTAGCGATCGCCCTCGGTCTCCAGCACATAGATGTCCGACAGGTCCGGCTTGTTGACCGTATGGGCCCAGCCGAGATCGGGATTGAAGCCGTGCAGGATAAGCGGCGCCCCGGGGAAGGTCGCGCCGGCCATGTCCCAGCCATCTTCGGAGTGCAGGCGCGCCTCATACCAGGCCACCGGCCCTTCAAAGGGCTGGTGCGAATTGATCAACAGACGCGTCGCGCCGTCGGCTGAACGACCCGGTGCAATGGCGAAGGCGTTGGAGCCGAAGGGCAGGCGCTCGCCGTCAATCAGCTGGAAGGCGGTCTCGCTGGAGCCCATCGAAATGGTGCGCTGACGCTCATCGAGAAAGAGTTCGGCCAGATCACCGTCGAGCCCGTACATGAAGGGCGTGCGCAGGACGAATCCGGCAATGATATCCTGCCCGCGCACCGGCAGTTCGGCGGACCATATCTGCCGGGGGTGTTCGGCGGCATACAGGTTGAGTCCGTCAGCATAGGCCTCGACCAGTGCTCGCGTGGCCGGCGACAGATCGCGCTCATAGCGCGCCTCGACCAGTTCACGAATGCGCAGGAGCTGCACGATGTAATCCGTCGGTGCGGCGTCCTGGCCGGCATAGCGCGCCAGACGCCCACGCGCCGCCACCAAGGTAGTCTGCATGGTCGCCCAGTCATCCTCGGCCTGGGCATAGCCGAGACCGAAAGCCGTGTCGGGGTCGGTGACGCCATAGATCTGCGGCACGCCAAACTCGTCGCGCACAATGCGGACCGAATAGGTCTCGGCAACCTCGAAGGCCTGGCGCGAAAAAGCCTGCAGGCTGAGATATTGCGACCCCATATTGACCAAGGCAGCCGCGACCACCAGCACAATGGCGGCCATGACGATACGGCCCCAGAACTTCGACAGCTTCATGAATTCTCCCCTTTGACGGCAAGTCTATCCCAGCGCAGCGCAGCCGCAAGCGGACAAAAAAAGGGCGCCCCGGTCGGAGCGCCCCTTCTCATTCGGTGCGGGTCAGACCTACTCCCAGAAATAGGGCTGACGGTCATGATCGCCGGTGACGGTCTCATTCATGGTCGCCGCGTCATAGAGACGGCCATTGAGCATGACCATGTCGATCTCGTCGGTATTGCCGATATCGTCGAGCGGATTGGCGCGCATGATCACCAGATCGGCGAGCTTGCCAACCTCGAGCGAGCCAATATCGGCGTCAAAGCCGAGATGCCGGGCCGGCATCACCGTCGCAGCCTGCAAGGCCTCGAGCGGTGACCAACCGCCGCGCGCCAGCGACCACATTTCCCAATGCGACGCCAGGCCTTCTTCCTGGCCATGAGCCCCGATCACGACATCGACCCCGGCCTGCATCAGACGATGCGCCACACGGGCACTGTCATCATCGACAAAGTCCGTTTCCGGGGCTGTGGTGCGCCGGACATTATTGGCCTGCAGGATGGTCGGCGGCACGTGCAGCGACAGGATCGGGTGCAGCCAGACATCCGTCGCCTGACGCCAATAGGGATCGCCGGCCAGGCCGCCATAGGTGACGACCAGGGTCGGCGAATAAGCGACCTGGGTCTGGGCATACAGGCTGATGACGTCCTCATATATCGCCGAAACCGGAAGATTATGCTCCAGCGAGGAATTCCCGTCGGCGATCAAGGACATGTCCATATGATAATTGGACCCGCCCTCAGGCACGACCAGCAGGTCGGCCTCGATCCCGGCGGCCACAACCTGCTGGCGCTGGTCCCGGCGCGGCTGGTTGTAGTTCTTGATCGAGAGTGCGCCTTGCGATGCCAGGCGGAAGACATGCTGTTCGGCATCGTCGAGACTGTTGATCTCGGCATAGACCGATGGCGCACGCGCGCCATAGACGATCTCGCCGCTGGAATAGATCCGCGGTGCCAGAAGCCGGCCGGCGCGCTGATATTCGCTCGAGGAGAATATCTGGCTGGCGCGGCTGGACGGATCGTGGATCGTCGTCACGCCGAAGGCGAGATGGGCGATATCCGACCAGTTCTGCTCGGGAATGAGATCATCCGTGCCCTGCGGTCCGTGGGCATGGGAATCGATGAAGCCGGGCGTGATCGTGTGCCCCGCAACATCAACCACGCGTGCGCCTTCAGGCACCTCGATATCGGCCCCGATCGCACTGATGCGATTGCCGTCGATCAGGATGGTGCCGTTCTCAATCACACCGCCATCTTCGCCGGCCATGGTGATGATGCGCGCACCGACCAGGGCCGTGATGCCGGTGGGCTGGTCTGCGGTGACCGTCATGGACAGGTTCACGCCTTCGGTCGGCGGGGTATAGCCCTCGCCCTCTGCAGCATTGGGATTGGGACGGAAGTCCTCGATCCGGGCGGAATAGAAAACCGGTCCCATGGTCCAGTTGACCTGCTGGCCGCCATCACTCCAGTGGAAATAGGTGCCGCCATTGCCCGACAGCTCGGACGTCGGCAACGCACCACTGGTACGGCTGCCGCCGACCGCTTGCGGGCCGGGCAGAAGCGGGGTGACGAAGACATCGTAATTCTGACGGAAGGCGACGTGATCACCGGCGGGTGAGACCTCGTATTCGGTCACCAGTTCGCCGGTCGCGTGAATGCGCTCATTGGCACCGTTCAGATCCATCGAGACCAGCGAGGCTCCATCGCCGCCGCGGGTCACGAAAATCCGGTCATTGCGATTGGCGAATTGCGGGCTTGAGCCGCTCTCCGTCACCAGCGACATGGCGCCGCCGCGAGCCGGAATGGTGTAGACGCCCGGCGCTTCGGACCATTCCGCGGCGGTCAGATACCCGCCCGAACCCTTTTCAAACACAATGGTATTGCCATCGGGCGAGAAGCGCGGCCGGCGATAATGACCCGGCTCGGCGGTGACAACCGTTTCGCGGCCACCGCGCGCGGAAATCGTGCGGATCGAACCGAGCGCCTGATCGTCCCAGGTCGCGAACACGATGGTGCGGCCATCGGCCGACCAGCTCGGGAAGAGCTCGCGGCGATCGCCATTATTATTCGTCAGACGGCGCGGCGGGGCATCATCTGAAGCGGCGCGGACCCAGAGCTGGCCGAGGCTCTCAAACACGATCTGGCTGCCATCGGGCGAAGCCGTGGCAAAGCGCGGCATACGGGTCTCAAAGGTCGCCGGAGCGACCTCGACCTGCGGGCGCGGCGGATCGACGATATCGCGGGTGTCGTTGACCGAGAACGGAATGTCGCTAACCGTGCCGCTGGCCAGGTCGACGCGGTGAATCTGACCACCGGCCCAATAGACGATGGACTGGCTGTCGGGCATCCAGTCCATATTCGGATACATGCCGGTGACACCCCAGGTCTCTTGCATGTCCTGGTCGAGATTATCGACCAGACGGCGTTCCTCGCCGCTGTGCAGGTCCTTGATGTAAAGCGTCGACTGAATGCGCTCGCGGCGCACGAAGGCCATATAGCGCCCGTCCGGCGAGGGTGTTGGGCGCACCGCGCCGCCGGCACCGGAGACGGCCGTCGAGGTCTCGCCGGTTTCCAGGTCATAGCGCAGGATATCAAACAGATTGGTATTGGAATCCTGGGCGTAGATGAAGCTGTTCCCCGGGGTCACATTCATCGTGTAATAGACATAGCGCCCATCCGGCGAAAACATCGGCTCGCCGAGCTCCTTCTGGAAGCTCTCATTGGGCCGCTCGACCAGCTGAACGCCGGCGCCGCCAAGCACGTGATACATCCAGATTTCGCCGACACCGGCCGAACGCTGGGTGGTGAAATGCTTGCGGGCCGCGATATAGCGGCCATTGGGATGCCAGGTCGGATTATTGAGGAGGCGGAAGCTCTCATCGGTCAGCGCCGCGGCGTCCGAACCGTCGGCATTCATGATCCAGATATTGTCGCCGCCCCCGCGATCGGAGGTGAAGGCAATGCGGCTCCCATCGGGCGAGAAGCGCGGCTGGATTTCCCAGGGCATGCCCGAAGCGATATTGGTTGCCTCGCCGCCGGTCACCGGAATGGTGTAGATATCGCCAAGCAGATCAAACGCGATGGTCTGCCCGTCCGGGCTGACATCGAGGCTCATCCAGGTGCCTTCAGTGACATTGAGCGGCACTTGGCGCATGTCGAGGCCGGGATTGGCGACATCCCAGCCGGCCGGGGCCGCGTCTTCCGCAACCTCGCCATCCTGCCAGGCGAGGCCCGGCGATGTACACAGAATGGTCGATGCAGCGAGTGCCAGAAGGTATCGGCTCATATTATGCTCCCCAATGAGTCCAAAGATTTTGGGGGAGAGTAGAGCGACGCGGCCAAAGCGACAAACTAACGGTTTTGTAACGTCAGGCCGTGCCGCCGTGGCCCGAACCTGCGCCCTGTCAGTGGGCGCCGCCCATACGGCCCAGACGGACCTGATAATCCACCGCCAGCGCGTATTCCGGATCATCATCGGCGTCGACCATCAACTGGCCGGCCTTGGTCAGCAGCTGGTGGCAGTCATGGCTGAGATGGCGCAATTCCAGCTGCTTGCCGGCGGCGTCATACTTGGCCGCGAGATCCTCGATCGCCTGCAGCGCCGACTGGTCGACAATGCGCGATTCATTGAAGTCGACGACCACACGCTGCGGGTCGCCCTTGATGTCGAAGAGTTCCATGAAGCCGGTGGCCGAACCGAAAAAGAGCGGCCCCTCGACCTTGTAAACTTTGGCGCCCGCGTCATTGATTTCGGTGACGGCGTGAATGCGCGAGGCGGCGTTCCAGGCATAAAAGAGCGCCGAGACGATCACGCCGACGATCACGGCAATGGCGAGATCGCTATACACGGTCACGCCGGTGACCAGCAGGATGATGAAGGCATCATTTCGCGGGATCCGCCGCAACACCATAATGCTCTGCCAGGCAAAGGTTCCGATCACGACCATGAACATGACGCCGACCAGGGCGGCGAGCGGGATCTGTTCGATCAGGCCGGAGCCAAACAGGATGAAAGCCAGCAGGAAGAGCGAGGCCGCAATACCGGACATGCGCAGGCGCCCGCCCGATTTCACATTGATCATCGACTGGCCGATCATGGCGCAGCCGCCCATGCCCCCGAAGAAACCGGTGACGATATTGGCCGCGCCCTGGGCGACGCATTCGCGCGAGGCACCGCCACGCTGGCCGGTAATCTCGCCAACCAGATTGAGTGTCAGCAGGCTCTCGATCAGACCGATCGCCGCGAGAATGAAGGCATAGGGCAGGATAACCTGGAGCGATTCCAGATTGAGCGGCATTTCCGGGATATGGAAATTGGGCAGCCCGCCGGCAATCGAGGCGAGATCGCCGACCCGCTGCACCGGAATATTGAAGCCGATCACCAGGGCGGCGACGATACCGATCGCGACCAGGGGGGCCGGAATGGATTTGGAGATTTTCGGCCAGAATTGGATGATGCACATCGTCAGCACCACAAGGCCGAGGGTGAGGATGAGGGGCATGCCGGTCATCCAGACATGCTCGCCGGTTTCATTGATGATCTTGAACTGATCGAGCTGGGCGAGGAAAATCACGATCGCCAGGCCGTTGACGAAACCGAGCATGACCGGGTGCGGCACCATGCGGATGAACTTGCCCAGGCGCAATACGCCGGCGGTGACCTGGATGATCCCCATCAGCACCACCGTGGCGAACAGATATTCAATACCGTGTGTTGCCACCAGATGGACGATCACCACGGCGAGCGCGCCGGTCGCACCGGAAATCATGCCGGGACGGCCCCCGAAGACAGCCGTGATAAGACCAACAATGAAGGCAGCATAGAGACCGGCCAGGGGCGGCACACCGGCGACGAATGCGAAGGCCACCGCTTCAGGGACCAGCGCCAGGGCAACGGTCAGCCCCGCGAGCAGCTCGATCCGGATTCGTGTCGGGCTCAGATCGGGGCCGTCACCGCGATTGCGAATTGTTGCAGCCACGCGTTCCGCGAACACGGCAAGGGGAGATCGGTTCATCTGAAATGTCCATTCGGTGTCGGCGCGCCACCGCGCGCTGGCCAGACCGGGCTTCTATGCTGCGACGCAGCAAAAGGCCAGTGGCAAAATCCACCGACCCGGCGCGTCAAGACTTTGCTAACTACGCTTCTCAACGGAATATTGTGTTCAATGCCCTAGCCTGATCGCTTCGGATAAGGGGTTAGGCCTTGGAATACTCCAATTCACGACGTCAGCCGCAGAGCGGCCCCGCCAATGATATGACCGACGGCATCCGCCCGGCAATGGCCGATGCGGCCGCCCTCACCCGCGCCCAGATGCGCGCCCGGGCCCGGGCGCCGCAACACCGTGTCAATCGCAAGGCGCTGGGTCATCTGATGCAGACGATCGATATTCTTGCGATCGCCATCATCAGCACGGCGGGTGCCTTTGCCGTGGCTGGGGGGGCCATCACCCAGGTACCCTCCGGCGAGTTACTGCCGCTGGCCGCCTTTGCCGCGCTGACGCCCGCCCTGCTTGTCATGTTCAAGCTCTACCAGGTCGATCCGCGCGGGATCGTGATCTATCGCGTCCTGACCGCTTTCATCGCCGCCGGGTTGAGCGGCGCCCTGATCATCGGCCTCGCCCATCTGACCGCACCGCGCGCCGTCGAGCTGGTGGCGGGCTTTGCCATCACGGCGACCTCTGCGGTCACGCTTTTGCACATCATCTATGCCGGCTTCATCGAGCACTGGGCCAAGGCAGGCCGCTTGGCGCGCAATGTCGTTCTTGTTGGCGCGACGGCGAATGCCCGCAAGCTGATCGCCGCCAACATGGGGTCCGGCACCGTCAATGTCGTCGGCATTTTCGACGACCGCAAGGCGCGCAGCCCGTCACAACTCGCGGGCGCGCCCTATCTGGGCGATACCGATGACCTGTTCAAATGGGGCACCCTGCCCGATGTCGACCGCATCATCCTGACCGTCACGCCCAGGGCCGAAGAGCGCGTGCGCATTCTGCTCGGCAAACTGCGTGCCCTGCCGCAACCGGTTTGTCTGCTGCTCGATCTTGAGCATTTCGATCCCGACACCACCAGTCTCGAAGATGTTGTCGGCGTCCAGGCGGCGCGCATGAGCGGGGTTGAGGAACGCATCGGTCATCTCATCGCCAAGCGTCTGCAGGATCTGGTCTTCGGCTCGGCCATGTTCATAGCCCTGCTGCCGCTCATGCTCATCATCGGTGCTGCGGTGCGACTGGGAAGCCCGGGCCCGGCGATTTTCCGCCAGCAGCGCGAAGGCTTCAATGGGCGCATGATCACCGTCTATAAATTCCGCTCGATGCGGCACTCGCCCGAGCGGGCCTCGCAGGCTGTGCGTCAGGTCGAGTTTGACGATCCACGCGTTACGCGGCTGGGCGGTTTCCTGCGCCGCACCAGCCTGGATGAATTGCCGCAATTGTGGAATGTGCTGAGCGGCGAGATGTCGCTGGTCGGCCCGCGCCCGCACGCACCCGGCATGCGGACGGGCGGAACAGAGACTTCCAAACTGGTGGCCGAATATGCCCATCGCCACCGCGTCAAGCCGGGCATAACCGGCTGGGCCCAGATCAATGGCTCGCGTGGACCGCTGCATTCGCCTGAGGCCGCCCGCGAACGCATTCGCTGGGATGTCGAGTATATCGCACGCGCCGATTTCTGGTTCGACCTGATGATCATGCTGCGCACCCTGCCTGCGCTGCTCGGCGACAAGATCAATATTCGCTAGCGCCGTGTCCCGCCTCCCGGCAGGCCGGGGCGGAGCGTTTCATATCCCGCTTGAGCGCTAGCGGCGCAGCAGGGATTGCGGATGCATCCGGTTGCGGCGCCACAGATCCTGCAGCGCTGTCAGCATGGGCGCATCGCCGGGCGGGGTGACAGCGTCGGGATCGGCACCATAGACCGGGTTGAACATGTTCTCGCGGTCTTCATAGACCCGCCAGCCACTATCCCAGCGAAAGATCGCCCAGCCGGCACCCGCGCGTTCCAGGGAATTGACCCGCCGGCGCAGATAACGCGCCGCCTGCGGCGCCCAGCGTGCGACACCAAACTCACCCATCATCCAGCGCGCCGCATCCGGCGGTATAAACTCCGCCTCGCCGAGTTCAAAATCGATCCCGGCGCCCCGGGCCTGGTGCGTGTAGCCGCGGGGGCTGTAATCATGCAACGCCAGCACAATGCCGGGCGCCGAATTCAGGTCGAGCAGGCCGGCAAAACGGCTATGCCCGAAACCATCGGGATTGATCAGGATCGGGGTCTCGGTGTCGTGTTCGCGGATCACGGCAGACAGACGCCGGGCCAGGGCTGGCCAGTCGGCCGGCGTTCCTGCGACCTGTTCGGCCAAGAGGGCCGGATCCCATTGATCGAGATCGCCGCCATCGGGTCCCGGCGCCGCCTGGTTGGCATTGGGCTCGACCATCAAGAGATAGCCGGCAACATTGGCGCGGGCACGGAAGCGCTCGGCGGTGCGGCGCCACATCATGTCCCAGCCATCCTGGGCTTCGCGCGATGTCCAGACATCATCATTGATCATCGAAGCGGGAAACCAGCTGTCCGCGGACTCGCGATGGAAGGTAAATTCGCTGCGCCCCGGCCCGGTTCGAAAACCGATCACGACATAAAGCCCGGCGAGCTCGCAGCGGCGCACCAGATCATTGAGATGATCCTCGACCGCCAGATCGGGCATATAGGGCGCCCACTCCGCAACCGTGCCGGGATGGGACAGCACGACCAGATTGGCACCGCTGGCGGCGAGTGCCTGCAAGGCCGTATCAGTCACCGGGACACCCACGGCGCCGGAGCCGAGGAATTCTGTCCCGTCGAGCTCGGGAAAGACCCGGCGCTGGGCCAGTACCGCGCCGCGCAAGTGCGGGCCGGTTGCGTTATTCCATAATTCCAGCCGGCTGGTCTGGGCCCGGGCGCAGCCGGTCAGGCCCAGCGAGGCGAGGCCGGCCGCAGCGATGACAGATCGGCGGTTCGGGCCGGTCACAGCGCGTAAAATCCGCTGAGGCGATCGATCTTGCGCATCAGCTTGCCCGGCCACTGCCTGACGGGGCCCAGCGGCGCCGTCTCGACCGTCCGGGTCAGCGCCCGGCCGGCATTGCGCGTCGCGAGCAGCAGCGACGGATTGGCGATGCAGCCGCGCGCCAGACCGATCTGATAGCTCGACAGATCGCGCTTGAACTGGAAATCGCCGGGCCCGAGTTCGAGCGCGACATGCCCCTTGGCCGCAGCGGCGCGCGCCGCCTCGGTCAGCAGCAGGACACCGGCGCTGAGCTTGGCATAATCGGCGTGATAGGCGGGGAACCAGTAATGCGAGAGCCGGTCGCTCTCCATCCCGATATGCACCGAGACCAGCTCATCGCCGACATAGAGCGAGGAACAGGAACCGGAGAAAAACTCGCCCTTGCGGCGCAGCACGGCCTTGAGCAGATCGCGGGTCCAGGCCACGGAAAAGACGTTGAAGACATTGGTCGCGGCGTATTGCTGGCCCTTCCATTCGAGCATGCGGTCGAAGGCCGCCTCGCTGGTTTCCTCCATCACATAGCGATGGCCACGCTCGAGCTCACCGAGCTTGCGGCGGCGGCCGCGCAGGGTCCGCATGGCCTTGGAATCGACCTGACCCCGGCGCGTCTCCCAGGCCTCATAGCCTTCTGACAGATCCAGCATCCAGGAGGCGACTGTCTCATCGGCATGGTCGCGAAAGGGCTTCTGGCTCGACAATCCGGCATGGAAAGCAAAGAGCGGCAGCCCGGCCTTGTGCAGAACCTCATGCAGATCGACCTCGACGTCCGGCTCGGTGATCACGCCCTGGACATCGCCCATCGGGCCGGCCAGCGGCCGCGCATACCCCAGCTTGCCCGTGTGCAGCGGCAGGAATCCGATGATCTGCCCGCCCCTGCGGATCACCAGCACACGCGTATCATCGCGGGCCTCCTGGCAGCACTCGGCGAATTCGAGGGCGAAATAGGGGCTGGCGAGCGCGGGGTCGGCAGCGACGAAGGCGCGCCAGGCCTGTTTCTCGGCGTCCGATAATTCACTGGGTCGTTTTGATCCAACATCCATAGGCTTGATTCCGCTTATACTTCCGGCCCAACCGGGCCGTCCCCGCCGCCTTGATAGCGCACGAGGCCTTATCGCAGGGTGAACGCGAGCGACGGCCCCGGCAATCCCCTTACACGCGGCACTCATCTTGCAGTGTTCGCTTCACAGGCGAGCGGAGCGTTTCATGCTTGGACGGCATCTTCTGGGATATCTTCCCGTACAGTTGACACAGGTCATTGTCGGCTTTGGCGGCGTGGCGGTTTTCACGCGTCTGCTGTCGGCTGATGATTACGGCCAATACGCGCTGGCGCTGGCGGCGCTCTCCCTGTTTCATATGGCGAGCTTCACCTGGCTGGAAGCGGCGATTGCCCGTTTCCATGCCCGCGCCGAAGCACGGCGCCGCCTCGGCGATCACCTGGCAACCGCCTATGGCCTCTTCCTGCTGCTGGCCCTGGCCGGTGCGGCGCTGATGGTCATTGCCCTGCTGGTCCTGCCCTTCGATGCCCGGCTGAAAACCGCCCTCGCCTTCGCGGCGATCTCATTGCTCTTGCGAGCCCTGCTGCAAATCGGTCTCGTCACCCATCGCGCCGCCGGTGAGGTGACGCGCTATTCGGCGCTCGAGGCCGGTTCACTCATGCTTGGCTTCATCGTCGGGGTCGGGATCATCTTCACCACCGACCTGGGCGCTGCCGGCATCTTCATGGGCCTGGCGATCGGCAGCGGTGTTGCGCTCATTGTGGACCTGCCCGTCATGCTGCGCCGCGCGGCCAGGGGCCGCCGCCAGATGGTACGCGCCCGGGCCTATGCCAAGTTCGGCGCGCCGGTTTCCGCCTCGCTGGTGTTTGAACAATTGCTCTCGGTCGGGGACCGTTTCCTGATCGCCGCCTTTCTGGGCCAGGGCGCGGTGGGCATGTATGCCGCCGGTTACGGCCTGGCCGACCGTCTGCTCGATATCATCTTCATCTGGTTTGGCGCGGCTGTCTGGCCGCTGACGATCAAGGCGCTGGAAAGCCAGGGCCCGGAAGCGGCGCGCGAGGTCGCCGGCCGCGCCGCCGGGCTGATGGCCCTGATCGCCTTCCCGGCTGCCGCCGGCCTGGCACTGGTCGCGGTGCCGCTCACCACGATCATCATCGGCGAAAACCTGCGAGAACAGGCCGCCGTCATCCTGCCCTGGATCGCCCTGTCGGGGCTGATGAAGGGGATGATGACCTATTATTTCCACGAGGCCTTCACCCTGAAACGCCGGACCACCAGCATGGCTGCGATCATGGCCGGCGCGGCCGTGCTCAATCTCGGCCTCAACCTGGTCTTCATCCCGATCTTCGGAATCGCCGGTGCCGCCGCCGCGACGGTCATCGCCTATTTTCTCTCTCTGCTGGTGTGTGCCTGGCTGGGCCGGAAATACTTCCCGCTTCCCCTGCCCTGGAATGACTGGATCCGCGCTGCCGCGGCGACCGGGCTGATGGCCGTTGCGGTCTGGACCCTGCCCGCCATCGAGTCGGCATGGTTGATGCTTGCTGCCCAGGCCATGACCGGCGCGCTCGTTTATGTCGCCAGCGCGCTGGCCCTCAATATCGCGGACTGCCGCAGCTGGCTGGCCGATGCACGTGCACTGATGAAACCGGCGGGAGCGCAATCATGATGCAAACATCACAGCCGCAATTTGCCGAATTGGCCAATACCGCCTGGCAGGGTGCCAACCGGACGACACTGTCCATCCTGGTGCCCTTCTATCGTGATGATCCGACGGCGCTCGCCGCCGCGCTCAACCCGCTGATCGGTGTGCGCCGTGATATCGAGATCCTGCTGCTCGACGATGGCTGTCCCGATCCGGGTCTCAATGAAGCCGTTTCGCGCACCGTCCGGGCTTTGAGCGCGCCGGCGCGGCTGTTGACCGCAGCGCAGAATATTGGCCGTTCGGCGGGACGCAATCTGCTCGCCCGCGAGGCGCGCGGCCGCTGGCTGCTCTATCTCGACGCCGACATGCAGCCAGGCAATGACGGCTTTCTCGACGCCTGTCTCGAGCGGATCGGGCACGATGATTTCGACGCGGCCTTCGGCGGGTATGAGACCGCCGAGCCTGATGACCGGCGTTATCAACTGCACGCGGTCCTGGCCCGTACCAGCGACGAAAAGAATGCCGCCGCCCGGACACTGATTGGACCGACCGCCTATTGCTCGAGCAATCTTCTGGTTCGCGCCAGCGTGATGCGCGGCGTGCCCTTTGATACCGGCTTCACCGGCTGGGGCTTTGAGGATGTCGACTGGGCCGTGCGCGCCGCGCGCACGCATGAGCTGATCCATTTCGACAACCCCGCCCGCCATACCGGCCTGCAGACCACCGATTCCCTGTTGCAGAAATTCCGCGACGGCGCCGTCAATTATGCCCGCCTGCTGGAGAAACACCCGCATCTGGCCGTCCTGCCCGGCGCCCGTGCGGCCCGCACCCTCGGCGCGATCCCCTTCCAGGGCCTGCTGCGCGGTCTGTGGGCGCGGCTGGCCAGCAGCCAGGGCCTGCCCGTGCGGCTGCGCTCGGCGGCATTGAAACTCTGGCGCGCCAGCTGGGCCGCGGAGGCGATCTGATGGACACCGCCTATAATCCTGGTGGAGGTCTGATCTCCAAGTTGAGCCGGCGCTGGGCCCGGCTCGCGGCGCGGGCTCCGCTCAGCGTCAATCTCGACCACGCGATCGTCAGCTTTACCTTCGACGATTTTCCCAGATCTGCGGCCTTGAGTGGTGCGAAAATACTGGAAGATCATGGCTGGCGCGGCACCTATTACGCCTCGGCCGGCTATGCAGGGACGCAGAGCCATCACGGCGCCATGTTCGAGGCCGGCGATCTGCAGCGGCTTGATGCTGCCGGTCATGAGATCGGCTGCCATACCCATAGCCATCTCGACGGCTCCCAGATCAGCGCCGGCGAGATGCTGGCCGATATCGACCGCAATCGGAAAGCGCTTCGCGAGCTCGGTTTTGAGGGTGAGCTCGAGAGCTTTGCCTATCCCTATGGTGAAGCGACGCCTGCAGCCAAACGCTTGCTGGCGACCCGCTTCAGCTCGATGCGCGGTGTGCATGCCGCGATCAATCGCGGCACCAGCGATCGCAGCCTGCTCAAATCGATTCCGGTCGATGGCGGTGAGGCCGGGATCGCCCGCGCGGTGGATGCCGCCGAGACCCTGGTGGAACACCCCGGCTGGCTGATCTTTTACCTGCATGACGTGCAGGACGTGCCGACCAAGTGGGGCTGTACCCCCGCCCAGCTCGAACAGGTTTGCGCTGCGGTCGAGCGCAGCGGTGCGCGCGTCCTGACTATTGCCGCGGCGATGGCAGAAATTGGAGAGTCAAAATGAGCGTTTCGGTGATGATTCCGACATTTCGCCGTCCTGACGGTTTGCGTCTGGCACTTCAGAGCGTGCTGGCGCAATCGCACCGGCCCGATGAAATCATCATCGTCGACAACTCGCCGGAGGCTTCAGCGCGTTGCATCGCCGCCAATGCAAGCGCGGTCGCGCGCTGCCCGGTCGTCTATGTCCACGAGCCACAGCCGGGGGTGTCAAATGCCCGCAATGCGGGATTCGCGGCCGCTAGCGGACGCTATCTCGCCTTCCTCGATGATGATGAAATCGCCAGTGTTGACTGGCTCGCCGCCTTGCTGGAATCAGTTCAGACGCTCGACGCCGATGTGGTGTTCGGCCCCTTGCGTGCCGAAATCGAGCAACCGGACAGCCTGCGTGGCCAGCTGGGCATGCGCCTGTATTCGCGCGCCGGGCCCGCCGCCGACTCCCTGCTGGACGAAGCCTGGGGCAGTGGCAACTCACTGGTCGATCGCGACGCCTTCGAATTGCCCGACCATCCCTTCGACACCACGCTCAATCAGACCGGCGGCGAAGATGACGCCTTCTTTGCCCTTCTGGCGGCACAGGGGGCACGCTTTGGCTGGTCGGCCCGGGCCAAGGCGGTCGAAGTGGTTGGCGCAGCACGCACCAATTGGCGACACCTGCTCTCGCGCAGCTTCGCCTTCGGCCAGGGTGCCACACAAAACTGCGCCCGGGCCCAGCACGTGGACCATGCCAGAATTGCCTTCTGGATGGCCGTCGGTCTGGCCCAGATGCTTCTCTTCGCACCGCTCGCCCTGCTCAGCCTTCCCGTGCGCCGCCCGCTGGCGGTGAAAGCCCTCGACAAGGCCGTACAGGGAGCCGGAAAAGTGTTCTGGTTCAGCGGTCTGGAGCCGAAATTCTATGGCCAGACCAATGCCGCCGCGGCGCAGGATCCCGGCAGCGCTGCTGCCTGATCACGCCTCCAACCTGGCCCGCCCCGTGCGCGCGCCGATCGCGAAAACAGTCTAGCGGGCAACCGGGCCAGAGCCGCCGGCAAGGTCAGGAGATGTTCGCGCAGGCCGCGCCCGGCGTTCGGCCAGCTTGGCCGAGGTCGCGACGAACAGGACCCAGCCGAGCGAGTTCTGGTGCACCAGATTGCTCTCGCTGATGGAGACCAGCAGGATCATGGCGATAAAGGCCAGCGCCCAATAGGTTTCCGGCCCGCGGAAAAGGCGGCCGACGCCGCGCTTGAAGGCCTGCAGATAGACCAGCGCCGTCAGGGCGACGCCGGGAAAACCGATCGCCAGCGCGATCTCGATCCAGCCGTTATGGGCCGTCGGCACATCCCAGTTCGTCGCCTGCCGGACCCAGAAAACCGGCCCGTTCTCCGCCGTCCAGAATGCCATATAGCCATAACCGGTCCAGGGCACGGTGCGGATTTCCTCGATCAGGACACCCCAGATATCGGTCCGCCCGGTCAGGGTCGCATCGCGGCCCAGCGCCTGCAGCGCCTCGACCGGTGCCACCAGCATGATCGTCGCGATCGTGATGCCACCGGTCAGTCCGAGAAACATCATCAGGGAGGCAAAACCAAAGCCGCGGCGGCACAGTGCTATCCCGATAGCGATCCCGGTTCCCAGCAGGCAGGACAGCAAGGCCGTCTTCGAGGTCGAAAGCAGGACGAGGGCGATGCACATCACCGCGCAGCCCATCCAGAACAGCCAGTGTTTTGGATCGACCCGGCTGGCGGCATAGCCGCTGACTGCGCCCCAGGCCATCACGGCGCCGAGCGTATTCTTCTCCCAGAACACACCTTTCCACGCCCCGGCATGGACCGCGTGATCAACCCCCATGGAGGGAAGTGCGATCGCCAGCAAAGCGCTGGAAAGTCCGAGCAATACAAAGGTTGAGGCGATCAACAGGATCAGCTCGCGCCAACTCCAGCGCGACGCCATCCAGAGGCCGAAACACGAGCTCATCGCCAGCGCAAAGGCGCGCCGTATCGTCGTGTCCGGCGCCACCGACCACATCACAGACATGGCCATCAGGCCGATCAGCAGGATAAGCAGGAGATTGCCACTCAGGGTTCGAAGCATCGCCCCCGGCCGGGCCAGCATCAGCACGATGGTAACCGCATAGACCGGCAGCCACATCAGCCGCAGAATGACGGAGGTCTCCTCGCTCCCCGAGGGCGCGAATAGCGGACCTATCAGCGCCTGGGAAAAGAGAAAAAGCCCGAGAACCGTGAAACCGGCCTCGACAAACCGCACCGAGCGCAATCCGGGCGCGTGCCGGAGCACGCTGAGGAAAAGCGGTTCACGGGCGGCGATCGGGCTCATGCTGCGCTCTGGATGCGTTCCGTCCGGTTGAGGATCAGGCCGGCGACGACACCGCCCCTCGCCTCGATCGCGGCGCGCCGCGCCTGCAGACCGGCACCATTGGGATCGCGCGCATCGGCCACCAGGATCACCCCATCGAGATCGGCTGCCAGATTGAGCGGTGCAGTCGACTGGCTCGGTGCATCGATGATCGCCAGATCAATCGATTCGCGTATCGCCGCCCAGTAATCGGGCGCGGCGCGCAGGCCGACGCGCTCGACGGCACCGGGATCGCTCTGCATTTCCGTCACAAAAAGATTGGGCACCACCGATTGACGCGCCACGATGCGGGCCCGGCCCGTAACGGTCTGGAGCGCCCAGAAAGGCTCGCGTCCCAGCGCTGCATCGAAGACCGGTCCCTGGACGCGGGCGGCCCGCGATTGTGCATTGCCGGAGAAATCGAGATCGTAAAGCCAGACTCCGCGCTGCGAGCGCAAGGCGGCCAACCGCGCCAGTTCGCGCGCGACTGTCGACGCGCCGGCACCGGGGCGCGAGCCCATCACCATCAGCGCACGGCCATGCCCACCCGGGCGGGCGATCGGTTCAAGCTGATCGATCAGCTGGGACAATTCGGCGGTCAAATTCATCAACGGGTTCGCATCTGGCGTGATTCAACGGGGCGTCGGATCAGCTTGCCGCCAACAGAGTTAACGCACCGCTTACGCTGTGCGTTCGGCCACGCGCGCGAGAATGGGGATATCGGCGGGCAGATCATTGGCCGGATTCCAGGCCGCGACCGGTTCGGGCACGGGCTCGGCGCTGGCGATTGTCGCCGGCACGCCACCTGCGGCAATATAGACGCGCCAGTAACCGCGCATCAGCCCGGAGAAGAGCGCCACCCCGCCCGCGAGCACGAAGGAGGCTATGAAGCCAAGCTTCTTCATCGACTTGGCCTGTAACGGCGGCATGGCGCGATCGATCAGGCGCACCGCGTCGGCGCCGCCCAGTGTCGAGGAACGACGGGCCGAAGCAGTCGCTTCCTGGCCGGCCACGATCGCCGCCGCTTCCTCGGCCGCGACAACATTTTGTTCCAGCCGGGTGAATTCCGGCTCAAGCCGGCGCAGACGCGCGGCTTCATCGCGATTGACGCGCAATTGCTGCTCCAGCGCGGCGAGCATGGAGGCTTCGGCGCGGGCGTTGGCTTCGCGGGTCGCCAGATCAGTCTCAAGCGATTGCCTGACGGGATTGGGACCGGTCCGGCTCTGGCCTCGCCCATCGGATGCGCCGCTGGCGAGAAACGTCTCGATGGCCGCAATCTCACGGTCGAGCGCAACCACGGCCGGAGCGCCGGCCTGGTAGCGCGCCAGCAGGCGCGCCCGCTCCGACTGCCGATCCAGCAGGACCGCATCGACGCCGTTTTCGACGTAGAGCTCGATGCTTTCCGGGACACTGCGCAGACGCTCCCGGATCGCCTCTGCGCCGGCACGCGCTGAGTCATGATTGGCGCTCGACGTATTGACGCGGTCGGTCAGATTGCCCACGAGCGCATCTGTCGTCTGTTGTTCGATCTCGAAATTCGACAAGTCATGGTCGAGCAGGAAACGGTCCCGTGCGGCCTGGGCAGCCTCGACCGCGGCATTGGCCTGCTCGCGCCGGACAGACAGGCCGAGCACACCGGTCTCGATCAGGACTTCCTCGCGATAATCCAGATAGGCGTCGATAATGGCGTTCAACACCAGGGCCGAGCGCTCTGCGGTGCCGGCCGTGTAGCTGGCATTGATCGCCGTTGAATTGGGTTCGCGTGACAGGGAGAAGGAATTGGACATCGTCTTCAGTGCTGAGGTCGCGGCATCCCCGGTCACCGCCTCGCCCAGCACAACATCCGGCCCGATCTCAGCCAGGGCACGCCGCAAAACCGTCGCCGAGCTGAGCAATTGGCTTTCCGACTGCATCACCTGGGCGAGCGTGAAAGCATCGCCGGAACCCGCCGTGGCGGGGGTCGGATTATCATCCTGCAGAATCATCAGGCTGGAATGCGCCTCATAACTCGGCTTGAGCATGGTGAGCGAAAACGCGACGCCAATGGCAAACAGGACCGCGAAAATCAGGGCGATAAAACCCTTCTCCGACCATGCCAGGGCAATCACATCGAACAGATCGAGATCGCCCCGGGTGCCGGAGCCAAGTCCGGTCACCCGGCCCTCATTCGGGCCGGCGTTATCTTGATCGCGAGTCATGACTCCATAAAGGCCTCGTCGCGCTTAATTTTTTCTTATCCAAACGGGTCTGAAATCATCCCGTCAACGAATTCGAGGAATTATCATGCGCGCGATCAGTCTGGGCCTGTGCCTTGCGGCTTCATTCGGGCTTGGTGCCTGTGCCAGTTCCAGCCCTGCACCCGAGGCCGAAGCGGCACAATGGGGCGGGCAACACTTCCTCGCCTGGCAGGACACCGATCCTGAATATCGCTTCTTTCCGGGTGACAGCGTCGATGTCACCGTGCATTCGGCGCCGGAATTGTCGAGCACGGCCGAGATCGGGCCGGACGGGCGCATCAATCTGCCGCTTCTGGCGAATGTCATGGTGGCCAACAAAACCGATTACGAGATTGCCTCCGTCATTGCCGACGCCTATGCGCGCAATGTCCTGGTCTCGCCCATTGTGGAGGTTCGCCGTGCCACGCTCGGGCCGCAGAACATCATTGTTGGTGGTGAGGTCAATTCTCCGGGCCTGATCGCCCTGCCCAGCCCGATCGGGGCGCTTGAGGCAGTGATGCTGGCCGGTGGTTTCCGCGACACGGCTTCACGCCAGGTTGCCATCCTGCGGCGCGGAGCCGGCGGCGGGCTGATGCTGCGCACCGTCAATCTTCGCGATGCCTTGCGCGGACGTGATGGTGCCGACGCGCTGCAGCTGCGCCGCAATGATATCGTTTTCGTCCCCCGGACCACAGTGGCCGAGATCAATGTCTTCATCGAGCAGTATGTGAATTCGATCCTGCCGCTCGACCAGGCCATGTCCTATGCCATCGCCAATGCGATCAATAATAACTGATCGCCTGTAGCCCGCGTTCGGAGCCACCTGCCCCGAAACCCGGCCTTGCCCCGCACCTCACGGGAATGTCGCACGCCGGTCCACTGCCAGTGCGCACACTGTCAGGGCAGTCAGCGGATGCATCATCCGCTGACCTTCAGACAGTCTGGTGGCGTGACTAGTGGCGGGTGGAGAGCCATTCGCGAGCGGCACGTTGAGCGCTGGCGACTTCCATCGTCGACATCTGGTCGGAAATTTCCTGGCGATAATACTTCGCCGGCTCGGACCCCATCAGGGCCGCGAGATTGAACCATTTATGGGCTTCGACATAATCGACTTCGCCGCCCTGGCCCGTTGAGTACAGAATGCCCAGCTTGCACAGATCTTCGCCTGTCGGATCGCTGGTAACGGCTTCATGCACTTGTGCAGTTTCAACGTCGGTAAACGCCATGATCATTCCCCTGTAACACCGGCGGATGCGATCCTTTGGATCTGTCATCCGCGCCACCATCCTGTCCGAATGCCTTTCGAACGAGACCAATCCTGCGCAAAGAGAATTGCTTTAAGGTTAAGAGAAATCAGGAAAAATACGCCATAAGCCTTTAAATCGGTTAGGTTTTCCTACCAAGGAATAAACGCGATAGCCGGGCATCCAGCGCTGTCAGGCGACTCGCCCGCCTGACTTCCGGGGTATTGACCAGCCGCAAGATCGTCAGAAACACGATAATCGCCGCAGAGAGTAGTCCAGCATAGGCCAGATTGACCGACCGCGCGCTTGGCCGGGGGCGGTCTGCCGGGGAATCGAGCAATTGATACACCCCGTCTCCCAGTGCCAGATGCAGTGAAAGAAGCCGGTCGCCGGCGGTATTGGAAATCCGCACGAGATAGTCAGCTTGGTTAAGTTCGCTGATCGAGGAGACGACGCGGATCGCTGTCATCACCGACGAGGCACGGCGGATACGCGCGAGATCGTCGAGCAAGCGCGAGAGCGCCGCGGCCTCGGCACCGGAGCGGCGTTGCAGCTGTCCGGCCAGGGAGGCACTCGCCTGGGTCGGCGCGGAAAAGGCAAAGTCCGCCCGCAATTGCGAGCGCTGCACCGCGGCGAAAATTTCGGATGGCGGCAGGACCGTCTCGACCCAGCCGCGCAATTGCGCCTCAAGCTGTGGCTGCAAGCGGCCGGATTCACGGGCAGCCTGCAAAATCTCGGCACCGTCATGGACGGCGCTGGCCGGCAGGTTGAGCTGCACCAGGCCCGCTTCCAGGGCCGCCAGCGCATAACGGACCGGGTCGAAATCCTGCGGCGGGACAATGCCAGTCTCACAACCCTTCAATTGCGGTGTCTGGGCACAGGCCTGCATGAAGAGCTGGCGCACACCGCCATAGAGCCGGGTATCGCGGCCACCGCCCACCACGAGGCCAGGCACCATGGTCAGTTCGAACTGGCCATTGCGGCGGCCACTGAAGAAGGCATTGGCGCTGTGTTCGGCAATAGACCAGTGGAATTGCGCCGCAGCCTGGCGTGCCAGCAAGTCTTGCGGCGCGAAGATCAATTGCGGCGGGTCCAGCCGCTGCGCCGCCTCACGGCCGACCAGTTCTTCATACGCGCGCGTCAGCCGGTCATGGCGCACCCAGGGCGGGGCAGCTGTCAGGCGGGCATTGAGGCGCTCGGAACCGCCGGGCCCGGCCAGATGTTCGAGCGCCAGCTTTTCGCGCCCGATCAGATCGGGCCCGATCACCGCCCAGGCCCGGAAACGATCGAGATCGGCGCGTCGGCGGGCATCGCCATCGAGCGCATCCGAAAGACGCGCGATCCAGTAAGCGCGCGCCTCGCCCCCCTCGGGCACAGAGGCCGCCAGCGCTGACTGGATCCGGGTTTCAAGATCGGGCCGGGTGCGCGTGATTGCGGCGATACCGCCGCTCTCGATCACGACATGGGCGCCGAACCAGACCGTCACTGCCAGCGAGGCCATCAGCCAGACAGGGCGGAAGCCCTTGAACACGGCGCGCCAGAGCAGCCAGGCGATCTGGCCGGGCAGCGAGGCATCCCAAGGCGAACAGGTTTCCGCACGGCAGGCATCGGTCGCTGCCAGTCGCGCCGATTCAGCGCCGGTCAGCCCGTGACGGGGCCGGGTCCCGGTTGCGGACGTGTCGGTTTGCGCTGCGCCAGAGACGTCAGCCATGGGCCTGCCCCCTTGCTTCCCCGCCTCAGCATTCAGCCTCCTGCGTGCTGACGCAAGCCCTTACGCGTGCAAGGCGAATCCGCGCGCCACTTCAGCCTCACACGCGCGCCTTCTGGCCAAATAACAGGTCACGCGCTTTCTTGCCTTCGGCGCTGTCCTCGTCGAGCGGCCGGCGCAACTCCGTGCCAAGCGCCCGTCCCGCCTTGACCGCCGGTCGCGCACCGACGCGATCCATCCAGGCCGACAGGCGCGGGAAATCAGCGAGGTCCTGGCCCTGGCCTTCCGGCAGGATCCACGGCCAGATCGCCATATCGGCGATGGAATATTCACCGGCGATATAGTCGCGCCCGTCCGACAGGGCGCGCTCAAGCACGCCGTAGAGACGGTTGACCTCATTGGTGTAGCGGTTCTTGCCGTATTCCAGCTTGCTCTCATCAGGCTCGACCGCCTTGGCATAGGTGCGGAAATGGTGCGCCTGCCCGGCCATCGGGCCCAGTCCGCCCATCTGCCAGAACAGCCATTGCTCGACCGCAGCGCGGGCGCGCGGGTCGGCGGGATAGAACTCGCCCGATTTGCGGCCGAGATATTGCAGGATGGCACCGCTCTCGAAAATCGCGACCGGCTCGCCGTCAGGGCCGTCCGGATCGATGATGGCGGGCATGCGATTATTGGGGCTGATCCTGAGGAAGTCCGGCTCGAATTGCTCACCGGCACCGATATTCACCGGCTTGACCACATAGGCCAGGCCCATCTCCTCCAGCGCAATGGAAATTTTCCAGCCATTGGGTGTGGGCCAGTAATAGAGTTCGATCGGTGCTGACATGAAGCGTCTCCGTCATGATGTATGGCAGGCCATCCCTGTTGAGCGCAAATGGGGTGGACGGCGGTTGAAACAAGCGCAGGCCTGATCACGGGTGCGTCATTTCCCGCTCACCGCTTGGCAGGCGGCCAGCAAGGCCTTATTCCCGTCACCACACCAGAACAGGTCCGCACCTCATGCCAGCCAAAGAAATCCTCTCCCGCTTCGCCCCGGTCTCCATGGCTCGCCAGGCCAGCGATCCGCAAGGCTTCGCCAATGAGCTGGGGCGCAGCTTCCGCGAGTTCGGCTTCGCCGCCATCTCCGATCATGGCCTCGACCCGGCCCGGATCGATCGCGCCTATACCAAGGCGGCGCAATTCTTCGCCCTGCCCGAAGCGGTGAAGCAGCACTATTTCATCCCCGGCGGCGGCGGCGCGCGTGGCTATACCCCCTTCGGCAAGGAGATCGCCAAGGACGCCAAGCATGTCGATCTGAAGGAGTTCTGGCATGTCGGCCGCGATCTGCCGGCGGGGCATAAATACGAAGCCGATATGGCGCCCAATCTCATTCCCGCGGAGATCGAAGGCTGGAAGGAGAGCGTCCACGGCCTCTATCAAGATTTCGATGCGCTCGGCCGGCGCGTGCTGAGCGCCATCGCGCTCGATCTCGGCCTCGCGGCTGACTTCTTCGACGACACCGTCAAGGACGGCAATTCGGTGATGCGCCTGCTGCACTACCCGCCCGTGGCCGGCGATCCGGGTGGCTCGATCCGCGCCGAGGCCCATGGCGACATCAATACCATCACCCTGCTGCTCGGAGCCGAGGAGCCGGGCCTTCAGGTCAAGACGCGTTCAGGCGAATGGATCGACATGAACCCGCCCGCCGGCTGCCTCGTCGTCAATATGGGCGATATGCTGGCGCGCTCGACCAATGACCTTTTGCCCTCGACCCAGCACCGCGTCATCAATCCGGTCGGCGCCCGCACCGGGCATTCGCGCTATTCCATGCCCTTCTTCCTGCACTACCGGCCCGACTACATGATCGAGACCCTGCCCGGCTGCGCCACGGCGGAGCACCCCGACAAATATCCGCAGGCCATGCGCGCCAATGATTTCCTTAATCAGCGCCTGCGCGAGATTGGCCTGCTCTAGCCCTGCGCCCTGCCCCTCTGACACCGCGAGTCCGCCCCGCCCATGCCGCCGTCCGACAGTCCGATCCTCGATGACATCAAGAGTGCGGCCAGCGATCTGATCGACCCGGTACTGGGCGCGCTGGGCGGCAATCCCTGGCCGCGGCGGCTGATCAATGCCTGCAATGCGGCCTATATGATCTCGGACCGCCGACTCGGCTCCGGCCTGCCCCTGCTCGAGGCGGCCGGCATGCAGAAAGGCACCCGGCCGCTGGTTTTCGTCAGCGGCATTCATGATGTGCATGCCGGCTTCGTCTGCCGCACCGATGATGACGGCCTGCTGGTGACGTTTCGCGGTACCCTGCCGCCGGAGGACATGATTTTCTGGCGCTGGGCTGCCGACTGGCTGCACGACGCCCAGACCGTGCCGATGCCCTGGACGGTCGGTGAGCGTGAATACGGCCAGGTGGCCAGCGCCTTCGGGATTGCCGTCTCAAGCCTGGCCCGGGACCTGCTCGAGACCCTGGAGACGCTCAATGCCGGTTCGGCCAGCGCCATCCGCATTACCGGCCATTCCAAGGGCGGGGCGATGGCCTGTCTCGGCGCGACCATGATCCGGGAACAATATCCCGACCGCCGCATCGAGGTGTGCAGTTTCGCCGCGCCGATGACCGCCGACCAGGATTTCATCGACTGCTATGACAAGGATGGCCTGCTGGCACGCACCGACCGGTTCCAGAACGCGCTCGATCCGGTGCCCTATCTGCCAGGCGGCCCGCTGATCCGCGAATGGCTGGACGGTGAGAAGCGGCTCGACGAGGCCAAGAAACTGATGCTGGTCGAGGACGCGATCAAGGCCCTGCCCGAATGGCCCTATCGCCAGTTCGGCCGCCTGCACTTCCTGCATGAGGAGGATGGCCGCATCCAGGACGATGACCAGGCCGAGCGCGCGGCCTGGGACGCAGTCATCAATGCCGTCGTCAAAATGCGTTTCCGCGAAATGATCGACGCCCATAGCGGTTCCCAGCGCTATCTCACCGCGCTGAGCCCGGACGATGACGAAGGCGGGGAAGAGACCGACTGAGCCGCGCCCTCGTCGCCCCTGCCGCCCGCGCGTGCGTGATCGCTTACGCCACACCTCCGGCGCTTTCTCTGGCCAGCCAGAGCGGCAGGCAGTCCAGCACGGCGTTCCAACCCTCATGATAGCCGACTTCCATGCCGGACCCGTTGAGCGCGACCATCTGCACCGTCACGACCAGCCTGCAGCCGGCCGTATCGTCGAAGAACTGAGCCGTCACCAGCGCCGCCGAAAGCGGTTCGCCCTCGCAGGACAGGGTTTCGGAGTAGAGAATGCGCTGATCAGTGACGATGTCGTGATAGGTCAGGTGTGCGTTGAACACTGCACCATCCGGCTCGATATAGCGCACGCGGTCGACGCCGCAGACACGGAAATCATCGGCATCATAGGCGATCTCGACCCCCGGCACCGGCGCATTCCAGACGGCGCGGGCCTTCGGGTCGGCCCAGGCGCGATAGACGGCCGGGACCGGGGCAGCTAGCGTGCGGGTCAGGGTAAAAGTCTCGTGCAGTGCCGTGCTGTCAGTCATGGCGGTTCTCCCTTCAGCCGGGCGAAGTGCCTGGCGGGTGTGTTGATGAAATTCCCTGGCGACGGATCGGCCGCCGGTTTGACTGCGGGTCGCTGTCCGGCCGCCCTCAGGGCACGTCCCCGTCGCTGTGGGCCGTCTTGAGGTATTCATCCAGCCGGCCGAGGCGGCTTTCCCACAGCGCGCGCTGGCTGGCGATCCAGTCCTGGGCGCGCTGCAACTGCACCGGCTCGATATGGCAGGTACGCACCCGCCCATGCTTGGCAGACCGGATCAGCCCGCCATCCTCGAGCACACGCAAATGCTGCATCAGGGAGGGCATCGCCATGTCGAAGGGCTCGGCCAGCTCGGAGACCGAGGCCGGACCGTGGATCAGGCGCGCAATCACCGCCCGGCGGGTCGGGTCGGCCAGGGCACGAAATGTGTTGTCGAGATCGGCTGAATGGTTAGGCATATTCCTATGTAATTTGGGGAGGCGCCGACCGTCAAGCTAAAACTTATAAATTCACCTAAGTAAATCCACCCTGCCCGGCCGGAATTCGACCGAAACGTGATGGTGGCCACGCCCGGCACGCCCCGATTGTGGCACGCTGTCCGCATCATCTCGGGGAGAAACGCCATGGCCACGCTCGAATGCCGCCTGCTCAACGCCTCCATCGCCTGCTATGCGATCAAGAATGGCAAGCTCGACATCAAGGACGCCAATCTCCAGGCGCTCGGCCTGCAGCCGGGCAGCACGCCGACCGTATTTGTCGACGGTGTGCACCAGATCAATGCCGGTTTCGTCGCCGAGACCCATGATGGCTGGGTGGTGCTGGCCTTGCGCGGCACGCTGCCGCCCTTTACCGGCGATTTCTGGGCCTGGGTGGATGACTGGATGCAGGACTTCAAGGCCGGTCCGACCGACTGGTTCATCAATGGCAGCAAGTTCGGTCAGGTGGAGACCGGGTTTTCCGACGGGATGCTCTCGATCTGGCCGGCGGCGAGCGCGGCGCTGAACGCGATCGACATGAGTGGCAAGAAGGGCATTCTCGTCACCGGCCATTCCAAGGGCGCCGCGATGACATCGCTGGCCGCTTCGCTGATCAAGTCAGCCCGGCCAGGACTGCTGGTCGAGGTTTGCTGCTATGCCGCGCCGCTAACCTGTGATCGCACTTTCCAGACCAATTACGACGCGCTCGGCCTGCGCCCCTTCACGGTGCGCTACCAGAATGAATTCGACATCGTGCCCTTCCTGCCCTGGTGGCCGAGTTTCGCCATACTGGCTGCCGCCGAACGGCGCGATCGCAAGGGCGAGAATCTGGTCCTCACCGAAGCCCTGCAGGCGAGCTGGTTCCGTAATGATTACGTGCCAATGGGCGTGCTGCGCTATCTCGGGCCCAATTGCGCGGTCGTATATGGCGAGCAGGCCGAGGCCGACGCGCTGGCGGCCATCAAGCAAGCGCTGTGGGATGGTGACTTCGCCAAGATCGCCGCTGCCCACCACGCGTCAGGCCGCTACCAGACCTGTATTTGCGGCAGCTGAGCTGCCAACGGGAAACCCCTGAACTGACGGGCGTGGGCAAACTATGGCCACGCCCCTTTTTTGCCTATTCGGGAGACGCGATCCGGGCACCGGTCCGGCTGCGCGGCAATTCCTTCACATGGATATCCAGCTGCGGGAAGGGGAATTCAATGCCATGGGCCTTGAAGGCCTTCCACAGCGCGACATTGACGGCGCTACGGATATTGGACAGCCCGTTCTCCGGATCGGTGATCCAGAAACGCAAGTCGAAATCGACCGAGCTGGCGCCATAGGCCATCAGATTGCAGACCGGCGTCTTGTCAGCGATCACCCGCTCGACGCTCTGCGCCGCCTCGATGGCGACACGCTGCACCAGTTCGACATCCTCGGTCGCATAGCTGACGCCAAACGGGGCGTGCACGCGCACGGCGCGATCGGATTTCGACCAGTTGATGACACCCTCGACGATGAAGCGCTCATTGGGAATCAGCATTTCCGTGCCGTCGCGGGTGCGGATCGAGACATAGCGCGACTGCATCTCGGTGACCCAGCCGAATGTGCCGTCAATCTCGAGCGCATCGCCCGGCTTGATCGATTTGTCGGCCAGCAGGGTGAAACCCGCGGCGAAGTTGGCGACGGTCTTTTGCAGGCCGAGGCCGACACCGATACCGACCGCCCCGGAGAAGATCGCCAGCGTGGCGATATTGAAACCGGTCAGCTGCAGCGCGATCAGCAGGGCTGCGACCGGCAGCACGAAGCCGAGCACTTTGGCGATCAGGGCCCGGAAGGCCGGGGAGATCTCTTCAGCCTTCTCCAGCTGCGCATTGACGGCGCGCCCGGCCAGCGAGGCGAGCCAGAACAGGGCCGCGAAATAGATCACGGTGCGCAATATGTCGAACAGGCTCAGATCGACCGGCGCGCCATCGGCGGTCTCCCCCAGCGGGATCGCCAGGGCCTGCAATTGGATGACGACATCGTCGAGCAGGCCGAACACGTCGAGCGCGGCAATCGGCCAGATCACATAAAACGCGACATTCGACCAGAATTTCGAGCGGATGATCAGCGTCACGGCGCGGATCACCAGCCAGGCGGTCATCAGGCTCATCGCGGCATCGATCAGCCCATAGGGCCGCTCCAGACTGCCCAGCACGATGCGGACAACCGCCAGCACCACCAGAAGGGCCAGCGGCGTCGCCAGCGCCAGCGCCGCCGACAGCAGGCGCCGCGCCAGACCGGTACGGATACGCGACGCGGTATGGTGCTCGACCAGCCGCCGCAATCGCGGCCCGAACATCAAGGCCGGAATGATGGCCGCCGCGATCAGTCCGATCTGCAGCGCGACATCCAGATTGAGCATGGCCTGGATGAACCAGTGCCAGACGGCGAGCAGATGCTCCTGCAGAACCTCGACCGGCACCAGATCGTCCAAGGCCGAATCATCCTGTGTCTGAATCATCTGCTGTCCCCGAGGCTCACTCCCAGAGCGATAGCATTATTGCCGGGGGCGGTGCCAGCGCGTTGATGTCCACATCGCCCGCCTCCCCCGCCCGGAGCCTGCCCCGGACCGGCCGAAGGCTGGATCCGGGGGCACCCTCTCCTCATGGGAGAGGGAATTACCCCAGCAGCTTCTTCGCCAGGATCTCGTTGACCGCTTGCGGGTTGGCCTTGCCCTGCATCGCTTTCATCACCTGGCCGACGAACCAGCCCATCGTCTTGGGCTTTTCCTTGACCTGGGCGGCCTGGTCGGGATTGTCGGCGATGAGCTGGTCGATGACGGCTTCGATGGCGCCGGTATCGGTGACCTGTTTCATGCCGCGCTTTTCGACGATTTCGGCCGGATCACCGCCCTCGTCCCAGACGATCTCGAACACATCCTTGGCGATCTTGCCGGAGATGGTGTCGTCACTGATCAGCGCGATCAGCTGGCCGAGCTGGGTCGCGGAGACCGGGCTCTCGGTGATCGACAAGCCTTCCTTGTTGAGGCGGCCGAACAGCTCGTTATTGACCCAGCTGGAGGCCAGCTTGGCATCGCGGCCCTCGGCAACGGTCTCGAAATAATCGGCGCGGTCCTTGTCGGAGACGAGCACGGAGGCGTCATAATCGGACAGGCCGAGATCGGTGACGAGGCGGTGACGCTTCTCGTCGGGCAATTCGGGCAGATTGGCGCGGATCTCGTCGACCCAGTCCTGCTTCAGCTCCAGCGGCAGCAGGTCGGGATCGGGGAAGTAGCGGTAATCATGCGCCTCTTCCTTGGAACGCATGGCGCGGGTCTCGCCGGTGCCGGCATCGAACAGACGCGTCTGCTGGATCACCGTGCCGCCATCCTCGATCAGATCGACCTGGCGCTGGGCCTCGAATTCGATCGCCTGGCGGATGAAGCGCAGGGAATTGACGTTCTTGATTTCGCAGCGCGTGCCGAGATGGCTGAAATCATCGGTCTGGCGGAATTTCTCATAGCCGCCGGGACGGCAGACCGAGACATTGACGTCGGCGCGCAGCTGGCCCTTTTCCATATCGCCGCCACACGTGCCCAGATAGCGCAGGATGGAGCGCAGCTTGGAGACATAGGCCGAGGCCTCTTCCGGCGTGCGGATATGCGGCTTGGAGACGATCTCCATCAGCGCAACGCCGGAGCGGTTGAGATCGACATAGGTCGAGCTCGGGTCGAGATCATGGATCGACTTGCCGGCATCCTGTTCCAGGTGCAGGCGCTCGATCCCGACCGTGAAGCGCGAGCCATCATCGCGTTCGCACTCCAGCACGCCCTCACCGACGATGGGGAATTCGAATTGCGAGATCTGATAACCCTGCGGCAGATCGGGGTAGAAATAATTCTTGCGGTCGAAGCGCGAGAAGAGATTGATCTGCGCATTGAGGCCCAGCCCGGTCTTCACCGCCTGTTCGACAATGGCGTGATTGATCACCGGCAACATGCCCGGCATCGCGGCGTCGACGAGCGAGACCTGGGTATTGGGGCCGGCACCGAATTCCGTCGAGGCGCCGGAAAACAGCTTCGAATTGGAAACGACCTGGGCATGGACTTCAAGCCCCATCACGACTTCCCACTCGCCGGTGGAACCGGTGATGCGATAGGTGTGTTCACTCATGTCGGTCTCACTCTTCCAAGCCTTCGCGGATGCGCCTCGGCGCCATCCGGATTATCGCCCATAGTCTCAGGTCCGGACGAACTAGTCGTCCTCGTCGTCTTCATCATCACAGGGCAGCGGAGCCAATCCGGCCGCCTCATTCGCCATCGCCGCCTGCACGCTGCGCCAGGACAGCGAGGCCAGCAGGCCGAACACCAGGACCGCCACGCCCGTCGCCAGCGCGATGATCTCGGCCACCAGTGGCAGGCCGAGATCCAGCTTGCCGGACACCAGCGCCGCGCCGATCAGACAGACCAGCACGCCGGCATAGATCGCCGGGCGGATCAGCTTGACCGCAGCAGGCGCCGGCGCGGTGCTCATGACGCGCGCTTGGTCGGCATGACGGCGGCAATCGCGAGGCGGACACCGGCATAGAGCAGCGCCAGCGCGATCGGCATCAATGCCAGCGCCCACAGGCTCGGCATTGCCCCGGCAAACATCGCCCCGATCACCGTGCCGGAGGAATAGATCATCGGCAGGCCGAACAGCAGACACATCAGAGCGATCACGCCGAGCATGACCCGGTCCATGATGCTCTTGGACTTCGGAGCCGGTGTTTCGCCAGGCGTCTCCTCGCTCATCGCCCTACCACCATTTCGCCGGCTTGGCAGTGAAACCCGCCGCATCCTCGAGCGCGGCACCGACCGTGAACATCGTCTCCTCGTCGAGCGCCTTTGTGATGATCTGCAGCCCCAGCGGCAGGCCATCCTTGTCGAGCCCGGCGGGCACCGACATGGCGGGCACACCGGCCAGATTGGCGGTCACGGTGAAGACGTCATTGAGATACATCGCGATCGGATCATTCGACTTCGACCCCAGCGGGAAAGCCGCCGACGGCGCCGACGGCGTCAGGATGGCATCGACCATCTGAAACGCCTCGTCGAAATCCTGCAGGATGCGCGTACGCACCTTGAGGGCGCGCAGATAATAGGCGTCATAATATCCGGCCGAGAGCACATAGGTGCCGATCATGATGCGGCGCTGGACCTCGGCGCCGAAACCGGCCGCGCGGGTCATCTCATAGGTCTCGGTCAGGTCCTTGCCCTCGACGCGGTTGCCATAGCGCATGCCGTCATAGCGGGCCAGATTGGACGAGGCTTCCGCCGGTGCGACAATGTAATAGGCCGGCAGGGCATATTTCGTGTGCGGCAGGGAGATGTCGACGATCTCGCAGCCGGCGGCCTTGAGCCATTCAATGCCCTGCTGCCAGGCCTTCTCGATTTCGTCCGGCATGCCGTCGACGCGGTATTCCTTCGGCACGCCAATGCGCAGGCCCTTGACCGAGCGGCCACAGGCGGCGACGAAATCGGGGACTTCATTGGGCAGGGAGGTCGAATCCTTTGGGTCATGGCCCGACATCGCCTGCAACAGCATGGCGCCATCCTTGACCGTCTTGGCAAAGGGGCCGGGATGATCGAGCGAGGAGGCAAAGGCGATCGCACCCCAGCGCGAGGTGCGGCCATAAGTGCCCTTCACGCCGACCGTGCCGGTAAACGCGGCCGGCTGGCGAATCGAGCCGCCGGTATCGGTGCCCGTGGCGCCAAAACAGAGGTCTGCCGCCACCGCCGTGGCCGAACCGCCCGAGGAGCCGCCCGGGGTCAGGGTCTCGCCCTTGGCGCCCTTCCAGGGATTATTGACCGGGCCGGTATTGGAGGTCTCGTTCGACGAGCCCATCGCAAATTCGTCCATCGAGGTCTTGCACAGGAAGACGCCGCCATTTTCCCACCAGGACTGGGTCACAGTGGATTCGTAAGGCGGTTTGAAACCCCTGAGGATATTCGACGAGGCCGTCGTCGAGACGCCCTCGACCGCGAACAGATCCTTGATCGCCAGCGGCGCGCCTTCCAAGAGACCGCCCTCGCCGCGCGCCAGGCGCTCGTCGGAGGCTTTCGCCATCGCCAAGGTCTTGGCTTCATCGAAGGCCGTGAACGCATTCAGCGCGCCCTGGGCCGACTGGCAGGCGGCCAGCGCCTCTTTCGCCAATTCGGTGGCCGAGACTTCGCGCGCCCGCAACTTGGCGGTGACGGCTTCAAGGGAGAGTTTGAGGAGATCGCTCATGGTCTCTATTCCACGCTCTTGGGCACAACGAAAAATCCGTCTTCGCTGCTGGGCGCATTGGCCAGCACCTTGTCGCGAATCCCGCCATCATTGACGACATCCTCGCGCTGCGGCAGCGGGAATTTGACCGGTGTGGTCATCGGCTCGACGCCTTCGATATCGACCTCGTCGAGCTGTTTGATCCAGTCGAGAATCCCGTTCAACTCGCCCACCAGCGTGTCGATACGGTCTTTCGGTTCGGCAAGGCGTGCGAGCCGGGCAATGCGGCGCACATCATCAGCGGTGACGGACATGAAATCAGCTCCGGACAATCGAAGCCGACTGAGTAGCAATACGCCTTCGCAGGTGCAAGAAAGCTTGACGGCAAACCGCACCGGGAGCATCTCGACGCCATGGCCCTGATTGATCTCTCCGACCTGCCGCAAGGCCCGATCCTTGCGCTCGATCCGGGCTCCAAGACGATCGGCGTGGCCTCATGCGGCGCCACGCGCGGCCTCGCCACCCCGGTGGAAACCATCCAGCGCACCAAATTCACCCATGATGCCGCGCGCATTTTCCAGCTCTATGACGAGCGCAAGGCCGTCGGCCTGGTAATCGGCCTGCCCTATAATATGGACGGATCCGAGGGCGCCCGCGCCCAGTCCTCACGCGCGCTGGCGCGCAACCTGCTCGGCCTGCGCGATATCCCGATCCTCTTCCAGGACGAACGCCTCTCCACTTTCGAGGCGACCGAGGCGCTGATCTCGGCCGGCATGCGCCGCGAGCGCCGCAAGGAAGTGATCGATGCCCATGCGGCCGCCAACATCTTGCGCAGCGTGCTCGACCGGCTGGAGCATTTATAGCCATGATCCTCGCCGCCCTCTTCCCGATCTTCGGTGTCATCGCGATTGGCTGGCTCTTGCGCCGCTCCGGCCTGTTGCCGGACAATAGCTGGGGCCCGGTCTCGCGCCTCGCCTATCTCGGCCTTTCCCCGGCCCTGCTGTTTACCGCCATCGCCCGCGCCGATCTCTCCTCGATCACGCTCGGGCCCTTCCTGATCGCCGCCATACTCGGCTTCCTGGCGATGGCCGCCATCATGCTGGCGCTCAAACCCGTCCTGAAAATCCCCGACCCGACCTATACCAGTGTCTTCCAGGCGGTGTGCCGCTGGAACGGCATGCTGATCCTGGCGCTGGGCATTGCGCTGTTCGGCGATCAGGGCGAAATCCTCGTCGCGCTGGTGATGGTCGTCTCCATCCCGCTGGTGAATATCGAATGCGTCGCCGCGCTGGCCGTCTGGGGCGAAGGCGCGGCCCCCAACTGGCGCTCCATCCTCTACCGGATCGTCACCAATCCGCTGATTCTCGGCTCGGTCGCCGGCGGCGTCGTCAATCTGGCGCATATCCCGGTGCCCGCCGCACTCATGGACACGCTCACCCTGATGGGCCAGGCTGCCCTGCCGCTGATCCTGCTCTCGGTCGGCGCCGGCCTCAACTTCACCACCCTGCGCGCCCGCCCGCGCCTTTTGGCCCTCTCCATCTTCCTCAAGCTGATGATCGGCCCGCTGGTCTTCTACGGCGTCGGCCGCGCCATGGGCCTGGAGGGCATCCCGCTGACCATCCTCCTGCTCACCGGCTCATCGCCCGGCGCCGGCTCGGCCTATGTCCTGGCCCAGCAAATGGGCGGCGACGCACCCTATTCCGCCGGCGACATCACCGCCTCGACGCTGTTCTGCTTCGTGACGATCCCGTTCTGGTTGTGGTTGCTGGGGTGATCGCCCGTCCTTCTCCAGCGGAGAAGGAAATCCAACCCGCGCAAGTAGTTCTGCAGCCGGTACACCGGCAGCGACATGTCTGGACGGGTTTTTGCTCGCCTTTGGCGCCGCGCAATCTATATCTGTCGGTTCTGTCCCGGCCGCGAGTGCCCGCATGCGCCTGACCCTGATCCAGATCGACGAGACCAGCACCCGGCTGCGCGGTAAATTCCAGCGCTATCCGCCACAATTCCAGTCGCTGTTTGCCGCCGCCGGCGCCGATATCGACTGGCGCACCGTGCTGGTCCTCGATGGCGATCAATTCCCCGATCCGGCCAGGCTCGAGGGCATTGTCCTCACCGGCTCGAAATACGGCGTCTATGACAACCCCGTCTGGATCAAGCCGCTGCGCGATTTCATCCGCGCCGCCTATGCCGCCCGAACCCCGATGCTCGGGGTGTGCTTCGGTCACCAGATCATGGCCGATGCCCTGGGCGGCGATGTCCGCGTGGCGCCGAATGGCTGGCAATTGGGCCGCCAGACCTATCGCTTCACCGCGGACCGCCCGGCCTGTTTCGATGAACTTCCCGACGAAATCGCCCTGCTCGCCAGCCATCAGGACCAGGTCCTCACCCCGCCGGCTTGTGCCCGCACCTTCCTCGCCTCGGCCGGCTGCCCGCATGCCGGCCTGGTCTATGAGACCGGCGCCGCCATCAGCCTGCAACCGCACCCGGAATTCGACCGCGACTATGCCACCGCCCTGGTCGGCCTGCGCCTCGGCAACCCCCTCAACGCCGACGAAGTCGCCGCCCTGGTCCGCCGCATTGACGGCCCGCTCGATGACCTGCCCCTGGCACAGGCGCTCGTCCGCTGCCCAGGCGGGGCGTAGGGGTAACTTTCTCCTATAAAACAATAACTTGTCATCCCGGACGGATGCCCCGCGCAAGCGGGGCGCAGATCCGGGACCCAGACGCCCGAGATTTGGTGCGTCAGCAGCCGGGCGGTGGAAATCTGTCCCTCAGCGCGCTGGATTTTCGCTGCCGGGTCTGGGTCCCGGATCTGCGCCCGGATCGCTGCGCGTCCGGGCATCCGCCTGCCCTCGCGAAGGCGAGGGTCAGGCATGACAAGGGTTTGATGGTTTTGGATAATATGTGCCAGCGCGCGCCCAGACCCTGCCCTGAATGTCTTG
>TARA_R110000744_G_scaffold1843_3_pt1 | contig 127263 bp, 133 predicted proteins | sample TARA_R110000744 | Tara Oceans TARA_R110000744 (sample SAMEA4398083) | marine metagenome | biome: Polar Biome; feature: [DCM] deep chlorophyll maximum layer (ENVO:01000326); material: water (ENVO:00002006), including particulate matter (ENVO:01000060) such as... | depth 36 m | reverse complement strand
TCAGGTTCTCCCGCGCCGTCCCCGCTGCCAGCAGCACTTCCTCCAGCACCAGCCGGTTATCGCCGTTCCGGTCGAGCAGGTTGAATTCGGCCACGCCATAAAAGCGCTCTTCCGGCGCTTCCGGCTGCTGCACAAACCAATAGAGCGCGACGCTGCCGAGCGCGGCGCCGGCGAAGGCAGAGGCTATCATCACCGGGCTCCCGGGCAGACGCGCCATCGGGCCGAAACTGGCGTAGCTGCGCATCGCGTCGCGAATGACCGCGCTGGCCGAGCGCCCCATTTTCCTGCAGGCCTCGAGGAAAGCCGACTTCTCCTCGGGGGAGAGCCGGATCTCGAGCGCTTCCGTCTTCTTCGACGGGCGCCGCTTGGGTTTGTCGGTCTTGGTCATCAGCAGCCCAGATCATCATCAAAAATCAGGATAGTGCCAGAAAAGGCGTGCCCGGGCAGAGAGTTTTCGTGTCCGGGCACGGCAAAAATCGCAAGCCTGATGCCACTCAAAGCAAAAAACGCTGAATTTCCGCACCAGTCCCTATATAGACAGTCAATCCAATCACACTGCGAAGCGATACCGGCCCGATGAAATTCCTCGACCAGGCGAAAGTTTATGTCCGTTCCGGCAATGGCGGGGCGGGGTGTATGTCGTTCCGGCGCGAGGCCTTTGTCGAATTCGGCGGCCCTGATGGCGGCGATGGCGGCAAGGGCGGTGATGTCTGGGCCGAAGCGGTCGAGGGTCTCAACACCCTGATCGACTACCGCTACAAGCAGCATTTCAAAGGCGATACCGGTGGCCATGGCCATGGCCGCGACCGTTCCGGCAAGGGCGGCGAAGATGTCATCCTGCAAGTTCCGGTCGGGACGCAAATCCTCGACGAGGACAAGGATGAAGTCCTCGCCGACATGACCGAGCTGGGCCAGCGCGTGCTGCTGGCACGCGGCGGCGATGGCGGCCAGGGCAATGCCCGTTTCAAATCGGCGACCAATCGCGCCCCACGCAAATCCACCCCCGGCTGGCCGGGTGAGGAGCGCTGGGTCTGGCTGCGGCTGAAACTGATCGCCGATGTCGGCCTGGTCGGCCTTCCCAATGCCGGCAAGTCGACCTTCCTCAGCGTCGTTTCCAAGGCCAATCCGAAGATTGCCGCCTATCCCTTCACGACGCTCTATCCCAATCTCGGCGTCGTCGATCTCGGCCCCGGATCGCGCTTCATCGTCGCCGACATTCCCGGCCTGATTGAGGGCGCGCATGAAGGCGCCGGTATTGGCGACCGCTTCCTCGGCCATATTGAACGCTGCGCCTCGATCATCCATCTGATCGACGGCACCCAGGACGATCCGGTCGAGGCCTATCACACGGTGCGCAACGAGCTGGCGGCCTATGGCGGCGGCATTACCGAAAAGCGCGAAATCCTCGCCCTCAACAAGATCGACGCCATCCCCGAGGACGAGGTCGAGGAAAAGGCGAAGCTGCTGGAGAAGGCGACCGGCAAGAAAGTCATGCGCCTGTCCGGCGTGTCCGGCGACGGGGTCAAGCGGCTGTGCTCGGAAGCCTGGCGCATCGTGCAACAGGTCCGCGCCGGCGTTGCCGAACCTGACGAGGAAGGCTGGACCCCGTGACACGCCCCGGCTTCGACGCGGCCCGCTGCATCGTGGTCAAGGTCGGATCGAGCCTGCTGCAATCGGGCCCTGCCGTCATTGATGCGATCGCAGACGATATCGCGTCGCTGGCCGGGCAGGGAAAACGCGTCGTGCTGGTCTCATCCGGCGCCGTGGCGCTGGGCCGGCCCCGCCTCGGCCTCGGCGGCGGATCGCTGACGCTGGAGCAGAAACAGGCGGCCGCCGCAGCCGGTCAGCCGGTTCTGGTCGGCGAATGGGAACGGTCCTTCGCCCGCCATGGCCGCCCGACGGCGCAGGCCCTGCTCACCCTGGACGTCACGGAATCGCGCCGCCACTGGCTCAATGCCCGCGCCACACTTCATACACTGCTCGATCTCGGCGCAATTCCGGTGGTGAATGAGAATGACACCATCGCCACCGACGAGATTCGCTATGGCGATAATGACCGGCTCGCGGCGCGCGTCGCCCAGCTGGTCGGGGCCGACCTTCTTGTCCTCTTGTCAGATATCGAGGGCCTGTTCGACCGCGATCCACGCACCCATCCCGACGCCCGGCTTGTCGCCGAGATTGAACGGATCGACGCGTCCATCCATGCCATGGCCGGCGGCGCCAATGCGCTGACTGGTGTCGGCACGGGCGGCATGCGCTCGAAGATTCTCGCCGCCGAGATTGCTGCAGCCTCAGGCTGCGCGACGGCGATCGGACCGGGAGCGGCGCCCGAACCGGTCTTGCGATTGCAGCAGACGGATTGCGGCAGCTGGTTCCATCCGACCGGGTCGGCTGGCAGTGCCCGCGCTGCCTGGATTGCCGGTGCCCACAGCCCCAATGGCGAAATCCGCATTGATGCCGGCGCCGCATTGGCGCTGCAGGCCGGAAAGTCGCTGCTGCCGGTCGGGGCCATCGCGGTCGAAGGGCATTTCGAGCGCGGCGATGCAGTCCGCATCACCGGACCGGACGGCACCGCGATTGCGCGTGGGGTCAGCGGCTATGATGCCAGTGATGCCCGGCGGATATGCGGCTGCCAGACCGGGGAGATCGAAGCGCTGCTTGGATATCGCCGCGCCGCGGCCCTGGTCCATGCAGATGATATCGTGCTGGCGAAGGCCGGCGGTCCCGCCCAGCGCGATGTCTGAGCGCCGCTCCAGCCCGATGGCGCGCGGCCGGCGTGTCAGCGCCCCGAAGCCGGCGCGCGCCCTGCGCAGTGAGACGCTGGCCCGCGGCATGACGGTCGGGCTGTTCGGCGGCACGTTCGATCCACCACATGAAGGCCATCTCCACGTCGCCGAGGCCGCGAAACGGCGTCTCGGCCTGGACCGGATCTGGTGGCTCGTCTCGCCCCAAAACCCCTTGAAACAGCGCCGCGCCGGCGATCTGGAGAGCCGTATGGCGGCGGTGGCTGCGCAGGCCAACCGCCCGGGCATGGTCGTCAGCGACGTGGAAGCGCGACTGGGCAGCAATCGCACGATCGACCTCCTCAATGCCCTGCAGCACCGCTATCCCGGCGTTCACTTCGTCTGGTTGATGGGCGCTGACAACCTCAAGAGCTTTCACCGGTGGGGCCAATGGCGCCAGATTTTCGCATCGGTTCCGATTGCCGTGATCTCCCGGCCCCACGATGCCGTCCGGGCCCGCCTTGCCCCGGCCGTGCGCATGCATGCCAATTCACGCGTTCGTGAACAGGGCCTCGCCACACTACCCCTAAAAACGGCGCCCGCGTGGACCTATCTGATAGAACCGTTAAACTGGCATTCTTCGTCGGCGCTTCGCGCGCGGACCTGAACCCCCGATCCGAAGCAGGCAGGGCATTTTCATGACCGATCTCACCCTCGGCCAACCCCCGGTTCATGCCGCGCTGGATTTCTTCGACGACCAGCACCCGCCCGCCGGTGATTTCCTGCGCGACGTGCTGACCGGGCTGGCAGCGACGCCCAAATCCATCCCGCCGGTCTATTTCTACGACGCCGCGGGATCGGCCCTGTTCGACCAGATCACCGACTTGCCCGAATATTATGTCACGCGCACCGAGCTGGCCCTGCTTGACCGGATCGGGCCGGAACTGGCCGAGCGCGCCGGTCCGGGTGCCGTGGTGATCGAGCCGGGGTCGGGCTCGAGCGTCAAGATCCGCAAACTGCTCGACGCTCTGGATCAGCCGGCCGGCTATGTCGGGCTGGATATTTCCGGTGAACATCTCATTGCCGCCTGCGACGAGCTAGCGCGCGATTATCCCGGCCTGCACATTGGCGCCATTTGCGCCGACTTCACGTCCGGCCTGTCGCTGGATCATCTACCCCTGCCCAAGGGCCGCCGCATCCTGTTCTTTCCGGGCTCGACAATTGGAAACTTCGAACCAGAGGCCGCACGCAAGGTGCTGGAGGGCTTCCGCAAGGGCATGCGCGAGGGTGACGCCATCCTGATTGGCGCCGATCGCGTCAAGGCGCCGCGAGTGCTTGAAGCTGCCTATGATGACGCCCAGGGCATTACCGCCGCCTTCAATCTCAATCTCGTCTCCCGCATCAATTCCGAACTCGACGGCACGCTCAACCCGGACCTGCTGAAGCATGTTTCAGTCTGGAATCCGGAAAAGTCTCGGATTGAAATGCATCTCGAGGCCCTGGAAGCCCAGCAGTTTCAAGTCGCTGGCCGCTCATTTTCCCTGGCCAGGGGCGAGCGGCTGCACACGGAAAACTCCCATAAATTCACCCCGGAGAGCTTCCAGGCGCTGGCGCGCTCAGCCGGTTTCGACGTTCTGAAGAGCTGGTCAGACCCAGCTGAACTCTTCTCGCTGCATTGGCTCGAACCAAACGCGAAAGCGTGATATAGGCCCAAGCTTGTATTGGTTGTCAGAAAGGACACCCGCCCTGTCTACGGAAACATCGCGCCGGACCAAGGAAGAAACGGCTGCAGCCGTCCGGGTCATCGGAGAAGACGGTCCCCTCGAGGAAATGGAAGCACTGGTCCTCGAAACCCTCGATGACGACAAGGCTGAAGACGTTGTCGCAATCGACCTTCGCGGCAAGTCCTCGGTTACCGACATCATGATCATCGCCTCCGGGCGGTCGTCGCGCCATGTCAGCGCGATCGCCAATCATCTGATCGATACGCTGAAAGAAACCGGTCGTGTGAAAACGCGTATCGAGGGATTGCAGACCTGTGACTGGGTGCTGATTGATGCTGGCGATATCGTCATCCATCTCTTCCGCCCGGAAGTGCGCACCTTCTACAATCTGGAAAAGATGTGGTCGGTCGACCCGGAAACCCCGACCTCCCCGGATCAACCGGCCGTCTAGGTGAAGCTCCGCATCGCAGCCATCGGGCGTGTCCGCTCCGGGCCGGAGCGTGAACTTGTCGATGATTATATCAATCGATGTTCGGTGGCCGGGCGTGGCATCGGCCTTGGCCCGCTGAGCGAAACCCAGATTGATAATCGCAGTCTCAAGACGCCCGCCGACGAAAGCCGGGCCCTGGCCGAGAGCCTGGGTTCGGACGTGAAATTCGTCCTGCTTGACGAGCGCGGCAAGGCCTTTAAATCGCCCGATCTTGCGCGCAAGCTGGGTGAATGGCGCGATAGCGGCTGCCGCGAGGCGGTGTTCTGTATTGGTGGCGCAAACGGGCATGACCGCAATGCCTTGCCGGCGCCTGATCTGATGCTTGCCTTTGGGCCGGCCGTCTGGCCACACAAGCTTGTGCGCGTCATGCTGGCGGAACAGATCTACCGTGCCGTATCGATTCTGGCCGGCACGCCCTATCATCGCGAGTAAGCCTGACCCCGAAAAACATGCCAGCTTCGGGCGTCATTGAATTGAATTGAAACGCAAAACCGGTTCCCAGCCGCTCTGAAAAGGCCCCAGCGTCAGCGGATGTATCTTCTCCTCCTCTCCCTTTTTCTCACCCAGGCCCAGCCCGCAAGCCCGGTACCGGCCGACGCGGCGGCAGCAGAGCAGTTGGAGCAAGAAGCCCGTGAGACCGCTGCAAGAGCCGAGGCGGCGCGCGAGCAGGCCGATGAAGTCGCGTCAGAAATTGCCCGGATGCAACGGCAATTGGTCGAGCTGGGACAACGCGTCGGCATTAGTGAGCAGGCGGCCCTGGTCGCCGCCGGCGAGCTCACCCGCCTGGGCGACGAAGAGGCCGGGATCCTCGCCCGCCTGGCGACAGAGCGCGAATCCCTGGTCGACATCCTCGCAGCCATTCAGCGGATCGAAACCCAGACACCCCCCGCGATATTGGCGGCGCCGAATGATGCGGCCCAGGCCGCTCGGGCGGCGGCCCTGATGGCGCAGGTTGCGCCGGCGCTGCAGGCGAGGGCCGATGCCCTGGCAGAGGAGCTGGCGCGGCTGCGGTCAATTCGCAACGATATCGAGACCCAGAGCACAGTCCTGGCCAGCGCGGAGGATGACCTGTCCGCCCAGCGGCTCGAACTGCGAGCCCTGATCGCCGATCGCCGAGCGCTCGAAGCGAGGCGCCGGGACGAAGCGGTCGCCTTCCTGGAAGCGTCAAGCTCCGCGGGCGAACGCGCCCGGTCGATCCGCTCGCTCCTGTCGGAGCTGACGCAGATGGCTGCGGTAATGCCGAGCCTCAGCCCTCGCCGCATAGAATTGCCCGACACCATACCGGCCCCGCATATGCGCCCAACGCGCGATCTGATCGCGGCGCGCGCGCCCGCCCAGCCCCTGGAAACGCTGCGTTTCGCCGATGCCCGCGGGCGGCTCAGACCACCGGCGGCTGGCGACGTGGTCAGACGATTTGCAGAACTGGCCGAAGATGGCACAGCATCTGAAGGAATATTCATTCGGACTCGCAGCGAGGCGCAGGTAGTGTCTCCCTTCGACGCCCGCGTCGAGTTTGCCGGACCGTTCAGCACATATGGCGGTCTATTGATACTGAATGTCGGCGAGGGCTATTATATGGTCTTGTCAGGCATGGCGGTCACCTATGCCAGTGCCGGGCAAAGCGTTCTTGCTGGCGAACCGGTTGGTGCAATGCCCGATACTGGGCAAACGGCCCCAGAATTGTATCTGGAGCTACGTAGAGACGGAAATGCGATGGATCCCGGGCCCTGGCTCAGACCCAACGCTCAATCCGGTTAGGACTTTCGCGCACAAAGGACGCGAATTGGTATGCGCATCAATGTCTTCGCTTCAATCCTGGCCTTCGCGCTTGGGGCCGTGGCCATCACAATGGCTGCCGAGGGACGGCAAGAGGATCATTCGGAAACCTTCCGTCAGCTCGAGCTATTCGGTGACGTGCTGAGCCGAATCGAGTCCGATTATGTTGCCGAGACCGACCAGACACAGATGATTGAAGCTGCCATTGAAGGCATGCTGACCTCGCTCGATCCACACTCCGCCTACCACAATCCCGACAGCTACGAGAATCTGCGCGTCACCACGCGCGGTGAGTATGGCGGTCTGGGGATGGAAGTGACGCGGCGTGACGAATTCATCACCGTTGTTTCGCCTATCAGCGACACCCCGGCCGAACGTGCGGGCCTGCGCACCAATGACCGCATCATCGCGGTCGATGGCGACAGCATTATCGGCGTCACCGTCGACAGCGCTGTCGAGATGATGCGCGGCGCCGTTGGCGAACCAGTGACGATAACCATAGCCCGCGCCGGCGAAGACCCTTTTGACGTCACGCTGGTTCGCGACACCATCCCGCTGCGCACCGTTGCGACGCGGATCGAGGATGGCATCCCCTATCTGCGGATCGCCGGATTCAATGAACGCACGACCGAAATGGTTCTCGAAGGCATTGCGGAGCTGGAAGACGAGTATGGCGGACCGCTGCCCGGCCTGATTCTGGATGTACGCTACAATCCTGGCGGCCTGCTCGACCAGGCGATCGGTGTGACCGATGTCTTCCTCGATGGCGGCGAAGTCGTGTCGACGCGGAATCGCGATCCGCGCGACACGCAGCGGTATAATGCCCGCCCCGGTGACCGCCTGAACCAGGCGCCAATCGTTGTCTTGATCAATGAAGGCTCGGCGAGTGCGGCCGAAATCGTCGCCGGCGCGCTACAGGACCGCGAACGCGCCGAACTGGTCGGAATGACCAGTTTCGGCAAGGGTTCGGTTCAAACCATCATCCCGCTTCGCGGCGGTCGCGATGGCGCTCTGCGCCTGACTACCGGGCGCTATTATACACCCGCAGGCCGTTCAATCCAGGGAACCGGCATTGTGCCCGACCTCCAGATCAGCTCCTTTCCGATCTCCGAGGATGAAGACGACGCCGGTTCACCGGTCCGGCTTGAAGCCGACCTGCCCGGAGCGCTGGAGAATGAATCCGGACAGGGCCGTGCGGAAGCCGACATAGCGGCCATCGAGCAACCACCGGCCGACTGGCCCGAGGACGAGGACTTCCAGCTGTCCCGGGCCCAGGAAATCCTGCGCAGCTCGATGGAAAGCCAGCAGGCCGCCCTGCACTAGGCTGACGGCAATCCTGGCCCGGCCCCTCACCGCAAGGTGCGGGCCGGGTCAGCATGCAGGCCGTTAACCGTTTCTTTTCCGGGACAGGGCAGTTTTGACAGTGAATTGGTGCGCCCGGCCGGGCGCATGACCGGTTAATTCGCTTGTCGAAGATTGCTCCGATGTCCAGCGCCGTCCTACGCCATGTCGAGCCCCTGCTCACAATCAAGGCTCCGCTCTTTGCGGGACTGGGTGCGGCGGGTTTGTTTGCCATTGTCATTCTGACGATCGCGGTGTTTGGAAAAGCTGACCTGCAGCCGCCGCTGGCCCGTGGCGGCGTAACCCCCGCACCGGCCGAGACACTCTATCCAGCAGCGGAGTTGCGAATCGCTCCCGTCGAGGACGAGCCGCCGGCGATCCGCTTCATCGAGCCTGAGGGCGTGGAAGAAGCCCAGCTGGCCGGCATTGAAGACCGTTTCACAACGCCGCCGGCGCAGACCACCGGGTCCGATCCGGCTGACGCCGAAGCGCGCCATGCCGCGCGGCCAGACCCGGCCCAGGCGCTCGCGCCCGCCCCACTTCCCGGGCTGAGCGAAAATGGCCCCAATGGCCTCCTGCCCGTGATTCCGCCCAATGGGCTTCGCGCATCACGCGCCTATGCCCGGCCCTTCCATGGCGACCCAAGCGCTCCGACCATCGCGGTGGTGATTGGCGGCCTGGGTCTCAATAGCGCCGTGACACAATCGGCGATCGATGAATTGCCGCCGGAGATTGCCCTGAGCTTTGCGCCTTATACGCGCGACTTGCAGACCTGGGTCAATCGGGCACGCGCTGCCGGCCATGAAGTACTTATCGAAGCGCCGATGGAGCCCTTCGACTACCCGAATAATGATCCCGGGCCGCAAACCCTGCTCGCTGACGCTACGGCCGGTGAGAATCGGGCGCGGCTGGAATGGGTGTTGGGGCGCACCACCGGCTATTTCGCGGTCTCCAATTATCTCGGCGCCCGTTTCTCGGCCTCGGAACCGGCCATGACCCAATTGCTGCAAAACCTCGAAGACCGGGGGGTCGCCTTCCTGCACGATGGCGCTGGCCGACGCACGGTCATAGAGACGGCCGCACGCAGCACCAATGTCCAATACGCCATCGCCGACCGCGTCCTCGACGAGGACCCGAGCCCGAACGCGATTGATGATCACTTGCTGACGCTTGAGGCGCTGGCGCTGCAGAATGGTGCCGCGCTCGGGGCCGGCTTCTCCTATCCAACCACGGTCAATCATGTGCGGGATTGGGCCCGGACCCTGGATATGCGCGGCTATCAGCTGGCACCGCCATCGGCTGTCATGGCGCGCCGGCGATTGCAGGCACGCCTTGAGGCTGAGGCCCAGGCGCTCGAGCCCGAGCCCGATCATGTCAGCGATAATCGCTGGTCGCGCCCGCCTGCGGACGCATCGAGTGGCGGCGATCACGCGGCACCTGCCGCCTCCTCGGGCCATTGATGTCAATCGCTGACGATCCCTGGCCGAACCATCGCGCCAATGTCGGCATTGCCCTGTTCAATGCTGAAGGTCAGGTCTGGCTCGGCCGCCGGGAAGGCACCCCACCGCCCTGGAACTGGCAATTGCCGCAGGGTGGCATGGACAAGGGCGAGGCCGCCGAGACGGCGGCGCTGCGCGAGCTCGAGGAAGAAACCGGGATCCGGCCCGATCGAGTCGAGCCGCTTGGCTGTATTGCCGACTGGATCGCCTATGATTACCCGCCGGATGTGCGCGAGGATCCACGCTTTCACAAAAAGCGTCATCTCGGACAGAAACAGCGCTGGTTTGCCTTCCGCTTCCACGGCAATGCGTCCGATATTGACCTTGCGCGCCACGCCGAAGTTGAGTTCGACGCCTGGCGTTGGGGCGAGCTGGCGGAAATCCCGGACCTGATCATCCCGTGGAAGCGGAATGTCTATGTGCAGGTCGCCGCCGCCTTCGCCAAGTTTGCCGGCTGATTACCCGGCAGTCATCGGCCCGCGCCGGATTGTCCGCCACGAAGGAGGCCCAGCCCAGGGGAATGTCACCAGGGATAGCCATTTCCAGTGAGCAGAATGCCGTCACTGATTCCGGGGGATGCTCCGCCAGGATCAAAAGGTCCTGGCGGAGCGGCACATTGAGCGCTCACGGCAGGCAGCAAGACCGCGGCTGTGCCCCCGCGACGCCGGCAATTGCGGACCGGTCAATGGCCGCCCGCCGCGCCCGAGCGGGCGGATAGAACAGCCCGGTCAATTACCTCGCCTTCAAGGATCACGGTCTCGATCTGGTCATAGGCCGCGACATCGCGCAATGGACTGGCCCGCAAAATGAGCAAATCGGCCCGCTTGCCCGGCTCTATGGTGCCGACCTCATCGGCCAGTCCGAAAGCAGCGGCATTGTCGATGGTCAAGCTACGAAACAGGGTCGGGAGTGAAATACCCGCATCCACCCAGTTCCGCATCTCCCAATAGCCTGCCAGTCCCGGAGGCGAGGCCCAGCCGAAACCACCGACCGCCGTGTCGCTCCCGAACAGAAAGCGAGCATTTTCGACATACATGTCCCAAATCAGGTTTTTGTAACGGTCGAGGAAGGCTGTCTGGGCCGCTCCCATATTTTCGGCATCGCTGCCCTCGGCAATCATGTCGCCAAACATGGCCAGGAACTGCTCGCGCTGGACCTGGGCGTCACCGCGCAAATAGTCGAGATAGGCGGCCGGGACCACATCGGCCCATTGCGGGGCCTCGAGCACGGCCGGGTCAAACAGGCTCGCCGTATTGCGAATGGTTTGAATGGTTGGCTGCATCGCAATCTGCGAACGGGCTTCGCGCCGGGCAATGTCCGCAGTGTCGGCGGCCGGGTGCGGGTCGGTGAAGGTCTGGCCGGTCCATTCCCACATGCCGTGCGCGAGAATATCGACCCCGGTTTCAAGGGCGAATTCATGGCCCGCCGGCGTGGTGGCATGCAGCAGGACAGGCAGATTGACGGCATGGGCTTCGCTGACCACGTCCCGGACGATCGCGGCCGAGGGCAGACGGAAGTCTGGGGCCCCGCCAGGCCACCACAGAGCCTCTTCATAGTAGAGTTTGACACACTGGCCGCCCTGCCGGACGACTGACGCCACAACGGCCTCTGGCGTGTGAGCGGCGGGGTTCGCGCCCTCGGGGATGAAGCCATTGGCGTAGCTGTCGATCAGATAGCCGGGATAGGCACCGCCAACCGGCGCCCCCTCCAGCTCGAGCGCCATGAACCCGTCCGAGAGCGCTATCCCCTGGCCGCAATGCACCAGATGCGGGTGGAGCGGCGCCGCCTCGAAGCGGGCATTGGTCTCGGCATCGGCATTGAGCTCTATGACTGTGGTGAAGCCGTGGAACAGGAAGCTGCGGGGCTGTTGCTCCATATAGCCGCGGTAGAGCGCGGCATAGTCCTCGGTATAACGGGCGCGCAAACCTGTCGCATGATAGAGATGCACGTGGCTGTCGATCAGACCCGGAATGAGATAGCTGTCGTCGGCGTCGATCGTCCGGTTCGCACGCACAGTCGGGATACCGGTGCCCAGAGCTGTAATGCGGCCATCGCTGACGCTTACCCAGGCATTCTCAAGGGGCGCAGGGCGCTCAGGGCTGATCAGTGTCGCGTTCCGGATCAGCAGATCGGCCTCGGGCCAGGCTTGGGAACAGGCCGGCTGCGTCAGGGCGAACAAGGCCAGGGCGGCGGCACGGATACGGATGGGGCGGTTTTTCATCGGGCTCTCCTCGGGCGTTGCCGGACAGGAGCGCGCCGCGACCGGGCGTGCGCCCTGAAACGCGATTGAGGACAGGCGAAAACGCGATATTGGACATCCCCGCAAGACGCCGTATCAAGCAGTATGGATGCTGTCCTCCACACCTCGGCCGCCCTGGCGGCCATAATCGCGATCTACCTCTTCGGATCACCGACCGAACCGCGCCTGGCGCACCGGCTACTGGCTGCCGTCTTTGGCTTGTTCGCTGTCCAGCAAATCCTTACGAGCCTGGTGCTGATCGACGCCGCTTCAGCCTGGGTCTGGTGGCGCCCGGTTCTGGCCATGCTGATGCCACCCCTGATCTATTTGCACCTGCGTGCGGTCACCCACCCGGAGACCAAGCTGAAATGGCCGGACCTGGCCCACCTTGCCGCCCCGGCCGGCCTTCTCCTGCTGCGCATTGTTCAGACGGGCGGGCCCTATCTCGACGCCGCAATCATCTCGAGCCTGGGCTTTTACAGCGTCTTTGCCTTCTTGAGAATCTCCGCCCCGACCCCCGGCACGCGCCGCTGGAAACTGGCCATTTGCAGCTGGCTGCTGGCGATGGCAATCGCCGACCTGCTGGTCATGGTGGAGCTGTTCGAGCGCACAAGGCTGGATCAGTCACGCTCGCTGATCGTGGTGATCTCAGGCTTCTTCATATTCCTGATTTACTTCCTGCTCACCAGCCTGCACCGGACCGGACCGCTCAGCTGGATCGTCACCCGCATAAGGCGCGACAGCAGATCGGCCGACAGCGTCGCGAGCCGGCTGGAACAGCATATGGCGGCGGCCCGTCCATGGCTCGACGCGGACCTCACCGTGGCCCGGCTCGCCCGGCAATTGAGCCTGCCACAGCGGGTCGTCTCGGAAACGGTCAATGACCGTTTCGGCACCAGCGTCAGCCGCTGGATCAATGGCTGGCGCATTACCGAGGCCCAGCGTCTCATGGCAGCCGCGCCAGAGCGGCCATTGGTCGAGCTGATGCTGGATTGCGGCTTTCAGACCCGATCCAATTTCAACAAGGCATTCAAGGATGTTGCCGGTGAAACGCCGAGCGCCTGGCGCAAGCGCAACAGCGCGCCATCATCCGCGCAAACGGCATAGAAAAAGGCCGCCCCGACGAGACGGCCTTGATCAAGTGAGACTTGTCTGCCTGATCAGTTGGCGACCGTTGTCCGCATTGCTTCCAGACGGTCAATCCGACCCTGGGCCTGTTCGGCTTCCATGTCAGACTTGGCGACGCTCAGATCTTCCTGGGCGTCCTTCAGATCCCGTTCAAGGGCAGCGACGTCAATCTCGGAAACCGGGATCGCTTCTTCAGCCAGAATCGTCAGACCGGCAGGCGTCACTTCGGCGAAACCGCCATGGATGAAGGTGCGCTCGGCCACGCCGTCGGTCGTGACGATGATCGCGCCGGAGCGGATCACCGACATGAAGGGTGCGTGCTTCGGCAGCACGCCGAAATCGCCATCTTCGCCGGGGACCACAACCATATCGACTTCACCCGCAAACAGGCGGCGCTCAGGCGATACGAGGTCAAAATGCAGCTTGTCAGCCATCAGGTATTCCTCCGGCTAATGCCGGAGACCGCTTATGCGGCCTCCGCAGCCATTTTCTCGGCTTTTTTCACCGCGTCTTCGATCGTGCCGACCATGTAGAAGGCCTGCTCGGGAAGGTGATCATACTCGCCGTCACAGATCGCCTTGAAGCCCTTGACCGTATCCGCCACGGGCACCTGGATGCCCGGGAAGCCGGTGAAGATTTCGGCGACGTCGAAAGGCTGCGACAGGAAGCGCTCGATCTTGCGGGCACGGGTCACCAGCATCTTGTCCTCTTCGGACAGCTCGTCCATGCCGAGGATGGCGATGATGTCCTGCAGGGCCTTGTAGCGCTGAAGCGTTTCCTGGACCCGGCGGGCGGTATTGTAGTGATCGTCGCCGACAATGCGAGGCTCGAGAATACGCGAGGTCGAATCGAGTGGATCCACAGCCGGATAGATGCCCTTTTCCGAGATCGCACGGTTGAGAACCGTCGTCGCATCGAGGTGGGCGAAGGTGGTGGCAGGCGCCGGGTCGGTCAGGTCATCGGCGGGCACGTAGACGGCCTGCACCGAGGTGATCGAACCCTTATTGGTCGAGGTGATGCGTTCCTGCAGGGCACCCATGTCCGTCGACAGGGTCGGCTGATAGCCCACCGCGGACGGGATACGGCCGAGCAGGGCGGACACTTCGGAACCGGCCTGGGTGAAGCGGAAGATATTGTCGACGAAGAAGAGAACGTCCTTGCCCTCTTCATCGCGGAAATATTCAGCCTGGGCGAGACCCGACAGGGCGACGCGGGCGCGGGCTCCCGGAGGCTCGTTCATCTGGCCGAAGACCAGCGAACAACGCGAACCTTCGGTCGAGCCATCATGCTCTTTCGGGTCCTTGTTGACGCCTGATTCGATCATTTCCCAGTAAAGATCGTTACCTTCACGGGTCCGCTCGCCAACACCGGCGAAAACCGAGTAGCCACCGAACATCTTCGCGATGTTGTTGATCAGCTCCTGGATCAGAACCGTCTTGCCAACGCCGGCGCCGCCGAACAGGCCGATCTTGCCGCCCTTGGCGTAGGGGCAAAGCAGGTCGACAACCTTGATGCCGGTTGGCAGGATTTCAGCTTCCGTCGCCTGTTCGGCAAAGGATGGAGCCGGACGGTGAATCGGGGCCGTCATCGTGTGCGGGATATCGCCCGCCTCATCGATCGGCGCGCCGGTCACGTTCATGATGCGGCCGAGCGTACCCGGGCCGACGGGAACCATGATCGGGCCGCCAGTGTCGGTCACTTCAACGCCGCGCTGCAGGCCCTCGGTCGCATCCATGGCGATGGTGCGAACCGTGTTCTCGCCGAGATGCTGCGAAACTTCGAGGGTCAGCGGCTTGCCGTCATTGGTCGACAGCAAGGCGTTGAGGATGTTGGGCAATCCACCATCGAACTCGACGTCGACGACGGCGCCGGTGATCTGGACAATACGGCCTTTAAGAGTGCTCATAATTGGTCTTCCCCTCGTCTAGAGAGCTTCGGCGCCGGAGATGATTTCAGTCAACTCCGTCGTGATTTGCGCCTGACGGGTGCGGTTATAAAGAAGGTTCAACTTGTCGATCAGTTCGCCGGCATTACGGGTGGCATTATCCATGGCGGCCATGCGGGCCCCCATTTCGCCAGCCGAATTTTCCAGCAGCGTCGACAGAATTACGGTCGTGATATAGCGCGGCAACAAGGCGTTGAGGATGGTTTCCTCGTCCGGTTCGGCATCATAGACGCTGCCGTCCGTGTCGGGCCGATCGGCTCCGTCCTCGATTGCATCGATCGCCGGGATCAATACTTTCGAATACGGCTTCTGCGAGATCACCGAAATGAATTCCGAAGCAAGGATTTCACAAACGTCGAATTCGCCAGCTTCGAACATATAGGTGATCTCGTCACCGATACGTCCGGCGACGGCGCCATTGAGGGTCTTTTCGGCCTTCAGGTCGAACATTTTGATGATCAGCGGGGCGAACTGGCGCTTCAGCTGATCATAGCCCTTCTTGCCGACGCAGATGATCTTGACGGTCTTGCCGGCGCGCTGCAGCTCGTTGACACGAGCCCGTGCCAGGCGGGCGATATTGGTGTTGAAGCCGCCACACAGGCCACGATCGGCCGTCATGACGAGCAGCAAACGCGTCTCATCGCTGCCAGTGCCGACCAGGAGCGGTGAGGCCCCCGGTGAACCGGCCATTGAATTGGACAGGTTCGCCATCACGGCAGCCATGCGCCCGGCATAGGGGCGCGCGGCTTCCGCGGCTTCCTGGGCCCGGCGCAGCTTGGCCGCTGACACCATCTGCATCGCCTTGGTGATCTTCTGCGTGGATTTCACGCTGGCGATACGATTTCGAAGGTCCTTAAGGCTCGCCATGCGGCACTCCTAGCGGTCGTTACGGTTCAAATTCACGCGAAATGTTCGGTGAACTTGTCCAGAACGCCCTTCAGCTTGGCCTCAGATTCATCGCTAACCTTTTTCTCATCGCGGATCGCCGCCATGAGAGAGGCATGCTCGGCATGGAGATGACGCAGGAGGTCTGCCTCAAAACGCTTGATGTCGCCGATTGCGATGCCGTCGAGATAGCCGCGTGTACCGGCATAGATCGCGCAGACCTGTTCTTCCATCGACAGCGGCGAGAATTGCGGCTGTTTCAGAAGCTCGGTCAGGCGCTGGCCACGGCTCAGCAGCTTTTGCGTCGCGGCGTCGAGATCGGAACCGAACTGGGCAAAGGCCGCCATTTCGCGGTACTGGGCCAGTTCGCCCTTCATCTTGCCGGCAACCTGCTTCATCGCCTTGGTCTGGGCAGCCGAACCCACGCGAGACACCGACAGGCCGACGTTCACGGCCGGGCGGATGCCCTGGTAGAACAGGTCGGTTTCCAGGAAGATCTGGCCGTCAGTGATCGAGATCACATTGGTCGGAATATAGGCGGAGACGTCATTGGCCTGGGTTTCAATGATCGGCAGAGCCGTCATCGAGCCGGAACCATTCGCTTCGTTCAGCTTGGCCGAACGCTCGAGTAGACGAGAGTGAAGATAGAAGACATCGCCCGGATAGGCTTCGCGGCCCGGCGGGCGGCGCAGCAGCAGGGACATTTGGCGATAGGCAACAGCCTGCTTGGACAGATCATCATAGACGATCAGCGCGTGCATGCCGTTATCGCGGAAATATTCGCCCATGGCAGAGGCGGTAAACGGTGCCAGGAACTGCATGGGTGCAGGATCCGATGCCGTTGCGGCCACGACGATGGTGTAATCCATCGCGCCATTTTCCTCGAGCGTCTTGACGATCTGGGCGACCGTCGAACGTTTCTGGCCGATCGCGACATAGATGCAGTAGAGCTTGGCGCTCTCATCATTGCCCTGGTTGATCGCCTTCTGGTTCAGAATGGTGTCGAGCGCGATTGCGGTCTTGCCGGTCTGGCGGTCACCAATGATCAGCTCGCGCTGGCCACGGCCGACCGGGATCATGGCGTCGATCGCCTTGATGCCCGTTGCCATCGGTTCGTGAACCGATTTGCGGGGGATAATGCCCGGCGCCTTGACGTCGACGCGGCGGCGCTCGGCGACATCGGTCAATGGACCCTTGCCATCGATCGGCTCACCGAGACCGTCCACGACGCGGCCGAGAAGGCCTTTGCCGACAGAGGTATCGACGATAGCGCCGAGACGTTTGACGGTGTCGCCTTCCTTGATGCCCCGGTCTTCACCGAAGATCACGCAACCGACATTGTCGCGTTCCAGATTGAGGGCCATGCCCTTAATCCCGCCCGGGAACTCGACGAGCTCACCAGCCGCGACCTCATCGAGGCCGTAAACGCGCGCAATACCGTCACCGACGGACAGCACACGACCGACATCCGAAACCTTCGCTTCGGTGCCGTAATTTTTGATCTGATCCTTCAGGATCGCAGAAATCTCTGCAGCCCGGATGTCCATGGCCTACGCCTCTTTCATCGCATTCTTCATCCCGTCCAGCTTGGTGCGGAGAGATGAGTCGAACATACGGGAACCAATCTTGACGATCAGCCCGCCCATTAATTCAGGACGCACGTTTGTGCGAACTTCGATTTCGCGCCCGAAGGCACTTTTCAGAGAAGCCGCAAGGGCTTCGGTCTGTTTCTTGGTCAGCGCTGCGGCCGAGCTCACATCAGCCCGCACAATGCCGCGATCGGCATCGAGCAGGGCCGCGAAAATCGTCGCGATATCGCCGAGTTCGGCAGCACGGCGGTTTTCCGCCACGACGCCGAAAGCGTTCTTTGTCAGCGCGTTGAAGCCAGCCTTGTCGGCCAGCGCGAACAACACGCCGGTTTTGTGCTCGGCCGAATACAGCGGCGAGGTCAGGACGTCGGACAATTCGTCCGAGGTCTCGAGCGCTGCGCGCAGGGCCGACAGATCAGCTGCAACCGCATCGAGGCTGCCGCTTGTCTTGGCCAGCTCGAATACTGCTTTCGCGTAGCGACCTGCAGCATTGGCTGTGATGGCGTCTTCGCCGGTGCTCACCGTGACGTCACTCTCTGGCTGGGGAAGTGCCTGGAATTCACCGGAAGGTGCAAACACTTGAAATTCAACGATTTGTACGATTGGACGGGCAAGCTTGCGCTACCCGTCCTCGGGGTTCGGCGCTGCGATAGCACAGGGTGATCAGCGCAGCAAGCCGGAGCGCGTACCGATTCAGCAGGCGGGCGGCTGGCGGCCGGCCGGCCACGGGGCTGAAATCGCGGGGATGGACGGGATTCGTGGCGTGATCACCGCGTCAATCGGACCGCCGCAAACGCCTTAAACGCCTGTGAAAACACGCTAATTGGAGCATGCATCCATCGCCGGACCTGCCGCGGGGCGTGGGTCGGGCTTCGACCTGGGGCGGCGTTCAGCTTTATTTCGAACCCGGATTCTTACAGCACGCGCCGCGCCGGCTGACGGTCGCCGCCGGGCGAATCTCCTGCCGGGCCGGCCTGTCGTGCCGTCCTGCCGTTCAGGACGCACAGTCCTGCCGCCAACAACGCGCTGGCCTGCCGCTGACCGGCTGCCGGACTCCGCTAGCCCGCCGCATTGCCATCCTTCGGGTGCGAGATGCCGGAACGGGCCTTCAGGGCGACGATGTTGAGCACTTCGACGAAGAGCGAGAAGGCGATCGCGAAATAGAGATAGCCGCGCGGAATGTGGAAGCCGAGACCATCGGCGATCAGCGACATGCCGATCAGCAGCAGGAAGGCCAGGGCCAGCATTTTCGTCGTCGGGTGATTTTCAATGAAGCGCGCGACCGCGCCGGCGGCGAACAACATCACCCCCATCGCGATCACCACGGCGGTGATCATGATCGGCACATGATCGGTCATGCCAACAGCGGTGATGACCGAATCGAGCGAGAAGACGATATCGATCACGGTGATCTGGGCGACGATCATCAGGAATGCTTCACCGGCCCCGTTTTTCGGCACCTGGCTGACGCCCTCGACAGTATGGTGGATTTCCAGCGTGCCCTTGGTGAGCAGAAAAATGCCGCCGCCGAGCAGGATCAGATCGCGCCAGGAGACGCCGTGATCGAAGACCACGAACAGGTCGGCCTCCAGATGCGCCATCCACACCAGACCCATCAGCATGATGACGCGGAAAACCAGCGCCATGGCGAGACCGAGCGTGCGCGCCGAGGCCCGTCTCGCCTCGGGCAGGCGACCGGCCATGAGGGCGACGAAGATCACATTATCGACGCCGAGAATGATTTCCAGAAAGGTCAGGGTTGCCAGCGACAGCCAGATCTCTGGCGTAGACAATAATTCAAGCATGAGGGTGATTCCCGGTGGTGCTCACATGAAACTATAGGGATCGACATCGATCGTCACCCGGATCGAGGGCGGGATTTTCACCCGCGTCTTCCAGGCCCGCAAATAGGCGGAGATATCAATCGTCTTGTCGGCGCGCACCAGGATGCGGCGGCGGTGCCAGCCGCGCACCAGGGCGCGCGGCGGCTCGGCCGGCCCCCAGATCTCGACACCATCGGCCAGCGGTGCGGCGGCGGCATAACGCCCGGCGGCGGCTTCGACGGCCTCGACATCGCGCGCCTGGAAGCTGATCGCTGCCATGCGGCCAAAGGGCGGCAGGCCGAGTGCCTCGCGCGCCATCATTTCGGTTTCGAGGAAGGCATCGCGATCGCCGGCGATCAGCGCCTGGATCGCTTCATGCTCGGGCTGGTGGGTCTGAAGCAGGGCGCGGCCCGGGCGTTCGGCGCGGCCGGCGCGGCCGGCGACTTGGACCAGGGTCTGGAAAGTGCGCTCGCCGGCGCGCGGATCACCGCCGGCCAGACCCAGATCGGCATCGATCACCCCGACCAGGGTCAGATTGGGGAAGTTGTGCCCCTTGGCGGCGATCTGGGTGCCGACCAGGATATCGATCTCGCCGCGCTCCATCCGCTCGACCAGATCGGCGCCGGAAGCACTGTCGGAGGAATAGATCTCGATCTTCGCATCGGGGAAGAGATGTTTGGCTTCCTCGGCGACGCGCTCGACGCCGGGCCCGACACTGGTGAGACTGTCCTCGGCCTGGCATTCGGGACAGAATTTCGGCCGCGGCATGGAAAACCCGGTGACATGACAGACCAGCCGCCCGGTATAGCGATGCTCGACCAGATAAGACTGGGTGTCCGGCGAGGTCATGCGGTGACCGCAGGCGCGGCACAGCACCAGCGGCGCATAGCCGCGCCGGTTGAGATAGAGCAGCACCTGCTCGCCGGCCTGCAGCGTTTCCACCATCGCTGAAATCAAAGGCGGCGAAATCCAGCGCCCGGCCTCGGGCGGATGTTCGCGCAGATCGATCGTGTCGACCTGTGGCAGCACCGCCGAGCCCGGCCGTGCCGGCAGGCGCACATGCACATAGCGACCGGCCTGGGCATTGGTCAGGCTTTCCAGCGAGGGCGTCGCCGAGGCGAGCACGATCATCGCGCCCTCGATCTTGGCCCGCAGCACGGCCAGGTCACGGCCCTGATAGGGCAGGCCCTCATCCTGTTTATAGGTCGGGTCATGCTCCTCATCGACGATGATGAGTTTGAGATTGGTGAAGGGCAGAAACAGCGCCGAGCGCGCCCCGACCACGATCCGCGCCCGCCCCTCGGCGACTTCACGCCAGCAGCGGCGGCGCAGCTTGGGTCCGGCGGCGGAATGCCAGATCGCCGGCGCGCAGCCAAAGCGCGCCTCGAAGCGCGACAATACGGCCGCCGTCAGGGCGATTTCCGGCAGCATGATCAGGATCTGGCCATCGGGATGGCGGCGCAGCACTTCGGCAATCGCCTCGAAATAGACCTCGGTCTTGCCCGACCCCGTCACCCCGTCGAGCAGGGCGCTCTGGAATCCGCCCGCCCGCACCAGCCGCCGCAACACGCCGCCGGCCTCGGCCTGCAACATCGTCAGCGACAGGCCTTCGGCTTCGGGATCGGGAATACCATAGGGCGGATCGATCGGCCGGCTGATCGCGGTCAGTGCGCCCGCCGTCGCCAGCCCCTTGACCACGCCCGACCCGACACCGGCTTCGCGCGCAAGATCGGCGGCCGAGGCCTCCCCCAGCGCCAAAGCCGCATCGAGCACCGCCGCCCGCGCCGATGTCATGCGCGGCGCTTCGGTGCCACTGACGCAGTAAAGGGTTTCGGTGGGTGAGGGTTTCAGCGCCTCGGCGCTGCGCAGCACGGAGCGCAGGATCACGCCGGGCGGCTGCACCAGATAGCGCGCCAGCCAGTCAACAAATTGACGCGTTCCCGCCGGCAGCGGCGCCCCGCCCATCGGCCCTTCGATGGTCTTTAGCTTGCGCTCATCAGTGCCCGGTTTCAGCGCCCAGACGACCCCATGCACCATCCGCTTGCCCAGCGGTGCCAGCACATGATCGCCCAGACCCAGCTCGAGCCCCTCGGGCACGAGATAGTCGAAGGCCTCCGGCAAGGGCAGCGGAAACAGGATCGAGGCGCGAGATGACGATTCGGAGGACACGGGGGAAGTGTGCCTGTTCTCCCTCCTCTTTCCAATAATCATTCCCTTGTCATCCCGGCGCTGCGCCCCGCATACGCGGGGCATCCGTCAGGGATGGCAAAATTTGATTGGGTGACTGGGAATGTTGAGCCAGCCCCTGTCTGAGGTATCGCTCGATGTCAGGTCTCACCGGCGGCGGGTCAGACGGGCGTCAAACCAGTCCTGGAAGGTCCGGCGTGTGGCCTTGTGCTGGCGCAGCAGGGCATCGAGCATGAAGCCCGCGGTCGCGCCCGCATTCGGGGCACTGGGACCGTGCGTGAATTCTGTCGCCTGCGGCGTGTGTCCGGGTCTGGTGTTCATCATCGCCTCCCTGGCTGATGATGAGAGTTTGCCCGCAGCCTGTGTCGCGATCATGCCGCTGACAGGGCATGTTTGGGGCGGCGGCATTCATCCGGGGGCAGGTTTCCCTGGACGGCGTATCGCGATCACCCGGCAAACCCCTCAAAAACATACAAACTCTCTTCCCCCGGAGGAGCGCAGCGAATTCCGGGGTCTGCCCCCCGGTGGCGGTGCGAGCTCAACACAACTCCGGCAGGCCCCGGAACAGGTCCGGGGGAAAATGTATTGTGAGGTTCGGGGCGGAAGGCCCCCTAGCTGCGATGCTCCGGATTCTCGTAGTCGAAGCGGCAACCGGCTTTCCAGGCGTTTCGGTCATTGCCGTGACTGGGCAGGCCGCCGGCGGTTTTGAGCATGTGCGCCATGTGCATCAGATTCCAGCTCATGATGGTGGTGTTTCGCTGGGTGAAATCATTGTCGAAGCCGGCGCCGTCATCGCCATAGCTGGCACCGGGGCCGGCCTCGCCGATCCAGCCGCAATCGGCCTGGGGCGGGATCACATAGCCCAGATGGCCGAGCGCATAGAGAATCGTCATGGCACAATGCTTGATCCCGTCCTCATTGCCGGTGACGACAGCGCCGCCAACCTTGCCATAGAAGACCGACTGGCCCTTTTCGTTCAGCCGGCCGGATTCGCTGTAGAGCCGCTCGATCAGGCGGCGGCAGACCGAGCTTTCCTCGCCAAGCCAGATCGGCGTGCCGATCACCAGGATATCCGCCGCCATGACTTTGGCGCTGATCTGTGGCCAGTCATCGCGGGCAAAGCCGTGCCCGGTCATGTCGGGATAGACGCCCGGCGCCAGATCGAAATCGACCGGGCGCAGCATCTCCACCGCAACGCCATTGGCGGCCATGATGGCGCTGGAAACATTGAGCAGCATCTCGGTGTGGGACGGCGTGCCGGCCGGTTTGAGGGTGCAGTTCAGGAAGAGCGCCGACAGGGATGAGAAGTCGAAATCATGGCCCTCACACAAGGCCTTCTGCTTCGCGTTCAGAACCATGGGCGCGCTCCTGTTTGGCTGGGCGAGATCGTGGGATGCAGGCAATGTAACGCAAAACACTTCGAGGTGACACGCACCCCTCGACCGAAAGCGCGAACCGGCGTTTGAGGTCTGTCACCTGGCGGCGATGCGGGCGCGGACCAGCTGCGCCAGGGCCGCTGGTTTTCCAGCCTGTGCCGGCGCAAACGCCGTGCTAGATCTGGAGGCCACGGGGTCAGCGGCCAGACCTTTCAGCCCGGGCATGGCGCCCGGCCGGAACAGGACCGCCAGCACAATCGGGGTTGTAGCATGGGAATTTCCTTTCAGGCGGGTGTGCTGGGCTTGAGCCTGGGCTTGATGACGGCGGCGTGCAGCGAACCGGCCGGGATGGAGGCGGCCCCGGCAGCCGGGACTGAACTGCCGGCCGCGACCGAAGCGGCACTGAATGCCCGCCTCGATGCCATGATGGAGGTTTACGCCCCGGTCGGATATTCCGTGGCGATTTTCCGCGGCGGGCAGCTCGTGTTTGAGCGCCATGACGGGCTCGAACGCCTGGGCCGGCCGGACGTGCCGACCGAGCATACGCTCTATGCCGTCTTCTCGATGTCCAAGCTTTTCTTCCTCATTGCGGTGATGCAATCGGTCGAACGCGGCGAACTCGACCTTGATGCCCCGATTGGCCAATATGTCGCCGACCTTCCCGAAGCGTGGCGGACGCTTCGCGTGCGGCAATTACTGGAGCACGCATCCGGACTGCCGGAATATTATTTCCACCCGAATGTGCCGGCAAATGCGCAGGACGCCATGACCTTGGTCCGTAACGCGGACTTCTTGAACCCGCCGGGCGATGTGTCCCGCTATAACCAGACCAATTTCCTGCTCGTTCTCAAGGCGCTGGAAGCCGTCAGCGGCCGCAGCTATGCCGATCTGGTCGGCAGCGATCAGATCGCGCGTCTCGGCCTGGAGGATTCAAGCTTTGGCGGCCGGATACTGGCTGATCAGGACCGGATCGTGCTGTATCGCGGACAGGACGCGGACGGAGCGTTGCTGGCTTCGGAATTTCCGGTCTACCCGCCCTATGTGCACTCTTCCGTCGGGCTCAATACCAGCCTGGCTGATCTGAAAGCCTGGACCCGGGCCCTGGTGGAGGGCGAACTGCTTGCCCGCCAGACCCTGCTCGATCACTGGCAGCCCATGCCACTCAATAATGGCCGCCCCGGCGCTTATGCCACTGGCTGGGAGTATCAGAACCTTGGCGAGTTCACGACTGTGGGGCATGGCGGCGGTGGCCGGGTCAATCTGATGCACGCCTTCCGGACCGGCGCGCCGGACGACAATGTGACCGTCATCTATCTCGACAATGGCGGGCCGCGCGAAACCTCGCAGCGGCGGCTGACCGCCGCGCTCGCCAATGAGATCGTGCCCGGCATTGCCACCAGGCTGCAAATCCTGTTCGAGGACCTCACCCCGGTTTACAGCGCACAGGGCTGGCCCGCCGTGCTGGAGCGACTCGATCGCCATGCGGACGCGGAAGGTCTTGACGGAGCCGGCCGGGAGGGCCTGCTCAACAGCTTCGGCTATAATCTATTCAACGTCTACGGCCCGGCCGCGGCGCACGACCCGTTTCGCACCAATGTCGAGCGCCATGCCAGCTCGCCCAATGTCCATGACAGTCTTGGCGAGGCGGTGTGGGCAGGCGGCGATCCTCTCTCTGCCCTTGGCCATTATCAGGCCGCGCTGGCCCTCGACCCGGGAAACCCGCGTATCGAGTCTGTCATTGCTGATCTCGAGCAGGAAATCGATGCTGCCGCGGCGGCCGGCCCCGGCGAGGAATAGACAAGGCGCGCCGGCCCCGCTGCGGCGCCATGTCACCTGTGCTGCGGGGCCAGGCTTGATAAGTGTCAATACAGAACTTCGCACACGCTGGAGCGATCAATGACACTCTCCCCGACCCTGCTCAAATATGCCCGCCAGAATACGCCGCGCTATACCAGCTACCCCACGGCGCCGCATTTCCATGCCGGTATCGATGGCGATGTGTTTGGCGACTGGCTGGGGGCGCTGGACACGGATGCCGCCGGCTCGCTTTATCTCCACATCCCCTGGTGCCGCGAGATGTGCTGGTATTGCGGCTGCTCGACGCGGGCGACCACGCGCGATGAACCCGTCGCCAGCTATGCCGCGACCTTGCTGAAGGAAATCGATCTGGTCGCCGACCGCATGGCCGGCCGGCGGCGCATCGCCCACATTCATTTTGGCGGCGGCACACCGACCATTCTCAGCGAAGACCAGCTCAGCGCCGTGATGGAAAGCCTGCGCCAGCGCTTTGACGTGCTGGATACGGCCGAAATCGCGATCGAGATCGATCCGCGCATTTTTACGGCCTCGCTGGCCGGTCATCTCGCCCGCCTGGGCTTCAACCGCGCCAGCCTCGGGGTGCAGACCTTTGATGCCGGCGTGCAGGCGAAGATCAATCGTATTCAGCCGCTTGAGACCGTCGCCGCCTGCGCTGACGCCCTGCGCGCGGCAGGCATCACCAATCTCAGCTTTGACCTGCTCTATGGCCTGCCCGGCCAGACGCTCGAGGCCTGCCGCGAGACCGTCACGGCGGCGCTGGCGCTGGAGCCCGACCGGTTCTCGGTGTTTGGCTATGCCCATGTGCCGCACATGAAACGGCATCAGAAACTGATCCGCGACGAGGACCTGCCCGGCACCGAAGCCCGCATCGAACAGGCCCTGGCCATCGCCGGGGCCGTGCAGGCGGCCGGCTATCATCCGATCGGGATTGATCATTATGCCCGCACCGGCGACGAAATGGCCCGGCAGGCGAATGCCGGGACGATGCGGCGCAATTTCCAGGGCTATACCACCGACCAGGCGAGTTTTCTGATCGGTCTCGGAGCCTCGGCGATCAGCCAGATGCCGGCGGGCTATGCCCAGAATACGGCCGATGTCGCCAGCTGGAGCCGGGCGATCGAATCCGGACATCTGGCGATAGCGCGCGGCGTTGCGCTGGGCGGCGAGGATCGTATTCGCGGCGAGATCATCGAGCGCCTGATGTGCGACCTGGAAGCCGATCCCGACGCCATTGCGGCGCAGTTCGGCGGCGCCCTGGACCAGGCCGATCTCGATGATCTCCTCAGCGATGGCGTCATTCACCGGCAGGGGCGCCGGATCGCGATCGCCAATGATTACCGCATGCTGGCGCGGGTCGTGGCGGCGCGGTTTGACGGTTATCTGCAGGCCAATACCGCGGCGCGCCATTCCGTCAGCGTCTGATCGGCCCGCCAGTGCTGCAATTGCCGGGCCTGGTTTGCATTTCGGAAACCGTATCAGGCAAAGCTGCAGGCTGATCGCTATGGAGCCGAATCATCATGACGGAAAATCTCGAGGGCATGCTTGCCGAGCCGCTGGACGGTGAACGCGTCCGCGCCTTCCTGCTCTCCAATCCGGACTTCGTACGCGAGGATGCCGAACTGTTTGCGCAGATGGCGCAGCGCGAGACCGGCGAGGGAATTATCGATCTCGGGGCCGCAGCGCGAGCCAAGCTGCTGAGCGAATTGCGTCAGCTCAAATCGCTCAACTCCAGCATTGTCGAGACCGCGCGCGCCAATCTGGCGACCCAGTCGCAGATTCACATGGCCGTGCTGGCGCTGCTGGAAACCGACAATCTGGCCGCGCTCGACCGCAAGATTTCCAGCCGCCTGACCGGAGCGCTGGGCGTCGATGTCTGCCGCGTCCTCATCGAAGGACATGCGCCACTGGCGGCCGGGGAATCCATTCTCGGTGCAGCCGAGGGCTTTGTCGGCGAGGTGCTGGGCAATAAGGTCGAACGGCTGGGCCCGGTCAATCCCGACCGCGCGCACGCGCTCTACGGGCAGCAGGGCAAGCGCGTGAAATCGGAAGCGATTGTCCGGCTCGATTTCAACGGCCATGACGGGCTGATGGCGGTGGCGGCGCGCGACCACACCCTGTTCGAGTCCGGCCAGGGCACGGAATTGCTCAACTTCCTCGCCCGCTGCGTCGAACGGATGATCACACGATGGCTGCACGCGAGCTGAGCCTCCCCCTCGCCAATGCGCGAATGGTATTCGGCCAGCATCTGGCCGGCGAGCGCCGGCTGAGTCCGAAAACCGTCGAGGCCTATGGCCGCGATCTTGACCAGTTTGCGGCGTTTCTCGGCGTGCATCTCGGACGCGGCGTCACGCTTGATGATCTGGCGGCATTGAAGGCGGCTGATTTTCGCGCCTTCATGGCGTCGCGGCGCCGCGACGGCCTGTCGGCACGTTCGCTGGCGCGCGCCCTCTCAGCGATCCGCACCTTCTACAGCTATGCGGAGCGGCGCTGGGGCGTCGAGAATGCGGCCCTGACCCTGATCGAAGGCCCCAGGCTGGGACGCTCCAAACCGAAACCCGTCAGCGAGGCCGGCGCCCGGGCGCTGATTGACGAGGCCGGACGCGCCCAGGGCGCGGACTGGATCGAGGCGCGCGATGTCGCCATTCTCTCGCTGCTCTATGGCTGCGGCCTGCGGATCTCCGAGGCATTGAGCCTGACCGGGCGCGACAAGGCCCTGCCCGACAGCATGCAGATCACCGGCAAGGGCGGCAAGACGCGGCTGGTGCCAATCCTGCCCGTCGTGCGCGAGGCGGTGGCAGCCTATGCCGCGATCTGCCCGTTCGAACTGACCGCCGACCAGGCCCTGTTCCGCGGCACGCGTGGCGGTGCGCTGGGACCTCGCACGGTGCAAAAGCTGATGGAAGACCTGCGCGCCCGCCTCGGCCTGGGTCCGACGGCGACGCCGCACGCCCTGCGTCACTCCTTCGCAACGCATTTGCTCGCCCATGGCGGCGATCTGCGCGCGATCCAGGAATTGCTCGGCCATGCCAGCCTGTCGACAACGCAGATCTATGCCGATGTCGAGGCGACGCGTCTGATGGCGATTTATGACGGGGCACATCCGCGCTCAAGAACGCGTTGATGCTTCGGCCGCTCAGGCGGCGAGCTGGGCCCGGTCGTGCGACCACAGGGTGACTTCAAACCCCTCTTCCGCATCCATATGCGTGGACACTTGTTTGAAACCGGCCTTTTCGAGCACCCGGTGAGAGGGATTGCGGTCGCTGCGGGTGCGGGCGATGACGCGTTTGACATTCTCATGGCCATAGGCCCAGCCCATCAGCGCGTTGACCGCCTCGGTCGCGAGACCCCGCTCGCGATAGGAGACCAGCATGGAATAACCGATTTCCACTTCGCCTTCGGCGGTGGGCGCGCCCTGGAATCCGCCAATGCCCAGAAGCCGGTTCATGATCGGCGAGACATAGACCCAGGCATACCAGCCAACCTGCTCGGGATGGGCGGCAAGCTGGTCACGATTCCACGACATCGCGGATGCATCCATCAGTTCGGGCGGCCAGGACGGCTCGCGCTCGACCCCGAGCGCCGCAAAGAAGGCCGGGCGATCATTGAGTTGCAGTTCCGCCAGCTCCCGGTCGAGAGCGACCAGCCGGAGGCGTTGCGAGACGATTTCGGTTCTGTCAGGCATTGAGCTGCGTTCCATTCACTCAACTCGGGCACCATTTCAGACCGATGGCGGCGCCGGAGTTTCGCTCTTCTGTGCGTTGTCATGCCGCATTATTCGCCGTTTGTCCTTACAAGATTTCGCGAGAACAGCCTGGCGCGGATCTGCGGATTCCGGCCAGTCCCGGCTCCCGCAGCAAACCCGAGCGTGAGTCGGAGCCTAGCAGAATTCACATCTCATGTCAGGACTGCATGCTCCAGCCTTCCACGCCCATCGCCGCCTGACGCACCGCTTCGGTCAAGGTCGGATGCGGGTGGCAGGTGCGCGCGACATCCTCGGAGGAGGCGCGGAATTCCATGGCCAGACAGATCTCGGCGATCAATTCACCGACATTGGCGCCAATCATATGAGCCCCGAGAATCTCGTCAGTTTCCGCATCGGCAAGAATTTTTACAAATCCGTCCGTGGCATGATTGGCGCGGGCACGAGAATTCGCCTGGAAGGGGAATTTGCCCTTCTTGTATTTGCGCCCTTCCTGCTTGAGCTCGTCCTCGGTTTTGCCGACGGAGGCGAGCTCGGGATGGGTATAAACGACGCCGGGAATGACGCCGTAATTCACATGCCCCGCCTTGCCGGCGATGCGTTCGGCGCAGGCCACGCCCTCATCCTCGGCCTTGTGGGCGAGCATCGGGCCTGAGGTGCAATCGCCGACAACCCAGACATTCTCCGCCGAGGTACGGAAATGGTCATTGGCGATGACGCCGCGAGCATCAGGTTCGATGCCGACATTTTCCAGACCCAGACCTGCGGTAAAGGGCCGGCGGCCAATGCAGACCAGCACGGTGTCGGCCTCAATCGTCTCGGCCTCGCCGCCCTTGGCCGGTTCCAGCGTCACTTTCAGCGTGCCGGGATCGGAGCTGTCGACACCGGTGACCTTGGTTCCCAGGCGGAAATCCATGCCCTGTTTGGCAAAAATTCGCTGCGCGGTCTTGGCCAGCTCATTGTCCATGCCCGGCAGGATGCGGTCGAGATATTCGACCACGACAACCTCGGCGCCCAGGCGGCGCCAGACTGAACCAAGTTCGAGTCCGATCACGCCGGCGCCGATCAGGACCAGACGTCCCGGGACCTGTTTGAGATCCAGCGCACCGGTTGATGAGACGATACGCGCCTCGTCAATGGTCACGCCCGGCAGTGGCGTTACTTCGGAGCCTGTAGCGATCACGATATGCTTGGTATCGAGCACCGAAATGCCGCTATCGGTTTCGACCTGGACCTTGCCCTGGCCAAGGATCTTGCCCTTGCCGCGAATATATTCGGCACCGTTTTTCTTGAACAGGAATTCAATGCCCTTGGTCAAGCCGTCAACGGTCTCGTCCTTGTGCGCGAGCATGGCCGGCAGATCCAGCTCAACCTCGCCAGCAATGATACCCATGGCCGGAAATTCGGTCGTCGCGCTCTCGAACAGTTCGGAGGCATGCAACAGGGCCTTGGACGGGATGCAGCCGACATTCAGACACGTGCCGCCCAGCGTGCCGCGCATTTCGACGCAGGCCACTTTCAGCCCCAGCTGCCCGGCACGGATGGCGCAATTATAACCGCCGGGACCACCGCCGATAATGACAAGATCATAGGGTTCGGACATTTGGGCCTCACGGATTGGAAAGAAAGTCGGAATTGGACACGCTCACTATATGCAACCTTCTGGCAGCGAAGGTAAGGCCCGGCCTGCGGTCCGGGCCGGGTATGGCAGGCTGTCAGCCCGGTCGCTGCGGCCCGAAGCGCAAGACAGCGGCACCGAGCAGGACGGCGAAGCTGGCGAGGTTCATGATGATATCGTGGATCAGGAAGGCCGGGCGGTCGACATTGAGATAGAGGGGTTCGGAGATAATCCAGATCCAGTATCCCAGATCCAGAGAAACAGCAGCGGCGGCCGTCAGAAAGGCCGGCTTGACGCCTTTCGGCCAGGCGAGGATCAGCAGGATAGCGGTCGCCAGAAAGCCCGCCATATAGCTGGTCCAGATGGCCAGAAGCCAGGTGGGCACGTCCTGCAATGCCGTCAGGATGGCCGGCTCACTCGCGCCCAGGGGCAGGAACAGCCAGTCACCGGCCCAAGCTGCCAGCAAATAGGGCAGGCTGTAGGTGACGCGTCCGAGCGCGAGTATGATGATGATCCAGCGTAAGGTCTGCATTGGTACAACACTTATCCGTCGCTGGTTTTATCTTGGACCGGGTGCGCCCCGCCAGCTTCGTCCGATAGACGTCCCGGCCTAGAGATCGAACAGGAGACGCTGCGGATCTTCCAGATTTTCCTTCACGCGCACCAGCCAGGTGACGGCTTCCTTGCCATCAACAATGCGGTGATCATAGGACAGGGCGAGATACATCATCGGCCGGATCACGACTGCGCCATTCAGGGCGACCGGGCGCTCCTGGATCTTGTGCATGCCGAGAATGCCCGATTGCGGCGCATTCAGGATCGGCATCGACATCAGCGAGCCATAGACGCCGCCATTGGAGATGGTGAAGCTGGCGCCCTGCATTTCGTCAATGGTGAGCTTGCCGTCGCGGGCGCGCTTGCCCAGGCGGATGATTTCTTTTTCGATCTCGGCCAGCGACATCTGGTCGACATTGCGCACCACCGGCACAACAAGACCGCGCTCGGTGCCGACAGCGACGCCGATATCGTAGAAATTCTTGTAGATGATGTCGCTGCCGTCGATCTCGGCATTGACCGAAGGAATCTCCTTCAGCGCCGCGACGCAGGCCTTGGCGAAGAAGCTCATAAAGCCGAGCTTGACGCCATGCTTGGCAACGAAAGCCTCCTGATGGGCTTTGCGCGCATCCATGATCGCGCCCATATCGGCTTCATTATAGGTCGTCAGGATGGCGGCCGCGTTCTGGGCATCCTTGAGGCGTTTGGCGATGGTCTGGCGCAGGCGCGTCATGCGCACGCGTTCCTCGCGCGGGCCCGTATCGCGCGGCGCTGCGGCGGGAGCTGGAGCAGCGGCGGGCGCAGATGGCGCAGACGGAGCGGCAGCGGGCGCTGCGGCCGGGGCAGCGGCGGCCTGCAGCGCGTCACCCTTGGTGATACGGCCATCACGGCCCGAGCCCTCAATGGCGCCGGCATCGAGCTTGTTTTCCTCGATGATGCGGGCGGCCGATGGCATGGCCACGGCGTCACTGCCGCCGGCAGATGCGGCAGCGGCAGCCGGGGCGGAGGTGGCCGGAGCGGCAGAGGCTGCCGCGCCTTCGGTGATTTTCGCCACCACATCGCCCGGCGCAACGCTGTCGCCCTCGCCGACCATCAGCTCGGCGATCACGCCAGCGGCCGGTGACGGCACTTCGACAGCGACCTTGTCTGTTTCGATCTCGACCAGGGCCTGATCGACGGTGACGCTATCGCCGACCTTGACCAGCCAGGCACCGATCGTGCCTTCGGTGACCGATTCGCCCATTTGCGGCACGGTCGCCTCGATCGTTTGACCGCCGCCGCTGGCCGGTGCGGGTGTCGCCTCATCCTGAGCGGCCGGCTCGGCAGGTGCAGATTCGGCCGCGGCGGCGGCTTCACCACCGGCGCTCATCGTCGCCAGCCTGGCGCCGATCTCGACGGTTTCGCCTTCCTCGACGAGGATGGTGCCAACGACACCGTCATTTTCTGCCCGGACCTCGACCGCGACCTTGTCGGTTTCGAGTTCGACGAGGACATCGTCTTTCTTGACGGTGTCGCCGGCCTTGACCGACCAGGTGCCAACGGTGGCTTCGGTGACGGATTCGCCGAGCTGTGGAACAGTGATGTCGGTCATGATGATGTCTTTCCTGTTGGCGACGGGATGGTCAGGCGGCGGCCGGGGATCAACCCAGCGCCTCATTGACCAGCGTTTCCTGTTGATGCTTGTGCTTGGCGGCAATACCGGTTGCGGTCGAAGCGGAGGGCTGACGGCCGACATAGACCGGGCGTTTGGCGGCGCCGTCCAGCTTGCCGAGAACGAATTCGATATTGGGCTCGACGAAGGTCCAATAGCCCATATTGCGCGGCTCTTCCTGGCACCAGACGATCTCGGCCTGCGGGAAGCGGGCGAGTTCGGCGAGCAGCGCCTTGAACGGGAAGGGGTAGAGCTGTTCGACGCGCATCAGATAGACATCGTCGATATCCTTCTCTTCGCGCGCTTCGAGCAGGTCGAAATAGACCTTGCCGGTGCACAGGACGACGCGGCGGATCTCATTGTCCGGCTTGAGCACGGTGGTGGAATGCGAAATCTCGCCATCCAGCCGCGAGCTCGTATCAGCATCATCCCACAGGACGCGGTGGAAGGAGGAGCCCGGCCCCATCGCCGCGAGCGTCGAGACGCAACGCTTGTGACGCAGCAGGCTCTTGGGCGTCATGATGACCAGCGGCTTGCGGAAATTGCGATGGATCTGACGCCGCAGGATGTGGAAGTAATTCGCCGGCGTCGAACAGTTGGCGACCTGCATATTGTCCTGGGCGCATTGCTGCAGGAAACGCTCGGGACGGGCCGAGGAATGCTCGGGACCCTGGCCCTCATAGCCATGCGGCAAGAGCATCACCAGGCCGGACATGCGCAGCCATTTGCGCTCACCCGAGGAGATGAACTGGTCGATGATAACCTGGGCACCATTGGTGAAGTCACCAAACTGGGCTTCCCACATCACCAGCGTATTCGGTGCGGAAAGCGAATAGCCGTATTCGAAACCGAGCACGGCCTCTTCCGACAGCATGGAATCGACGACTTCATACTTCTTCTGGTCATCGCCGAGATGGTTGAGCATCGTATGGCGATCGCCCGTTTCCTGGTCGATAATGTGCGAATGGCGCTGCGAGAAAGTGCCGCGGCCGCAATCCTGGCCGGACAGTCGCACCGGGAAGCCCTCGGTCAAAAGCGTGCCGAAGGCGAGATGCTCGGCCGTCGACCAGTCAAGGCCCTCGCCGGACTCGATAGCGGCGCGGCGTGCGCCGATGACACGATCGAGCGTGCGGTGGATATTGATGCCTTCCGGCACCGTCGTCATCGCCATGCCGACGGCTTTCAGGCGCTCCATCGTCGCACTGGTCTCGCCCTTGCGATCATCGCTTTCGGGCAGGCCGAGGCCGGACCAGCGGCCGTCGAGCCAGTCGGCCTTCTCGCGTGAGAAGGACTTGCCGGCGTCAAATTCAGCCTCAAGGAAAAGGTCGAACTCGTTTTCCATCGCCTCGACTTCGGCCGCCGTCAGCGAGCCTTCGGCGATCAGCCTGTCCTGGTATTTCTTGCGGACCGGCGGCAAATCCTTGATCACCCGGTACATGATCGGCTGGGTGAAGGTCGGGTCATCGCCCTCATTATGGCCGTAGCGGCGATAGCAGAACATGTCGATCACGACATCCTTGCCGAAGAGCTGCCGGTATTCCGTCGCAATGCGCGTGGCGTGCACCACCGCTTCGGGATCATCGCCATTGACGTGGAAGATCGGCGCCTGGACCATCAGCGCCACATCGGACGGATAGGGGCTGGACCGGCTGTCCTTGGGATCGGTGGTGAAGCCGATCTGGTTATTGACGATGAAATGGATCGCACCGCCGGTACGGTGACCGCGCAGACCCGACAGGCCGAGACATTCGGTGACAATGCCCTGGCCGGCAAAGGCGGCATCGCCATGCAACAGCAGCGGCAGGACTTTCGATCGCGGCGTGCCGGCGAGTTCGCGGCAATTCTGTTCCTGCTTGGCGCGTGCCTTGCCGAGCACGACCGGATCGACCGCCTCGAGATGCGATGGATTGGCGGTCAGCGAGAGGTGGACCCTGTTGCCGTCAAACTCGCGATCGGAGGAGGCGCCGAGATGGTATTTGACATCGCCGGAACCGAATTCTTCCTCGCCTTGGGTATTGCCGCCCTGGAATTCGTGGAAAATCTGGTGATAGGGCTTGCCCATCACGGCGCCGAGCACATTGAGCCGGCCACGATGCGGCATGCCGATAATGATGTCATCGACACCCATGGCGCCGCCACGCTTGATGATCTGCTCCAGCGCCGGAATCATGGATTCGCCGCCATCGGCACCGAAACGCTTGGTGCCGGGATAGCGCTTGTGCAGGAATTGCTCGAAACGCTCGGTCTCGATCAGCTTGCCGAGAATGGCGCGCTTGCCGTCATTGGTGAAGCGGATTTCCTTGTCCGGCCCCTCGAAGCGCTCCTGCAGCCAGGCTTTCTCCTCCGGATTGGAGATATGCATGAATTCAATGCCGACCGGGCCGCAATAGGTGCGGCGCAGGATTTCCAGCATTTGCCGCGGCGTCGCCGTTTCCAGACCGAGATAGCCATCAATGAAGATGCTCTCATCCATCACCGACTCATCAAAACCATAGGTCAGCGGGTCGAGTTCCGGCTGCGCGCCCTGGTCGGCCAGGCCGAGCGGATCGAGATCGGCGGCCAGATGGCCGCGCATGCGATAGGCGCGGATCATCATGATGGCGCGGATCGAGGCCTGGGTCGCCTTGCGGATCGCGGCCGGGTCGGCCTGCGGCGCGGTGCGCTCCACATGGGCTGCAACTTTCTCGACCATCGCCGCCTCATCGGCACCGATATCGCCGAGCGCCGAGACCATCTCGCCATTGACGGCGCGCGGCCAGCCGGCGCGTTTCCAGCTCGGACCGGCCGCGGCGCGCCGGGAATCGGCAGCGGAATCGCCCATGGCGTTGAAGAATTGTCGCCAGCTGTCAGGAACACTCGCCGGATCGGCGGCGTAGGCGGCGGCCATCTGCTCGAGATAGACGGCGTTGGCGCCTTGCAGGAATGACGTATCCAGGAAGGATTGATTGTCGGAAGAGCGGGTCTGGTCAGACATGGGGGGAAGGCCTGAAATCGCAAAAAGATCCGTAACGGACTAAGCCGATACGGTTAACAACCATCTATGGCCGTTCTGTGGAAAACAGAAGGTTTTCGCAGGCGACTGGTGCCAACTTGCTGACAGGCGACGCCAGACATGAAAAAGCCGCGCCGGGACGGACCCGCGCGCGGCCTGTTCATGTCAGCGCAAAGGCTCAGCCCTTGAGCAATTCCGCCAGCGTGGTGCCGAGGCGGGCCGGGCTTGGCGAGACGGTGATACCGGCCGATTTCATGGCTTCGATCTTGTCTTCCGCGCCGCCCTTGCCGCCGGAGACGATGGCGCCCGCATGGCCCATGGTGCGGCCTGGCGGGGCTGTAACCCCGGCGATGAAGCCGACGGTGGGCTTGGAGCGGCCCTTTTTGGCTTCATCCTTGAGGAATTGCGCCGCGTCTTCTTCAGCCGAGCCGCCGATTTCGCCAATCATGATCATCGACTTGGTTTCGGGGTCAGCAAGGAAAAGCTCGAGCATGTCGATGAATTCGGTGCCCTTGACCGGGTCGCCGCCAATGCCGACAGCCGTGGTCTGGCCAAGGCCGACCTGGCTGGTCTGGAACACGGCTTCATAGGTCAGCGTGCCGGAGCGCGAAACGACTCCGACCGAGCCCTTCTTGAAGATCGAGCCCGGCATGATGCCGATCTTGCACTCTTCAGGGGTCAGGATGCCCGGGCAATTGGGGCCGAGCAGGCGGGAACTGGATTTCTCCAGCCGCGCCTTGACCTTGACCATGTCGAGCACGGGAATGCCCTCGGTGATGCAGACGATGAAGGGGATTTCCGCCTCGATCGCTTCAATGATCGCGGCACCGGCCCCTGCAGGCGGCACATAGATCACCGAGGCATCGGCCTTGGTGGCCTCTTTCGCTTCGGCGACGGAGGCGAAGATGGGCAGGCTTGCCGCACCGTCGAGCCCGGACGACCAGGTCGTGCCACCCTTTTTCGGGTGCACGCCGCCGACCATTTTGGTGCCGTAATAGGCCAGCGCCTGTTCAGTGTGGAACGTACCGGTCTTGCCGGTCAGGCCCTGGACGATGATGCGCGTGTCTTTATTGACGAGGATCGACATCTATTTGGCCTCCTTCACGGCGGCGACAATCTTCTGGGCCGCGTCGTCGAGATCGTCCGCGGCGATCACATTGAGACCGGATTCATTGATGATCTTCTTGCCGAGCGCGACATTGGTGCCCTCGAGGCGTACCACGAGGGGAACCTTCAGCCCGACTTCCTTGACCGCAGCGACCACGCCCTCGGCGATGACGTCGCAGCGCATGATGCCGCCGAAGATATTGACCAGAATGCCTTTGACGTTCGGATCAGCGGTGATGATCTTGAAGGCCGCCGTCACTTTCTCGGTCGTGGCACCGCCACCGACATCGAGGAAATTGGCCGGCTCGGCGCCATAGAGCTTGATGATGTCCATCGTCGCCATGGCGAGACCGGCACCATTGACCATGCAGCCGATATCACCGTCGAGGGCGACATAGGCGAGGTCATGCTTGGAGGCCTCGATTTCCTTGGCGTCTTCCTCGGTCGTATCGCGCAATTCCATGATGTCGGGATGGCGGAAGAGCGCATTGCCGTCGAAGGAGACCTTGGCGTCGAGCACCCGCAAATGACCGTCTTCCATGACGATCAGCGGATTGACCTCGAGCATGCTCATATCCTTCTCGGTGAAGGCCTTGTAGAGGATTTTCGCCAGCGAACCCATGTCGGCACGCGCTGTGCCGGTCAGCTTCAGCGCATCGGAAATCCGGTCCGCGTCGGCGTCGGTGACACCGGCGAGCGGTTCGATATTCAGCGTCTGGATCTTTTCCGGGGTTGCATGGGCAACCTCCTCGATATCCATGCCGCCTTCAGTCGAGACCACGAAGGCAACCTTGCCGGTTTCGCGATTGACCAGGATGGAGAGATAGAGTTCGCGATCGATATCGGCACCGTCCTCGATATAGAGGCGGTTGACCTGTTTGCCGGCCGGGCCGGTCTGATGCGTGACCAGCGTATTGCCGAGCATTTCACGTGCGTTCTTGACCACATCCTCTTTCGAGAAGGCGAGGCGAACGCCGCCCTTGGCGTCAGGGCCGAGCTCCTGGAACTTGCCCTTGCCGCGTCCGCCGGCATGGATCTGGGATTTGACGACCCAGAGCGGCCCGGGGAGCTTGTCGGCGGCGGCCTTGGCCTCGTCGACGGAGAAAATCGCAACGCCTTCGGCGACAGGCGCGCCAAAGCTTTTCAGGACGGCTTTCGCCTGGTGTTCATGGATATTCATGTGTGCGGGCCTCGCGTGGGGAGAGATCGACAGATAGGCCGGATGGAACCCGCCTTATAACACCCGCCCGCTTCAGCGCAACGCCTTCGCTCGGACGGGTTTTCATTCAGATATGAACCACATTGGCCTGGTCATCGGGCGGCCGGGCCCGGTGGACGATATCGTTGAATTCCAGCGGCCGCGCCGGCGCGGGCATGCTCTGGTCGGCCCCGATCAAATCGCCGCTGAACAGCCGCACGCCAGCACTGACCGAAGCGCCGAGCAGGGACGCGTTCTCGACCTGGGTCAGAAAAGTCTCGGCCTTCATGTCCTGCGCGGCGGTTACCAGACCCAGCACGGCCTGGACCGTCGAACTGCTCACCTCGCCATCACCAAGGCGGTGGGGAATTTCCGTGCCGAACACACTGACGCCGCTGCCCTCGAACCGGCGCAAATCCGCGACACCATAAGGCAGGCGCGCAATGATTTTCGAACCGAAGGGCATCATGGAGCGAAACAATTCCTGCATCTGCGCCTCAGGCGCGCCGGCGGGAATCGCATCAATGCGCAGCTGGAAATGACGCCGGATCGGGACCGGGACAGATTGCAGAATCGCAAAATAGCTCATCCGCTCGGAGAGCGAGGAAATCGTGTCGTAATGCACCGGTATGATTATGCCGCAATTGCCGCCGCTCGTATGGACACGCTGGAAACCGCGCTGGGCCGCGATGGCGACGGAATGGTCGAGCAAGCGATTGAGCGGGCGCGAATCGAGGACCGAAAAGGTGTCTCGGCCATAGGCCGGCCAGCCATTGACCATCCGGCGAGCGACGCACAGATGGTGGGTGATGGCATTCATGCGGGCGTCCCAGCAGGGCTTGAAGACAATCTCGTCCCAGGGCGTCGCCCGGCTCTTGCTGGCCGCCGCCGTCCAGCGCGGCGATGTCGGCCCGGCTTCGCCACCCATCTCCGCTCCAGCCGGACCCATGGCTCGCGTTTCAGGCTCGTCTGGCTGCGTGCTGGCGATGATTTCAAGAAATTCCTCGGTCGAGACGCTGCGGGATTCCGCTCCGAGCTTCAAGCTCTCCAGCGCCCGGTCACCAAGGAAGAAGGTGCAGAGTTCGGCCGTGATTTCCGCGACTTTTTCCGCCGCGTCATCGCCGCTCAAAACGCCGAAGATAATCAGGAACCCACCCTGACAACGGAAGACCACATCGTCCCGGTCGAGTCGCTTCTCGATGAAATGGGCGCTGACATCATAGATCTTGGTACGCAGATGTTCCCAGTCAGAGCCGGCGCGTTGCTTCACCTCCTCGAGATTGAGGAATTGAAGCTGACCCATCTCGACCTTCGCGCGGCCCGCGAGCGCCAGTTTGAGTTTCATTTTGAGTTCGGGCTGCATCGCGTTCCTGCTCCACCCTCCTAGAGAACACCCGGGAGTGCAAACAGACGGTTACGGCAGGCGCGTGGCGGGTGTTTTCAGCAGCCGGGTTGGCGACAGGGGTCTAGCTCCCATATCCCAGCAATTCCTGGTCGGACTCGCGTATCTCCTCGGCGCGCGCCAGCAAGGCCGCAAATGGAACCGCCTGTTTGGGCACCGGCAAAGCGGTATCCGTGCCGATAGCATCGCCGGCAAATCCGCGGATACCGACACTGATGCCGGCGACCAAGGCTTCAAAACTGTCCACCTGGTTGAGCGCCGTTCCGGCCCCCTGCTGCTGCGCAGCCTTGGTTCGCCGGCCGAGCATTTCGATGTGCGCGTCAGAGATTTCCCCGGCGCGAATTGAAGCCGGGATGTCAGCTCCGAAAATATCGATCCCGCAATCTTCAAATCGGCTCAGATCCGTCTGATCGAAAGGAATCGTGGCGAATAGGTTTGACCCGAACCACTTCATCGAGCGGAACATGTCCTGCATCTGCGCCAGCGGTGCGTCGGCCGGAATATGGTCCACCCTCAGGAAGAAGTGCCGCCGCAGATGCGGAGGCACAACTTGCAGGATCGAAAAATAGCTGACGCGGTCAGCGACGGTTCGGATCGTGTCATAGTGGACCGGAATGCAGATATTGCAGCTATCGCCGCGCGCATACATTTTTTGAAAGCCACGCTGGGCGGCGATCGCCACGGCGCGATCGAGCGCGCTGTGCAGATCGGCGGCGCGACTGCCCAGCAGCGTGTCACGTCCATAATACACGGCACCACCCTCGAAGCGCCGGGCCAGACAGATGTTGGAACAGATCGCATTCTCCGCCGCATCCCAGCACGGCTTGAAAATGATATCATCCCATTGCCGGGTCGAGTCGGCCTGCACCGGATCGGCCAGCGCCGGCTCACTCATCACATTGGCCGTTTCACTATCCTTCGAGCGCGCGATCCGCGGATTGCTCCCGGCGCCCTCTCGGCCGATCTCCACACCACCGGGGTATGGCGGCTGAGACGATTTTGAAGCCTCCCGTTCCTGCCATCGCCCGGTCGCCTTGGCCGCGTTTCGAGCTTCCGTCTGCAGGCCGGATTTCTGTGCGGGCGAAGCGGCATCGCCCTCAACCCACCGGGCGACGGGCTTGGGGACCGGCGATCCCGTTTCGCGGCCGAGCACCGTTGCGGACTTCTCGCGCTTGTCGCCCTGAGCCCATTTGGCATCCTTGCCGGGCGCGTCATCGGGCGCCTTGGCCGCGCGCCGGCGTCCGCCGGCAGCGGCTTCGGCGGGATCGGCCTGGGCACTCATCTGGATAAATTGTGCGAACTCCGCCGCATTGACCTTGCGCGCGCACGCATTGATGTCGAGATTTTTGAGAATCTGGTCCCCGAGGAAGAAGACGTTGAGTTCCTGCGATAGGGCTTCGAGCCGGGCCCGTGATTCTTCCGCTGACAAATGCGCGAAAATCAGGATGAAACCGCCACGGCAGCGCACCACAACATCGTCGGGATGTACCCGCTTTTCTACGAAGTGAGCTGCGACGCTATAGATTTTCTTGCGGACATCGATCCAGCGGTCACCGGTCTCGACCTTGACCATTTCAAGATTGAGGAATTGGAATTCATTCATTTCTGCCGGAGAGCGGCCAGCCAGAGCTTTCTTCAAACGCTCCTCAAGTCCCGACGACATGCCTATTCCATTTCAACAACTTGCCCGTTCAAAGGCGAACGTGGCGAATACTGTCGGTGAAATGCGATCCGTTCAAATCATCAATAATGCATCGTTATGAAATGATTTACCTTTTCGAAATTTCGGCCAAGTCTGTCCTAGCGCAAGGTCGCCATGATGGCGCCGTCAACCGACAATCCGCCGCCCCCGCGAACACACAGATAAAAGGCCAGGGCGCCATACACGGCCGCGCTCGTCCAGGCCTGCGGGGCGACCCACCAGGCGAAAATCACGGCGGCCAGCAAGAGGGCCAGACCGACCAGACGCGTCAGGAAGCCGACGGCGAGCATGGCTGCCGCCAGATGGGCCCCCCAGACCGCGACCTGCGCCAATTGCGTGGGCGCCACCAGCGGCACGGCCCAGATCTCGGCAGCACCCACGGCTGCCGGGACCACTTCGGGCCAGTCGGCCGCATAGGCGCGGCCCCAGGCCCACAAGCCCGGGATCAGCGACCCGCGCAACGCCGCGCCGACAATCCAGTCCGGCATGAAACGCTCGGCGCGCGCTGTGGTTTCGATGTCCTGCATGCTCGTCCCCGATACCCCGGGCCTCCATGGGAGGCCGACTGGCGGCAAGCATGCATGCCGCGCCGGACGCTGGCAATCTCATGCACCTAACGCGCGAAATGGCGTCCGGCCCAGTGGTCGATCGAGACGCGTCCGGGCCCGTATCCGGCGAGAAAAATCGCCATCACCACCCATAGGGCATGCGCGCTCCACCAGGCCTCCGGATAGACGAAGACCTGGATCACCAGTGTCATGCCGAGCAAGGCCAGCGCCGAAAAGCGGGTCAACAGGCCCAGCACCAGAAGGATGGGGAAGCTGAATTCGGCCAGGGTCGCCATCCAGGCCGCGATCTCTGTCGGGATCAGGGGCAGCGCATATTCGGTCTCGAACAGCGTCAATGTCGACGCTTTCAGACTGAGCGGGATTTCCGGCAGGCGCAGATGCGAACGCTGCACCGCGAAATCATTGATCATCTCGGTGTAGGAGAAAGCCCCGGCAGTCTGCACCTTGGTCAGAAGCGAGCGCCAGAACACCCCGGCCAGGGTCAGCCGGGCGAGGAGTTTGAGGACATCGCCGGCCAGAAAGCGTTGCACCAGTTCAATCAGGCGCTGATGGGCCTGCGGCACGGTTTTGATACGGGCGGCAATCGTCATGATCTGGATCCTGCAAGAATTGAACTGGAAATGGCTTCACCGAACAGGTCAGCGGCCTTGTGGGCGGCATCGACCAGGGTGGCGGCATGGGCCGCATCCTGCAGGTTCCCGCCCTGCGCCAGCGTGGCCAGAAAAGCGTGATCGGCGGGAGCCAGGGCGCGATGGCGCACGGTGCCGCGATGGCGCCAGACAAGGGCAAAATCCGGTGCCGGCTCGAGCACGATACGCGCCGGTTCCGCATCATCGCGATTGCTGCGCCAGATCGCATAGGCAGGCCATTGCGAAGACCACAGACTAGCCGAAGGGTGCAGGCCCGGCGCCAGTTGCGGCAAGACATCCGGCGCCAGGCCTGCAAGCTGGCCGGCATCAAGGGCCGGCGCGTCGGCCGCGTGGTGGGCCTCCAGCCAGGCCCGGTCAAGGCGGGCGACATCACCGAGATAGACCAGCCCGGCCGCCGGCGCATAGGTATCGATAAAGCCGGCAAAGCCTCCGCCATATTGGCTCATCACGGGATCAGTCGGCGGAACGGCCTGCCAATAGGCCTTGGCCATAGGCGCAAAGAAATCGGCGCCGACCAGCCGCTCGACCACCGGATATGCGGCACGCAGGACCTCGATCACGCCGTGAACGACATTATTGCGATAGACGGCCATGCGGCGCAGCGCAGACGGCGTTGTCAGCCAGGGTTCGAGCGTCAACGCATCGCTGCTCGTGATCGCGGCGGCAAAATCGGCATGAAAATCGTCAGACATGGCCGTGTTCCACCTCGCGGACGCGATCGAGCACGCCCTGCGCCCGATTACGTTCGGCAAGCAATTCGCCAAAGGCGGGAATATTATTGTCGCGCTCGATCAGAACCGGCCTGGGTCCGAGCCGTGCAATCACCGCCTCATAGAGTGTCCAGACCGCACCGGCGATGGGCGCACCATGGGTGTCGATCAGCAATTCATCGCCCAGCCCGGCATCGGCTTCATGGCCGGCAAGGTGGATTTCGCCGACCGCCTCGACCGGGATGGTGTCGAGCCAGGCCTTGATGTCGAAACCGAGATTATGGGCACTGACATGAAGATTATTGATGTCGAGCAAGAGCCCGCAGCCGGTGCGCCGGACGGTTTCGGCGAGGAAATGAGCTTCCGGAATCTCTTCGCGCAGCGGCAGATAGCGTGAAGGGTTCTCAATCAGGACCGAAAACCCCAATGCCGACTGCATCGCATCAACATGCTCACAAAAGCGGTCGAGCGCTGCGCCGGTCATCGGGGTGGGCAGGAGATCATTGAAATAGCTGCCTGAATGCACCGACCAGGCGAGATGTTCGGATATCCGCACCGGCTCATACCGGTCGATCAGGCTTTTCCAGCGCTGCAAATGCGCCGGGTCGGGCGGTTCCAGACCGCCCAGTGACAGGCCGACCCCGTGCAGCGAGACCGGCTTGTTCGCCCGTATGGCATCAAGCCAGGCCAGGCGCGGGCCGCCGGCCGACATATAATTCTCGGGATGAACCTCGAACCACAGGCCGGCCGCCTGCTCATCCAGAGCCGCGCGATAATGCTCCGGCTTCAGGCCAAGGCCTGCTGAAGGGGATGTTTCAGGGATGGACAAGCGACCTCGCCTCGCGATGCGCTCCCCAGGGGGCGGGCAGCGCAGTCAGGAGTGGTGGAAATCAGGGGCGTTCAACCGGCGTCAGCGAGCCATTGCCATAGGGCGTCTCGATATCGACGCAGGTGCCCGCCGGGACAGAGGTCCAGGCATTGCCCTGATAATCGACGGTCGATGTTCCGGCGCAGGTCGTGCCCGGACCGGCGGCGCAATCATTCTCACCGGCCAGGGCGACGCCATAGCAATGCTCCATCGCTGGCGCGTCTTGCGCAGTCCCTGCGTGAGCGACCGCGGCGGTCAGGGAAAGAGCAAAGGCGGAAGCGGCAAGGGCTGCGATACCGGTTTTTGGGGCAGGGGTTCTCATCGTGCGTAGTCTCCAGGTTCTGGCCGGTCGCCGTTGGGGGGAAGGTTTGCGACCGGCAGACGGACGATATCCATCCGCCGCCGGAACGCTACTCACGTCCCCGTCCGGTTGCTTCACCAATGCGTTATCGTTTGCGTGATCTTGCGCGAGCGCCCGATCGCAGGCCCGCCTGCTCACCGAGGGCAACCGGCTCATCGCAGGCCTCTCCCGAACATGGAGGCAAGATGAGCCGGCAATCACAAGCCCGCGAGCACGATCGTGTGCATCAGGCGCCCCGGTATGAAGGAGAGCAGGCCGGGAATGATCAGGGCGCCGTAGAACAGGCCCATGACCTGGCCGCGATGACCGCTCCGGTCGCGGCGGCGGGCCGAAAGCACCAGGCGGACAATGCCGATTATCGTCAGCGGCACGAAAATATGGATGAAGGAGAAATCGCCGCCATTGATTTGACGGATGAAGATCGCGCTGATCGCGGCTACCGCCATCAGCACAACGAACAACATCCCCATCGTGCGGTGTGGCAGGTTGCCCTTCGGCGCAAGCAATTGGATGGAGCCGATCAAGAGTGCCCCGACGGCGCTGAAAATATGCAGCTGGACGACGAAGGGGGCGGACAGAAAAGCTTCGGTATTCATGGTGATCTCCTCGATGGCGCTGGTCTGTGATCGACACAGAAACGCATCGCGGCAGGGATTGAAGCGCGATTGCGCAAACGGGCTGATGCGGTGCGCGAAATGCGCTAGGTGTTGATCCACGCTTCGTGAATGGACGTCATGAAACCGACCGGATCCAATAAGGGCCTGCTGCCAACCCTCGCCATCATCCTGGCGCTGGGCAGTTTTCTGTCCGTGCTTGGCCCCTATCAGACCCATCAACTCGGCTTCCCGGGCGTCTGGTTCTACTGGGTCGGACTGATGGGTCTGGGCTGGGCGTCGAATGCCCTGGTGACCCTGATTCTGGCACGCCTCACCGGTAATTGGCCCTGCCTCGCCCATTATGCCCTCGCCTCATTCCTGATCAGTGTTCCGATCACCGTCGGGGTGGTCGCGATACAGGCCCTGCTCTCCCAGCCCTTCCAAGCTGCGGCGTTGCCGGTCGTCTTCATCCTGGTCTGGGTGATTTCTGCAGCAGTCACAACGCTCGGCTGGCTGATGGAACGGCGCGCCCCTGCTCCGGAAACACCTGCCATCGGCCGGGCACTGCTCGACAAGCTGCCGCCACGCCTGCGGCGGGCGCCCTTGTTGGCACTGCAGTCGGAAGACCACTATCTGCGCGTCCATACCGGGGCGGGTGATACGCTGGTCCTGATGCGATTGAGCGATGCCATGGCTGCGGTCGGGAATCTGGATGGCCGCCAGACCCACCGCTCCTGGTGGGTGGCGCGCCAGGCCGTCGATACCGTTTCCCGCGGCGATGGACGCGCCATCCTCACGCTGAGCAATGGCGTGCAGGCCCCCGTCAGCCGCTCCCACGCGCCCGGCCTGCGGGAATCCGGCTGGTATTGAGCGCCACCGCGGCCTGCGGCGGCATGCCGCCTGATCGGGCTCTTGCCCGCTCGCGCCGCGCGTCACACACTCGCGCCACCCGATTGCCCCAGACCGCAGGATGACCGCGCCGATGAGCCCTCGTATTGATTTCAGACTGAACCCGGATCTCGACGTCGCGCATTATGCCCGCCTCTACGCCAAGACCGGTCTGGTTCAAATCCCCGACATTCTGCCGGAAGAGACGGCCAATGCTGTCCACGAGATGCTGGCGAGCCGGATTTCCTGGCGGATGGTTTTCGTGGCGCCCGCCGACGGCCAGGTCGCCGATTACGGCTCGGTCGTCTGTCTCGACCAGGCAGAAATGCAGGCCTTCGGCCGGGAGCGCCTGCAGCAGATCGTCAATGGTGTGCTGGAGATGGCGCGCAGGAATATCGGTTTCCTCTATTCCTCCTACCCGATGATCCAGGCCTATGCCGAGGGCTGGGATCCGGGTCACCCGATCCACCAGTTGACAGAATTCATGAACTCGCCGGCCTTTCTCGATTTCGGCCGCCAGGTAATCGGCGTCGAAAAACTGACCAAGGCGGACTGCCAGGCGACGCTGTATTCGCGTGGCCATTTCCTCACCCGTCATCGTGATGATGGCATGAATAACGAACGCCGGGCCGCCTACACGTTTGGCTTCACGCGCGACTGGCAAACCGATTGGGGCGGCCTGCTCATGTTCCTCGACGACAAGCAGGATGTCGAGCGGGCCCTGATGCCGCGCTTCAACATGCTCTCCCTGTTCGACGGCCACCGGATCCATTCGGTGAGCCCGATCTCGCCCTTTGCCGGCGCCGGGCGCTATCAGATCACAGGCTGGCTGCGCGACGACCTGCCGGCCTTCATCAGCTAGGTTAAGCCGCTCAATGCGCCAGAAGCACGGCGAAGGATGTGCCATCGATCAGTGAGGTCGTCTCGTCGCGGCCGATGGCACGCAATAATAGCGGCGCCCCGAATCCACCCATCACCAGGAGGTCGGCCCGCCCCGCGCTGGCCGCCTCGATCAACGTCTGGGCGGCGCTGCGCCCTTCCAGCGCAACCGTACTGGTCGTGGCGGTCACATCGTGTTGCTCGAGATAGGCCGCAATCTCGGACAATTGGTCCGACGCTTCGGCGTCACCGCCCGCGCGGTAGACGCCGACCGCCTCGGCGGCCTGCAGCATCGGCATGGCACCGACCATGGCGCGCATCGCTTCCAGCGAGCCGTCCCAGGCGATTGCGATACGCCTGAACCCGGCCTTCGCGTCACGCTTTGCCGGAAGCAGGAGGACAGGCCGGCCCGATTTTGTCGCCGCCATGCTGATTGATTGCAGCTCATGGGCTCCCGCCTTGCCTTCGGGCTTTGCCATCAGGATCAGATCACACACGCGGCCCTGATCGGCCATCGCCTCTTCGGGCAGGCCAACATATTCGATGAATTTTCCAATTACTGCATCATCGGCCTCATCAGCGATCGTGTTGAAGCTGGCATGCGCCGCGGTGCTGGCTTCCGCAGCGGCATCGGCCAGCGCTTCGAGCACGGCCTCCATTCCGTAGGTCGAAAAGGAATCGCCGAGGAAATCGGCGCCACTGGCCAGATTACGGCGGACGAAAAGCGCATCGAGGCGCGCGCCATGCTCGCCGCAAAGCCCCACACCCTGTTGCAGAAGCGGCCCGTCGGTCTGTGAGCCATCGAGCATTGTGACGATACGGCGCAGTTTCATGATGCAGTCTCCAATCTGGAAATCATTTGGTGATCGCCGGGGCGAGTCGCGCGCGATGCGTCCGCCAGTCACTGGCGCTCTGGCCCCAGATATCCACCAGAATGCCAAAGCCCGGGACTTCCACTTCCTGGCCGGTATTGGCCGAACCGATGCGCGCAGCGACCGCCTGGCTACCGCGGTTATCGGCATGGATGAGGTGGATGACGCTGTCCCAGCCGAGCGTATCAAAGGCGTGATCCATACAGGCGATCGCCGCCTCGGTCGCATAACCCTTGCCCCAGCTTTCCCGGTTCAGCGTCCAGCCGATTTCCGGCTGCGGCCAGCCATGCGGATACCAGGGCCCGACCCGGCCCAGCCATTGACCGGTCGCCTTCTCGATCACCGAAAAGAAGCCATAGCCGCGCAATTGCCAGTGCCCGGCAATACCACACAGGCTGCGCCAGGCCAGCTCCGGGGATTGCACCCCGCCGATAAAGCGGGTGGTGACCTCATCGGCCATCATGGTGCATAGCGGCTCGAAATCCGAAATATTCGTCGGACGCAACAACAGGCGTTCGGTTTCCAGGACAGGTTCGATCATGCCCTGAAAGCGACACCACCCCGCCACAAACGTCAAGTAGGCATAGAGGTGGCAAAAGCGCCCGCCTGGCCCCGCTGGCAGCGCGTTCCAATCATGGCTCGGCGATTGCACGGTGCCGCAGGGAAGCAGGCTTTAGGAGAGCATAAACCATCATGGACGCCAGCAACCGTCCCGGAGTGATACGCTTATTGATCTACATGCTCGTCGCGGCGGGCATGTCTGGCGGATTTGCGGGTTGGGTGCAGTCCAGTGAAGCGGCTCTGTGGACGGCGGACCTGAACATTCCCGACTGGACGCCAGTCGGAATTCTGCCCAACCTCATTTCAATTCTCATCATGCAATTGATCGCGATCAGCCTGTGGATCACCCAGCGCAGTGAGCGCGGCGCGTTCCGCTATGTCGCGGCTGCGCTGATATTGGGAATCGTCGCCGGACTGGTTCTGCAATTGTGCATCACCTTTGGCGGCCAGGACGTTCAGGCGGGCTTCCTCGCATCGCTTGTATTGTGGCTCTATGCGCTTTTCGCTCTCGCCATTGTCGGTCGTTGCTCCAGACCGGCGAGCTGGTTGCTCTGGCCGCTCTTCGCCTGGCTGACCTTCGTCGTAGCGCTGAGCTTCGAAGTCATGCGGCTCAACAATACCTCGACTTTCGTCGGCGGCCTCTGAGCCACAGCCGATCGGCAACAGGAAAACGGCCGCCGGATTGCTCCGGCGGCCGTACTCCATTTCCGACTGGTGCCCGGCTCAGGCGAGCGACGGATCGAGCGTCTTGCAGGCCGCGACCAGGCCTTTGACCGACTCGACCGAGACGTCGAACATCGCCTGCTCTTCGGCATTGAGCGAGATCTCGACCACTTTCTCGACGCCGCCGGCACCGATCACGACGGGCACGCCGACATACATGTCATCCTGGCCGAACTGACCGGTCAGGTGGGCCGCGCAAGGCAGGACGCGTTTCTTGTCGCGCAGATAGGCGGTCGCCATTTCAATGGCGCTTTCCGCCGGCGCATAGAAGGCCGAGCCGGTGCCGAGCAGGGCCACAATCTCGCCGCCGCCGCCGCGCGTGCGCTTGACGATTTCTTCCATCTTGGCGTCGGTCGACCAGCCCATGGCGATCAGATCGGGAACCGGAATGCCGGCGACGGTGGAATAGCGCAGCAGCGGCACCATGGTGTCGCCGTGGCCGCCCATCACGAAGGCAGTGACATCTTCAACCGAAACGCTGAACTCATCGGCGAGGAAATGGCGGAAGCGGGCACTGTCGAGCACGCCGGCCATGCCGACGACCTTGTTGTGCGGCAGACCGGAGAATTGGCGCAGGGCCCAGACCATGGCGTCGAGCGGATTGGTGATGCAGATCACGAAGGCGTTCGGGGCATGCTTGGCAATGCCTTCGCCAACAGCCTTCATCACTTTGAGATTGATGCCCAGCAAGTCGTCGCGGCTCATGCCCGGCTTGCGCGGCACACCGGCGGTGACGATGCAGACATCGGCACCGGCAATCGCGGCGTAGTCATCGGCGCCGGCCAGTTTGGAATCCTTGCCGAATACCGGGCTGGCTTCAGCGATATCGAGGGCCTTGCCCTTGGCAACGCCGGCAGCAATATCGAACAGCACGACATCGCCGAGTTCTTCACGCGCGGCGATATGAGCCAAAGTGCCACCGATCATACCGGATCCGATGAGCGCAATCTTGTTACGGGCCATGGGGAGAGCTCCTCTTGAGGGAAGTGAATTGCTGCAGTGCGGTCTAACGCCGTGCGCGCGTCCGGGCAAGCGTGCTCATTCGTCACGCACCCGGGAACAGGCCTTGCGGCAATGCGGAATGCATTGTCCGCCCTTGCCATTCCAGCCCATCTCCCGATCATGCAAGATCGCGCTGACCGCGCCTTGATGCACGCGCGACCGAATCCGGAGAGTCTGATGCGACGAATTCCAATCTGCCTGCTGCTATTTCTCACCACGAGTCCGGCCATGGCCGCCGACCTTGATGGCCTGGCCTGGATGAGCGGACATTGGCGCTCGGCCGAGGACGGGACAATCAGTGAGGAGATATGGACCGATGGTGCGGGCGGTCTGATGCTGGGCAGTAATCGAACGGTGCGGGGCGATCAGGCCGTGGCTTTCGAATTCCTGCGCATCGAGACGGACGGCACGCAGACGCGCTATTGCGCCCAGCCGGCAGGTGCCGCCGCGACCTGCTTTGCGATGACGGATCACGGCGATGGACGCGTCCGCTTCGAAAACCCGGAACATGATTTCCCGCAGGCTATCGAATACCAGCGGGACGGCGACGCCCTGACGGCAACGGTGTCAGACCTGTCCGGTGCGCATTCGCTGAGTTTTGACTGGCGGCGCGTGCCAGAATAGCCGGGGCGTCCCGCCCGGACCGCCTCAGCGCTTGATCGCCATCAGAATGCCGTCGCCAATCGTGGTGAAGGCCATGTCGACGCGGGAATCGTCGCGTATCTTGTCGGCCAGGGCCTTCAGGGCTGCGGTATCGGCATCGGCAGCGCAACGCTGCGGATCGGCGACACTGCCCGACCACAACACATTGTCGAACAGGACCAGCCCGCCCGGACGCAGGAGCTGTAGCGCCGCTTCGTAATAAGCGTCATAGCCGGTCTTGTCGGCATCGATGAATACCATGTCGACGCTGCCGGCGATCTCGCCGACCAGTCCGGCGAGGGTTTCGCGCGCATCGCCAATTCTGAGCTCGATCTGGCCATCAAGGCCGGCCTCCTGCCAATAGGAATGGGCGCGTCCGGTGTAATCATCGGAGATATCGCAGCCATAGAGCCGCGCCGCCGGCCCGTGCATCTCGTGCATGGCCAGCAGGGTCGCCAGAGCGGAATAGCCGGTGAAGACGCCGATCTCGACCGCGGTCCGCGCCTGAACCAGCCGGGCGCAGATTTGCAGGAAAGCGCCCTGCTCCGGGCTGATCTGCATCACTGAAACATCGCCCATCGCATCGGTTTCGAGCCGGCATCTCAGCTGCGCCGGATGTTCAACCCGATTGGCATTGCGAACATAGGCGGTGAGGCGGGCATCGAGCCCAAAGGACGAGGACATGGGCGTTCTCCAACATGGAAAGGGGTGGATCAGCTGGCCGGCCCAGTGTCGCGGGCCTGCCATTGTGCGGCAAGATATTCATGGCTGCGCATCTCGATCAGGCGCGAGGCGGTGCGTTCGAATTCAAAAGCACCATCGCCCTGCGGATAGAGGTCAGCGGGCTGGGCATCGGCGCTCATCACCAGCTTGGTCTTCGCCTCGTAGAGCGCGTCAATCAGGGTCACGAATCGCTTGGCCTCATTGCGCTTGTCGCGTTGAAGCTCGGGAACGCCGTCGAGCAATACAGTGTGAAACCGCGCAGCGATCGCGAGATAATCAGCGGCACCCAGGGGCCGGGCGCATAATTCCTCGAAGCTGAACCGGGCGACGCCGGCGACTTCGCGCTCGACGCGCAGCTGACGGCCCTGGATATCGAGCACGCAGTGCTGCGGCGTCGCGCCCTGGGTCAGCCGGGCCCAGGCGGCATTCATGGCCGCTTCGGCATCCGGCCCCAGCGGCGCGTAATAGACCGGTGCCGCCTCGAGCTGGCGCAGCCGGTGATCGACGCCGCCATTGAGCTCGACCAGATCGAGGCGGGATTTCAATTCCTCGATGAAGGGCAGGAAGAGCTGCCGGTTGAGGCCATCGAGATAGAGATCGTCGGGATGTCGATTGGAGGTCGCGACCACCACGACACCCTCTTCAAACAATCGATCGAACAAGCGTCCGAGGATCATCGCATCGGCAATATCGCTGACCTGGAATTCGTCAAAGGCCAGCAGACGGGCCTGCTGGGCCAGGGCGCGCGCCACCGGCGGGATCGGATCATCGCCGGTGCCGCGGACATATTCGGGCCGGCGCCTGCGTTCACTGTCGCTGAGGCCGCGCCAGGCGCCGATGCGGGCATGCACATCCTGCATGAATTCGTGAAAATGCGCCCGCCGCCTGGCCTCGACCGGCGCGGTATCGACGAAAATGTCCATCAGCATGGATTTGCCGCGCCCGACACCGCCCCAGAGATAAAGGCCGCGCGGCGCCGGCCTGGTTTTGCCGAACAGCGTTTTTGCGCCGGGCGTCCAGTCCTGCAGGCGCTGCGACAGCGCGGTCAGCAATCGCGCCGCACGCTCCTGGTCCGCATCCGCCGACAGCACCCCGGAGCCAACCCGCTCCTGCCACAATGAAATCGGCGTCGCCATCAGGGTAGCGTAATGACGAGGGGTTGCGATGGCGTCAATGGTGGGAGGCGGCGGACCTGTCTATCCGGCAGGCCAGAGCCGGACCACCGCAGCGCCGAGCGCCAGCAGCGTCACGAGACAGGCCAGCGCCAGCCAGACCGGTTTTTGAATCTCACGCATGCACCGCCTCCAGGGCGGCGCGCATGGCGTCGGGCAAGGGAAGGGGGCGGCGGGTCTCGCGATCGACATAGACGTGAACGAAATGGCCCTGGGCAGCGGCTTCGGCCTCACCGGGCTTGAACAGGGCGATCTCGTAACGCACGGACGAACGGCCGATTTTCGCGATACGCAGGCCACCTTCGATGCGGTCGGGATAGGCCAGGGGCGCAAAATAATTGCAGCCGGTCTCGACCACCAGCCCGATGACAGCGCCGGTGTGGATGTCCAGTCCGGCCTCCTCGATCAGGAAGCAATTCACGATCGTGTCGAAAAAGCCGTAATAGGCGGCATTATTGATATGGCCGTAAATATCATTGTCGGCCCAGCGCGTTGGCAGATCGCGCCAGCGGCCATAGGCGGCGCGTGGCCGCGTCTCGGTCACAGCACGGCCTCGTAACAGGCCAGGGCGGCATCCTGGGTCATCTCGCGCGGATTATTGACCAGGAGCCGGGTCACCAGCATCGCCTCCTCGGCCAGACGCGGCAAATCATTATGGCTCACACCGACCTGCGACAAGCGGGTCTCGATCCCGACCGAGGCGGCAATGCGCTCCATTTCCTCGACCAGGCCCTGGGTCGAGGCGTGCAGGCCGATATGGCTGGCGAGCTCGGCATAGAGTGGCTCGGCGGCGGGCGCGTTGAAGCGCAGGACCGGGGGCAACATCAATGAGTTGGACAGACCGTGAGGGACGTGAAACACGCCCCCCAGCGGATAGGCCAGCGCGTGCACGGCCCCGACCGGCGCGTTGGCGAAGGCCTGCCCGGCCAGCAGGGCTCCGAGCAACATGTCCTCGCGTGCTTCAGTGTCGCGGCCATCGATGCAGGCGCGCTCAATGGCGCCGTGGAGCTTTTTGAGACCGGCCAGGGCGAGGGCATCAGAGACGGGATTTTTCTGCAGGCGGGTCGTAAAGGCCTCGATCGCGTGAACCATGGCGTCGATTCCGGTCGCGGCGGTGGTGGCGCGCGGCAAGCCATAGGTGAGCTCGGCATCAAGCACGGCGAGATCGCCATACAAGGCAGGCGAATTGACGCCCATCTTCGAACTCTCCCCGACCGTAATGACGGAGATAGGCGTCACTTCCGACCCCGTTCCGGCAGTGGTCGGGACCAGGATCAGGGGCAGGCGCGGCCCCGTCGCATTGTTGACGCCATACATTTGCGCCAGGGTCTGTTTCGAACCGAGCAGCATCGCCACCAGCTTGGCCGCGTCCATGGAGGAACCACCACCAAACCCGATCACGACTTCGGCGCCGAAGCCCCGTGCCGCATCCTCGGCGGCCCACACCACCGCCTCGGGCGGGTCGGCGACAATCTTGTCAAAGATCGCGACAGACAGTCCCGCTGCCTCCAGTGCCGCAATGGCGCCGTCGATCAGACCGGCAGACCGCACGCCGGGGTCGGTAACGAGAAATATCCGCCGCCGCTCCCCGATCAGGGGCGCTGCGACAGCCGCCAGCCGGGCAGCCGAGCCGGCGCCGACATGGATGTGCGGGACAGTACGGAAATCGAAAGCAGACATCGAAGCCTCAAACACGGTTCGCCCGCCAGGCGGGATGAGTTGGCCGTCATGGTTGCCGCGTTGCGGGCGCTAGGCAAGCTTTGGCCGGAAAATGCACCCCGGCCCCGTGCCAGAACGGGTCAGGTGTAGATGCGCTTTACCCCACGACAGGTAGACCAGAATCATCAAGAAATACTGGCCTCCCCGGAGGCCAAACCCTAGAGTCAAAGTCAATTAATAAGAACAAGCTGTTTGTGGATGAGCGTATGCCGATAAAAGTCAGCCTCAATGAAAATGAATGCCTGATCCTGATCGAGAGTAGCGGCGCCTTGCTGCGGCGCGAGGCGGGCTGGGGCGCCGAACGGGTCCGCGAATTGCTAAGTCAGCATCCCATTTCCGCGGTACTCTTTGATTCAAGCCAGATCCAGAAACACAACTCGCCGTCATTGTCCGGCGAGATCATTTCCGGCTTCATTCAAGCTATCGAGTCGGATGTCCTGATTGCCTATGTGAGGCCGAACTGCTGGGATGAGGCCTATTTGAGCCAGGTCGCCACAGGGATTGAAGACATCCCCGCCAGATCCCGCGTATTCGAGAATATCGACACCGCGCGCGCCTGGCTACGCGATGAAACGGGCTGTAAGGCCGCGCCGGCCTAGGTATGGAATTGGCTTCTGCCCGCGACACGGGCCGGCAGAAGCCAACAGCGCTCGATCAGGCCAGTCTGTGCCTAGCTCATCGTCGGAATGACAAAGGCCTGGTCGCCGATATCGCCGGTCGGCCAGCGCTGGGTCACCGTCTTGATCTTGGTGAAGAAGCGGATGCCGTCCGTGCCGTATTGATTGGTGTCGGTGAAGGCTGATCGCTTCCAGCCACCGAAGGAATGATAGGCAACGGGGACCGGGATCGGCACATTGATGCCGACCATGCCGACATTGACCTTGGCGGCGAATTCGCGCGCTGCGAGGCCATTACGGGTAAAGATCGCAACGCCATTGCCATACTGGTGATTGCTCGGCAGGGCCGCCGCCTCTTCCAGAGTATCGGCGCGCACGACCTGCAGCACGGGCCCGAAAATCTCTTCCTCATAGGATTGCATGCCCGGTTTGACATGGTCGAACAGGGTCGGGCCGATGAAGAAGCCCTTCTCATGGCCCTGCAGTTTGAAGCCCCGACCGTCGAGCAGGAGCTCGGCGCCTTCATCGACACCCATCTGGATATAGTTTTCGATCGTCGCGCGGTGTGCTGCGGAGACTACGGGACCGTAGTGGGCCGTGTCGTCGGTCGAGACACCAATGCGTAGATTGACGGCTTCCGCCTTGATGCGCGCGACAAACTCATCGGCGGTCTTCTTGCCGACCGGTACCGCGACAGGCAGCGCCATGCAGCGTTCGCCGGCCGAGCCATAGGCGGCACCGAGGAAGTCGTTCACGACCTGGTCCATATCGGCGTCGGGCATGATGATGCCATGGTTCTTGGCCCCGCCCATCGCCTGGAAGCGCTTGGCGTGTCTGGTACAGCCCTGGGCAATGTAATGGGCGATATTGGAGGAACCGACAAAACTGACGGCCTTGATATCGTCATGCTCGATCAGGGCGTCGACAGCAGTCTTGTCGCCATGCACGACCTGCAACACACCCTCTGGAAGACCGGCCTCGATCATGATTTCGGCCAGCCGCACCGGCACGGATGGATCCTTCTCCGACGGCTTCAGGATCATCGCATTGCCGGTCGACAGCGCCATGCCCATGAACCACATCGGGATCATCGCCGGGAAGTTGAACGGGGTGATGCCGGCGACGACACCGAGCGGCTGGCGCATGGAATAGACATCAATACCCGGGCCGGCGCTCTCGGTATATTCGCCCTTCATCAGGTGCGGCACGCCGCAGGCGAATTCGATCACTTCCAGACCGCGGATCAGATCACCCTTGGCGTCGGCGATAACCTTGCCATGCTCGGAGGAGAGAAGATGGGCAAGCTCCTCCATCTGATCCTCGACCATCATCTTGTATTTCATCAACACGCGGGCGCGGCGCTGCGGATTCATCGCGGCCCAGATGGCCTGACCCTTCTTGGCGCCGGCAACCGCATCGGCGACTTCATCGCGGGTCGCGAACTGGACGCGGGCCTGAACTTCACCGGTATTGGGATTGAAGATATCGCCGAATTGTCCGGATTTTCCCTTGAAGGCCTTGCCGTCAATGAAGTGTTGGATTTCACGCGTCATGTGACTCGCTCCCGATTTAGCTTGATGATGGCTGCGGAGGTCGCGCCATGCCGTTGAAGCTCACTTAAACCCGTGACCGGGCCGAGTCGAGGTGATGAGATGCAGCGCGGCGTGACCTTCCGTCGCGGCACTGGCGAGTTGGCAGAAGCTGCGATCGCGCTTACGCAGAATTTGTCCAAGGGATGGAGTCCGCAATGCAGTTCAAAGTTGGTCAGGCCTGGAGCATACGCGATATCGCCGAGCCGGAAGCACGCGCGGTGATCGGACGGATCGAGGCTGCGGCCGAAATGGATGGCCAGGTCGTCTTTCACTGCACCATCTTCAATGCCGCGACCGTGGATATGGGCGAAGGCCCGGAATTGCTGGTTTTCGGGCATATCCCCTTCACCCGGGATGCCTTCGCCGCTTCCGCGCTGACACTGCTCGAGGAAAAGGCCGACACGGCGGCGGCTTTCGACGAAGGCTATTACCAATGGGCCGAAGCACTGGGTGGCGCGTTCAATGTGCCGATCGCGCAGGCGATCAATGACGCCCTGCAGGCCGCGCGCGACTGACGCTCCATTCAGGGCCGCCTCATCAGGACGCTGGCGCGCGCTCAGCCCTGTTGCTGCAAACGCACAACTTGCAGATTTCCCGTTCGCGGCCAGCCCATTGCTTGACGGGCAGGCCGGCCCCCGCGATACATATTTTATGCGCGCCGGTTCAGCCCGTCCTCGATGAGGCGGGTGCCTGCAAAAATTCAATTATCCAGGGGAAAATCCATGTCGAGCAAACACTTCTCGAGTTCGTTCAAGCGTGCCATGGGAGCAAGCTGCTCCGCACTGGCGCTTCTGCTCGCGGCCCCGGCGGCCATGGCGCAGACCGAAGTCGGGACGATTGTGCCCTCCGATCCGGGAACCTCGGACACGATCCTCGATACCGCGACGGATGTTACCGGCGTTGGCATGTTCTTCCGCAATGACGGTTTCGTCTGCACCGGCACGCTGATCAATCCGCGCACCGTGATTTTCGCCGCCCACTGCGTCAATGACCGCCCGGCGAGCGATTATGGCTCCGACAGCGCCATCCAGGCCGCCTTCTCCTTTGGCGCCAATTCCCTGCCCGGCTTCCTGAGCTGGATCAACAACGCTTTCGCGTCGAACCCCGACCTGGCCGTCTTCAACGTCAATCAGATTATCTATAATCTGGAGTCACTCGCCGATCCGAATAGTTTCGGCTTTCTCGAAGGTGATGTCGCACTCTCCGTGCTCGACACCCCGGCGAGCGAAGTGCCGACCTGGGCCCTGCTTTTTTCCGCCCTGCCAGCGCCGACCAGCTACACCCAGGAGACGGGCTCCGGCTATCACGTCAATCTCACCGGCTATGGCCGCAGCGGTACCGGCGCAACCGGCGATTCCATCGGCATTGACTGGCGCCGCCGCGCCGCCGAAAACTTCATTGGTGCCCTGGTCTCCTTCGACGATCGCAACAATTTCCTGTTCGGCGCTCCGTTCGGCGATCTGCCGCAAAACCTCTACCGGCTCGATTTCGACGATCCGACGCGCACCAACCCCTACGATTTCGACCTCTACTTTGGCGATGCGGCCACCAATGAGGGCACAACGGCTGGCGGTGATTCCGGTGGCCCGCTCATCCTCGACGCCGCCAATAATCCCGGCATCAACGAAGATCTGGTGATCGGCGTCCTGTCCGGCGGCTCGCGCTTCTTTGGGCCACAGGTGTTCAGCTCCTACGGCACTGAGAGCTTCTACCAGCCGCTTTACCTTTTCTGGGACTGGATCGTTGCCAACAGCCCGTATCGCTATGTCAGTGCGGCTGAAGGTGATGGCGCCTGGGAAGATGCCAATCATTGGCTGACCGAGATCGATCCGGCTTTCCGTATTCTCGATGTCGATGGCAATGTCGTAAACGGCCTGCCCGGCAATCCGGGTGTCGGCCTCGCCGGCACTGATCCAAGCTGGGGCATGGTCTGTTTCGCACCGGGCGCGGTCAGCGGGCCGACCAATACCTGCCAGGACCTGGCGACCGGCGATGTCACCCCCTATGAAGGCGGCGCACTGGCTGAAGCCGGCAACGGCAATACGATCGGCACAGCTCCGGTTCTCGATGGAAATCTGATAGGTGTCGCCGACGTCTCGACGTCCGATTCAACGACTGGTGGGACGCCACAGAGCGATGGCGATGGTGGTGTCCTCGCCCTCGTCGATGGGGAATACACCTCCGACCCGCTGCCGGATCCGACGCTCGAGAACGGCCTGCCCGGGGCCACCGGTTTCGTGCCCGACAATGTCGATCCCGATTCCGGCCTCGGCATCAATGCCCGCTATTTCGACGTCAATCTGTCGGCCGCTGGCACCACGACGCTCAGCAGCACAGTCGAGATCGACAATCTGACCATCAGCGGCAGCGCGGCGCGTCTTGATATCGGCGCTTCCGGAAACCTGACCAGCCTGACCGAAATCATGCACCAGGCCGGCAGCGTCAATGTTGATGGCATGCTGACCACCGGCGGCGACTACCTGCTGATGTCCGGCCTGCTCTCCGGTTCGGGGACGGTCAATACGGCCTATCTGACCAATATCATGGGCCTGATTGCGCCGGGCGCGATTGATGGCATTGGCACACTGACCATTGATGGCAATCTCGTTCTGGCCTCGGCCAGCGGGCTGTGGGTCGATGTGGGAGATGCCAGCGCCGACCGTCTGACGGTGACAGGACTGGCCTCGCTTGGCGGTTCGGTCCTGATCAATCCGCTTGCCGGCTATATGCCGCGCTATGGCGATGATTACACCATCCTTTCGGCCGCCGGCATTGCTGGCACATTCAGCTCGGTCAATGATCTGCCGGGCGTGCTGAATCCGGTTCTCCACTACACTCCCACCTCGGCGAATGTCCGGATTGAAGCCTCCGAATTCCACACCCAGGCCAGTTTCACCAATAACTTCCAGGTCGCACTGGCAACGGCGCTCGATCAGGGCCGGGCCGGATCCTACGGCGATCTGGCCGGTGTCTATGGCTGGCTTGATCTGCTGGAAGACGATGCGCTGACCACCGGTCTGGACACCCTGGCGCCCTATGAAAGTGTCATGTTCGACCGATCGATCCGTTCGCATTCCGACGTGCTCGGCCATGCCCTGCGCGAACAGATCGGGACGCTGGGTCTGCACAGTGCCGGTGGCGCTGATGTTCTTGCCGATGCCAAACAGGCCAATGGCCTGGCCGGCATGAGCGATCTCGGCCTGCTGGCCCGGGCAACCGTGAAATCAGGCAATTCTGCCGGCGGAACCGATACCGGCGAAATGCGCCGTGTATTCGGTGCGATCGGCCAGATCAATGCCACGGCCCGCAGTTTCGCCGGAAGCCCGGACACAGAGATCGACGGTGATTACTCGCTGATCGGGCTCGATGTGCCGGTCTCCGAATCGCTTCGTATCGGCGTCGCCGCCGGTTTTGCCAATTCGGACAATACCGCCGGCGCCGCGATCGGCAGCACCAATGTCAGCACCGAAACCGAACAGGTCACAGCCTTCGCCTCCTATTCGACCGGCCGCCTTTCGGCCAGCCTGGCGCTCGGTTATGCCAGCCATGACAGCGATGCCACCCGCACCATTAATCTGGGCGGCGTGCTGGTCCCGGCACAGACCCGCACAACCGCCGACGAGACCACGATCGACGCCGCGGTGCGCTATGACCTCTATTCCGGCGCCAATGGCGTCTCGGTGACACCAATGGCGAGCGTGACCGCCAGCGATGTGGATTTCCAGGCCACCACAAGCTATTCGGCGATTGGCAGCCTCGATATCGATGCCCGTTCCGGAAGCAACACCATCGCCCGCATCGGCTCGGCCTTCGGACTGGAGCTGGGGACGCATATCTCCACCCATCTCTATCTCGGAGCGGCACAGCAATATGGTGATGGCGCGGAGACCTATTCGGCGGCCTTCCATGATGCACCCGGCATCGCCTTCATCGCGCCAAGCGATGTCGAGATGAACACGAATTGGTGGGAAGTCGCCGGCAGTGTGTCGGCCGAAATGAGCTTCGGCGGCACGCTGACCATCAGCCATGAGCGTCAGATCAATCGCGATTTCGCGGAAAACGAAATCACTTCACTGACCTATAGCCTGCCATTCTAGCCGCCCTCCAGGACGGATAGAGTGACAACACCCGGACGTTCCTGCGTCCGGGTGTTATTTTTCCCGTCCGCCGCGACGGAATTGCAGCCGCCGCGCGTTTAGGCTGGGTCACTCGCACTGCTTCGGAGTCCAAACCGGATGGCTCGCATCTCAGTCCTCGCCCTCGCCGCCCTGCTTCTGCTAACCGCCTGTGCCTCGCACGACGGGCCCTCCCCCCGGGGTCGCGGAGGAGCGCCGGGCGGCGGTCCGGGCAGTGCGGATGGCTTCAACATGGCTGTCCGCCTTGTCGATCAGGGCGATTATGAGCAAGCCCTGCCCATCCTGCGCTGTGTCGCCAGCCAGGGCAGCGGCTTCGAGATCGCGCAGTATCTGGCCGGTCATAGCGCCATACAGCTGGCCACCGCCGAGACCACGCCAGCCATCTTGCGTGATGAAATGCGCATTGAGGGCCTTGAACGCCTGACCCTGGCCGCGCGCGCAGGCTGGCCCACAGCCCAGGCCGAGCTGGCCCGGGAATTTGCCCGGATCGAGAGTGATCAAGCGCCGGCGCAAGCGGCCTATTGGGCCGCAGTCTATCGCCGCAATGCCCGCGACCGAACTTATGGGCTCGACAGGCTGGATGACGGACTCGAGGCAGAAATCACGGCGCGCCTGGATGCTGCCCAATCGGCACGGATCGAAGAGGAGGCTGCGAATTTTGCGCTCGAGGCGCTGGTTGCGAGCCCGGCGATCCCGGCCTGCGCACCCTATCTGGGATCCGCAGGCTTTGGCCGACAGCGTGGCGGTGCCGGTGACGGATCGGGCCGCAGGCGTCCGCCTGGCGGCGGACGCGGCGGCGGCGGTGGGGGCGGCCGCTCTGGCGGCGGCCCTGGTTTCTGAGAGGTTTACCGCGGCAGTAGCGGGGTTTAGGTACAGGCCCGGTTCAGCCCGGCTTTATCGGCCCCGTTGCGCCAGGGCGCGTGAACGGGCCCTGGTCTGTCCGCCGAACAGGGTCCGCATCAGGCCCGCCACCAAGCCAGGCTTCAGACCCCGGGGCAGCCGGCGTGGATTGCCGGCTTCGAGCAGGCGGGCCCGGGTTTCAGCGTCGTCGGACAGGCTGGTCTTGCGGAACACCGCAACATCACCCGCCACCATCTCCTGCAGGGCCCAGCTGTCATCGGCCGTCAGCGCATCCGCCAGACGGGCCGTTGAGCCATGTCCGGCACCCATCAGGACCAGGACGCCGCCCAGCTTCATCCGGCCGGCAATCTGCCGCCAATTTCCAGCCAGGGCCGGGAAGCCAAGTTCGGAGCTGATCAGGGCCGCATCGAGCTGTGAACGATCAGGCTGCGGCTTCAGACCTGATTGCTGGCTGAGGCGATCCGTATTCACGGAGCGGCGCTCGCAATGAGCCTGGAGAAGATCGATATCCGCCAGGGGCGCGATGACTTCGTGGAATGTGCCGCGCTGCAGGAAGACCGTGCCAAGCTCGGAACCGCCGATTTGCAGTGTCTTGTCACCGGGCCGGATGAGCATGGCGAGATAGTCCGCCACGACATCATCTTCGATGCGAGCCCGTTTGGCTGGCATTCTGCGCATTGTTCCGGCGGCTATCGCTGTTTGCATCGTCATGGCGCGTCCCATTCGTGAACAAGGTGTTAAGCTTGGGCACACACCTCGCAAGCGACGGGCCAGATTGTAAACAAGACGTTAACCCCGCCGGCGCCACGCCCGCAGATCTCCATTGCGCCAAACGGCGAGCCGGGCTTCTCTGAGCGGATGGACACAGATGATTCCCCGCTGCCGGCCGCGCCGAAACATGTCGTCGATGATCTGATCGAGGAGCGCGCGCCGCGGCTTATTCACACGGCGCTCTGGCCGGTCATCAAATGGATCGGCTATCCGCTGCTGGGGTATCGCCGCGCCGTCGCGATGGTCGATGCGATCGCGCATCGCACGGGCACGGATTGTCTGGAATGGTGTTCCGACTATCTCGACCTGGATGTCGAACTCGCCGGTCTGGAGAATGTGCCGGAGACCGGCGCCTGCGTGATCGTCTCCAACCATCCCGGCGGCATTGCCGATGGCGTCGCCGTCTGGGATGCATTGAAAGCCAGGCGCCCGGACCTGCTCTTCTTCGCCAATCGCGACGCGCTCAAGGTCTGCCCCGGACTGGAGGAACGCATCATCCCGGTGGAATGGCGCGACGAGTCCCGCTCACGCACCCAGTCCCGCGACATGCTCAAACGCGCCATTGAGGCCTTCAAGGCAGAGCAATGCATCGTCATCTTCCCCTCCGGCCGGATGTCGGAGTGGAGCTGGACGAAATGGCAATTGGTCGAAAAGCCCTGGCATCCGACCGCCGTCAGCCTGGCACGGAAATTCAAGGCACCGATCATCCCGCTCGCCGTGCGCCAGCGCATGCCCTTCCTGTACTATACCCTCGCCCAGATCAATGAAGAGCTGAAGGACATGACGATCTTCCACGGTTTCATGGGCAAGGCCGATGCGCACTATTCACTCGCGCTCGGCCGGGCGATGGAAATCGGCCCCGATGACGGCACTGATGTGGAAGCGACAGCGATGATGCGCGAAATCTGCGAACGCACCGCCTGGGGCGGGTAGACGCTCCGCTCAGACGTGCTGATCAATCAGGATTGGATTGCCGTCGGGGTCGGTGAGCATGAAGTGCGCCGGCCCGGAGCCCGGCTCGATCGGATCGCCAACCTCAAGCCCGGCCTGCTTCAACCGCGCCTGCAGCGCCCGCACATCCTCGAAATCGGTCAGGGTTTCGCGATGCTGGCTCCAGCCGGGATTGAAGGTCAGCATATTCTTCTCGAACATGCCCTGGAACAGGCCGACCACCTTGTCCCCCTGGCGCAGGACCAGCCAGCCCTGATCGATATTGCCGCCGGTTTCGGTAAAGCCAAGGGTTTCGTAGAAGGCCTTCGAGGCGCGGATATCCTTTACCGCAAGGCTGATCGAGAAAGCTCCGAGGCTCATTGGATGTCTCCTGGCGCGATATCGCCGCTCGCTGGGCGGCCTGGACAGGACGCCCAGCGGTCGCGCTCCACCGGCATCAGCTGCATGGTGCCAGCCGCATCCGCCGATATCAATCGCGCAGTTCGATCCGGTTTATCGCGACGTAATTGCTGCCTTCAGACACGGCGAAGACCAGGTCAGGCCGGCCGTCCTGATTGAGATCGCCAATGCTGACATTGTAGGAATCCGCCTCATCGAGCTCCACGAGATCGATGGTCTGAAACCCGTCTTCCCTCGCAAGATAGACCCGGTCGCGCAGGCCGTCATTGGCGACCACGATGTCCAGCCGCCCATCGCCATCGAAATCCGCCAGCTCGAGACCGAACATCTCATCATCTGCACTGCCAAATGCGCGCCGCCCGACGAAATTTCCACTTCCGTCATTGAGAAAGATAACGCCCGGCCGTTCGATGCCGCCGGCCAAGATGTCCGGATGGCCGTCGCCATTCATGTCACCGGCCGCCACGGCGCGAATTTCCATGTCCAGATCCGCACCGATCGCAACCGGCCCGTCAAAGCCTCCATCGCCCGTGCCCCGGTAGAGCATGACACCCTCGCCGCCGCGGTTGGAGAAAACCAGATCCACGGTCCCGTCGCCATCGAGATCATCAATGGCAACCTGAATCGTCTGGTAGGCTCCGGGGAGCTCCACAACGCGGTCAAACCCACCCTGTCCGTCGTTGAAATAGAGGCGATTGGCCGCGCCGCGCAGGATCAGCACCAGATCCGCATCACCGTCCGCATCAAGATCAACCGCGGCGATGGAACGGGCTTGCGCGATCGCGCCGATCTCGTGGCCGGCATCAAAATGCCCGCTGCCATCATTCAGCTGGACGAGGACGGGCAGGAGGTCACGGGCAATGGCGGCATCGAGATCGCCATCACCGTCGAAATCCGCCAGCGCGGCTTCATACCCGGTCGCCCGGTCCGCGCCGGCATCATGGGCCGACCGGAAAAATCCCATCCCGTTATTGAGATAGATTTCGTTCTGCTGGATCCAGTGCCGGCCGTTGACGGCAAAACCATCAAGGTCACCATCGCCGTCCAGGTCGCCCAGATTGACCGACGCGGTCAGCGCTGTCGGCTCACCGAAAAAATTATAGGGGTGCACCCAGAACGCGTCATCCTGCGCGAAGGCTGGGCTCGCTGCGCCCAGGACCAGACCCATTGAAATCAAGTGCGCGCGCATGCCACTTCCCTTCAGCGACATCTATCGGGTGCCCGAAATATCGCCAATTGGCAAATGACCAATCGGAAATGCGGGCTGAACCCGACAGCCCTAGCTCTCGCGTTCGACCAGCATTCCCTTGATCTTGCCGATCGCTTCGGCCGGGTTGAGACCCTTGGGGCAGACCTGGGTGCAATTCATGATCGTGTGGCAACGATAGAGCTTGAACGGGTCGTCGAGCTCATCGAGACGCTCGCCCTTGGCTTCGTCGCGGCTATCGGCCAGCCAGCGATAGGATTGCAGCAAAGCCGCAGGCCCGAGATATTTGTCGCCATTCCACCAATAGGAGGGGCAGGCCGTCGAGCATGAGGCGCACATGATGCACTCATAGGCACCATCGAGCTGGGCGCGCTCTTCTGGAGACTGTTTCCACTCCTTCTCCGGCGCCGGGGTATCGGTCTGGAGATAGGGTTTGATCGCCGCATGCTGGGCGTAGAACTGGGTCAGATCCGGGATCAGGTCGCGCACCACTGGCTGGTGGGGCAGGGGCGAGATGGTGATCGTACCCTGATATTCGTCGATCCCCGAAGTGCAGGCGATGGTATTGCGCCCGCCGATATTCATCGAGCAGGAACCGCACACGCCCTCGCGGCAGGAACGCCGGAAAGCCAGTGTCGCATCGACATTATTCTTGATCCACAAAATGGCATCGAGAACCATCGGCCCGCAATCGTCGAGATCGACCTTGTAAGTGTCCCAGCTCGGCGGATTGCCGCTTTCCGGATCATAGCGATAGACGCGGAAGGTGCGGACGTTCTTGGCGCCATCCGGCTTGGGCCAGGTCTTGCCTTTGGTCGGCTGAGAGCCGCGGGGAAGTGTGAGTTCAACCATGATCGTCTTCCCTTAGTAAACCCGAGCTTTTGGCACGATATAGTCGATATCCTTCGACATCGTGTAGTCATGCACTGGGCGATAATCGATCCGCACATCGCCCTTGTCATCGCACCAGGCGAGGGTGTGCTTCATCCAGGTCTCGTCATTGCGGTCCGGGAAATCCTCGCGCGCATGGGCGCCGCGGCTTTCCTCGCGATTGGCCGCGCCATTGACGGTGACGGCGGCCTGGGCGAGCAGATTGTCGAGTTCCAGCGTTTCCATCAGATCGGTATTCCAGACCATGGAGCGGTCGGAAACGCCGATATCGGCCATTCCGGCATAAACCTCGCGCATCGCCTCGACGCCCTCATTGAGGACCGGGCCGGTGCGGAAAACAGCGCAGTTATTCTGCATGCCGCGCTGCATTTGCAGCCGCAGCTTGGCCGTCGGGGTAGCGCCAGCGGCATTGCGGTATTTGTCGAGCCGGTCGAGCGAGTTCTGGCCCTCTTCAGGCTTGAATTCAGGCTGGGTGGCACCGGGCGTGACAGTCTCGCCAAGGCGCAGGCCGGCCGCGCGGCCGAATACGACCAGATCGATCAGCGAATTGGAGCCGAGCCGGTTGGCGCCGTGCACCGAGACGCAGGCCGCTTCGCCGACCGCCATCAGGCCGGGCACCACCGTATCGGCATTATCGCCGACCTTGGTGAGGACCTCGCCATGATAATTGGTCGGGATGCCGCCCATATTATAGTGGACCGTCGGCAGGACCGGGATCGGCGCCTTGGTGACATCGACGCCGGAGAAGACGCGCGCGCTCTCGGAAATACCGGGCAGGCGCTCGTGCAGCACGGCGGGGTCGAGATGGTCGAGATGCAGGTGGATATGATCCTTGTTCGGACCGACGCCGCGGCCCTCGCGGATTTCCATCGTCATGGAACGTGAAACGACATCGCGCGAGGCGAGGTCCTTGGCCGATGGCGCATAGCGCTCCATGAAACGCTCGCCCTCGGAATTGGTCAGATAACCGCCTTCACCGCGCGCACCCTCGGTGATCAGGCAGCCGGCGCCGTAAATTCCGGTCGGGTGGAACTGGACGAATTCCATGTCCTGCAGCGGCAGGCCGGCGCGCAAGACCATGGCATTGCCGTCACCGGTGCAGGTGTGGGCCGAAGTGGCCGAGAAATAGGCGCGGCCATAGCCGCCGGTCGCCAGCACAACAGTCTGGGCGCGGAAACGGTGCAGCGTGCCGTCATCAAGCTTCCAGGCCGTGATGCCACGGCAGACACCGTCATCCATGATCAGGTCAAGGGCGAAATACTCGATGAAGAATTCGGTCTCATGACGCACGGACTGGCCATAGAGCGTGTGCAGGATGGCGTGGCCGGTACGGTCAGCGGCGGCACAGGTGCGCTGCACCGGGCCTTCGCCGAAATTGCGGGTCATGCCGCCAAAGGCGCGCTGATAGATCTTGCCGTCCTCGGTGCGCGAGAAGGGCACGCCCCAGTGCTCGAGCTCGTATACGGCAGCCGGCGCTTCACGGCAGAGATATTCGATCGCGTCCTGGTCGCCGAGCCAGTCGGAGCCCTTGACGGTGTCATACATGTGCCAGCGCCAGTCATCCTCGCCCATATTGCCGAGCGAGGCGGAAATCCCGCCCTGCGCCGCAACCGTGTGCGAGCGGGTCGGGAAAACCTTGGAGATACAGGCGGTCTTCAGACCGGCCTGCGAAGCCCCCAGAGCGGCGCGCAGACCGGAGCCGCCAGCGCCAACGACCACGACATCATAGGTGTGATCGATCCATTTATAGTCGGCCATGAAGAACGTCCGTTACAGCGCGAGTTTGACAAGTGCGAACACGGTGACCAGCCACAGGCCCAGTGTCAGAAAAGTATTGCCGAGCAGAAGAAACGCCTTCGTGCCCGCTTTGTGGACATAATCCTCGATCACGACCTGCAGGCCGGAGCGCATGTGATGGAAGCCGGCGGTCAGCGTCAGCAGGGTCACGATCGCGCCCAATGGCGAGGCGAGGAAAGCGCGCGTGGCAGCCGGATCCGGGGCACCCGACGTGGCGAGCATCCAGACGAAGACCGGAACGAGGAAGAAAAGCGCGATCGAGGTGACGCGCTGGGCGATGAAATGCGCCGTGCCGTGTCCGGAAGCGCCGAGGCCGCGCACCTTGGCGGCCGGAGTTCTGTAATCACGCATCGATCAGCTCCCGATACCAAGCCAGATGGCGGCCGTCGGGATGATGGCAATGAACATGATCGCCATCGACCGGAAATTCGAACCCTTCGGGTCGAACCCCTTGCCAAAATCCCAGAACAGGTGCCGCAGGCCATTGAGCCAGTGATAGCTCACCGAATAGGTCAGCAGGACGAGGCCGAAGCGCGTCACCCAGGCCATCCAGCCCTCGAACAGGAAGGCAATCGAGCCCTCGGCGCCGAAAGCCAGCAGGACCAGCCAGACCGCAATTGCGACCGCGCCGATATAATTGCCGATGCCGGTCGCCCGGTGAAGAATGGAGGACGCCATCGTCGCGTGCCAGCGCCAGACCTGGAGGTGTGGCGACATCGGCCGCGGGTCGGACCAGTCGGAAGCCATGAGGCACCCTTTCGAAAGCTGTGTCGGTATCGCCGAACGCAGGACGCGTGTCAGCCTTGAGTTTCGCACTGCACAATAGGCCGCACAATGTCAGCGTCAACGCGATCAGTTGCAGACCGCTGACAAGTTGCAGACATTTTCACCATGCCGCCGCCAGGGACGGCCCGCTTCCGGCCGCCCGCAGGCGGCCGGATTCGCCCTATTCCATGCGCATATTCGCCGGGAGCAGGGCCTCGTTCACCTGACCATTCTCGACATAGACCGTCCCGCCCTTCATCACGAGATCGACGTGCTGAAGCAGATTTGGATAGGTCATCAGATCGCCATCGACGGCGATAATGTCAGCGGTCATGCCCGGTGCGATCGAACCGGTCTGATCGGCGACCCCCATGAAGACAGCCGGCCAATAGGTCGCCGAACGAATCGCATCCATCACCGGCACATCGAGCTCACGGGTCCAGACGTCAAACTCATTCCAGGTGGCCTGGCAGTGGAATTTCATCGGGATACCGCTATCGGTGCCGATCAGCATCACCACGCCGGCCTCACGCAATTGCTCGAATTTGCGGCGCAGGGTTGGCGCCCGCAATGGCGTCAACTGGGTGTAGGAGAGACGCTCGGGATGCTCGATCGAGGCGGCGATGTCGGCGATCGTGTCGGGCTCAAGCCCGCGATGCCAGCAATCATTGTCGAGGAATTCGGAATTCTCGCGCGTGCGTGCGTAGTTCCAGAGGCCTTCAATCGTCGGCGTCCAGTAAAGCGGGCCGCCGGAGATACGGCCGCGCGCGGTGCGCGCCCGCAGCGCCTCGATTACATTTGGCGGATATTCCGGCGCCGTGGTCAGGCCGGTATGCTCGAAATTATCAATGCCGATTTCCAGCCCGAGAAGGATCTCCTCGGGACGGTGGGAGTGACCGACAACCCGCAGGCCGCGCGCATGCGCCTCGTCGACGACGGCGCGGGCTTCTGCGGTGGTCATCTGGTCCTGGTTGACCAGCTTGATGACATCAACGCCGGCATCGGCCAGCGTGCGCACATGGGCACGGGCCTCACTGACACTGCTCACGCCCCAGCGGAAGGCTTCCGTCCCCGGATAGGGCTGATGCTGGATGAAGGGACCGGAGACGTAGAGATTCGGGCCCGGCAACTCGCCGGCATTGATGCGGTCGCGGACCGAGATGGACGGCTCGAGCGGCGCACCGAGATCGCGGACCGAGGTGACCCCAGCCAGCAGAAGCTGTACGGCGGAGGCCGGCATGATCTCGTCTTCGAGCCGGTCGAGATAGGTACGATCCCAGTGATCATAATCGGAATGCCCGTTGAGCATTAGATGCGCATGCATTTCCCACAGGCCGGGCATGACGGTCATGCCCTCGGTCGAGATCACGGCATACCCGTCCGGGACAGGCGTATTGTCCTGGTTGCCGGTGGCGACGATGCGGTCATCCTCGACCAGGATGACGCTGTCATGGACGGGCGGACCGCCATAACCATCGATCAGCGTACCGCCCACAAGCGCCTGACGGCCTTCCGGCCAAGCCCCAGCGGTGACACACACTGCCAGCACGCCCGACAACAAGCCCATTTGGTATTTCATAACGCTCTCCCCAAAAGATTCGTCCAACAAACTAACCGCGCTGGTGAAAAAGCAAAATCGATATGGCAAAACCCGCTCAGCAGACTAGCCTGTCGCCAAAGCAGGGAGCTGATCATGACCAAACCAACCCCATCCGCCGTGATTACCGGCGCCTCCACCGGCATCGGCCATGCCTGTACCGCCGAGCTGACTGCCAAGGGCTGGCATGTCTTCGCCGGGGTGCGCAAACAGGCGGATGCCGACCGGTTGAAGGAAGAATTCGGTGCCGCGGTCACGCCGCTGACGATGGAAGTCACCGATATGGCCTCGATCCGGGCCGCCGCCGACACGGCCCGCGCCGCCCTCAACGGGCAGACCCTGAAGGGGCTTATCAACAATGCCGGTATTGCCGTCGCCGGGCCGATGCTGACCTTGCCGATTGAGGAATTCGAGCATCAGATGGACGTCAATGTCACCGGCGTGGTCCGCGTCACCCAGGCTTTCGGCCCGCTTCTGGGTACCGATGAGAGCCTGACGGGCGAGCCGGGCCGGATCGTGATGATCTCCTCGGTCGCCGGCGAGATGGGCGCGCCCTTTCTGGGCCCCTATTCAGCCTCCAAACACGCCGTTGAAGGCCTGTCCAAATCCCTGCGCCGGGAAATGATGCTGTTCGGGATCGAAGTGATCGTGCTCGGCCCCGGCGCCGTCGCGACGCCGATCTGGGCCAAGTCCGATGAGGTCGACATCACGCCCTATGAGGGGTCGGTCTATTACAAGGCGCTGACCCGGCTGCGCAATTATATGAGCAAGAGCGGCCCGGAAGGCTTTGCGCCTTCGGTGATCGCCGACCGCGCCTTCCGCGCCCTGACCGAGGACAAGCCGCGTTTCCGCTATGCCATCGTGCCCAAGCGCCTGACCAACTGGTCATTGCCACGCATGCTGCCCGAGCGCATGGTCAACAATATCGTGGCCAAAAGCCTCGGACTGACGCGGCGCAAACGCTGAACCGACACCGCTTGCCGGCCATCGCCGCCTGGTCAAGAGTATCACAATCTGAACCGAGACGCGGCGCCCGGGCGCCTGGGGGACTGACATGAATTATCGCACGCTTCCACACATATCGATCGCCAGCCTGATGGCGTTGAGCCTGACCGCCTGTGGCCAGCAGGCCGAGGCCCCGTCCATATCGGCGGCGCCGGATGCGGCGGTCACTGACAGTGCGGTGCCGTCCGGGACCATGGCGGCGCCGGAAGCTGCGGCCGACGCGGATGCCAGCGCGGCCTTTGCCGCCCTGGTCTCTGAATTTGAAGCCTTCGAACTGGCCAATAATCCCGACGAACGCGGCCGTCGCGGTGATCTGGAGGCCGCCGGGCAATGGGGGGATTTCTCGGCGGAAACCCTGGCCGCGCAATTTGCCGACGAAGCCGCCTTCCTTGAACGGCTGGACGGCATTGATGCGGCCGCCCTGTCGCAAACCGACCAGGTTTCCCATGCGGTGCTTGATTACATCCTGCGCTTCCGCACCGAGCTGGCGCCCTTTGGCGAGGCCCGTATCGCCTTCAATTCCGACAGCGGATTCTTCTTCTGGCCCTCCTATGCCGCCGCATCGGCGCGGCCGCGCACGATTGCCGAGGGCGAAGCCTGGATCACCCGCATCAATGGAATTGCCGGGTTTTTCCAGCAGAATACCGACTGGATGCGGCGCGGTCTCGAGACCGGCTTCACCCAGCCGCGCATCATCACCGAATCCGCCGCAAGCCAGGTCGAGGCCCTGAGCGATGCCGCCACCCTGCGCGCGATCCTGATCGAGCCGATCGACAATCTGCCGACCGCACTGCCGGCCGCCGAACGCGCGCGTCTCCATGATGCGGCCGCCGCCGCCATCGACAACTCCGCCCAACCCGCCTTCGCGGCGCTGGCCCGCTTCCTGCGCGAGGAATATCTGCCACAAACCCGCGACAGCCTGGGCGTGTCCGAGACGCCCGAGGGCCGCGCCTATTATCAGACCCTGGTGCGCTACCACACCACGCTCGATACCTCGCCGGAAGAAGTCCACCAGCGCGGCCTCGCCGAAGTCGCCCGTATCCGCGGCGAGATGGCAACCGTGATCGACGAGAGCGGATTTGAGGGGAGCTTCGCCGAATTCCTCAACTTCCTGCGCACCGATCCGCAATTCTACGCGACGACGCCAGAGGAATTGCTGATGCATGCCGCCTGGATCGCCAAGCGGCTCGACGACCAGATGCCGGCCTATTTCGGCCATCTGCCGCGCCTCTCCTATGGCGTGCGCCCTGTGCCGGACACCATGGCGCCAACCTACACCACCGGCCGCTACTGGTCCGGCGACATGGAGCGCGGCATCGCCGGCGGCTATATGGTCAACACCTATGACCTGACCCAGCGCCCGCTCTACACCCTGCCCGCCCTGACCGCACACGAGGCTGTGCCAGGGCACCATCATCAGGGCTCGATCGCCGCCGAACTGGAGAATGTTCCGGATTTCCGCCGCGACACCTATATCACCGCCTTCGGCGAGGGTTGGGGCCTGTATTCCGAGACGCTGGGCCGAGATATGGGCATCTATACGACGCCCTATGAAGAGTTTGGCCGACTGAGCTATGAGATGTGGCGCGCCTGCCGCCTCGTGGTCGATACCGGGGTGCATTATATGGGCTGGACCCGCGAGGAGGCCGAGGCCTGTTTCCTCGAGAACTCCGCCCTGGCGCCGCACAATATCCGTACCGAAGTCCTGCGTTATATCTCCTGGCCGGGCCAGGCGCTGGCCTACAAGACCGGCGAATTGCTGATGCGCGACCTGCGTGCCGAAGCCGAGGAGCGCCTGGGCGAGGATTTCAACATTCGCGCCTTCCATGACGTGCTGCTCGCCGACGGCTCCATGCCGCTGTCTGCGCTGGAGGCCAAGATGCGCCGCTGGATCAACGAAGAAGAAGCCGGAAATCGGAACTAGATCACCATGCTCTTCGCCCTCACAGACTTTCTTGTCGTCATTGGCTGCGGCCTCGGGATCTGGCGGCTCTGGCCGCATCGCCGCAAGGGTGATGTCCGCATGGTCCGGCTGGGACTGGCCTTTGTCGGACTGGCAGCCCTGATCGGCGCGATCCGGTTCGCCAGCGGCCAGGTCGAGGAGCTAGCCCAATTGCATAGCCTGGCCAGCACATTTGCTGGCGCGGCCGGCATGTTGTTGATCGCCCTTGGTCTGGCCTGGGAGGCCTTTCCCATTCGCTGGCCTCCGGGCGTGGGTCGGTATCTGCGGATCGGGATTTCAGTTGTGACCATTGTCATGATGGCCTGGCCAGGCAGTGAGGACATTCTCGCCCTGCTGCCACAACTGGCCCTGCTTCTCGGTCTGGCCGCCAGCATCGCCCTGTTGCTGCATCGCCGTTGGCAGACCGGACTCATCTGGCTGTTCGCATGGTTATTACTGGCCTATGCCTCGATCATGATCGGCGGCAGCCGCGAAGAGACCACATTCGGAATCGCCAACTGGCACGTCTACCACACGCTTCTGGCGCTCTGGGCGATTCTGGCGGGCGAAGCGATGCGGCGGGTGATTGCCAGCCGCGCTTGACCTGGAGGCGCGGCTCCACCACTTATCCACGCTCCATGAGCGCGCGCACAGACAATCCCGCCGCCTCCGGTGCCGACACGCCCTCCACGCGTGAGACGGATCCGGAAAACGGCCTTGAAATCCTGACCTTCGGCTGCCGGCTGAATGCCTGGGAAAGCGAAGTCATGCGCGCCCATGCCCGCGAGGCCGGGCTCGACAATGCCATCCTGGTCAATACCTGCGCCGTAACCTCAGAAGCCGTGCGCCAGGCGCGCCAGTCGATCCGCAAGGCCCGCCGCGCCAACCCCGATGCGAAAATCATCGTGACCGGCTGCGCCGCCCAGGTCGATCCGGCCATGTTCGCCGCCATGCCGGAAGTCGACCGCGTCGTCGGCAATGCGGAAAAACTGCGCGCCGAGACCTTCAACCCGGTCACCCTGCTGGGCGGCACCGAGAAGATCCGCGTCAATGATATCATGAGCGTGCGCGAAACCGCCGGCCATCTGGTCGAGGGCATGGAGGGACGTGCGCGCGCCTATGTCCAGGTCCAGAATGGCTGCGATCACCGCTGCACCTTCTGCATCATCCCGTTCGGCCGCGGCAATTCACGCTCGGTCCCGGCTGGCGAGATCGTCAGCCAGATCAAGGCGCTGGTCGCATCCGGCCATAGCGAGGTGGTGCTCACCGGCGTCGATCTGACCTCCTGGGGCGGCGATCTTCCCGGCACACCGCCGCTGGGGCGTCTGGTGCAGGCCATTCTCAAACAAGTGCCCGATCTGCCGCGCCTGCGCCTGTCCTCGATCGATGCGATCGAGATCGACGAGGCCCTGTTCGAGGCCGTCACCGGCGAGAGCCGCATCGCGCCCTATCTGCACCTGTCGCTGCAGGCCGGCGACAATATGATCCTCAAGCGCATGAAGCGCCGGCACTCCCGCGAAGATGCCATTGCCCTGTGCAACCGGCTCAAGACGGCGCGGCCGGAGATCGCCTTCGGCGCGGATATCATTGCCGGCTTCCCGACCGAGACCGAAGCGATGTTCGAAAATTCGCTGAAACTGGTTGATGAGTGCCAGCTCGCCTATCTGCACGTCTTCCCCTATTCGCCGCGACCGGGAACGCCAGCAGCGCGCATGCCGCAACTTGAGAAGTCCGTCATCAAGGCCCGCGCCGCGCGTCTGCGCGACAAGGCCGATCAGGTCCTGGCCGCCCATCTCGATACGATGATCGGCACCGTGGCCGGTGCCCTGATGGAAAAGCCCGGCTTTGCGCGGGCCGGGAATTTTGCCGCCATCCGCCTGCCGGAGACCGAGTTTCCACGCGCCGGCGCACTGGTGAATATCCAGGTCACGCATCATGACGGGCGTGAATTGCACGGGGAGCTCACATCATGAGCGACGACAAGCCGTCCGAGAAGAAACGCGGCTTTTTCTCCCGCCTCGTCTCAGGTCTCAGCAAGAGCTCGTCAAAGCTCGGCGAATCGGTCACCGCGATCTTCACCAAGCGCAAGCTCGACCGTGAGGCGCTGGACGAGCTGGAAGACCTGCTGATCGCCTCCGATCTTGGCACCGCCGCAGCCCTGCGCGTCACCGAGCGGCTGGCCCGCGATCGTTTCGATAAGGAAATAACCGACGAGGAAGTGCGCGAGACCCTCGCCGAAGTGATTTGTGAAACCCTGCAACCGCTCGAAAAACCCCTGCAGCTGACCGGCACGGACGGCCCACATGTGATCCTGTTTGTCGGGGTCAACGGCTCCGGCAAGACGACAACGCTCGGCAAGATCGCCGTCAAGCTCAAGCGCGAGGGCCGCGACCCGATCCTGGTCGCCGGCGACACTTTCCGCGCCGCGGCGATCGAACAGGTCTCGGTCTGGGGCGAGCGCGCGAAATCGCCGGTGATCAAGCGCGAGATCGGCGCCGATGCCGCCGGGCTCGCCTTTGACGCGCTGGAACAGGCCGAACGCGAAGGCCGCGATACCGTGCTGATCGACACCGCCGGCCGGCTGCAGAACAAGGCCGAGCTGATGGACGAGCTGCGCAAGATCGTCCGCGTTATCCGCAAGAAGAACCCGTCCGCGCCCCATGAGACCGTGCTGGTGCTCGATGGCACCGTCGGCTCCAATGCCGTCTCCCAGGCCCAGGCCTTCCTCGACGCGGCCCAGATCACCGGCCTGGTGATGACAAAGCTCGACGGTACCGCCAAGGGCGGGGCGCTGGTCCAGGTGGCGGAGAAATTCCAGCTGCCGATCCATTATATCGGCATTGGCGAGGGCGAGGATGATCTCCAGGCCTTCAATGCCCGCGACTTCTCGCGGGCGCTGGCCGGGCTGGAGAGCTAGCGCTTGGACGCCAGCCTGACAGCTGGCGCCCTCGCCATGCTCGGTTCGGCCCTGGCCCATGCCGGCATGACGCTATTGACCAAGCGGGCGCAGGATCGGCTGGTGTTTCGCGCCCTGTCGCTGATCTTCGTCGCGCTATTGATGTTGCCCTGGCTGGTCTTCCAGCCCCTGCCCGGCTGGGAAGTCTGGCGCTTCCTGTTGCTAGGCGCCGCAACGATCTGGGCCTTCAACATGTTGCTGATCGCCGCCTTCGAGCGCGGCGAGATGAATCTGGTCTATCCGGTGATGCGCGGCAGTGCGCCGGCGCTGGCGACGCTGGCGGCCTATCTGTTTCTCGGCGAGGCCGTTTCGCTGTGGCAATTGCTCGGCCTGGCGATTGCCTCAACGGCCCTGGTCGGCTTCGCCTGGCCGGAAAAGGATGGGGCCCCGAAAGCGCAGATCCTGCTGCTCGCCCTCGCTGCCGCCTGCATGACGGCCAGCTATACCGTGATCGATGCCGCTGGCGTGCGCGCCTCAGGCAATGTGATGGTGTATACGGGTTGGTTCTTCGTACTTTCAGGTGTCACCATTGGCACCACAGCGGTCATTCGGCGCGGTTCGCGCTTCTGGGCCGCGGCACGGCAGGAAACCCGCCCGGCCGCGACCTCGATGCTGTTCAATCTGACGACATACGGACTGGCCCTCTACGCCTATTCCATCGCCCCGGTCGCACCAATGGCGGCCTTGCGCGAAACCAGTATCGTGTTCGGCGCACTGCTTGCGGCGCTGGTCCTGAAGGAGGCTTTCGGCTTGAAGCGTATTGCGCTGGCCGTGCTATTGGTCACCGGACTTGTCGTGATGCAGACATTGTGAATGCCAAGGAGAACTCCGTGAACCAGACCGAAACCACGACGAAACAGACCGCCAGCATGCTGGTCGATTTCGGCCCGATCGGGGTCTGGATCGTGGTTTACAATCTGGCCCGGGCCTATGCCGGCGACCAGGCGATCTATATTGGTACCGGGGCCTATATGATCGCCGCCGTCATCGGCCTGGCCTATGCGATCCGGGTCGAGAAACGCTTCCCGCCGATGTTGATCTTCACCACGGTGATCGTGCTGGGCATGGGCACGATCGGCATCGTGCTGCAGGATCCGATCTTCCTCTACCTCAAGCCGACCATCATCAATCTCTTCTACTCCTTCCTGATCCTGATCAGCGTCGCGCTGGGGCATAATGTCTGGAAGGTCTTCTTCGCCAGCGTTTTCAACCTGCCCGAGGAAGCCTGGACCATGCTGGCCGTGCGCTGGGCGCTCTGGTTCCAGTTTCTCGCCCTGCTCAACGAGGTCATGTGGCGCCACATCACTGATTCCGTGGTGCCGGAATCAGCGCGCTGGTTCGCCGAATTCGAGATGAGCGAGGCCTTCTGGGCCAATGCCAAACTCGGCGTGATGGTGCTCAGCCTGGCCTTCGCCGCGTTGCAGATGCCGCTCCTGCTCAAATACCAGCGGGCCGAGGATGAAGACGGCGCGGAAACCGGAGAAGCCGCATAAGAAATGCAACGCTCCGTGATCGGACAAACGTCATTCTTACGTTATAAATCCGAGTCAGGATGAGCCAGACGACATCCGGAGACTGCCATGCCGAGTGACAAGCACAGCCCGAAGGCTTTCGATCTCGCGGATTCGCCGGGGCATCTGCTGCACCGAGCCCAGCAATTCGCTGCCGAACGCTTCACCAAGGCGATGGCCGGCGCCAAGCTGACCCAGCGCCAGTTTGCTGTCCTGCACGCAACCGCCCAGAATGAGGGTCTGACCCAGACCGAGCTCGTCAAGATCACCGGAATCGACCGCTCCACCCTGGCCGAACTGGTCTCGCGGATGGCGCGTAATGGTCTGCTGGAGCGCGTAAAACTGGCCGATGATGCCCGCGCCAATGCGATCCATCTCAGCGCGTCCGGCCGCGCCCTGCTCGAAGCCGCCACGCTGGGCGCGATGGAGGCCGACCGGGCCATCATCTCGGCCATGCCCAAGAATAAACGCGCCAATTTCCTGGAGACCCTGCGCCGCATCGCCCTCACCCTGGAAAAGGGCGAGGAAGCGGTGATGAAGGCCAAGGTGAAAGACAAGGAAAAGAAGAAAAAAGCCAAGCGGCGGGCCAAGGAAAAGGCCAAGCTCAAGGCACAAAAGGCCGAAAAAAAGGCCCGCAAGGGCGCCAGCGAACGCGCGGCGTCCTGAGACTCTAGTCCTGCAACGCTCCGCGCTCGAGCGCCGGATAGATCCGGTTGCGCAAGACGTTCGCCGTGATCGGGCCAAACCAGCGCGCCAGGATCTGCCCGTCCGCTCCGACCACCAGGGTTTCCGGCGTTCCGGTCACACCAAGCGCCCGGGCGGACAAGCCGTCGACATCCAGCATGACGCCGGCATAGGGATCGCCATGCCGGTCAAGCGACGCATTCACGGCCAATGCCGTGTCGCGCCAGGCGATGCCATAAATCGCGATACCCTCGGCCTGCAGCGCCATCAGGACCGGGTGTTCGATCTGGCAATAGGGACACCAGGAGCCCCAGACATTGATCAGATAGGGGCCTTCGATCACCGCCGGATCAAAGCTCGCCCGCCCGTCCACCGCCGCCAGCGTCAGGGATGGCAAGGGTTCAGGCGGCGCTGGCCGGTCCTGATACCAGCGCCAGCCCAGAGCGGCGCCCAAGGCCAGAATGGAGAGTATGGCCAGGAGGCGGATCGCCGGCATCATGCTTCGTCACTTTCGAGGCGATGCAGGCGTTCCGCCGCCGCCCGGCGCTCGGCCAGAGCGGTCACGACCAGCGCGATCAAGGCTGCGGCCGAAAGCCCCCAGGCCGACCAGACCCAGACCGCATAGCCGCCCATGGCGAGGAAATCGCTCATTTGCGGCCCTCGTTTTCCTTCTGACGCATCAGCGCATCGGCCCGCCGGGCGATGGCGCGCGTGCGCAATCGGTAGAACACCAGCCAGCCGGCCAGCATTGTGTAACCCAGCGCCATCAGTGCCAGCGGCCAGAGCTGGCTGGAATGGATGGTCGGCCCGTCAGCGCGGAAGACCGAGGCCGGCTGGTGCAGGCTCGACCACCATTCGACGGAAAATTTCACGATCACCAGATTGATCACCCCGGCCATCGCCAGAATCGCGCCGGCACGCGCCGCCTGCTGCGCGTCTTCGAGCGCGGCGCGCAGCGCCATATAGCCCAGATAAACCAGGAACAGCACCAGCACCGAGGTCATGCGGGCATCCCATTCCCACCAGGTGCCCCACATCGGCTTGCCCCAGATCGACCCCGTCGCCAGCGCCAGCGCCGTAAACACCGCCCCGATCGGCGCAATCACGGCAGCCGCCGCATCGGCAATCGCATGACGCCAGACGAAATAGACAAAGCTCGCCCCGGCCAGCGCCGCATAGAGCGCCGAAGCCATATAGGCGGCGGGCACATGCACATACATGATCCGCACGGTCTCGCCCTGCTGATAGTCCGGCGGCGAGGCGAAGAAGGCCATGTAGATGCCGGCGCCGAGCAGGATCAGCGTCAACACGCCAAACACCGGAATCGCGATGCGGGCGAGCCGGTCGAAACGTTGCGGGTTGGCGAAATAGGACAGCATGGCGCTCACTTACTTTGCGGGAGGCCGGGCGGCAACTGCCGGGTGGTCGCAGGTGAACCGTTTCATCCCAACCGCCCCCGCACCGCCGCCGCGATCCCGAATGGGGCCAGCGCCACCGTCCCGAGGCTGATCGCCAAGGTCAGCAGCAAATTTGCCACGGCGCGTTCATCCCCAGCGAAAGCCGAGCGCCCGGCTCCGGCGGCGAAAATCAGGACCGGAACCATCATCGGCGTGGCGATCAAGGCGATCAGCAGACCGCCGCGCTTGATGCCGGCGGCCAGGGCGCCGGCGAAACCAGCGATCAGGGCGAGGGCCGGGATGGCGGCCAGCAGGGCGGCGCCGAGCACCAGGGCGGCGAGTGGCGGCAGGCCATACATCAGCCCTCCGAGGACGCCGATCAGCGGCAGCGGCCACAAGGTGGCGCTGGCCTGGCCCATCACCTTGGCCAGGCACAGGGCGGCGAGGCTGGTCGGGGTGAGCAGATAGAGATCAAGCGTGCCGTCGGAAAAATCATCGCCGAACAGGCGTTCCGCCGATTGCAGCACGGAGAGCAGGGCGGCAAAGGCGAGAATGCCGGGACCGGCGGCCGCGAGCAGGTCGGCGGCGGGGCCGATGGCGAGTGGGGCGAGGGTGATCGCGGCGAGGAAGAAGGCGGCCGGTCCGGCGGCGCCGCCACCGCCGGCCCAGGCGAGGCGGGCCTCGCGTGCGAAAATGGCTGTCAGGACACCCATCACAGCCGCCCCAGATCGAGGCTGCGGGCATCGGGCCAGTCGAGCGGCTGGTGCGTCGCCGCGATCACCAGGCCGCCGCGGGCCCGGTGCTGGCTCACCAGCGCCGCCAGGCAGGCGCGGCCTTGAGCGTCGAGCGGGCCGGCGGGTTCGTCGAGCAGCCAGAGCGGGCGATCGGCCAGCACGATGCGGGCGAGGCCACAGCGTCTTTGCTGGCCACGCGACAGGCGGGCAGCGGGGCGGTCAATCAAATGGTCGATCTCGAGTGCCCGCAGGGCCGGCATGATGGCCGTGCGCGGCTGGCCATAGAGATCGGCCCAGAAGCGCAGGGCGCTGCGCGGCGTCTCGCCGGGCTTGAGCCCGTCGGCATGTCCCAGCCAGGCGATGCTGTCGGCGGCGGCGATGACCGGCGGCGCATCATTGAGCGTGATTGCGCCGGCGTCCGGCTCGATGAAGCCGGCCAGAGCACGCAGAAGACTGGTCTTGCCGGTGCCATTGCGGCCGGTCAGCAGCACAGCCTCGCCCGGCCCCAGCGCAAGGGCCAGATCGCTCGCCAGCACGGTATCGCCGCGCGACAAGCCCAGCTCACTCACGCCCAGGCGGAGCGCCGGGAAGGCCGGTGCCGGTTTGGCGGTCTGGGAAAGCGAGGCCGATGTCATGGCGACATGTCGCCCAAATGCAGGCCCGAGGTCAACGGACTGCGTGCCGCATTGCAGCAAACGGGGACAAGGGGTAGAACCCCAGCAAACATGTGGTCATATCCAGCTGACCCACCCTCCCCACCGGGTGTTTGACACCCCACCGACCCTGAGGACGATCCCCAATGGCTTCTCTCGACAGTTTTTCCTGTAAACGCACCCTCAATGTGGCCGGCGACACCTACGCCTATTACGATCTGAAGGTCGCCGAGCAGAACGGTCTGGCCGGGATTTCCCGCCTGCCGGCTTCGCTCAAGGTATTGCTGGAAAACCTGCTGCGTTTCGAAGACAACAAGACCGTCACCAAGGCCGATATCCAGGCGATGGCCGAATGGCTGACAACGCGCAAATCCACGCATGAGATTGCCTATCGTCCGGCCCGCGTCGTGATGCAGGATTTCACCGGCGTTCCCGCCGTCGTCGATCTCGCCGCGATGCGCGATGCCGCCACCAAGCTGGGCGCCGATCCGCAGCGAATCAATCCGCAGGTTCCCGTTGATCTGGTGATCGACCACTCGGTGATGGTGGATAATTTCGGCCATGCCGACAGTTTCGAGAAAAATGTCGAGCGCGAATATGAGCGCAATGGCGAACGCTATAAATTCCTCAAATGGGGCGCGTCGGCCTTCGCAAACTTCCGCGTTGTGCCGCCAGGCACCGGCATCATCCACCAGGTCAATCTGGAAAACCTGGCCCAGTGCGTCTGGACCAAGGAAGAAGACGGCGAAACCATCGCCTATCCCGATACCTGCGTCGGCACCGACAGCCACACCACGATGATCAATGGCCTCGCCGTGCTCGGCTGGGGCGTTGGCGGGATCGAGGCCGAAGCCGCCATGCTCGGCCAGCCGGTCTCGATGCTGATTCCGGAAGTGATCGGCTTCGAGCTGACCGGCAAGCTGCCGGAAGGCGCGACCGCGACCGATCTGGTGCTGGTGATTGTCCAGATGCTGCGCAAGCGCGGCGTCGTCGGCAAATTCGTCGAATTCTACGGCAAGGGTCTCGACCATCTCTCGCTGGAAGATGAAGCCACCATCGCCAATATGGCGCCGGAATACGGCGCGACCTGCGGCTTCTTCCCGGTCGACAAGGAAACCCTCACCTACATGACCGCCACGGGCCGTGACGACAAGCGCGTCGCCCTCGTGGAAGCCTATTCCAGGGCCCAAGGCATGTATCGCCCGGAATATGAAGCCGACCCGATCTTTACCGACACCCTGCATCTCGACATGGCATCCGTCGTGCCGGCGATCTCCGGCCCGAAACGGCCACAGGATCGCGTCATCCTCACCGAGGCCAAGACCGCCTTCACCGAAGCGATGGGCAAGGAATTCAACAAGGCCAATGAAATGGCCAAGTCAGCCCCGGTCGAGGGCGAGGATTATCGCATCACCAATGGCGATGTCGTGATCGCCGCCATCACTTCCTGCACCAATACCTCCAACCCGTCGGTCATGCTCGGTGCCGGCCTGCTGGCCCGCAATGCGGTGGCCCGCGGCCTGAAAGTAAAGCCCTGGGTCAAGACCTCGCTCGCTCCCGGCTCGCAAGTCGTCACCGACTATATGCTGCGCGCCGGCCTGCAGGATGATCTCGATGCGCTCGGCTTCAATCTGGTCGGTTATGGCTGCACCACCTGTATCGGCAATTCCGGCCCGCTGCCGGGTCCGATCTCCAAGGCGATCAACGAAAACGACCTCGTCGCAACCTCGGTCCTGTCGGGCAATCGCAATTTCGAGGGCCGGATCAGTCCGGACGTGCGGGCCAATTATCTCGCCTCGCCGCCACTCGTCGTCGCCTATGCGATCGCCGGCTCGATGCAGATCGACATCACCAAGGAGCCGCTCGGCCAGGACCAGGATGGCAAGGATGTCTATCTGAAAGATATCTGGCCCAGCTCGGCGGAGATCGCCGAGACCGTGCGTACCTCGGTGACGCCGGACATGTTCGCGACGCGCTATGCCCACGTCTTCCAGGGCGACAAGGCCTGGCAGGGCATCGATGTTCCCACCGGGCTGAACTATGCCTGGGATCACACCTCGACCTATGTCCAGAACCCGCCCTATTTCGAAGGCATGACGATGGAACCGGATGCGCCGGGCGATGTCGTCAATGCACGCATCATGGGCCTGTTTGGCGACAGCATCACCACCGACCACATCTCGCCCGCCGGCTCGATCAAGGCCAGCAGCCCGGCCGGCCGCTATCTGCAGGAACGCCAGGTTCCGGTGCTGGAGTTCAATTCCTACGGCTCGCGCCGCGGCAATCACGAAGTGATGATGCGCGGCACATTTGCCAATATCCGTATCAAGAACAAGATGCTGGACGGGGTTGAGGGCGGTTATACCAAGAAGGACGGCCAACAGGTCGATATCTTCGACGCCTGCATGGACTACCAGGCTGCCGGCATCCCGCTCGTCGTGTTTGGCGGCAAGGAATACGGCACCGGCTCCTCGCGCGACTGGGCGGCCAAGGGCACCCGCCTGCTCGGCGTCAAGGCCGTGATCGCCGAGAGCTTCGAGCGTATTCACCGCTCCAACCTGATCGGCATGGGCGTTCTGCCGCTGCAGTTCGAGGACGGTGCGTCCTGGGAAGGTCTTGGCATGACGGGCGATGAAAGCGTCAACATTCTCGGCGTCGCCGAGATCGAGCCGCGCGCCCTGATGACCGTCGAAGTGACCTTCCCGGACGGTACGGTGAAGACCGCTTCGGTCCGCGCCCGGATCGATACCGAGAACGAGCTGGAATATTATCGCGATGGCGGCATCCTGCACTATGTGCTGCGCAATCTCGCCCGCTCGTAACGCCTCATAGTCAACGCCGCCCGCGTCACAGCCAATTGATTGGCCGATGCGGGCGGTCGTGATTATGTAGTCGGCATGCGCTTTTTCATTTCGCTTCTGACCGCCGCCCTGCTGACCCTGCCTGCCTTCGGACAGGCCGGCCCGCATGAGCCGCCGGCTACCGCCCGCCCGGTCCTGGTCGAGCTCTTCACCAGCCAGGGCTGCGGCCTGTGCCCGGAGGCCAATCGCTATCTCGGCGAACTCGACCAGCGCGAGAATGTCTTCGTGCTCGCCTTCGGGGTGAGTTATTGGGACATGTATGGCTGGGCCGATACCTATGCCCGGCCCGAATATGTCCAGCGCCAGCGCACCTATCTGCCGCGCCTCGGCGTCAACCGGCTCTACACGCCGCATTTCGTCGTCGATGGCGTCACCGACGCGCCGGGCTGGAACCAGGACAGGGTGGCGGAGGCGGTGGAGAATCGCCTTGCGGCCATGCCCGACAGCCCTTCAATCCAGCTGGAAGACGGCCCGTTCGGCTCCTTCATCGTTCGCCTCGATGGCGCCGCGCCGGAGGAAAATCTCGATGTCTGGCTGATCGCCTATGCGCCCGGCTGGGCCAGCCTCGAGATCGGCGCCGGCGAGAATGAGGGCGTCGAGATGCTTCACTATAATATGGTGAAAAGCCTCACCTATCTCGGCCGATGGTCGGGCGGTGAGGCGGAATATATGGGCGAGGCCTATCGCCGCCACGGCACGGTCGCGATCGTGCAGGGCGCCGATGGCGGCCCGATCTATGGCTATGCCCGGGCCGAGCCGCGGCGCTGAAGTAAGGCGTCAGCGTGGTGCGCGCTTGGCCAGAATGCGCTGCAATGTGCGCCGGTGCATGTTCAGACGCCGCGCGGTTTCCGAGACATTGTGATCGCACAATTCGAACACGCGCTGGATATGTTCCCAGCGCACGCGATCGGCCGACATCGGGTTTTCCGGCGGCTGTGGCTTGTCTTCCGGGCTGGCGAGCAGCGCCTTGATGACATCATCGGCATCGGCAGGCTTGGACAAGTAGTCGATCGCACCGGCCTTCACTGCGGCAACGGCGGTGGCGATATTGCCATAACCGGTCAGCATCACGACCCGGCAGTCGGGGCGCGAGGCATGCAGCGCCTTGACCACTTCCAGCCCGTCGCCATCGGTCAGGCGCAGATCGAGCACGGCAAAGGCCGGCGGATTCTGGCGCGCAATTTCCTCGGCCTCGTCCACCGTACCGACGGCGGAAACGACAAAGCCGCGACTGGTCATCGCCCGCCCGAGACGGGTGCGGAAGGGTGCGTCATCGTCCAGGATGAGCAGGGTGCGGTCTTCGGGCATGTCGTATTCTATATCGTCCACGGCAGCGTCCTCGCGATTCGGTATCTGTCTGGCCATCATTACTAGCGAAGGATCGGCGCCGCCTCTACCCGGTTGCGCGGCCAGACGATTTTGACCTGGGCACCACCCTGGGATGAAACATTGTCGAAAGCCACCCGTCCGCCGGTTTTCTCGATCATCGTCTTGGCGATAAACACGCCCAGCCCCAGCCCGCCCTGGCCAGGCGTCCCCGAACGGGTGGTGACATAGGGCTCGCCAATCTTTGAGAGAATCTCGGGTCTGAAGCCGGTACCGTCATCACAAATCGTGACGCGCAGGCTTTCGGCATCCCAGCAGCCCTCGACCGTGACGCGGGTGGCGGCGAAGTCGACAGCGTTCTCGACGAAATTGCCAATGGCATAGAGCATTTCCGGCATACGGTTGAGCATGGGGGCCGGACCCATGCCCTCGGCCTCGACCACAGTGACATCCAGCATCGGACCCAGACCACGCAGGGGCGTGCTGGCCTCCTCGAGAGCCGCGAGCAACCCGACCCGGTCATGGCGTTCGTCGGACACAGCCTGTTCCTGGCTCAGACGCTTGAGAATATCGCGGCACCGGCGCGCCTGGGTCACCATCAACTCGGCATCCTCCCGCAGCAGATCATTGTCCTGGACCTCGCGCAGCATTTCCTTGGCGGTCAGCTGGATCGTGGCCAGAGGCGTGCCAAGCTCGTGGGCGGCCGCAGCGGCCAGTGCGCCAAGGGCCGACAGTCGCTGCTCGCGGGACAGGACGCTCTGGGTTGCTGCCAGGGCGGTCGCCATCCGGCGCCCCTCCTGGCTGACGCGCCAGGAATAGACGGCCGTGAAGGCGACCGCGATGAAGATCGCACACCACAAGCCCAGCACATACATGTCGGGCAGGTGCAGCGTTTCACCGCCGACCCAGGGCAGGGGCAGGCTCCACAGCCACATCAGCCCGGTGCCGGCCATGGCGATGAGAGCGACGCCAAGCGCCCAGCGCTGCGGCAATGCCGCAACCGCGATGGTGACGGGCGCGGCCAGCATGACGACGAAGGGATTTTGCAGCCCGCCGGTCAGCATCAGGAGCGCGCAAAGCTGCAACACATCATAGCTGAGCTGGGCGAAGGCTTCCCAATCCTTGGCGAATTGCTGCGGCGGCACAGACAGGGTCAGCCATGTATTGATCCAGGCGCTGCCCATGATGACGCCGAGACAGACGCCGATCGGCAGGTCAAAGCCGACGACATAATGTATGAGCAGAACGGTCAGGGTCTGACCCGCCACCGCCAGCCAGCGCAGCATGACCAGTGTGCGCAGGCGCAGACGCCCGAACACCGGCGTCAGGTGCGCATCACTGCCATACGGGTCCCAATCGGCATCTAGCATTGGCTGGCTCCGGTCATGCAGCGAAGTCGATGGACAGGCGGATCGAGCCGTCCTAGCTTCGCATCTGCAGCAAATTACATCCGGGGCGGCATAACATGCTTTGTCCGCCTTCGGATAGTTGATGGAGCGCAAATGCAACGAGCCTGGATCTGGTTGATTATTGCCCTGCCCATGATTGTGGTGATCGGGTTCTTCACGCTGATGCTCACCGATCCGGGCCAGCGCGAGACCCGGCGTGCGCCGACGCGCACCAGCGGCGAAGCCCTTATTGGCGGTCCCTTCACCCTGATCGACCAGACCGGGCAGACTGTCACCGAGGCCGATTTCCATGGCCGCGCCATGCTGATCTATTTCGGCTATACTTATTGCCCGGATGTCTGCCCCTTCTCCTTGCAGATCATGGCCGCCGCGCTCGAACAGCTCGAACCCGAGCAGCGCGCCCGCATCCAGCCCATCCTGATCACGATCGATCCGCAGCGCGATACGGTCGACCAACTGGCGCAATATGTCGCCTCGCCGGCCTTCCCGCCTGACCTGGCCGGACTGACCGGAACACCGGAACAAATCGCCGATGTCGCCGGCGCCTACCGCGTCGCCTTCCGGCGCAGTCCCGGTGAAGACGGCCAGGATGATACCGGTGACGACTATCTGATGGATCACAGTTCCATCGTCTATCTAATGGATTTTGAAGGACGTTTCGTTGACGTCTTCTCGCATGGCTCGGACCCGCAAACGATGGCGGCCCGGTTGCAAGAATTCCTTGAGGAAGAAGGTTCATCCTCATGAGCATTGCCGGTGTCGGCAGTGCCGGTCCCAGGAGGACTCATGCTGTATAGTGTTTACGAGTTTAACCGTCTGGCCATGACGCCATGGCGCGCCGCAGCCAATGCCACCCGCCAGATGATGCAGGCACCCTGGAATCCGATCGGCGACACCTATGCCGGGCGCACCATGGCTGCCGCCGCCGATCTGTTCGAGACCATGACGCGACGCTATGTCAAACCGGAATGGAATCTGGAACCCGTCGAGATCAATGGCCACAAGGTGCCCGTCACCGAGACTGTCGTGTGGAGCCAGCCCTGGTGCAACATGCTGCACTTCGTGCGCGATCCCCAGGCGCTCAAGGCAGCCGGCGTCAAGACGGCCCAGCCCAAAGTCCTGTTCGTCGCACCGATGTCCGGCCATTACGCCACCCTGCTGCGCGGCACGGTCGAGGCCTTCCTGCCCGATCATGAGGTCTATATCACCGACTGGAAGGATGCGCGCAGCGTCCCCGTCACCGATGGCCGCTTCGACCTCGACGATTTCACCACCTATGTCCGCGCCATGTTGACCGAGCTGGGCTCGGACACGCATGTCGTCGCCGTCTGCCAACCCGGCCCGCCAACCCTGGCGGCTGTCGCGCTGATGGCCGAGGACAAGGATCCCGCCCGGCCCCTGAGCATGACCTTCATGGGCTCGCCGATCGACACTCGCCTGTCACCAACGGTTCCCAACAAGCTGGCACAGGACAAACCATTCAGCTGGTTTGCCGACAATCTCATCCATACGGTGACCATGCCCAATGCCGGTGCCATGCGCCGTGTCTATCCGGGCTTCCTGCAGCTGGCCGGCTTCGTGAACATGAATCTCGACCGCCATGTCGACGCCCACAAGGACTATTTCGCCAATATGGTGAAGGGTGATGGCGATGAAGCTGATCGTCACCGCACTTTCTATGACGAATATCTCGCCGTGATGGATCTGAGCGAGGAATTCTACCTGCAAACGATCAGCGATGTCTTCCAGGAGCACAAGCTGGCCACCGGCACGCAGGAAGTGAAGGGCCGCCTGGTCGTTCCGTCCAGCATTACCGACGTCGCCCTGCTCACTGTCGAGGGCGAGAATGACGACATTTCCGGCATCGGCCAGACCCAGGCCGCGCACACGCTTTGCTCGGAACTCTCCGACGGTCTGAAAGAAGACTGGGTGCAGCCCGATGTCGGCCATTACGGCGTCTTCAACGGCCGCCGCTTCCGCGAACAGGTCGCGCCGATGATGAAACGCTTCATGAGCGAAAAAGGTGCTGCGGCACTCAAGACACGCTGATTGACCCGGCGGCGTGACACGGTCACGCCGTCCTTAATCACGTCCGAGGCTGGCGAGGAAGGCTGCAATCGGGTCGGCAGCCGGCGCTTCGGCCTCTGCAGGCACTGCCGGCTCGCCCGTGAATGGCTCGGCCAGCTCCAGCGGCGTGCTCGACGGGTGGGCGTCCAGTCCGGTACGCGGCGCGGCGCTCATGAAAGCGCTGAAGATCCGGGCCGGTGGTCCGCCGCCCGTCGCCCGGCGGGTCTGTGAATTATCATCATTGCCCGTCCAGACAACGGCGACCAGGTCGCCGGCGAAACCGGCAAACCAGGCATCGCGGAAATCATTGGTGGTGCCGGTCTTGCCGCCCACATTCAGGCCCGCGACGGCGGCCCGCCGACCCGTGCCCGAACGCACTACTGTCTGCAGGAGATCATTCATCTGCCCCAATGTGCGGGCATCCATCACCACCTCGCCGGAGGCCGGCCGGGCGGAATACAATAATTCACCATCGCGAGTTTCGATCGAGGCGATGCCATAGGCGCGGGCGCGATAGCCCCCATTGGCGAAGGGCGCATAGGCCGAGGCCAGTTCGAGGGGCGTGACTTCATGCACGCCGAGCGCCAGCGAGCGGTCGACCCGTTGCGGGCTTTCAATCCCGAAACGCTGCGCCAGCCGGGCGACATGGCCGCGGCCGGTTTCCTCGGCAATGCGCACGGCTACCGAGTTGGACGAACGCGAAAACGCCTCGCGCAGGCTGATCGGGCCGCGATATTCATCATTGTAATTCTGCGGCGACCAATCACCGAGCCGGATCTGGGCGTCATCGCGGATATCCTCCGGCGTCAGCCCGGCCTCAAAGGCTGAAGCATAGACAAAGGCCTTGAAGGCCGATCCGGGCTGCCGCCGGGCCAGCACGGCGCGATTGAATTGCGAGGTCGCATAATTGCGCCCCCCGACCATCGCCCGCACAGAGCCATCATGCGCCAACGCCACCAGGGCGGCCTCGCCGGCCCCCGACGCCATCTCGGGATCGTCCATAATGCCGGATACGGCAAGCTCGGCGGCGCGCTGGGCGCGGACATCGAGCGTGGTGCGCACGATGAGATCGCCAGGATCGCCCGGGACGAGCATGCGGACCTGCTGGGCAACCCAGTCGATGAAATATTGGGCGCCCGGGCTGGAGGCCCCGCGCGAGACGCGGATCGGGGTTTCCGCCGCATCAATGCGTTCCTGCTCGGTGATACGCCCGGTCTGGGCCATCAGATCAAGCACTACCGTCGCGCGCGCGGCTGCACGCTGGGCATCATTGACGGGGCTGTAGCGCGAAGGCGCCTTGAGCAGACCGGCCAGCAGCGCCGCCTCACCGAGATTGAGCTCGCTGGCCGTTTTGCCGAAATAGCGCGTCGCCGCCGCTTCAATGCCCCAGGCACCGCCGCCGAAATAGACCCGGTTGAGATAGAGTTCGAGAATTTCGTCCTTGGTGAACTGGCTCTCCAGCCAGAAAGCCAGCATCACTTCCTGCACCTTGCGCCGGACGGTGCGTTCCGAGGTCAAGAACAGGTTTTTCGCCAGCTGCTGGGTCAGGGTCGAACCGCCCTGGACAACCCGACCGGCGCGGATATTGGCCAGCAGGGCGCGTCCCGTACCGATCAGGTCAATGCCGAAATGGCTGTAGAAGCGGCGATCCTCGACCGCCATCACCGCATCGGTAACGTAGTGAGGCAATTCCTCGATCACCGCCAGACGGCCATGGGCCGAGCCGCGGCGGGCGATCAGACGGCCGTCATGATCGTAGAAGGCGAGGCTGGGCGCACGCTCAACCTCGATCAGACCGGACGTGTCGGGCAGTTCGCGCGCGATCGAGACGAGCCAGCCGGCCACCCCGAGACCCAGCAATAGCATCGCGCTGACGGCCAGCCGCCACAGACCACCACGCCGTCGCGATGAGCGACGCCCTGACGGCGTGCGCGACGGCCCCGGCCCGGGCCGGTTGGTGCGCGTCGCCTCAAGCGGTGTGGCAGGCCTGCGGGCCATGTGGTGTCCTTGGAAAGCTCTCGAAGCCTTCATCTGCAGGAATTGGAGTTAATTCCCGATGAAGAACAGCGCTTGCAGACTTGCTACAAAAGCCTTCGCACGCCAACATGGCCACAAAGGGGATTTGTCATGTCCATCAAGCGTTCCATTGCCATTCTGGCCCTGATCCTGGGCTCGCTGAGCCTGTCCGGCTGTATCGGCCTGTATGAGGGAACCGATTCGGTCTGCCCTGGCGGCGACCCGAATGCTGATAACTGGCCCTATTGCGGCGCTGCCCAGCCGGGCGGGTCGCAACCACGCTATCTCGACAAACCCTATAGCGGCGACTGATCAGGCGCTGTCCGCGCCAGGCTCCACCACCGCATCAGACCCGGTCGCGGTCTCGGGCGCCGTGGTTATTGCCGCAGCCTTGCGCGCGAAGCGGATCAGGACCGTCTCGGCTGCATCGGGGAGTTTGGTATTATCCCCCAACAGGGAGACACGGCCATTCGGCCGCCGTGCAAGAATGAAGTCGGCATCATCGCCGGCATCTTCAAGGCATTGCTCGAGCGAATACTCCTCGGTCAACCGCGTCGCCTTGAAGCGCCAGCCACCCCACCAGTCGCGGGCCAGGCTGTCATAGCCGCGGCCGCGGCGGATCAATGTCCGGCCGCGCGCGGTGAACGCAATCGCTTGCGGGTCATCATCAGCCCTCGCCGACTCAGCCGGGCCATCGAAGCCGGAGAGCTGGAAGACATGACTGCGGCCCAGCTCCGGCGCGTATTCAATGCAGACCAGGGCATTATAGGCGTCATTCGGGGTCACGGCGAGCAGGCTGGAAAAGCGCGAGGGCTCGAGCCGCCAATCGGCTGTCTCCGAGAGAACTTCACCATAATAGACATCATGTCCGGCCAGCCGTGCCGCACGCAGACGCCGCCAGCTGGTATCGGCAATGGTGACCGGCACCTCCGCCTTCTTCAGTGCATCGGCCAGGCCGAGACTCCAGGGATTGGCCCCGACGATCAAAAGCCGGTCCGGACCCGTTTCAGACAATCCAAGCCAGCGTGACAACGGTGCGACGGCAAAGCCGCAGCCGAAGACGCTGGCAAATACGGCGAGAAATACCAAGGGCGCGAGTACGGTCGCATCTTCCCTGCCCGACTGCATCAAGCTCACGGACAAGTGCCCAGCCGTCGCAGCGGCCACGACGCCGCGAGGCCCGATCAGGCCAATAAAGCTGGCCTCGGCAACGGTCAGTCCCGAGCCGAGCGTCGCCAGGAAGACAGCCACCGGGCGCACGACCAGGATAATCGCCGCGACGGCCGCAAAATGCTGCCAGCCGAGCGAGCCCAGCGCTGCCGGCGTCAGCGAGGCTGCGAGCACGACGAAGACACTGGCCACCAGGATGGAGGCAATGCCTTCCTTGAAGCGGCGCATTTCCTCGATGGAAGCGAGACGGGAATTGGCAACGACCAGGCCGAACACGGTCACGGCGACAAGGCCGGTCTCGGCCGCGAGCTTGTCGGCCAGCGCGTAGCAGACCAGGACAGCGGCAAGCACGAGCGGCGCCTTCATCGGTTCAGGCACCCAGCCGCGGCGGAAGGCGTGCGACAGGGAGATGCCCGAGACGAAACCCAGCAGGGCGCCAATCGCGATTCCGAAGGACAGGGCGAGAGCGGCCGAGCCGACGCTGTGGCCGAGCTGGGTCTGATGGATGGCTTCGAACACGAAAACGGCCGCAAGGGCACCGATCGGATCGTTGACAATGCCTTCCCATTTCATCACCGAGGCGATGCGAGGCGGCAGTTTCGCCTGCCGCAGCAAGGGCAGGACCACGGTCGGGCCGGTAATGGTCAGCAGTGCCCCGATCATCGCGGCAACGTCCCAGGCCAGACCACCAATGAAGTGCAAGGCCAGCGTGGCCAGGCCCCAGCCCAGGGGAAAGGCCAGAACCACCATGCGGCGAACTGCGGTTGATGTATCGCGCAGTTCGCGGAAATTGAGGGTGATCCCGCCTTCGAACAGGATGATCGCCACGGCCAGCGCAATCATCGGCCGCAAGTAATCACCGAAGCTCTCATCCGGTGTCAGCAGAGGATGGCCCAGCGCCACGGCAGCAATCGGACCGAGCAAAAGCCCCGCCCCCATCATCAGCACGATCGAAGGCACGCGCAGGCGCCAGGCGAGCCATTGGGCGGCGACACCTGAACCGGTGATGATCGCGATGGTCAGGGGGAGGTCAGAAGCAGCGTCTATCATGAGGCATCTGATAACGCGTTTTTCGAAGCCCGTCGCCTGTCAGACGCGCACAAACGCAGGGAGGTAGAAATGGAAGCCTTGTCTTATGAAGTCCAGATGGCCCTGGTCTCATTCTGCGCTGCGACGCTGATCGGCGGTCCGGTCGCGCTGATCGGCGCCGGCCGCGTGCTGGGACTGGCGCGCGCGACGTTCGGTTTTGCACTGCGCCGTCAGCTCACCACCACGCTGGGCCTGTCAGCGCTCGGTTGTCTGGGTGCGGTTGGTGCCGGCATGGTGCCGGCTCCGGAGATGGTTTCCATGGCCTGGTTGACCGGCCTCTTCCACTAGGGTGCCGCCCGCCGCTAGACAACCGGGCCGGAATCGCCATTGGGGCTGTGCAGGAAATCGAACCCGATCGAGCGGCCGCCATATTCGCCATTCTCATACAGATCGGCCTGTTGCACGAACCAGGCGGTCAGATGGCCGTACAGCAGATCGAATAATTGCTTCAATTGTTCGGGCGAGGCCGGGAGCGTCAGCGAGAACTGACCACCATTCTGGATGGTTATCTCCATTTCCGGGCCCATCTTCGCGCAGCTCAGCACCAGGCGCAGCCAGTCGCCGGTCCGCGAAACCCGCACCGCGAGGCCGAAACTGATCGGGTCCAGGGGCAGGAAACCGGTCCCGGAGACCGAAAACGCACCGCTCTGATAGGCTTGCGGCGACCATGCGCCCTCGGGCGGCACGAGATAGACACAGACCTTCTCTCCGCCCGACAGATAGCGGCAAAAGCCCGCCTGGACATTCTCGGCCACATTGCGGACCTGGGCATAATTATCCAGGCTGGCACGGCCATATCGCTCGGCGGCGTCGGCCAGGATGTCAAAGGGTTTCGGTTCGGTCATTTCGCTCTCCCGCAATCAGTACAGGCAGGCTAGTGTGTTGCGGAAGAAAACGGGAGAGGCGAATGCGGTATTCTATCTGGGCCTTGGCCATTGCGGTCGGCTTGTCAGCCTGTACAGCGCCCACCGCCGACAGCCCGCCCCGCGTCTGGCAGACCCTCTCGGGCGAGGCGCCGCTGGTGATTGCGCATCGCGGTGCCAATGGTGAATTGCCCGAACACACGATCGAGGCCTACACGCTGGCCATCGAGCAGGGCGCCGACATTATCGAGCCCGATCTCGTCCTGACCTCCGACGGCGTGTTTGTCGTGCGCCATGACCGCTATCTCGCTGACAGTACCGATATCGCCGATCATCCTGAATTCGCCGATCGCCGCCGGGTGGAGGACGGACGCGATGACTGGTGGGTGGATGATTTTACGCTGGCCGAGGTCCGCACCCTGCGGGCGCGCCAGGTCCGCCCCGATCGTCCGACGGAGTTTGACGGGCTCTATTTGATCCCGACCTTCGAGGAGGTGCTCGATCTGGCCGCCGTCCATGGCGTCGCCACCGAACCCGAGGTCAAATCACCCTCGCAATTCATCGCGGCCGGGCTCGACCCGCTGCCGGAACTGGTGCGAATTCTGCGCTTGCGCGGGCTCGACACGGCCGACGCACCCATCGCGATCCAGTGTTTCGAGCCGGATTTCCTGGCGCGGCTGAATGGCGAGATCGATACGCCGCTGCTGATGCTGGTCTTCCAGATGCAGGAATTGGAGCCGGACCTTGATCCGCTCATCCCGACTGTAGCGCTGGAGGACATGATCGCCTTCGCCGATGGTGTTGGACCCTATAAGGCCCTGCTGGTCGACAGTGAGGGAGTGGATACCGGCTTCATCGCCCGCGCACACGCGCTGGGTCTGCCGGTCCATCCATGGACCTTCCGCGATGATGATCCGGTCGGTGACGGGGCTGATATCGAGACCGAGCTGCGCCGGATCTATGATCTGGGCGCCGATGCGGTGTTTACCGATTTCCCGGCGACCGCCGTGCGGGTGCGCGATGCGATGGCCGCCGAATAGAGCAGACAGTGCCTTGGAATCCGGAATGCAGATATGAAAATGGCGCGGGAGCCAGGCTCCCGCGCCACAGAATCTTGCGATCCTTTTTTCAGACCTTAGTCAGCGAACTGGAGGTTCACTGCCTTAGGGCCTTTGCCGCGGCGATCCGGCTCGGTGTCGAAAGCGACTTTTTGACCATCGCTGAGACCCGGCAGACCTGACGCTTGAACGGCAGAGATGTGCACGAAGACGTCATTGCCGCCTTCATCAGGAGTAATAAAACCAAAGCCTTTGCTTTGATTGAAGAATTTGACCGTACCTGTGGCCATGATGGGGAACCTTCCCTGTATGCATGCTCCGCGTCCGGGCACAATCCATATTGTACACACCAGCGTCCCGGTGTGGGTGTTACGGACGTGAAGTCGGGGAAGGCTGAAGTCGAATGGTCCGATGAACGAGGCACCGGATAGGCGATCAGTATTCCGTCCGGCCTATGTGGCCGCCCGTTAGAAGGGGTTATACGCACACGTCTACCCATAAATCAAATGAATCCGGTGTGGCGCTCAGTGGCGCCTGCGTCATAATCAATTTTCTGAGGTGCCCCATGACGACAAATGACCGCAACCAATACCTGATGTCCGGCGTCGCGCTGGCGATATCGGCGATCGCAATGGTCTTTACCTTCCTGCAGTTACGTGCCGCCGACCGGCAATTGCAGGCCGATGTCTGGCCCTATGTTGATATCTCGATCACCCTGCAGGCGGATGTTTTCGACCTTCAATTGTCGAACAAGGGACTCGGCCCGGCTCTGATCCATGAATTCCGCCTGGTCCAGGACGGGGTGGAAGTCACGCATCCGCTTGGGCTGGTCCACCTCGCCGGACGCCCAAATACCGGACTCGCCATGCAGGTCGGCTCGGTTCCCGACTCAGTGCTCGCTGTCGGCGAGGATTTGACGGCCTTTCGCATCACCGGCGAGGGGCTGGGTCTCACCATGCGGGACACAATCGCCGGACTCGATATTGAAATCTGCTATTGCTCCATCAATGGCGCCTGCTGGAATAACTACGCCAACAACGGCTTTCGCGACCGCACACCCAGCTGCCGGACCCAAAGCATCGATCTCGACGAGGCCCTGCGCATGATCACGCCGCAAACCAGTGAGCCCGCAAGCAGCGGGACCGAAAACAGCGTGCCCGAGCATGGCGAGCCCGAACATGGCGAGACTGGCGAATGACACGCCGCCGCTTCCTCGATCGCACCCACAGAAATCGCACCCGCCGCGACCAGACCGGCCAGGGCTTCAACCCCGCAGGCATGATACGTCTGGCGGGCTTCGGCGCCGCGCTCGTCATTGCCGGCGGTGTCTATGTCGGCTTCGTCCGCCAGGGCGACACGATTTATGATGGCCGCTGGGGCGTGCTGCAGCGACTGATCACCCCGCTCTTCTTCGGCGTCAACGCGCTGGAATTGCTGGTTCTGGTGATCGTCGGTTTCGTCGCCTGGCGCATCTGGCGCCGCATGCAGTAGCCCGGCCTGTCCGGCAGCCCGCAAAAACCATGATTCAAGCCTAGCCACACAACGGTGCCGGGTCTATGTCCCTGCAGATCGGCATGGATCAATCTGGGCACGAAAAAGGACGACATCATGGGTGTACGGGTAGCGGTATTCGGTGCGACGGGCGCGGTCGGCAAGGAAATGCTGACCATTCTGGAAGAGCGACTGTTTCCGGCTGACGCCATTCATGTCCTCGCCAGCCGCAAATCCATGGGCAAGGAAGTCTCCTATGGCGACCGGACCCTGAAATGCGTCAATGTCGATACGTTCGATTTCTCTACCGTCGATCTGGTCCTGATGTCGGCCGGCGGCGATGTGTCGAAGGAATGGACACCGAAAATCACCAAGGCCGGCGCCATCGTCGTCGATAATTCCTCGGCCTGGCGGATGGACCCGGACGTGCCGCTGGTGGTTCCCGAAGTGAATCCCGAAGCGCTCGACGGCGTGACGAAGAAGCGCATCGTCGCCAATCCGAACTGCTCCACCATCCAGCTGATGGTGGCGCTGAAGCCGCTGCACGACCGCGCCAGGATCCTGCGCGTCAATTGCGCCACCTATCAGTCGGTCTCCGGCGCCGGCCAGGCCGGCATGGACGAGCTGTGGACCCAGACCAAGGGTATTTTCGTCAATGACCATGCCGATCCGGTCGCCTTCACCAAGCAGATCGCCTTCAATGTCATCCCGCATATCGACGTCTTCATGGAGGATGGCTCCACCAAGGAAGAGTGGAAAATGGTGATGGAGACCAAGAAGATCCTCGATCCCAAGATCAAGCTCTTCGCGACCTGCGCCCGCGTGCCGGTCTTCGTCGGCCATTCCATCGCCGCGCATATCGAGCTGGAAAATCCGCTCAGCGCCAAGGAAGCCCGCGCCCTGCTGCGCGAGAGCCCGGGCCTGATGGTGATCGACAAGCATGAGGACGGCGGCTACATGACGCCGGTCGAATCCGTCGGTGAATTCGCCACTTTCGTCAGCCGCATCCGCGAGGACCCGACCGTCGAGAACGGTCTCGCCCTGTGGATCGTCGCCGACAATCTGCGCAAGGGCGCCGCGCTCAATGCCGTGCAGATCGCCGAAGGCCTGAATAATCGCGGATTGCTGAAGCGCAGCTAGGGGCGGGGCCGACCTGCCCGTTTCTGCATCGCTGCCAATCGCAAGAAACGGCTCGCCATTGGCGGCGCAGCTGCCTATCTGCGTGGCCTGACCCTGCAGAAGGCCGCCGCCATGACCGAGCCCACACCGACTGAAATGCGCCGCGCCCTGTTTGCAGGCCTGGCCGGCTATCTGATCTGGGGTGTCTCGCCGCTATATTTCCAGCTCGTCGGCTTTGCCGATGCGCTGGAAATCGTTGCGCACCGTGTGGTCTGGTCACTGCCGATGCTGTTCGCGGCGCTGTGGTTTGCCGGCAAGCTGCGCACCGCCTTCAAGGCCATGTCCGAGCCGCGCGTCGTGCTGATCCTGCTGGCGACCTCGGTGCTGATCTCGATCAACTGGCTGGTCTTCGTTCATGCGGTCAATCACGGTCAGGTGCTGCAGGCCTCGCTGGGCTATTACATCAATCCGCTGATGAGCGTCGCCGTCGGTGTGGTCGTGCTGCGCGAACCGCTGGGGCCCTGGCGGATCGCCGCCATCGTCCTCGCGACTCTCGGCGTGCTCAACCAGATCATTGCCGTCGGCGAAGTGCCCTGGATCTCGCTGACCCTGGCGCTGTCCTTCACCGGCTATGGTTATCTGCGCAAGACCGTCACCGTCGACGGGCGCATCGGCCTGTTCTGGGAAACCGCTTTCATCACGCCCTTTGCGCTCGGCGCGATCATCTGGATGCAGTCGCAGGGGACGGGACATTTCCTGCAGGGTCCCGCCGAGGCGGGCCTGTTGATCCTGGCCGGGCTGATCACCATCGTGCCGCTGCTGCTCTATATTATCGGTGCGCGTGGGCTGCGGCTCTCGACCATGGGCCTGCTGCAATTTACCGCGCCGAGCCTGCAATTCGCCATTGGTGTGATGCGCGGCGAGCCTTTCACGGCGGCGCACCTGATCACCTTCGGCTTTATCTGGGCCGGGGTTGCGACCTTCGCCTGGAGCCAGTTGCGGCGCGAGCGGGCGGCGGTGGCGACAAGCGACTAGGGCTTCGCTAGTCTGAGCGCAAACAGGAGCTTTCATGAGCGATTTCCCCGCACCGACCCGCATCAAGACCAATGGTATCGAGCTTTCCGTGCATCTGGCCGGACCGGAAGACGGCCAGCCGCTGCTGCTGCTCCATGGCTGGCCAGAGCTGGCTTATTCCTGGAAAAACCAGATCCCGGTCCTCGCCAGGGCCGGCTACCGGGTGATCGCGCCGGATCTGCGCGGTTTTGGCGGTTCGGACTGCCCTGAGGGCGCCGGGAAATATGATGTCGACACGCTGATGGCCGACTTCGCTGGCCTGCTCGATGCGCTCGGACACGACACAGCGGTTTTCGTCGGCCATGACTGGGGCGGTATTCTCGTCTGGCACGCGGCCATGCTGATCCCCGAGCGGGTCGCCGGCGTGATCGGCGTCAACACACCGCATTTGCCGCGCGGGGCTGAAGCGCCAACGCATTATTTCCGCGAGATCGGCGGTGAGGATCACTATATCCTGCGCTTCCAGGAGCCGGGCTATGCGGAGAGCCGGTTCGAGGGCCGCGAGGATGATTTCTTCGCCTTCATCTTCGGCAAGCCGCCGACCGCGGAACAGTTCGAGGCGCTCTACCCCGAAATCACCCATATCCCGCGCCTGTTCGAGCAATTCACCGGCCGCGATGAGGACCGCATTGTCGTCGGTCCCGAGGACCGCAAAGTCTATGCCGACGCCTATCGCAAGACCGGCTTTGGCCCGGGGATCAATCTCTACCGTAATTTCGACGCCAACTGGCAGCGCATGGGCGGGGTGGATCATCGGCTGGCAATGCCGTGCAAGCTGGTCGCGGCGGAGTGTGACTTCATGCTGCCACCCAAGCTGGCGGCCTGGATGCCGGCGCTGTGCAAGGATGTCGATATCGACATTCTCGAGGGCTGCGGTCACTGGACGATGTGGGAACAGCCCGACATGCTCAACGCCCATCTGCTGGACTGGCTGACACGGCGCTTCCCGGCCTGATCGCAGATTGCGCGGCACGCCTGCAAGTTGTCTAATCATATTTGACGTTAAAAGGGTGTACACCGTGTCCGGCTATCGCATTGAAATCAGGCCGCAGCAGCATTGCGGTATTGTCTGGCTGAACGGTCCGAACGCGATCGAAAGCCTGATGCAGAGCACGGCTGATGTCGCCGCGCATCCGGACTGGTCGGCCGATTTCGATATTATCGTCGCCATCGGCACCGATTCCGATCTCAATGATGTCACGCTCGATAAACTGGTGAGCTATCAAAAATTCATTTCGGAATGGAGCGCGCAGCACCGCAATCTACCCCCCAGCCAGGCCGCGATCGTGTGTGCGGATGAGCTCAAGCGGGTGATCGTCGAGCTCTGGCTCGCGGTGAACCGGATGGCAACCGGCGTTGAAGACGGGATATTCCTGCGCGTGGACGATGCCATCGCCGCGCTCGCGCGTACCGGCGATGGCAAAGGCAACAAGAGGTTGCCTTAAGCAATCAATCATTGGAAAATGCCACTCATGGCCCAAAAAACCTGTGATATTATCGTCGACCCTGCCAAGCGGCTGGCCACACTCGACATCTTTGGCGCCGCCACCATTCCCTGTCTTATCGAGGCCTTTGGCGAACTCAGTGATCACGCGGACTGGGATCCGGATTTCGATATCATGATCCTGATCGGCGATGGCCCCGGCCTGGAGACCTTCACGCTGGAAGCCATGGAGAAATTGCAGGCTTTCATGCGGCCATGGAACGAGACCAATCGAACCGGGGCGCGGCCCCGTACAGCCTTTGTCTGCGCTGACGATCTCAAACGGGTCATTGCGGAGCTCTGGGCGGCAATGAATGGTCCGGATCACTGGCCGATCGATATCCGCGTCTTTGTGACCCGCCGGCAGGCGTCAGGCTGGCTGACGCAAGAAGCACTATAGACAGCCGTACAAGGCCTCGATCAGGCGCGTCGGGCGTGGATCCCCGGCAAGATGATGCTGCTGCCGGTTCATGACATAGGCGGCGCTCAGCCCGCGCACCGGGTCGGCCATGGCGCAGGACCCACCCCAGCCGGAATGGCCGATCGCCGCCGGCTCGGGACCGTAGAAGGCCGTGTGGGTATTGCGCATCACACCAGCGCCCCAGGACAGATCGAAGGGCAGAACCTTGTCCGGTCCGGATACGCGCTCGCGGGTCAGGGCTTCCAGCGTCTCACCGGAAATGAAACGCTTGCCTTCCAGCCTGCCGCCATCGGCATAGACACTCATCAGCCGCACCAGGGCGCGCGCATTGGAATGCGCATTGGCCGCGGGGAATTCATGCATGCGCCATTGCGAAGCGCCGCGGCGGCCCGGGGAGGACCAGGGCTTGAGAAAGGCCAGTTCGCGGGCCGGCGTGACGATGCCCAGATCGGGCAATTGCCGCGGCATGGCGTGTTCAGCAACACGGTGATGTTCGTTTTCCGGCAGGCCAATATGGAAGTCGATATGGCCCGGCCCGCAGATATCCTCGCGCAGGATGGCGCCGATCGAGCGGCCATCGGTGCGCCGCGCCAGCGCGTCGACGATGAAGCCGAAGGTCACCGGGTGATAGCCCGAACCAGTGCCAAGATCCCAGAGCGGGGTCTGGCGGGCGAGCCGGGTCTCGATCAGCGTGGCATTGAACCAGTCGGCGGCATCCATTTCCTCGGACAGGCCCGACAGGCCCGCCTGGTGTGACAGGGCCTGGGCGACGGTTATTGAGGATTTGCCGCTGGCGGCGAATTCCGGCCAGAAATCGGCAACTGGCGCGTCGTAATCAAGCAGGCCGCGATCGACCAGGCGCGCAATCACCAGCGCTGCAATGGCCTTGCCGGTTGAATAGACGGGCACCAGCGTATCGGCCTGCCAGGCGCGCGTTTTCTTGCGGTCGGCCCAACCGGCATGGATATCGACCACCAGCTCACCGCCCAGGCGGACGGCAAAACCCGCGCCAAGCTCGTCCTGGTCAGTCCAATTGGCCAGGAAGGCCTCGGCGACCGGTTCGAAACCGGGGGCGATATGGCCCGTTATCTCTGGAAATATGTCGGTCATGATGGTTCTCGGGCTAACGTGTTCCGGGTCTGGCAAGCAAGCGGCCTGCCCCTATAGGGGCTGCGCCTGGAGGGTGATCAGCGGCTTTTGCAACACACTCGCCGCCGCCACCACCGGCAATTCCAGGCTATTCCACTCATTGGCCCGCATCACCACACTGACCGTGGCGGCGGTCGCGAATTCCAGCGCATCGCGGACACTGGCGCCACGAAGCCTTGACGCCGTGAAGACAGCGGTCAGCAGATCCCCCGTGCCCTTCGGGGCGTTCGGGCTTCGGTCATGAGTCACGATCCAGGCCTCCCGGGAATCGACATAGATCACGCCGATCTGGCCGCGCCGCGGCAGGGAGGACACCAGAACCGGCCGTTCCAGCGCCCGCGCCGCCCGGACCATGGAGGCCAGGTCGGTCAGGCTGCGACCGGTCAGATAGCCCAGTTCAAACAGATTGGGGGTCACCAGATCGGCGCGGCTGACGAGCTGGTCCTTGATCCCGGCGGCGATAGCCGGGTCGACATAAAGCCCGCCGGGCGCATCGCCGAGCACCGGATCGACCACGATCGATACGCGATCCGCAAAGGCGCGCGCGCCCTCATGTTCGCGACCGGCGCGCCGCACACGGTCAATCGTGTCAGCGGCGATGGACACCTGGCCAGCTTCGCCGAAATAGCCTGTCAGCACGATGTCGGTGAGCGAGAACAGGCCCTGCTCGCCGATGGCGCCGATCATCGAGCTGAATACATTATTCCCGGTAATGCCGCCGCCGGGCGGGCCCCAGCCGGGATGGCGGCCATAATTCACGGTCGGCACCAGCATGGTGTCGATCCCGGTCAGATTGAACACCGCCCGCGACATGCTGCCACCGACCATGGAGGCGGCAACATGGCTGGAAAGAAGGAGGGCCATCGGCATGGCTCCATGCTATATCGCTTTCCCAGACATTCGAAAGTCCGAGATGAAGCGCCTGATCCGATCCGCCCTGTTTGTTCCCGCCAATAACGCACGTGCGATCGAAAAGGCGGCGAATCTCGGCGCCGACATGCTGGTGCTCGACCTGGAGGATGCCGTCGGCCCGGACGACAAGGATGCCGCGCGCGAGATCGTCGCCGGGGCGCTCTCGCTGTGGCAATCATCCGGGGCGTTGCGGGCCGTGCGGGTCAATGGCGCCAACACCGCCTGGGGCGCGGCCGATCTGCGCGCGGCAAGCCAGGCCGAGGCCGTCATCCTGCCCAAGGTCGAACAGGTCGGCGATCTGCATGCGGCGCGCTCGACGCTCAATGCCCATGGCTCGTCCGTGCCGCTCTGGGCGATGATCGAGACCCCGCGCGGCGTGCTCCATGCCGCCGCCATTGCCGGCGCGACCGGCACCGGCCTTGGCGGGCTGATGGCCGGGGTCAATGATCTGGCGCGGGCATTGCGCTGCGCTCCCGATCAGGACCGCATGGCCCTGCTGCCGCACCTGGCCCAGATACTGTGCGCGGCCCGCGCCAGTGGCCTCTACGCGCTCGACGGCGTCTATAATCAGTTTCGCGACCAGGACGGCTTTTTGCGTGAAGCACGGCAAGGCCGCGCGCTCGGCTTCGACGGCAAGACGCTGATCCACCCCGGCCAGATCGAGCCGGCGCATCAATGCTTCCAGCCCAGCCCGGCTGAACTGGAACGGGCGGCCCAGATCGTCGCCGCCTTCACCGACCCGGCCCATGCCGGCAAGGGTGTGATCAATCTCGATGGCGATATGGTCGAGCGCCTCCACCTGGAAGCGGCGCGGGCGCTGTTATCGGCCGGCAGCGGCAACGACCCCTGAGATTGCGGCAAACCTAACCAAAAGCAGGTTTGGACTTTTACAAATGAGGCCGGAAAGGCTTTCATTGGCGGAACTGAGGAAATTTACATGACCGATTCGACTATCATCTGGCACAATCCGCGGTGCTCTAAATCCCGTCAGACCCTGGCATTGCTGGAAGCCCGCGGCGGCACGCTGACAATCCGCAATTACATGGAAGACAAGCCATCCGTGGCAGAACTGAAAGACGTGATGAAAAAGCTCGGCTTCACATCGGCGCATGAATGGCTGCGCAAGAATGAGCCCGATTATCGCGATCTCAGCCTGAAGGCGAGCGAGGACGAGGCCGCCATCATCAAGGCCATGTCGACCCATCCCAAACTGATCGAGCGCCCGGTCGTGATCCACGGAAAACGCGCCATGATCGGCCGCCCGCCAGAACAGGTTCTGGAGCTCTTCTAGGCAATCCTGCGGCGCCGGCCTGCCGGGGCAGGCACGGGCGACCCCCGATAAGCCGGCCGCCCGATAATTTATGCATTGCCCTGACGGGCAGGTCTGGCCAGTACACGCTCTCCGCAAATCAAAAGTGTCCGGAGAGATCATGCGTATTGCCGTCGTCGATGACGATCCGATTGAATTGATGCTGCTTCGCGAGCTTTCGACAAGCTTTGACGATTCGCTCGAATTCGAGGGCCATACCTCTGTGCGCGGCTTTATTGAATCGAAACCGGAACAATATGATCTGGTGTTTCTGGACCGCCGTATTCCGCCCCATGACGAGTATCGCGAGACCCTGCCCATGCTGGCTTCGGCCGGGTATGAGGGACGTGTTGTGCTCATGACGGCGCATGATACGGGCGTCAAGAACAGCGATTACCGTTTCGAGCTTGTCGGCCCGGTGAACAAGATCGACCTGCTTGAGCCGGAGACGCTGAAAGCCTTGATACACAAAGCCTGAGCCGGGCCACCCGGGACTGGCCGGCCTATTCGGGGGTGATCAGCAGGCCGCGAATGACCTCGCCCAGCTGACGCGCCTCCTCGGCCCGCGCTGAGCCCCGGCGCCAGGCAATGCCGATCTCGCGCCCGATGACAGGCGGGTCGAAGGGCCGGACCGTCAGATCCAGCTGGTCCACCAGACCGGCCTCGACGGCCATGCGTGGCAAGAGCGTGGCTCCCAGCCCGGCCTTCACCATCTGGACCAGCGTATGCAGGCTGGTCGCAGCAAAGTCGGAGCGCACCACGCCGGCCGAACAGGCCGCCAATGCATGATCACGCAGGCAATGCCCGTCCTCGAGGAGGAGCAGGGGCTCACCTGCCAGATCGGACGAGGTCAGCGTTGGCTGCTGCGCCAGCGGATGGGTGGATTCACAACAGAACAGGAATTCATCGGCCCCGAGGACATGCGTTTCGATCATCGGCGCCTCGAAGGGTAGAGCGACCAGCGCGGCATCGAGGCGGCGTTCGAGCAGCGCATCGTAGAGGCGCTGGGTCAGGTCCTCTCGCAGATAGAGTTTGAGCTTGGGAAATTGATCCCGCACCGTTGGCAGGACGCGGGGCAGGAGGAAGGGGGCGATGGTCGGGATGACCCCGAGCCGGAGCGGTCCGCACAGGGGCTCGCCCGCAGCCTGGGCCGCGATCACCAGATCCTCTGCCTCGGTCATGACCCGCCGGGCCCGGGCAAGGGCGGCTTCGCCCGCCGGGGTCAATGTGGCGCCGCGCGCACCGCGCTCGACCAGGATGACCCCCAGGATTGCCTCGAGCTCCTTGATCGCCGCACTCAGCGTCGGCTGGGTGACAAAGACGGCGTCAGCGGCGCGGGAGAAACTGCCATGTTCGGCGAGAGCCAGCAGGAATTGAAGTTGGCGCAGGGTGGGGAGCTGGGACATGTATTGAAAATACCTATGGACCTGCAAAAGATAATCCATTGGCCTTATATTAGCGTCAAGGGCAATGGGGCGTGGCTATCTGACGCCGGCGCTTTTGACCGGCCGTTTCAATTGGAGATTTACATGTTGGGCATTGGCGAAAAACTCGCAGATTTCGAAATCACTGGCGTGAAGCCCGGTTTCAACGCGCATGAAGAAAATGGCGAGTCGGCCTTTGAGAACATCACCCAGGAAAGCTTTGCCGGCAAATGGAAGGTGATCTTCTTCTACCCCAAGGATTTCACCTTCGTCTGCCCGACCGAGATCGTCGCCTTCGCCAAGCTCAATGGCGATTTCGAGGATCGCGACGCCGTGCTGATGGGCGGTTCGTCCGACAATGAATTCTGCAAGCTGGCCTGGCGCCGCGAGCACCCGGACCTCGACAAGCTTCCGATGTGGCAGTTTGCCGACACGACCGGCTCGCTGATCGATTCGCTCGGCATCCGCTCGGACGCCGGCGTCGCCTATCGCGCCACCTTCGTGGTCGATCCGGACAATGTCATCCAGCATGTCTATGTCACCAATCTCAATGTTGGCCGTAATCCGGAAGACACGCTGCGTGTCCTCGACGCGCTGCAGACCGACGAGCTGTGCCCGTGCAACCGTCCTGTCGGCGGCGACACGCTTTAATCTGACACTCAGGCTGCGCTTTCCCCCCGGAGCGCCGCCTGTGAAACCCCGGTCCCGTCACACCGAGCGGCGGGACCGGGGTTTTTTCAGACCTCGACTTTGCAATTAAGACTTATTCGCTTTGGAGATCATGATGAGCCTCGAAGACCTCAAGAACGCCCTGCCTGACTATGCCAAGGATCTGAAACTCAACCTCTCCTCCCTGGCACGCGAGAGTGATCTCGACGATCAGAAGAAGTGGGGCAGCTTTCTCGCCACCGCCTATGCCGTCGGTGAACCGACCGTGCTGCGCGCCATACGCGCCGAGTTCGAAGGCCAGATGGACCCGGCCGCAGCCACCGCCGCCAAGGCAGCCGCTGCGATCATGGCCATGAATAATGTCTATTACCGCTTCATCCACCTGTCCAAGAACAAGGAATACGGCACCTTGCCCGCCCGCCTGCGGATGAATTTGCTCGCCAATCCCGGCGTCGACAAGGCCGATTTCGAATTATGGTCGCTGGCGGTTTCAGCCGTGAATGGCTGCGGCCTCTGCATCGACAGCCATGAAGCGGAGTTGCGCAAACACGGCCTGACGAGCGTTCAGATCCAGGCCGCCGTCCGCATCGCTGCCGTGGTTAATGCCGCGGCCCAGGTCTTGGCTGCAGAAAACGCCGTTTAGGCATTTTTAACACCTTCGCCACATTTCGATATGCTGTAGAAAACTCACGAAAACCCCACTCTTTAGTACGTTTTTCGTGAGTTTTCCACAGGCCTTGCAATTCCGTATAAGCTCCGTATAATGAGCTTATGTCCATGATTGATCATACCCTCGACCATCTGCCCAAGCGCACCAATCCCGAGAGCCATGCGCTCCGGGGCGGTCGGACATGGTTTTCCAATCGGACGATTTCCCGAGCGCGGCATTTTGCCGACCTGTCCTGGACCTGGCTTCTCGTACGGCTGGCCATATCAGTGGCGCTTGTGGCGAGCGGGCAATTGCTGCTGAGCGGCGATCTGGCAGGCGTGGCCAATCTGCTTGGTGGCGTCGGGCTGGTCTATTCGGCCCACCGCATCCTGTCGAAACTGACGCTCGGCTTAGAACGCAACTGACCGGCGATTGACCGCCCGCGGCGGCGTGCCGCGCATCCCGGCCAAAGCCTCCCCCTCTACCTCAGACAATTGACCGATCCGTCACAGGCACTAGTGTGCGATCAGGGACATTCCGGCGACGCCTGATGGCGCGCCTCGGGGAGGGTATTTCATGGGCTGGTGGTTCGGGATCAAACTCTGGCAGCGCGTTCTGCTCGCTCTCGTCGCGGGCGTTGCCTTCGGACTGACAATGTCACAGCTGATGGGGCAGGAGGCCGCAACACAGTGGATCTCCACATGGATTCACCCCGTCGGCACCGCCTTCATCCGTCTGATCCAGATGCTGATCGTGCCGCTCATCTTCACTACGCTGGTCTCTGGTGTGGTTGCGATGGGCAAGCCCTCCAAACTTGGCACACTGGGGCTGAAAACGATCGGCCTCTATCTCATCACCACCATGTTCGCCAATATTATCGGGCTGACCTTCGGCACGATCTTCCAGCCCGGCCGCGGCGCGAATCTCGGCGATGTTGTCCCCGTGCCAGTTTCAACCGACGCGCCATCGATTATTGACCGCCTGCTGGAAATCATTCCGACCAACCCGATCGCGGCGCTCGCGGACGGCAATGTCCTGGCGATCATTTTCTTCTCCATCTTCGTCGGTGTCGCCATTCTGGCGACCGGCAAAGCGGGCAAGCCGGTTGGTGACCTGTTCAATTCCGCGTCCGAAGTCGTGCTGAAAATCACCCATTATGTGATGGAGGTCGCGCCTTACGGCGTTTTCGCCCTCGTCTCCTACACCGCCGCCAGCCAGGGCCTGGAATCACTGCAATCCGTGCTGATCCTGATTGTCGCGGTCTATCTCGGCCTGATCACCCACGCGCTCATCACCTATGGCGTCCTGATCCGGTTTATTCTCAATCTTCCACTCGCCCGCTTCTTCCGCGGCCTGACCGATCCGATCGCCGTCGCCTTCTCGACCGCATCATCCTCGGCAACCCTTCCGGTCACAATCGCTGCGGCGGAAGACAATCTGGGGATCAGGAAGTCAGTCGCCGGGTCTGTCCTGCCACTCGGCGCCACCATCAATATGGATGGCACGGCGCTCTATCTCGGCATTCTGGCGCTGTTTACCGCCCAGGCCTTCGGCTATGACCTGACCTTCATGAATTACGTGATGATCGCGATCACCGCCGCCGTCGTCTCGATTGGCGCCGCCGGCATTCCCTCGGCCTCGCTCTTCCTGCTCGCCATCGTCCTGCAGACCTTCGACGTCTCGCCGGAGCATATCGCCATCATCGTCGGCTTCATCCTGCCGGCTGACCGCATCATGGACATGGCGCGCACGGCCGTGAACGTCACCGGCGATGCGGCCGTCGCAACCGCGGTAGCCAAATGGGAAGGCGAGCTCGACGAGGACGTGTTCCGGGCACCGGCCAAGGTCTGATCGGCACGGGGAAATCGCGATGACCGCCCGCTAACGCCCGAGGCCGGTCTCCAGCCGGGGAATTTTTCGCATCCCGGTGATCCGCCCTGAACCCGGCAGCGTACCCTCCCTGCGTCCCAAGGCAGGAGAAGTCGTTTGCCCTCAATCTCGCGCCTCCTCCTGCTTGTCCCAACGCTGGTTCTGACCGCCCTGATCATCTGGGCGGTCAGGGCTGGGGATTTCGGTGCCGCCGGTGACTGGCTGACCGGCCAGCCCTGGGGCGTCGTCACACTCACCGACCTGTATTTCGGCTTTATCCTGAGCGCGATCCTGATTGCCTTGACAGAGCGGCGCTGGCTGCCTGCCCTGTTCTGGATCCTGCCGATTTTCGTGCTCGGCAATGTCTGGACCGGACTGTGGTTTGTCTGGCGCTGGCCGGAATTGCTCGGAAGGCTGCGTCCAGCCCCTGCCGATGCGGGCGAACAGGCCCGCTCGGGCTGACCCGCCCGGAACCACCAGACGTGCGGCGTGTCCAGGATCACGCCCCGATCGGGCCAATCGGCCTATGAAGTCGCCCCCGAGCACGTCAACAAATACGGCGAAAGGTCCAATTTGAACCTTTTTGGGGACAAAGTTTCAGCCAATTTGGGGCCATTATCATTCATTAACGGACTCAGGTTCGAATTCCATCAGCCGATATGTCGTGGGGACCGGTATGAGCAGGACAGCAAGACACAGCGGATCATTGATCAAGTCGGCCATGCTGTGGCTGACCGTCGCCGTGATGCTGGCCTCGGTCTATGGCGCCGTTCTCGCTGCCGCACCGGATCCGCGCCCGCGTAACCTGTTCGCGGATACTCAGCCGGCCCCGATGATCACCGCGAGCAATGAGTTTGCCGGCGAGAATGCCGACCGCTAGGGCAGTAGAGCCCGGTCTTTCCCTCACACAGCTTGACTCTGCGCCCGCCCGCGCGTAAACGCCGCCACTTATCACGCAAGCCTTACCGCTTGTCTTACCTGCACATCCGCCCCGGCTTTCGGGATACGGGGGAGGCAGGCGAGATCCCCGCCCGGCGAAGTTTTCGCTCAGCGGGGTCGCGATGCTTTGCGCTTCTTGCGCGGAAATATTGGAAACAGGCAGGACAACGAACATATGTTCGACACACTGACAGACAGGCTTGGCGGTATATTCGACACCCTCACCGGGCGCGGCGCGCTGTCGGAGAAGGATGTCGATGCGGCCCTGCGCGAAATTCGCGTGGCCCTGCTGGAAGCCGATGTCGCCCTGCCGGTCGTCAAATCCGTCACCAAACAGATCCGCGAACGTGCGATCGGCGAGGATGTCATCCGTGCCGTCGCGCCCGGCCAGCAAGTCATCAAGATCGTCCATGACGCACTCGTCGACCTGCTCGGCGGCGATGGCGCTCCGGAAGGCCTCTATCTCGAGGGCGAGCCGCCAATCGCCATTTTGATGGCCGGTCTGCAGGGCTCGGGTAAAACCACCACGGCAGCCAAGCTCGCCAAGCGCATCACGGAGAGCCACAAGAAAAAAGTCCTGCTCGCCTCGCTCGATACGCGCCGCCCGGCCGCGATGGAGCAATTGCAGCAGCTCGCAAACCAGATCAATGTCGCCTTCCTGCCGATCGTGCCCGGCCAGAAAGCCGTCGACATTGCCAAGCGCGCCATGAGCGCCGGCCGGCTGCAAGGCTTTGATGTCGTCATCCTCGACACCGCCGGCCGCACTTCGATCGATGAGGAGATGATGGGCGAGGCGAAAGCCATTGCCGATATCACCCATCCGCATGAAACCCTGCTGGTCGCCGATGCGCTGACCGGCCAGGACGCCGTCAACACGGCCGCCAAATTCCACGAACGCCTGCCGCTGACCGGCCTGGTGCTGACCCGGATGGACGGTGATGGGCGCGGCGGTGCAGCGCTGTCGATGCGCCATGTCACCGGCCTGCCGATCAAATTCCTCGGCGTGTCCGAAAAGCCCGACGGGCTCGACGCCTTTGATGCCCGCCGCGTCGCCGGCCGCATTCTCGGCCGCGGCGATATCGTCTCGCTGGTCGAGAAGGCCAGCCAGGATATCGACCAGGCGCAAGCCGAACGCATGGCCAAGAAAATGGCCAAGGGCAAGTTCGACCTCGATGATCTGCGCGAACAATTCAGCCAGCTCAAGAAAATGGGCGGGCTCGGCTCAATCATGGGCATGCTGCCGGGCATGAACAAGGCCGCCAAGGCCCAGGCCGCGGCCTCGGGCATGGATGACAAGATGCTGACCCGTCAGGAAGCCATCATCCTGTCGATGACCAGGCAGGAACGCGCCAAGCCTGAGATTCTCAAGGCCAGCCGCAAGAAGCGCATCGCCGCCGGCTCCGGTGTCGACGTCGCCGACGTCAACAAGCTGCTCAAAATGCACCGGCAGATGTCGGACATGATGAAAAAAGCCTCCAAGGGTGGCCGCGGCGGCCTCGCCGGCATGATGGGCGGTATGGGTGGCGGCATGCCCAAGGGCATGGGCGGCCCGATGGGCGGCCAGCAGCCCTCGCTCGGTCAGATCCCGAAAGATTTCCCGGGTCTTGGATCGTCCAAACCCGCTTCACCATCCGGCCTGCCGGGTCTGGGCGGTGCCCCGCTCGGACCTGATGGTCTGCCAATCGGCTTGCCGAAGAAATAGCCCCAAGTTTTTCACCAGACATGAACCCGAAGGACCAATGCAATGTCTCTTAAAATCCGACTGACCCGTGGTGGTACCAAGAAGCGCCCTTATTACCGTATCGTCGTTGCCGACGCCCGCGCCCCGCGCGATGGCCGTTTCATCGAAAAGATCGGCTCCTATAATCCAATGCTGCCGAAAGACGCCCAGCGCGTCGTGCTCGACCTGGAAAAGGCCAAGGCCTGGATCGCCAAGGGCGCCCAGCCAACCGATCGCGTTGGCCGCTTCATCCATGACGCTGATGCCAGCGCCTGGGCCTGGACAGCCGGCTCCAACCCGAAAAAGGGTGAGCCAGGCCAGAAAGCCAAGGAATTGGCCACTGAAAAGGCCGAGAAGGAAGAAGCTCGCAAGACTGCGATCGCTGAAGCCAAGGCTGCCAAGGAAGCACCGGCTGCTGAAGAGGCACCGGCCGAAGAAGCGCCTGCTGCTGAAGCTGAAGCCGAAGCGCCAGCTGAAGAATAGTCCGGACAGGCTTCGCCTTTTCGTACGACAGACCGTCCTTCCCGTCCCCGCCCGGCCCTGTGCCGGTCGGGGATCCGGGTGGCGGCGTGAAAGACCCGTATCATGACCGCCAAACCCGCCGCCGATCTCGTTTTCGTTGCCGCCATCGCGGCGGCCCATGGCGTGCGCGGCGAATGCAAGGTCAAGAGTTTCACCGGCGATCCGGAAGCCGCCTTCAGCTACGGCCCCTTCCTCGATGCCGCCGGCAAGGAAATCCTGCGCGCCAAACGCTGGCGTCCGGTCAAGGATGGCTGGGTCGTCGCCTTCGAGCAGGAATTGAGCCGCGAAGACGCTCAGGCGCTGCGCGGCACGCAGCTTTTCGTCCCGCGCTCGGCCCTGCCCGAGCTGGACGATGAGGAATACTACCATTCCGACCTGATCGGCCTGACGGTCCAGGGCCTCGACGGCTCACCCATGGGCAAGCTCAAGGCCGTGCATGATTTCGGTTCCGGCGATCTGCTGGAAATCACCGGCACACCCGGCCGCAATGGCGACTGGTATCTCCCCTTCACCCGCGATTTCGTGCCCCATATCTCGCTGAAAGACGGTCTCGTCACGATCGATCCGCCAGAGGATGTCGGTTCGAAGGAAGAGGAAGCGGGCGGGGAAGCGTCAATCTCTCAATAAATATATACATTTGTCATCCCTGACGGATGCCCCGCGACTGCGGGGCGTAGATCAGGGACCCAGAACCGCCAAGGTGAGTTCATCTTGGTCCGGCTGGCCGAACGTCTCTACTCACCACAAACTAACGACCGGACGTCGGGCGTCTGGGTCCCGGATCTGCGCCCGGATCGCTGCCGCGTCCGGGCATCCGTCCGGGATGACAAAAATTGGATTGTTCGGAGTTGTGGGAGCTGTGTTTGTGAGCACTTATCCCCCACCGTCGACAATCATCCCACGTCATCCCGGCGAAGGCCGGGACCTCGACATAGCAGGCGCGGAGCCCGGTCGATCGAGGTCCTGACTTGCGTCAGGATGACGAATTTTGAGTGATGTTATCCCCGCCCCCCAAACCCTGGCGCATAATCACCTCGTTCCGGTCGCACGGGAGGCACGAGCTCAGTCAGTCGCGGCGGTCGGGAGCGTGCAGCCTGTCCGGGCAGAGGGGTGACATCCCGAGCGCTGGCAGGGCGTCCAGAAGGGTCTGACGGCACTAAACGACCGACCTGAGTACCTTTCCGGATTGGAACCGGGGTGGAGACAGCCCGAGAAAACTGCACGTGTGGGACGTCACGGATGTCACACTTAAATTATACGCGTTACCGGCATCCGCCGGCGTCCCGCACCCTCCCATCCCTCCAGCGGCCAGCCGCGTGGAGATTTTGGTGCACCCCGCCGCCCCGGCAAACAGGAGGCCGAGATGAGAAAGAACCACCCCAGACAACCCGCCCACCTCAAATACAATGACGACCCGCTGATGGGCGCCTATCAGGCCGCCGCCCTCGACATGCTGTTCGAGGGCATGCTGACCGCCTCGAGGGCGAGCGAGCCGGAGCGCGTGTTGGCCTTTGCCGACAAGCTGTTGCGCCATGTACCCGAGCGCCGGATCGGCCATGCCTGGATCGACAGCATGACGATGCTCTCGCGCGACAAGCCGGTCCGCTATCGCGCCATCAAGCAGCGCGTGCGCGAATTGTCCGCCTGGCACGGGTTCACGGAGGCGGAGCTCGAGACGTGAGAGGCCGGCCCACCTTGTTTTCGCCGGAAATGCCCGCGAGAGTGGCGGTGAGGAGTCGAAGCCATGAATAGCCGCATTATCTTCGCAGGCTTCGCTGTTGCCGCTGGCGTGGCGCTTTGGCTGTCTCAACCCGGCCGCATCGACGCCCTGCGCAACGACCAAATGTCCACGCGTTGCGCCATGATCCAGGCGGCAATCACGAGCCTGGATCGAGGCGAGCTCGCAACGGTCACAGAGAGCGGTGACGTTTCGCGAGGGATGGAGCGTCATTCACCCTTGGCGGTCCAGCTCTCGTGGGCGGATGACAGTCGGGCTTGTCCCGACATGCCGCCGACCATCTGGATGAATCCTGTGGGCCAGATTATCCAGGATAGTGCCGCCCCGGACAGACCGATCAGCGAGAACGATCCCTACTTTTACTTCGGGCGGCATGAGACCGGGCCATTTGACCGCGCCGGGTCTCTGGAGCTGAATTACTTCTGCAGCGCTCTGTGTGGCCAGTACTGGCGCTTGGAACTCGCCCGAACCCGAGAAGGCTGGCAGGTGATTGACATTCAACATACAGGCTCGAGCTGAAACCCATGCGTATTCTCACCACCATCGCCCTGACCGCATCACTGGCCGCTTCGGCCTCCGCCCAGGCCCCGGACCGGACCGCGCGCGATGCGCGGCTGACCTGTGAACTGCTGGCCGACATCATCGCGCCATCCCGTGCCCGCGGGGACGCACCGATTTATGTTTCACGCTTTTTCGCGACAAATCCCTCGGACGAACCCTTCCGGATCGAGAGCCTGGCAGACTTCATCAGACTGCAGGGAGACGGCAATCCGTGGGGCGTGACACCCACATGGGAGGCTGCCTTCGGACAACTCCGCGCCTCGGTCGTCGCGGAGGCGTGGGCCGCCTGGAATGCCGGCGGGCCCGTGTCTTGCCCGGATCTAACAGAAGTTCAATGGACCACGCGGGAGGCGTTCGAATCCGTTTCGCGGCACGTGGCCAACACACACGAAGCGGCGCAATATGTGGGCCCGTCCCGGCCCGGCGTACCGGCCCAGCCCGAAGTGCCTTATCCAACCTATTTCGAGATTTCCCGCCCGGCATTTGATGAGTTTGGCCATCGGGCGCTAGTGATCCAGGACCTCGGAACCTTGTCGACGATTTACGAATTCCGCGATGGCCATTGGCAGGCCGAGGCCTTCAATCTTCTCCGGTCACACTGACCACCCCTCCCCATAACCCGCCATCCCTGCTAAACCCCGCGCCATGACCGAGACCACACCCCAAATCCCCTGGACCGCGACGGCCCTGACCCTCTTCCCCGAGGCCTTCCCTGGCGTGCTTGGGGTGTCGCTGATCGGGGCCGCTGCGAATCGTGGGCTTTGGGCGCTTGAAGCTGTGGACATCCGCGAGTTTTCCCGTCATAAGCACCGCTCCGTTGACGATACTCCGTCTGGCGGGGGTGCTGGTATGGTGCTCCGGCCTGATGTGGCGGCAGCGGCGATCGATGCGGTGCAGTCTCGCTGGAGTGGTGAGAAACGGCCGTTGATCTATTTGACACCCCGGGGACGGCCCCTTTCTCAAGCGCGAGTGCGGGAATGGGCAGCTGGTCCCGGTATTGCCGTGTTTTGCGGACGCTTCGAAGGCCTCGATCAAAGGGTCATTGAAGGGCGCGACATGGAAGAGGTCAGTGTCGGCGATGCCGTGCTGGCCGGGGGCGAAGTCGCCGCTCAGCTTCTGATCGAAGCCTGCGTGCGATTGCTACCCGGCGTGCTGGGTGACCCGGCCTCGGCCGAAGATGAGAGTTTCGAGGGCGATCTCCTTGAATATCCTCACTATACGCGACCGCGCGTTTGGGAGGACAGGGAGATCCCCGAAGTCCTGTTGTCGGGGCATCACGGCCAGATCGAGGCCTGGCGCCGGCAGCAAGCGGAAGAGATAACGAAGAAGCGCCGACCGGACCTTTGGTCCCGGTTCCTGGGGCGCAAGGAGAATGCGCGATGAACACGATCCAGCAGATCGAACAAGAAGAAGCGACCCGCGTCCTCGGCGACAAGGTCCTGCCTGATTTCGCCGCTGGCGATACGCTGCGCGTTCACGTGCGCATCAAGGAAGGCGAACGCGAACGCGTCCAGGCCTATGAAGGCGTCTGCATCGCGCGCAATGGCGGCGGGCTCAATGAGAGCTACACCGTCCGCAAGATTTCCTTCGGTGAAGGTGTCGAACGCGTCTTCCCGATGTATTCGCCGAACGTCGAAAAGATCGAGATTGTCCGCAAGGGCAAGGTTCGCCGCGCCAAGCTGTATTATCTGCGCGATCGTCGCGGCAAGTCGGCCCGGATCACCGAGCGCACCACTGGTCGCGGCATCGTCAAGCGCGAGCCAAAGAAGAAGGGCTAAACCCTCTCTTCCTTACCGAACAGGAAACGCCCGCTGGTCAACCAGCGGGCGTTTTTTTACGTCTCGTTAACACATGCTGTCCGGATTTGCGGCCCGAGTCCGGATTTGCAGGTTCCCGGCCAAACGGTTACGGCCAAACCCACCTTTCAGGACTCGAAGGCCGCCTAGCCCTCTGAGTCCTCAATTTTATGCATGTCCTCATCGGACAATCCGAAATGATGCCCGATTTCATGCACCAGGACATGGCTGACCAATTCACCAAGGGTGACCGTCTCGCGCTCGGCCCATTCATCCAGAATCGGCCGCCGGAACAGGAAGACACGCGAGGCTTCCGGTGCCGGGTCGAGACTGGATTGCTGGGTCAGATCCACGCCCATATAGAGACCGCTCAGCTCGAAGGGGTCCTCCAGCCCGACCGCCTCGAGCATTTCTGCGTCGGCGAAATCGGCAACGAAGAGCTCGACATGACCGCACAGGGCCCGATAGGCCTCGGGCAGGCCTTCCCAGGCGCTCCGGGCAAGGATTTCAAAGTCCGACAGGGTCGGCGGCATCAGATTGGCGATTGTGGTCATGAGGCAATATCCGATTTTGCTGAGACGCCTCTAGCCGGGATTGCCCCCCAGTGCACGCTCCAATGCCGCCGCGAAGTGGGGCCGGCAACTTGTCAGGCGAACAAAAAACGAACAAACTGACAGTATGGACCTTTCCGACGTCGCCTCCGACCGCAATCCGCAGATCGATGATGCCCAGGCGCTGATGCGCGGCGCGGCACGCCTGCTGTGGCAGATGGGGTTTTCCGCGATCCCGGAATTCTCCCTGCCCGATGGCCGCCGCGCCGATCTCGCCGCCATCGGCCGCAAGGGCGAGATCACCATTATCGAGGTCAAATCCGGCATTGCCGATTTCCGCGCCGACAATAAATGGAATGATTACACCGGCTATTGCGAGCGGATCTATTTCGCCGTTTCGCAGCGCTTTCCCCGCGAGGTCATCCCTGAACATGCCGGTCTGATCATCGCGGACGGATTTGGCGGCGCCATCATTCGCGAAAGCCCCGTGCTCGCCCTCGCCCCGGCCCGGCGCAAGGCCCTGACCCTGCGCTTTGCCCGCGCCGCCGCCGACCGGCTGATGCGCGTCGGGGAAGGCCAACAGGCGGGCTATAGCGTCGACGAAAGCTGACGCCGCGCGCGATCAGGACTCCGGCTTGACCCGCCAGGGCGGATCGATCCGGTTGACGCCGGCATGGTAGAGCTTGATCAAATGCCCGTCGGGATCGCGCAGGCTGGCCTCGCGCCACAGCCAGCTCGTGTCTGCCGGCCCGGTCTCAAACTCGAAACCCTCGGCCTGCAACGCCGCGACCTCATCATCAAGCGCATCGCATTCCAGATAGACCACGGCGCCCGGCACCACCGGATCCGGCGTCACATGCAGCGAGAAGGTCGTATCGCCTTCCGGGGCGAGGAAGCGTGAATAATGCGGCGAATCGACCAGCAGCCGAAAGCCGAGGCGCTGGTAGAAATCCTTCGACCGCGGAATATCACTGACCGGTATCGTCAGCTGGTTCAGACGCATCACTCGCTCCCGTGTAATCGGCAATCTCGTCGAGCGGGCGCAGGAGCCGGTCGAGGCTGAGATCGCTAAGAAGATAGGCCCATCCCGCCGTGCGGGCATTGATCGCATCGGCTGCCGGGCGGCCGCCATCTGTCAGGGCAACCGCATTGATCACGGCCCAGCGCGTCTCGCCCAGAGCCAGGATTTCAAGGCTGACGCGCAAGCCGGAGAAGGTCTCTTCGACATGGCGGCCGACGGGTTCACCGCGCAGCCGATCGGCCCGGCGCACATCCCGAAACCGGATCCGTGACAGGGCGGCGGACGGGCCATTGCCGGCACCGGCAGTGATCGGCCGCCAGCCACCCGGTTCACGCAGCGAGAAATTGCGCGCCGAACGGCCGGCCCGCTCGAACACATAGGCGGGACCACGTTCGGGCGTGATCAGGGTTCGGGCAATATCGGCCGGGTCCAGGGCGAGGAAATCAAGATCGATCCAGCCATCGGCCAAGGCGATAGACGGGACCGCCGCGACCCCGCCGGAAAGCTCGGCCGCAAAACTTCGCGGCCGGCCGGGAAAGCGCAGATAGACCCGTCCATTGCGGGCGGCGCCGATCATGATATCGGTCAGGACCGCGCCATCATCACCGCGCACGGTCAGCCGCGTCCCGGCACCCGGCTGCCCGGCCTCGGCCAGCTCCAGCCGCGCATGCTTGGCCGGATCGGCTGTACGCGCCCCGACATAGCTCAAATCGGCAAGAAAGGCGTCCAGTTCGGCCAGGCGTTCCGAAATGACCGGATGATCATCGCGGCTCGGCATCACCCAGCCCGATGCGCTGCGCGTCAGGGTGAAGTGATCCTCCGGGCCGGCAATCTCGATCTCCCGGGCATTGGCCACACTCGCCGACCAGTCCGGCAAGACCGGGCCGCTGACATCGGGGCGCCAGTCGCGCTGGATCTGTAGCGCGATAGAACCGGCGCCGGCGGCCAGCAGCAGGATGGCGGCGCCGCCGGTAATCAGCAATTGGCGCAGTCTCTGACGATCCATCGGCCGGCTCATTTGGCGCTCCTGCGGCGGCGGGTCAGCGCCCCGGCCAGGCCCAACAGGACCACCAGGGCTGGCGGTACGCCGATTGTCCAGAATTGCAGGTTGGAATTGAGGGCATCGATATCATGGCGAAACTCGCGCTCGACCTCGCGCAAATGCGCCCTTGTGCCCAGGATTTGCTGGCGCAGCGCCATCGCCTCGTCACGGCCGGCGCGGGCGCCCGGATCGGCCAGACCCGAGGCCTGGCCGGAGCCGAGCAATTCCTGCAAACGGCTCTCGGCCGCGTCAATTTCCGCCTCGAGCCGGTCCTGGATCTCGACATAGCGCGCCTCAGCCTCGGCCCGCAGGGCATCAACCCGCGTCATGGGCCGCGCCGAGGGTGCACGCGAGCGCAGTCCAATCAGGGCCGGGTCGCCGGCGGCGATATCGACCAGATTCATCGCCAGGGCGAGATTGTCGGCGACAATCATGTCGCCAGCCGCCGGGTCGCTGCGCAGGTAGAAACTGTCGTCAAGCCAGTCGATATCAGCCACCACGGTCAAGTCGAGTGCCGTCGCCGAGCGATTGAGATGGTCAGAGGGGCTGAACATGGTGTCGGCGGCAGGCGGGCCGTCGGGAAAGGCCGAACCGGTTTCGCCTCGCAGGCGCGCCCCCAGAACGACCGGCTCGCGGCCAGCCTGATAATCGCGCAGCAAATCATCCGGGCTGGGAGCGCTCGCTGCGATATCGGCATCGACGAGAGTGCCGTCCGGGCTGGTGGCCATCAGGACAATCACGTCGAGCCCGCTATCGGGCAGGAAATTGAGAGAGCCCGGCGATCCGAAATTAATGCCGCGATCGAGCGTTGCGGTTGCCAGGTCTTCGCTGTTGATCTGAGCGCTGCCGATGGAAAACCAGAGGGGATAGGCACGGCGGCGAGCGCGGCCATCGGTATCTATAATCTCGACAGGCAGGCCGAGAGTGCGGTCCATCGCCACGCTTTCGCTGTCCCAGGCGACACCCCAATTGGCCAGCAGCATGGGCAGGTCCGAAGCCCGCTGGGCATCAACCGGCGGCAGACCATCGAGCCCGGGCCGCAGGGCCATATGGGCCATCGGGTCGATAAACAGCAGCACGCGACCCTGGCGCAGGGCGAATTGGTCAATCAGGTAGAGCTGACCCTCGTCAAGCCGACCGGGATGGATGATCATCAGCGCGGCGGCATCCGGTATGCGGTCAAAATCGCGCTCTAGCCATTGCAGATCATAGGCGTCATCGAGATCGGCGATAAAACGGTTGGGCGCGCCGCTGTTCGGGTCGAGCGGCAAGCCGGTCAGGATCGCCATACGCGGGCGTTCGGGCCGGTCGATATCGGAGATGAGCCGCGTCAGATCATATTCCAGACGCGCTTCATCGGTCTGGTCGAACAGGTCGATCACCGCCTGGTCATCCACCGAATTGCGGGCGACCAGACCAAAGAATATCTGCTCACCGGTATCGGTCGGCAGGGCGGCAAGGCCAGCCGCAAGGGCTTCATCTTCGGCCTGGGAGAAGGGTGCCGGGTCAATCTCGATCAGGCGGATCCGGCCGCCGGACTGCTTTTCATAGGCGCGCAGCAATTCGCGCACCCGAGTCGCATAGCTGCGGATCGCGGGATATTGCGCCGCTTCGGCCCGCGAATGGTAGAAACGCCATTCGACCGGTTCATTGAGACGGTCGATCACGGCCAGTGTGCCAGGCGAGAGCCGGTAGAGGCCATTCTGGGTCAGATCAACCCGCACGCCGGACAAGACCTGTCCGGAAAGGAATGTGCCGGCGAGGAAAATCGCGACAATGCTGGCCAGCATCAGTGGTAGATAGAGCGCCTTTTTCATCGCCCGCCCCCACGCTGTTCGGCAATCATCACGCCGGCCGCCGCCAGTGAAGCGAGGATCAGGCCGGCGAAATAGAGCAGATCGGTCAGATCAATCACGCCATTGCGAAACGCATCATAATGTTCGAGCGCACTCAGCCCGGCGATGAATTCCGACAGGGCGGCCGGCGCATTCTCGCCCAGCACCGACAGGACCAGCGGCAGGCCGGCCATGGTCAGCAGGAAGCAGGCTCCAGCGCCCAGCACGAAGGCGACGACCTGGTTGGCCGTTGTCGCCGACAGGGCCTGGCCGATCGCCAGATAACCACCCGCCAGGAGCAGCGCGCCGAGATAGGCGGTCGCGATCGCCATATTGTCCGGCTCACCGAGATAATTGACGGCGATCCACATTGGCGCCGTCAGGGCGATCGCCGCGGCGGCCACTGTCCAGGCGGCGAGAAACTTGCCGCTCGTGGAAGCCCAGAGCGGGATGGGCAGCGACATCAGGAATTCCAGCGTCCCGCGATCCCTCTCTTCGGCCCAGGCGCGCATCGCCAGTGCCGGCATCAGGATCACCAGCAGCCAGGGGAGATAATCGAACAGGGGCGCGAGATCGGCACGATTGGTGTCGAAAAAGCGGCCGATATGAAAGGCAAAGGCTGGCGCGGCAAAGGCGAAAACGGCCAGGAAGACATAGGCCAGCGGAGTCTGGAAATAGGCGGTCAGTTCGCGGCGATACACGGCAATCAGCGAGCCCATCACGCCGCCTCGCCGATGGCCCGCGGACCTGCGGTCAAATGCCGGAAGGCCGCTTCAATGGTATTTTCCGGGGCCAGGCGTTCCAGCGCGTGCGGCGGACCGTCAAACAGGAGCCGGCCCTGGGCGATGATGATCGCCCGGCTGCACACGGCCGGGACTTCGTCGAGAATATGGGTCGAAATGATGATGGCCTTTTCCGGCGCCATTTCACGAATCAGATCGCGCACCCCATCCTTCTGATTGGGGTCGAGGCCATCGGTCGGCTCGTCGAGGATCAGCACGGCGGGGTCGTGGGCGATCGCCGCCGCGAGGGCCGCACGACGCTTATACCCCTTGGACAACGTCCCGATCGGCTGCGAGGCGGCAGCACCCAGCCGGGCGCGATCCAGCGCCAGTTCGGTCGCCCGCTTGAGGGCATCGCCGGAGAAACCGCGCACTTGCAGACCGAACGCGACGAAGGCGCGCGGCGTCATCGCCGGATAGGCTGGCGCACCCTCGGGGAGATAGCCGAGGCGTGATTGCGCCTCGATCCGGTCCTGGACGCAATTATGGCCGGCAATGAGGGCCGAACCGAAATCGGGCTCGAGACAGCCCGCCAGCATGCGCATGGTCGTGGTCTTTCCAGCGCCATTGGGGCCGAGAAAGCCGAGCACCTCTCCGCGCTCAAGGCTGAAGCTGACATCATCGACGGCCCGCAGGCCTCCGAATTCCTTCACCAAATGGTCGGCAACCAGCATGGGTAGCGCTCACAAATTGCAGACCCTAGCGTTAGCGCGGTGCAGGCCGCTTGGCCAGCGCGAAGGCCGGTCACAAAATTACAAATTCCTGGAAAGGTGTCGACCGGCTCGCTGCTCTTGATCCGGGGGGCTGGGGGGGCTGTTTAAAACCAAGACCCAGAGCGTTGATGCGGCCGATCGACAGGCAAACCGTGGCCGCGCGGTGCGGCGCGAACGGGCCGAAAATATGGCAACTTTGCGGCGCAGGGTGAAATGTTTGTAAGCTGGTGCCCACGACTCGCCAGCGATTCAACCGGCAGGAGAAAACAATGGCGGCAGGACCCCAAACCGCGAAACGCGCCCCCGCCCTGGTGATGTGGAATCGGCGCGAACTCTCCGACATCCTCAGCGTCTATGGGCGCTTTGTCGCCATGGGCGAGTGGAAGGATTATGCCATTGATGGCCTGGCGACCAATGCCGTGTTCTCGATCTTCCGCCGCGCCAGCGAAGTACCGATGTTCGCCGTCATCAAGACTCCCGCCGACGCCCAGCGCCAGGGCATGTACAAGGTCGTCGCCGTTGACGGCCAGGTCCTCAAGCGCGGCCATGAACTGCCGCAGGTTCTGCGGGTGTTCGACAAGAAACGCTTTTCGGTCGTGTCCTGAACACGCATCCCTGAGCGTCAGGCAAAGAAAAACCCCCGAAGCCAGGCTCCGGGGGTTGATATTCAGGACGGTATCTTCCCGATCAGTTGCGATTGCCCATGAAGCGCAGCAGGAAGAGGAACATGTTGATGAAGTCGAGATAGAGCGAGAGCGCTCCGTGGACCTTCATCTTGGCCGCCAGTTCCGGCGTGCCGCCATATTCGTAATAGCTGATCTTCAGGCGCTGGGTGTCATAGGCGGTCAAACCGGCAAAGATCAGCACACCGACTGCCGAAATCACAAATTCCATCGCGCTCGACGCCAGAAAAATATTGACGATCGAGGCCAGGATGAGCCCGAACAGGCCCATCATCAGGAAGGAACCCATGCCGGTCAGATTGCGCTTGGTGGTGTAGCCATAGAGGCTCAGCGCGCCGAAGGCCGCCGCCGTCACAAAGAAGGTGTTGGCGATCGAACCGGCCGTGTAGACCGCGATGATCGAGGACAGGGAAATACCCATCACACCGGCGAAGACGTAAAACAGCGTCCGCGCCATGCCCGAGCTGAGCTTGTTCAGCCGGAAGGAAATCAGCATCACCATGCCGAGCGGGGCGAGCATCACGACCCATTTCAGCGGGGTATTGAAGACAGTGGCGCCCAGCGGCGTCACACCAAAGCTTTCGGTACCGATGCCAACAAAAAAGAGCTGTGCTGACAGGATGGCCGCGCCCGCTGTCACAAGCAGGCCGATCGTCATCAGATTGTAGATGCCAAGCATATAGCTGCGCAGCCCCGCATCGACGGACATGTCCATCGAGGGCGCGCCAGCATGTGTGCGGGAAAAATCATTCATTGTTGCGGTCTCTCATTCTTCCATACGCCCGGTCAGGCGCTTTGCAGACAATATCGGCTCGCCATGGGGCGATTGCAAGCCGGGACGCGCAAGCCTCGCGTCCCCCCCACGGGGAAATCAGGCCTGAGCCGAGTTGAGCGCCCGCGCTGCAGGCACAGACAGGGCGGCCCGGGCCACCAGGGCGCCCCCGGCGGCTGCGGAAAGGATGGCGATTGCGCTGACGCGGCCGACCGCAATCCAGTCTGGTGCCCACACCGCCTCCACCAGCTGCGTCATCACATACCAGGCCGGCGGAATCGCCAGAATCAGCGCCATGACGGTCGCCATCACACCGACCAGTCCGAATTCGAGCGCGAAGATCGCCAGCACACCGGCGGGTGTCACGCCGAAGGTCTTGAGCAGGGCCGCATCAGTGACCCGCCGCCTCGCCGCCGCCGCGAAAGCGCCCAGCATCACCAGCGCTCCGGCCAGCGCGACAACCCCGGCAACCGCATTGATCGCCACCGTTGTCTGCGCGAACACTTCGGCGGCGGCCTGCAGGCGCTCGCGAACACGATAAATCACGGCCTCAGGAAAGGCATCGCCGATGGCGGTCGCAATCGCGTCCTCGAATTCCGGCTGCGCCCGCAGCAGCACAGTCTGAGCCGGATTGGCGGCCTCCAGCGTTCCCGGCGCGAAAATAATGGCGACATTGACCCCGAATCCACCCCAGTCGATGGTGCGCAGATTGGCGATTTCGGCGATGATTTCACGGCCCAGTATGCGCAAGGTCACACTGTCGCCGACCCCGACACCAAGCCCGCGCGCCGCATCGCCCTCGATGGAGATCAGCGGTGGTCCGGCGTAGTCCTCCGGCCACCATTCGCCGGCTTCGAGCACAGCCTCTGGCGGCATCTCGGCCAGATAGGTCAGGCGCGTCTCGCCATCGACCAGCCAGCGCTCGGATGGCGCAACAGCCTCCAGGTCGAGCGGCGCGCCCTTGAGAGCGGTGATCCGGCCCAGCAGGGCCGGCGCCCGGCGATAGCGCGCCGGGTCGGTGATCTCGGCGCCGGCCTCGGCCGCGATTCGGTCGAATGCTTCACCACGCTCGGACGGGATCTGGGCAATCACCAGGCTGGGCAGATTGGCCGGAGCAGTCTCGCGGATCTGCGTCACAAGATTATGCTGTACCAGGGTCACGACAGCGAGCAGCGCCAGACCGAGCCCCAATGCCGGTGCCGCAACCGGCGCGACGGAGCCGGGCCCGCCCAGTTGGGTCAGGGCCAGGCGCAAGCCGCCGCGGGCCCGGTGCGCCAGCCATCCGGACAGGCGCCGCAGGCCATATGCGGCGCCCCAGAGCAGGGCGAAGACCAGCACGGCAAAGCCAAGCATCACGCCCGCCACCATGGGTGACGGGCTGAACAGCACAGCCAGGGCTATGAAAACCAGCGCCGTCAACAAGGCCGCGATCCGCTCGCTCCAGGGCGTTTCGCCCTGTCCGCGCGCTTCGCCGCCGAGCAGGGCCGCAGGCGGTGTTGCCCGGGCCCGCCCAACCGCCGGCAAGGCAAAGGCCAGCGCCGAGAGCAGGCCGAACAGCACAGCCAGCCCCAGCGGTTCGGGATAAATCCCCGCCTCAACCGGGATCGGCAAGACATCACCCAAGCCCTGGAGCAAGGCTATCGGTGCCAGCGCACCGAGCGCGGCACCGAGCAGCGAGCCGGCCAGCGCCAAGGCCAGGATTTGCAACAGATAGGCCAGCCGGATGGTGGCCCCGTCGGCACCCAGCGCCTTGAGCGCCGCGATGGACCCGGTCCGTGTCGACAGAAAGGTGGAGACAGCCTGGGCCACGCCCAGCCCGCCGGCCAGCAAGGCGGCCAGACCGGCCACGGCCAGGAAAACACTGAGATTATCGAGCAAATCGTCAAACTGGTCGCCAAGATCATCACGCGTGGTGATATCGACGCCCTGTTCGCGCAAACGCGGTGCCCATTGCGCGGCCAGGGCCGCCAGGTCGGCGTCCTCATCATCGAACAATACGCGCAAACCGGAGCGGTAGATCGAGCCTTCGCTCATCAGCCCCGCACCCTCGACAATGTCCAGCGCGACCAGAAGGCGCGGCGCGAAGTCGAAACCGAGATCGAGCCGGTCAGGCTCGCTGACCAGTTCGGCGCGCAGTTCGAACATCCGGCCGGCCAGCTCAATCCGGTCACCGATCCCGGCGTTGAAGACACGGAAAATATCCGGGTCCGCGGCGGCGCCGGCCACGCCATCATGCGGTGCCAGTAATTCAGAGAGCGGACGATCAGGCAGGGTCGCGACCGTCCCGAGCAGCGGATAGGCCGAATCAACCCCGCGCAACCGGATCAGGCGGCGGGTATCATTGAAACTCGCCATCACATTGATGTCGGCGATGTTGGAAACCCGTCCGGCCGCCTGCATCTCCGCGACCAGATCCTCGGGCAGGGCGGCGCGCTGGACCGAAAGGGACAGGTCGCCGCCAAGGATCCGGCTCAGCTCGCCGGCCACGCCCTGGCGAAACATCGCGCTTGCCGAACCGGCTGCGGCGATCGCGGCAACCCCAAGCGTCAGGCAAGCAAGGAAAACCATGAAACCGCGCGTCCCGGCACGCAATTCCCGTCCGGCAATCCGCAGGGCGAGTCCCACATTCATGACTGGATCGCCCCGTCACGCATTTCGACAATCCGGTCGGCCCGGCTGGCGAGTTCGCGGTCATGGGTGACCAAGACCAGAGCCGCACCGTGCTGACGCGAGGCCTCGAACAGGAAATCGGCAATCATGCCGCCGGCAGCGCTGTCGAGATTTCCGGTGGGCTCATCGGCGAAAATAATCTCAGGCCCGACGGCGAGCGCCCGCGCGACGGCGACGCGTTGTTTCTCGCCGCCCGAAAGCTGACCGGGATAATGGGTCAACCTGTGCTCGAGCCCGACCAGGGACAGGGCTTCGACCGCGCGCTGACGCACCCGGTCCTGGCGCGCAATCTCGAGCGGCGCCATGACATTCTCCAGCGCTGTCATCGTCGGCATCAGATGGAAGGACTGGAAGACAAAGCCGACACGGCCACGGCGCAGCCGAGCCAGCTCACCTTCATTGCGGCCCGTCACAGGATTGCCGAGCAGGATGATTTCGCCGGATGTCGCCCGCTCAAGCCCGGCGGAGACCGCCATCAGCGACGATTTGCCCGATCCGGACGGACCAACGATTGCCACGCTTTCGCCGGGACTCACATCGAGGCTGACATGGTCGAGAATGTGCACCGGTCCGGATGCGGCCATCAGCGTCAATTCGACATCGCGCAGCGACAGGACGGGGGGCAGGCTGGTATCTGTCATCACGGATCCGGGATTTGCGTTGATATCGAATTTCGATATATGTCATAGGACGTCATTCGGCAAAGGCCTTATTTAAGATGCGTCACATGCTTCACCTTGTCGTGATCGGCCTGCTGGCCTTCACTGCGCCCGCCCTCGCGGCAAGTGACGAGCCGGCCTACCGGCTCGTCATCCTCGGTGACAGTTTGAGCGCGGGTTTCGGGCTCAGTGATAGTGAAGCCCTGCCGGCAATGCTCGATCAGGCACTCGCCGCGCGCGGACTGGACCAGATCATCGTGCTCAATGCCGGCGTGTCCGGCGACACCACGGCAGGCGGTCTGGCCCGCTTCGATTTCTCGGTCGGCCCCGATGCCGACGGCGTCATCATTGCACTCGGCGCCAATGACGCCCTGCAAGGTCAGCCGCCGGAGCAGACACGGGCCAATCTGGCGGCGATGATCGACCGGGCGCAGGCCCGCAATCTCGATATTGTGCTCGCGGGCATGCTCGCCCCGATCAATATGGGGGTGGAGTATCGCGCCCGGTTTGACGCGATCTATCCCGACCTGTCGGAAGCCGAGGATGTCGCGCTTTACCCCTTCTTGCTTGCACCGGTTGCGCTGCAACCCGGTTTCCTGCAGCGCGATGGCTTGCATCCGACCGCAGCCGGCGTCGCGCTGATGGCCGAACCTCTGGCAGACTTTGTCGCCGCATCCCTGTTCGGCCTGCCCCAGCGGGCGGCAACACCATGAGCCAGCGCCTGTTTTCCGCCATCGGTCTGCCGGATTCTGCGTGCGAACCGCTCATGGCACTACAATCGGGCCTGCCGGGCGCCAGTTGGCGACCGCGAGAAAACCTGCATCTGACGCTACGCTTTTTCGGCGATGTCGACGAGCGCAAGGCCGAGGACCTCGAATTCGAGCTGGCGAAGATCACGGCACCGGCCTTCGAACTGACGCTCCAGGGCGCTGGCTGGTTTGGCCGGCTGGAACCGCATGCGCTGTGGATTGGCACCGAGCCCAACGCGGCCCTGCTGGCCCTTCAGGCCCAATGTGAGCGTGCCGCCCGGCGTGCCGGCCTCGCCCCCGAGACACGCAATTTCGTTCCGCACGTGACGCTGGCCTATCTCCGGAAAACGCCCGTCGAGGCGCTTGCACGCTTCACGCAAGCGCTGGGCACATTCCGGTGCGAGCCAGTGACAATCTCCTACTTCAGCCTTTATGCCAGCTGGCTGACACGCGGCGAGGCCAATATTTATGTGCCGGTGGCGCGCTATCCATTGGGCTAGACGGGTCTAGGCTTGTGCATCAACCTCGAAGGCCGACGGCAAAATCGTCAACTGCCAGGCGCCATTGAGCCGGTAGAGCCAGAAAATATCGCCATAGGCCTGATCGGGCAGACGCCCATCGCGACAGCCCACCAGTTCAGAGGCGGGCAGCCCGGCAATCTGTGCCAACCACAGGCAACTGGTGTTGGAATGCTCTCCAACCAGGGTCCAGCGCGCATCCGAGCCTTCCGCGTCGGCGAAGGCTTCAGCGCGGCTGCGGGTAATGACCTCGCCGGCCATACACCCCGTTTCCAGGCCATCGCCAGCCTGGTGCACGGTCACGGCATGACCGCCCGCTTCAGCGGTACGCAGGGTGCGGCACGCCGCACTTGAGAAGGCCTGGTCAATGGCGGGGGCGCCAATCAGCTCGGCCAGACGTGCCACCATGGCTTCGCCTTGTGGGCTGAGCGGACAATCGAGGGCATTGCAATCGGATGAGATCTTGCGTGCATGTCGGACGACCAGGATATGCCGGTCAGCGCCGCGGATATCGGCGGCCTGGCTTGCCGGCGCCAGTTCCAGCAAGGCCGGGCGGTCAAACTCAGGTACAGTTTCTGGGCCGGCACAGGCGACGAGCAGTAATGCCAGGAAGACGGTCGGGAAAAACAATCTCATAGGGGCCTCGTTTCCGGTTTTGCCGGAGCATAGTGCGCGAGCCCCGAGGCATCCAGCCC